>Ga0299907_10001790_pt1 | contig 12673 bp, 12 predicted proteins | sample RVTome_16_FD_198680 | JGI IMG/M metagenome (GOLD analysis project Ga0299907, IMG submission 198680) | Soil microbial communities from uranium-contaminated site in the Upper Colorado River Basin, Wyoming, United States - RVT152D67 (version 2) ...
CGAGGAGACCCCGTCGGTGTTCCTCTCCGAGATCGACGGCAGCCGTCCCAAGACTGAAGCTGTCCGTCCTGAGCAGCCGAAGAAGGCCGCTGCCATCCTCACCGGGCTCACGGTTGAGGTGGGCGAGGAGATCAAAGTGCAGGGCGGATACAAGGGTGTGGTCGACCGCATCAACGAGGAAGGCTGTGTGGTCAAACTCCATGGTGGTGGAGCGGAAATCAGGGTGAAATGGGGCGACCGGATCGAGGTCGGCGACAAGACCGGCCCGCTCCGTCGCAGCCCCGACGACGTCGATGACGATCTGGTAGAACGGTTGAAGAAGTGGCGGCGATCCCAGGCAGAGTCACAGGGTGTCCCCGCCTTCGTCATCTTCCACGACACCACCCTCAACGAGATCGCCGCAATTCGCCCGAAATCCACAGACGGCCTGCTCAAAATCAGCGGAATCGGCCCCGCCAAGCTAGAAGCCTACGGCGAAGAGCTGTTAGACCTGCTGGCAGACTTCGACGGAGAAGGGTCGCCTATAGTCTGATCGTCGTCCCGGTTCGCTCGGACACACAGGGCTCCCGCTCGCAGCATTACGTAATACAATATGCAGATGTGGAATTACACCGCTCTGCCCGCAAACACGGCGTCGAAGAGACCGCCATTTTCCACGCGCTTGAGCATGCAATCATTGTCGTCGACCTGGAACCTGGCTCTGACCCGCCCAAGGTGCTGGCGATCGGACCCGACCAGGCGGGAAATCTGCTCGAAGTCATCTGGCTCGAACTCGCTGACAAGGTCGGGCTTGTGATCCACGCCATGCCGTTGAGACCGGCCTTCTACACGTTGCTTCCCCAATCTGAGGAGGACATGCCATGACCGACCCGAAGACACACCGCACCCGTAGCGGCCGCATTCTCACGGATGACGAAATCGACGCCATTGCGACCGAAGTGGAAGAAACGGACTACGACGTCGAAGCTCTCGAGACGCGGCGCCGAGGCCGACCTCCGATGGGCTCAGGTCCAGCAGACGTGGTGCCGGTTCGAATCGACCCGGAGCTACGGGCAGCAATCGAAGCCCGAGCTGAAGCCGAGGACACCACGACAAGCGAGATCATTCGCGAGGCGATTCGCCGATTCCTCGACGTCGCCTGACGATTGTCGAACCGAGACTCGTCGGGACGAGGTGACACGAAGTCTCCCGGCCCAATGGGATTCAGCTGACAGATTACCTCCGACGTCCCCTTTCTCCCTCCGCTAGCTAGGGAGGGCGTTGACTCTGGGGATCACGAGCTCGGCGAGCATGTCGAGTTGTTCGGGCTCGTCTGAGGTGGGGCCGAGCACTATGTACTCACAACCTGCGTCCTTCAGGTCGATGATCCTCTCGACGATGTCGTCGATCGAGCCGAACATATAGGAGGCCTCTAGGTGGTCGGGGTCACGGTGCGGGCCCATCACCTCGAGAAAGTATTCGTGCTGGGTCTTCTTCGCCTTCTCTGAGTCGTCGGTGTCGACGAGCATGGTGAAGTTGCAGTGGGCGAACCGGGGCGGGGCCTGGTCGCGCTCTACGGCATGGGATTGGATGAGTTCCCAGTCGCGTTTGACCCACTCCTGCTTGCCGGAGCATCTCGACAGCCACCAGTCGGCGGAAAGAATCCTCTCCCGGACCGAAGCGGCGAGCTTGGCGACATCGTGGTCATAGGTGCCATCGGGAATGCGAGAGCCACCAGCCACCCATACCGGAGGCATCGTCGGCAGGCGGGGTTCGATGGTGAGGTCCTCAACCGAGTAGAAGTCGCCCTGGAACGTCACGTTGTCCTCGGTGAGAAGCAGGCGGATCAGATCCATCATTTCGTCGGTGCGTTTGCCACGCTCGGAGACGCTGGTACCGGTGGCCGCGAATTCGGGGGGATACCAGCCCGGGCCGATACCGAACTGGAAGCGGCCACCGTAGAGCATGTCCATGGTCGCCACCTCCTTGGCAACCATCACCGGATGCCTGATCGGGAGCACCAGGATCCCGGTGCCGATCCAGACATCGGGAGCAACTGCTGCAGCCCATGTACACACGTGTAGCGGCTCCAGCCATGACATCCCGTAGAGGCCCGGTGCGTGGAGCAGGTGGTCGATGGTCCAAAGGTCGATCTCGTAGTCGTTGGCCTTGCGGGAGAAGGTGTCGACATCCATTTTCGCCCGGGCATAGTCGAGGTCGGGATATGTGAATGAGGGGATCCATGCTCCAAAACGCATTTGAGTGCTCCTTTTCGCTGCCTGGCCAAAAATCGGCTGATATGGTCTTCACATCGCAGTGATTAGATATATCTTAGATTTGAGCCATCAGCAAATGCGACGCGGATAGAGGAGGACTTTGAAACCGCCGCCTTTCGCCTACGTGAGACCAACCAGCCTCGACGAGGCAGCACAGGAGTTGCAGTCGGATGACGGCGCAATGGTCCTTGCCGGTGGCCAGAGCCTGGTGCCGATGCTCAACCTCAGGATCGCCCGGCCCACCACGGTGATCGACATCTCCCGGATTCCCGGGCTCCGGGGAATCGAGACAACGCCCGAGCGGGTGAAGATCGGCGCCTTGACCACGCACTCGGATATCGAAGCCCACGACTGGCCGAATTCTCTCTCAGCGCTACCGGAAGGGACCTCCCACATCGGGTACCCGGCGATCCGGCACCGGGGAACTTTCGGCGGCAGCCTCGCCCACGCCGACCCGGCCGCCGAGCTCCCTTCGTTGATGGTCGCGCTCGACGCCAGCATCGACCTCCACTCCGCCAACGGCCTCCGCTCGGTCGCCGCCGACGAGTTCTTCACCGGCTACTACTCAACCGCTCGCAGCCACGATGAGCTACTGACAGGTGTGACCGTCCCCGTCTCCCCCGGCTTGCGCACCGGGTTCGCCGAGTTCAGCCGGCGGACCGGCGATTTCGCCATCGCCCTGGCCGCAACCGCGACATGGACCGACGGCGGCTCCGTCCGGGCTCGCGTCGTCGTCGGCGGGCTCGACGTACGCCCCCGGCGGATCGGTGCGATCGAGGACGCTCTCGTGGACGGTGGCAACTGGCGGGAGGCATGCACGCCGGAAGTCCTCGCTCCTTTCACCGAACCATCCGACGACATCCATGGCACTGCTGGCTACCGCCTCCGCCTCGGGGCGGAGATGGTGCGGCGTGCCATCACCCGGATGGAGGGAGGAGGAGAGTGAAGTCTTCCCCCAACAGCACCATCTCCGTGTCCGTTACCGTCAACGGAACCAATCGAAGCGCCGACGCCAGCCCCCGCACCCTCCTCTCCGACTTTCTGCGTGACCGGCTCGGGCTCAAGGGCACCAACGTAGGATGTGAGCACGGCTACTGCGGTGCCTGCACCGTCATCGTGGACGGACAGACAGTCCGGAGTTGTCTGATCCTCGCTCCCTCGGTCGACGGGTCGGACATCACCACAGTCGAAGGCCTAGCCAGCAACGGTGACCTCTCCCCATTGCAGCGGGCCTTCCAGCAGGCACACGGCCTCCAGTGTGGGTTCTGCACGCCCGGATTCCTCATGACCGCCAGCGAGCTTCTCGAGAACACGCACGGAACGCTTAGCGAGGAGGAGATCCGTTCGGCGATCTCAGGCAACATCTGCCGCTGCACCGGATACGTCCACATCGTCGACGCGATCAGGGCCGCATCCGAAGAGAGGACGTCGTGACCCCCAACCAGCCCCGCCTGGTCGGAGCCCGAGTGGCTCGCGTCGAGGATCCCCGCTTCCTCAAAGGCGAAGCCCGATACATCGCCAACATCGTGCTGGCAGAAATGCGCCACGCCCGGTTCGTCCGCTCCCCTCTGGCACACGCCCGGATCACCAACGTCGACACCTCCGACGTGCCCGACGGCGTGGCAGTCTTCACCGGGGACGACTGGGCCGAGCACGGGATCGAGTGCACCAGCCGATACGAAGGTTTCCAGCCGGCCACCATGCCGATTCTCGCCGTGGGGAAAGTCCGGTACGTCGGCGAGCCGATAGCGATGGTCGTCGCCGATGACCCCTACCTTGCCGAGGACGCCGCCGAAGCAGTGATGGTCGACTACGACCCCCTGCCAGCCCTCACCACGGTCGACGATGCCCTCGCCGACGATGCGCCCCTGATCCATGAGCACTGGGACTCCAACCTCTACGTGCCCAGGGCATATGCCTCGCCCGACTACGACGAGGAGACCGCCGACACCCTGAGCATCTCGGCTCGGCTGTCGCATAGCCGGCACTCCGGCGTGCCCATGGAGGGGCGTGCCGTCCTCGCCGAGTTCACTGCCGGCCGCTTCAAGGTTCACACCGCCACCCAGATCCCCCACCTGATTCGGACCGCCGTGGCAACCGCGATTGGACTCCCCGAGCGGGACGTCCAGATCGTCTCCCCCGACGTTGGCGGCGGTTTTGGAGTCAAGGCACAGGCCTATCCCGAGGAGGTCGCTTGCGCCCTCGCCGCCCGTGCTCTCAAAGTCCCGGTAAAATGGATCGAAGACCGACGGGAGCACTTCCTCGCAAGCCACCACTCCCGGGAGCACACCCACCAGGCCAGCCTGCACTACACCGAAGACGGCACCGTCAGAGGTCTCACCGCCGAGCTGTATGTCGACATGGGGGCGTACTCGGTATTCCCGTGGACATCGACGATGGACACCGGGATGGCGATGGGGATTCTGCCCGGGCCGTACCGGTTCACCGGATATAAGGTCGACGGCTTTCCGACCTGCACCAACAAGACGCCCTACGGCGCCTACCGCGGAGTCTCACGGCCGGCGGCCTGTTTCACAATCGAAAGGCTGGTCGACTGGATGGCCCGCGATCGCGGCCTCGACCGCCTCGAGGCCCGTCGGAAGAATCTGGTGCGCCAGGAGGATTACCCATGGACAAACGCTGGAGACCTCGTCTACGACGGAGGATCGCTCAGCGAATCCATCGACGTGATGAAGGAGTGGATCGGCTACGACGAACTAGTCGAATCGCTCCGGGACGACCGCAAGAAGGGGAAACTCCGCGGTCTCGGGATGGCGATCTTCACCGAACAGTCGGCGCACACCACCGAGGAATTCAAGAAGCGTGGTGTCCCCATCGTCTTCGGTTACGAGACGGCGACGCTCCGCCTCGACCCCACCGGGCACCTGACCATCGCCGCTTCGATACACAGCCACGGCCAGGGCCTGGAAACCACCCTTGCCCAATTCGCCGGCGAGACACTCGGTTTGCCGATGGAGCGGGTCAAAGTGGTTTTCGGAGACACCGACCAGGTCTCCTATGGGGCCGGCACTTTCGCCAGCCGTTCCGCCGTCCTCGCCGGAGGCGCAGCCCGTATCGCTGCAACCGAGTTGCGACAGAAATTGACGCGCATCGCGGCCTATCTCCTGGAGGCATCCGAGGCCGACTTGGTGTTCAACGAGAACGGCGTCGAAGTTGTCGGCAGCCCCGGTTTGGGTGTCTCGATGGCAGAGCTTTGCAGGATCACCTACCAGCGACCCGACCTCCTCCCCGAAGGGGAGCTACCGACGCTCGAATCGACCAAGACCTACGACGCCGCCCCGGGCACCGGCACATACACCAACGCTCTGCACATGGGTGTCATCGAGATCGACGCAGGCACCGGGGGAATCGACCTCCAGAAGTACTGGGTGGTCGAGGACTGCGGGGTGATGATCAACCCTCTCGTAGTCGAAGGCCAGATCCACGGCGGGGTCGCCCAGGGAATAGGCAGCGCCCTGCTCGAAGAGATGATCTACGACGAGAACGGCCAGCTCCTCACCACCACCTTCATGGATTACCTACTTCCCACCGCCCAAGACGTCCCCTTCATCGCCACCCGACACCTGGAGACCCCGTCGCCATCGACCGAAGGGGGAATCAAGGGGATGGGCGAGGGCGGTGCCATCGCTCCCGCTGCCGTTGTCGCCGGGGCCGTAGAGGACGCTCTGTCCGAGATCGGGCACGTCTACGTGTCCCGGGTTCCTCTCACCCCCGAGCGGGTGCTCGGCCACATCGCCGATGCAAGGAGACAGCAATGAACCGACCTCTAACTGTTTGTGCGATCCAACTGGGCTCGCTCGAAGGCGAGACCATCGAAGACGCCCTGAACGTGGTGACCTCCAATGTGGCCGAAGCGGTGGAGGCGGGTGCCAAACTCGTCGTCCTTCCCGAGATCTGGACTCCGGGTTACTTCGCCTTCGACTCATACGCCGACGCCTCCCAACACGCGGGGCGGATCCGGGACCACCTTGCTTCGCTCGCATCGACCCACGACATCCATCTCCACGGCGGGTCATTCGTCGAAGAAGAGGATGGCAACCACTACAACACAAGTGTTCTCTTCGACCCCGACGGTGACCCGATAGGGCAGTACCGAAAAATCCACCTCTTCGGTTATGGGTCACGGGAGCCGGAGGTCCTCGCGCCCGGCGACAGCCCGACCGTGGTAGACACCGTGATCGGAAGGCTCGGAATGGTGGTCTGCTACGACCTCCGCTACCCCGAACTCTTCCGCCACATGGTCGACCACGGCGCCGAAATGGTGCTGGTGGCATCGGCGTGGCCCCATCCCAGGCTGGACGCGTGGTCGACGCTCAACCGCGCCCGTGCCATCGAAAGCCAGGCCTACCTGATCGCGGCCAACGGAGTGGGGCCGACCCGATCCGGTCCCAGCCTTTGCGGACACTCGGTGATCGTCGACCCGTGGGGAATCCCGGTGGCCCAGGCCGGTGACGACCCGGCCCTGGTAATGGCCAGGATCGACCTCGACGCCCCGTCCGAATCGAGAAGGAGGTTCCGCCAGCTCGCCGACCGGCAACTGGTCAGCCCCTCCGCCCCCCGGCTCAGCTTCCGCCGGCCGGGTGAGCGCCCACTGACCATGGAGGTAGACCGGGTGGCCGTCGCCGGGTACACCGGCCGCGACACCGAAGCCGTCGAGAAGTACGTCAAGAAGCTGGCCGAGGAAGGCATCAAACCCCCCGAGTCGATACCCATGGTCTTCGCCGTAGGAGCCGACCGCGTCGTCTCCCACGACGTCATTGACGTGACCGGCGAGGAGACCTGTGGCGAGGTCGAGTTCGTGCTCCTTGTCACCGAAGAAGGCGTGCACGTGACGGTCGGATCGGATCATACCGACCGCGCCCTGGAACAGGACTCCATCTCACTTTCGAAACAGGTAGTCCCCAAGGTCGTTGCCAACGAAGCGTGGCGGATGGAGGAGATCGCCGGCCATTGGGACCAGCTGATACTGACTGCCAGGGTCGGAACCGATGGTCGGGCCTACCAAGAGACAGGAGTGGATTTCTTCCTCAAGCCAGCCGACATCCTCGAATTCGTCGAAGCCGAGCCCGGCACCGTGGTGTTCTGCGGCACCGTGTCGTCCTTGCAGGGCGGGTTTGACTTTGACTCCGTGTTCAACGGTCGCCTCCACGATCCGGTGCTAGATCGGTCCATCGAGTTCACCTACCGCGCCCAGCCGCTGGAGGCGAAGTGATCCAGAAGACACCCGCCGGATTCATCGACCCCGAGCTCATCGCCTGGTCACCGGAGGCCGGCATCCCGGGGCTCTACGCCAAGACGCTCGCCCGATGTGAGGACACCGGCTCATACACCCGGCTGCTCAAATTCCTGCCCGGCACCGACACCTCTCGGGCCGGACCGCAGGCACACGACCACCTCGAGGAGCTGTGGATCGTCGAAGGGGCGATCTACGACATCACCCTCGAGCAGAACTTCGTCGAAGGCATGTACGCCAATCGGCTCCACCACATGGCCCACGGTCCCTGGCGAGCGCCTCACGGGGCAATCACCTTCGAGCTGCGCGACATGGATGCCCAACAGGAGATCGAGAAGGAGCAGCTCGAATTCTTCGACCCTTCGCTCCAGGCATGGGACGGAATCGACGGAGAAGCGGGCGTATTCGTCAAGACCCTCACCTCCTGTCCCACGACAGGCTCCTATGGCCGGCTGGTCAGGTTCAAGCCCGGGGCATCATCACCGGAGCTACACGGCGAAGAGATGCATAGTGAGTTGTGGATTGTCTCGGGAGTGCTCGCCAGCAGCGACGGAGGCACGATCCAGACCGCCGGAACCTACGGAAACCTCAACGTCGACCTACTCGACGGGTCGTGGACCTCTCCCACCGGGTGCACTGTGTTCGAAGTCAGAAACAGGATCTGAACGTGTCCGCCTTCGTCCAGCTCGCCGCCCTCGGGATCGCACAAGGTGCCTTTCTGCTGATGGCGTCGCTCGGGTTCTCCCTCACACGCAGGGTCGAAGGCTTCCTCAACATCGCCCACGCCCAGTACCTCTCCGTGGCCGCGTTCGTCACCTACTTCCTCAACAACATCGCCCAGATCCACTTCGCCATCGCAGCTTTCGCCGGAGTCGTGGCCGCAGTCATCGTCGGGTTCGTCGTGGGCAAGCTGGTCTACGAGCCGATCCGTCACCTTGGGCCCGCGGTTTCGCTGATCACCTCGGTCGGGGTGGTCTACATGCTCGACGGGATGATCGAAATCATCGTCGGCACCGGGTCATTCCTCGTAACCCTTCCCCGGGTGGCACCGGTGCGGGTCGGTCCGGTGACCATCACCCTATACCAGGTCCTGGTAGTGGTCATCGCCGTAGTCGTCACCCTGGCGACGGTGCGGATCCTGAATCACACCAAGATCGGAACCGCAATACGGATCACAGCACTCGACCGGTACCTTGGAGCGTCGCGGGGAGTCGACGTGAAGAAGGCCGGAAACGCGTCCTGGCTGCTCTCCTCCGCCATCGCCGGCGTCGCAGGCGTCGCTCTTGCGGTCCTCGGTGCGCTGACCACCCACAAAGGGTTCGACCAGATCCTCATCATCCTTGCCGTCGCGCTACTCGCCGGCCTCGGATCGGTTGCCGCCCTGTCGATATCAGCCATGACCATCGGGGTCGCTCGGGAGGTGTCCCTGCTCTGGCTGCCGGCCGGCTTTCGGGACATCATCGCGTTCGGGATCGTCATCCTCGTTCTCATCTTCCTACCCTACGGGATCTCGGGGAGGGTCGAATGAGCCCCCTCCTCGCAGCTGTCATCACGGTCGGAATCCTGATCGGCATCTACGGCGTGGTTGCCATTGCCCTCAACTTCCAATATGGCGAAGCGGGACTCATCAACTTCGGTGTGGTCGCCTATTTCGCCATCGGCGCCTACACCTTTGCCATCCTCACCGCAGGCCCGCCCAGCGAGACTGCACTGGACCAATACAGGTGGGGCTTCAATCTGCACCCCTTCCTGGCGGCGCTAGTAGCGGGGTTGGTAGGAGTGATCTTCTCGATGATCTCGGGCTGGCCCGCGCTCAGGTTGCGAGGTGAATACCTGGCTCTTACGACCTTTGCCTTCGCCGAGGTTCTCCAGTCCTCCCTGGTCAACGTTCGAGCGGTCACCAACGGCACGTCTGGATTCGCCGGGGTCGTCCAGCCCTTCCGCGACGCTGTCGGCAACTACAACCTGCTCATTCTTGTCGCAGCGTTGGCGCTCCTCCTTTTCACCATGTGGTTCTTCCAGCGCTTGGTGCGATCGCCCTACGGGCGAACACTTCGCGCAATCAAAGGCGACGAAGTCGGCGTCACCGCCAGCGGGAAGAGCCCCGAAAAGTACCGGCGCGAGGCGTTCTTCCTGTCGGCATTCTTCATAGCCCTTGCCGGTGTCGTCTTCGTCATATGGCTCACCCTCGCCCGCCCGACGAGCTTTGGAGCCGAAATCACATTCTTCGTCTGGATCGCCATGATCCTCGGAGGTGAAGGCAACAACTGGCGTGTTCTGGCCGCGATCTCGGGCCTGATCATCTTCGACGAACTGATCGGTGCCCTGCCCCTGGAGTCAGTCGAGGCGGTACAGCGTGTCAATGCGGGGCAGATCTTCCTCACCGGGTTGCTGTTCGTTCTCGTGCTGCGGTGGCGGACACCGAGAGCGGGGGCAATATGAGCGAGGCGCTCCGCTTCGAGTCAGCAACCCGACGCTTCGGGGGACTGGTGGCGGTGAACGACTGCAGCTTCTCGGTGTCATCAGGAGAGTTGGTGGGTTTGGTCGGGCCCAACGGTGCCGGCAAGTCAACCCTCTTCAACCTGGCCACCGGTTATCTCGCTCCTAGCTCGGGGAGAGTTGTGGTTGGAGAAGAGGACACGACCAACGTCCCGCCCCACGAACTCGCCAGGAAAGGTCTGAGCCGCACCTTTCAAACGCCGGTTTTCTTCCCCGAACTATCGGCGCTCGACAATGTGCTCGTTGCAGCACACCAAGAGCTACCCCTGGTCTCGGCCATCACCGGAGCATGGAAACGGGAAAGCCAACACCAGGAGGAGCGCGCCCGAATGCTTCTCAGAAGAGTCGGGCTCGAACAACGTGCCTCGGTCGATTCGGCCGAACTCTCGGGCGGTGAACTGCGAATGCTCGAAGTTGCGCGCCAGCTGTTCAACCAGCCTTCCCTTTTGCTGCTCGACGAGCCCACCGCAGGAGTCGCCCCCCATCTCCAGGAGAACCTCGCCGAGCTGATCCGGTCGGTCCACGAGGAAGGTGTTGCAGTCATCGTTGTGGAGCACAACCTCGGTTTCCTCCTCGGTATGGTCGATCGGGTGGTTTGCATGGCCCAGGGATCGGTGATTGCCGACGGAACTCCGACGCAGATCCACGACGACCCCGCTGTGATCGCCGCCTACCTCGGAGGCCCGAAGTGAGCCTCCTCGAGATCTCGAAGCTTTCTAGCGGTTATGGAAAAGTGACCGTGCTCCACGATGTGTCTCTGCGAGTCGAGCCAGGCGAGATCGTCCTTTTGCTTGGGCCCAACGGTGCCGGCAAAACGTCGCTGCTTCGCGCCATCGCCGGCCATTTGCCGGTGGAGAGCGGCCGGATCGAGCTGGCTGGAGATGACATCACCCATCTCGATGCCTTCGAGCGGTCTCGTAGCGGCGTTGGCTACGTGCCTCAGGACAAGAAGGTCTTCGGCTCACTCTCTGTAGACGAGAACCTCAAGGCGGCATCGCTGTTCCGGCCCGACGTAGGGCCTCTTGTGGAGCCGATCCTGGAGCGTTTCCCCAGACTCCGGGAACGACAGACGCAATTGGCCTCGACCCTGTCCGGTGGAGAGAGGCAGATGTTGGCTGTTGGGTCGGCGATGGCGGGAGACCCCCGCCTCGTGCTCCTCGACGAACCGACAGCCGGACTGGCGCCGAGGTTCGTCGACGAGATCGTCACCTGGATGCAAGAGGTGGCGGGCGGGGGCAAAGGTGTCATCTGGGTCGTGGAACAGGATCCGGAGAAGGTGGCCAGCGCCGCCAGCCGTGCCTACTTCATGGCCGGAGGTGAGATACGAGACGAGAAGCCATCGGCAGACCTCACCGATCCTGCCCTTTTGAGACGGGTTTTGTTCGACGGATAAGCAAACAAGGAAGGAAACGAAAGAATGAGACGACGAATGCTGGCGCTGACAACAGCGCTGCTCATGATATTGGCTGCTTGTGGAGACGGCGACGAGACCACGACCACCGCTTCCGGCACGGACACTACAACTACTGCCGGCACGGACACCACGGGCACCGACGCGGGTACGTCAGGCGATGGGGTGACCATCGGCTTGCTGGCGCCTCTCTCCGGTGAGCTCGGAACCTTCGGAGAGATCGTCTCCGCCGGGTACCGCGCCGCCGCAGAGACCATCAACGACACCGGCTTGCTCGAATGCGGACCGATCACGTTCGAGTCGGCGGACTCCCAGACCGATCCCGAAGTGGGTCGCCAGGAGGCCGAGCGGATGATTTCCAATGGTGCCGTTGCGATCACCGGACCGACGTCCGACGTGATGGTGGCTCTGGTACCTCTAGCGCAGTCGGAGGAAGTTGTACTTACCTCTCCGTACGCGGGCAGCACCGCACTCAACGAGCTCGGTGGCGACTACGTGTTCCGCACGGTCGGCCCCGACACCAATGACGGGATCGCCGCCGCCAAGTGGATCTCCGATGAGGGATACGAAGCAATCGCGGTGTTCACCCAGCAGGAAGAGCAGCAGCTCTCGGCCGGAAACGCGGCGCGCGATGCACTTGCCGACCTCGGCGCCAACGTCGTGATCGATCAGGAGTTTGCCCCCGGTGAAGCCAGCTACTCGGGTGTGTTGTCGACAGTCCTGGCCGCCCAGCCAGACGTCATCTACCTGGCAGGTGGACAGGAGTCGAGCCTGACGATCATCAACGAGGCTGCCCAACTCGGCTATGCCGGCGACTGGCTGTTCTCAGCTGACCTCGCCACCGACGAGACGGTCCAGGCCGCAGGCGCTGATATCCTCGAAGGTGTCGCCCACACCGTCGTCTCGAGCACGGACCAGGAGGCAGAGGTCTACCAGCAGTTCGTCGACATCCACATGGCAGTCAACGGCGAGGAGCCGGGTCCGTTTGGAGCCAACGCTTTCGACGGGATGAACCTGATCGCTCTGGCGATGGTGGCTTCCGGCGGATGTGACGGCCCGTCGATCAACTCGGCCCTTATCGAAGTGTCATCCGGTGGCACAGCTGTCACCTCCTTCGAGGAGGGTGCACGGCTACTCGCCGACGGTCAAGACATCAACTATGAGGGCGCATCCGGGCCTGTTGACCTCGATGACACAGGAAGCGTGGTCAACTCGTATTCGGTGCAGCAGGTTCAGGGTGGCGCTTGGGTGGAC
>Ga0299907_10001792_pt1 | contig 12672 bp, 11 predicted proteins | sample RVTome_16_FD_198680 | JGI IMG/M metagenome (GOLD analysis project Ga0299907, IMG submission 198680) | Soil microbial communities from uranium-contaminated site in the Upper Colorado River Basin, Wyoming, United States - RVT152D67 (version 2) ...
GCCTTCTCCCCGTGGGACCTCGTTCCCCTGTGGGCGGTCATCGCGCTGGTCGCGGTGGGCATCGTCTCGATCGGAACGGACCTGGTGTTCAGCGTGAAGTCGAGCGATTGGAAGCGCTACCTGCGCGAGCGCAGGGTCTCCCGGGTGGCCGGCTGAATCGGGTCCGGCGGTAAGGTCCGCCCGGATGGATCTGATCTGCGTCGGCGACGTGATGCTCGACGTGCACGTCGCCGCCGATGCCCTTGCGCGCGGCGGCGACGTGCACGGACGGGTACATGTGATGCCGGGAGGCACGTCGGCGAACGCTGCGGTCTGGGCAGCGTGGGCCGGTGCTTCCGCAGGTGTCGTGGGCGCGGTGGGCGACGACACCGCCGGCCGGCTGCTGGTGGACGCGTTGGTCGAACGGGGCGTCGACGTGCTCGGTCTCGTGCGCGATAAGGAGCCGACCGGAACGATGCTCGTGGTGACCGACGCAGGGGAGCGATCGATGGTCGCCGACCGCGGCGCCAGCGCAGCGCTTCGAGGTGACCACCTGCCGCAACGCCTCGAGGCAGGCGGGGTGCTCGTGTCCGGGTATCTGCTCCTGCAAGAGCCCACGACGCGAACGGCCGTCGAGGTGCTGGAGCGCGCCGTCGCTCCGCTGATCGCGGTGGAGGCGGCATCGTGGCCGCTCGTGTCGGCGTTCGGCCCGGAACGGTTCTTCGAAATGACCGTGCCGGCGTCGGTGGTCCTGGCGAACGCGGAGGAGGCACGCGCTCTTACTGGGGAGGGGCCGTCCCAGGCGGCGGCGATGCTCGCAGAGCGCTATCGGATCGCCGTCGTGAAGTGCGGCGCCCAGGGCGCTCTCGTCGCTGTCGACGGGGTCGTGACGGAGCACCGGCCCGAATCGGTCGACGAGATCGACCCGACCGGCGCAGGCGACGCGTTCGACGGCGTATTCCTCGGCCTGCTCGCCCGGGGTGCGCAGGAGCGAGACGCGGCCGATGCCGCGTGTCGCGCAGGCGCTCTCGTCGCAGCGAGCCCGTCGGTCTGGCCCGATCCGGGGGTACCGGGGTGAGCGAGCCACTCGTCCTCAGCCCCCGGGTGCGTGACGCGCTCGTGAGCGGCGCAGGCGTCGTTGCCCTCGAGACCAGCGTGATCGGCCAGGGCCTCCCGCACCCGAGGAACCTCGAGTCCGCCAAACGTATGTCGAAAGCGATCGTCGATGCCGGAGCGATCCCGGCCTGGATCGGCGTGATCGAGGGCGCCGTTCGCGTGGGGCTCGACGAGGACGAGCTGGCACGGATCGCGGATCCCGGAGCAGCCGTGAAGGTGGCGCGGCGTGACCTTCCGGCGGTGGTCGGAAGCGGGGCGCTCGGCGCGACGACCGTCTCGGCCACCATCTGGGCCGCGGCATCGGCGGGGATCCACGTCGGGGCGACCGGCGGGATCGGCGGGATGCATCCGGGGCGGAACGCCGACGTGTCGGCCGACCTGCTCGAGCTCGCCCGTACGCCGGGGTTGCTCGTGTGTTCCGGCCCGAAGTCGATCGTCGATCCCTCCGCGACCGCGGAGCGGCTCGAAGAGCTTGGGGTCGTTCTGGTCGGGTACCGGACGGAGCGGATGCCGTTCTTCCTGACACGCGAGACGTCGGTGGAGCTTGAGCACCGTGTCGAGGACGCCGGTCAGGCGGCCGCCATGCTTCGCGCCGCGGGGGCGCTCGGTACTCGATCGACCATCGTCCTGTGCAACCCGATCCCCGAGCTCGCCGCGATGGACGAAGACGCGGTCGCCGAGGCGGTGGCCTACGCCGAGGGGCGGCTGGCGGATGCCGGCGTCCGCGGCAAGGCCCGGACGCCGCTGCTGCTCGAGGCCCTGGCGGAGGCGACACAAGGGCGGTCGCTCGAGGCCAATCTCGCCCTGCTGGAGGACAACGCCCGGGTTGCCGGCGAGGTCGCGACCGCCTTCGCGCGCGCGTGACCGATCAGCGGAGCCACGTCTGGAAGATCGCCTTCGAGAAGTTCCAGCCGTACCGGAGCGACTTCGGCTTCTTGGACTTGCCGCCCTTGCGAGCGACGATCGTGATCGGGACCTCCGCGATCGTCGCTCGCTGTCGCAACGCCTCGATCAGCACCTCGCTCGTCCAGAACTGGTCCTGGTTGAGGACGAGCGTTCGCAGAAGGTCGGCGCGGGCCGCGCGGTATCCCGACGATGGATCCGTGATCCGTCGACCCGTCAACACGGTGACGAGCCGCGAGAAGAAGTGCACGCCGATGTGGCGGATCATGCTCTCCCGCTCGAACGTGCCGAGCAGGCGGGATCCGTTCACGTAGTCCGCCTCGCCCGCGAGGATCGGCGCGATCATCACGGAGAGCTCCTCGGGCAGATGCTGGCCGTCGGCGTCGAGCGTCACGACGATCTCGGCGTCGAGCTTGAGAGCGATCTCGTAGCCCACCCTGAGGGCGAGGCCGCCACCGCGGCGGATCGGTAGCTCCGCGACCAAGGCGCCCGCGCTTCGGGCGACGTCGGCGGTATCGTCCTCGCTCCCGTCGCTGACCACCACCGGGATCAGGTGCAGCCCCTCCACCTGATCGGGCATGGACTTGATGACGGCGGCCACGTTCTCCGCTTCGTTGAACGCCGGGGAGACGGTGACCAGACGTCTGCCCTCGGGAAGCGACGACGCGATTGCCCAGTCGAAGCGCTCCTGACCGAGCTTCTCCACCAGGAGCCGGATGCTCCGTTCGTTCGTGTCGGCCGACGCCTGCACCCGCAGGTAGAGGAAGAACAGAACGCCGACGGACACCAGCAGCGTGAAGATGACGCCGTTCGTGCCCCGTTCGAAGTTGAACGTCCGAAGGACCGGGTCGAACAACGGGGGCCAGATCGCGAGCGCGATCACGATGCCGCACAGGCCGAAGGAGATGATCAGGTTCAACCGGCTGATCTGGCTGCGGGAGTACCGGCGCGCGGCGAAGGTGAAGAACGCGAGTGCGCCGATCGCGCCGAGGATGCGGATGGCGGACATCGCCTAGGAGCGCCAGCGGTCGCGCGGCAAGATGTGTTCCAGGCTCACCCGATCGCGATGTTCGCCGATCCGGTCGAACATCGATTCCACGAGCGTCTCGGAGAGCAGCTGCGGTTTCAAGCCGAGGTCGAGAAGCTTCTGATGACGGGCGTTGTAGTAATGCTCCTCCATCTCGAACCGCGGGTTCTCGATAGGATCGATCTCCACGTCCAGGCCGTGCTCCGTACCCGCCTTCTGCACGATATCGGCGAGCTCCACGACGGAGAACTGCTCCGTGAACTGGTTGTACACGCGCATCTCACCGGCGTCTGCGGGGTTCGCGACGGCAAGCTCCACGCACTGGATCGTGTCCACGATGTTGAGGTACCCGCGCGTCTGGCCCCCCTTGCCGTAGATGGTCAGCGGGTGCCCGATGACCGCCTGGACGCAGAAGCGGTTGAGCGCCGTCCCGAACACGTCGTCATAGTCGAACCGCGTCGCCAGGCGCCGATCGAGCGCCGTTTCCTCGGTCTCGATCCCGTACACCACGCCCTGATTGAGGTCCGTCGCGCGCACGCCCCACACGCGGCACGCGAAATGGATGTTGTGCGAGTCGTGCACCTTCGACAGGTGGTACAGGCTCCCGGGAAGCTTCGGGAAGGGAAGAGTATCCGTTCGGCCCTTGTGGGCGATCTCGATGTAGCCCTCCTCGATGTCGATGTTCGGCGTGCCGTACTCGCCCATCGTGCCGAGCTTCACGAGGTGACAGTCCGGTGCGTGCTGACGGATCGCCCACAGCACGTTCAGCGTGTTCACCACGTTGTTCGTCTGCGTGAAGACGGCGTGCTCGCGGTCCTTCATGGAATACGGGGCGGACGGCTGCTCCCCGTAGTGAACGACGGCATCGGGACGGAAGTCACGGAAGAGGGGCTCGGTGACGCCCCAGTCGCAAAGATCGCCCTCCGTGTAACCGATCTCGTTGCCGGTCACGTCCTTCCAGGCCGCGACCCTCTCGGGCAGGTCCGCCAGGATGGGGATCAGGGTGTCGGTGCCGGCCTCCTCGTGGGCGCGTCGCCGGAAGTAGTTGTCGACGACATGCACCTCGTTGCCGCGGTTCGAGAACCGCATCGCGGTGGCCCAGCCGAGGTACCCGTCGCCGCCGAGGATGAGGATGCGCATGCCTGACGTCCTTTCGAGGCGGTTGGGAACGCGAGGATTGTACCGGCAAGGCTCAGGTCGGCGTCGCACCCGAGAGCGTCAGCCGAAGCACTCGCTACCTGCGCAGCTCGAAAGCCTCCGCAACCGTCGGTGGAGGGTGGAGATGTCGGGGTCATTGTTGCGGATCCCGTCCCTCAAAACGTTTACCAGTTGGTACGGATCGTCTCGGAGATCGTAGTACTCGCGAGTCCGAAGCTGGCCGGCGTCATCGAGGTACTCCACGTAGATCGCATGTTTCGTCATCCTTGCCAGCCAACTCGGCACTGGCCTCCCCTCCACCCGCCAGAACTCCAACAGCAGTCGACGCCGGCGTGACGATCCCAACAGGTCGGCGCCGTCCATCTCGTGGGGGAACGGGACCCCAGCAGCCGTCAGGATCGTCGCCGGGAGGTCCAGCAACGTCGCGATACGTCGATCCCGGATCCCCGGGTCGACCCTGCCAGGCCAGCGGACGACCAGCGGCACTCGCACGGATGGCTCGTACGGCGCCAACTTCCCTCGGAGCCCGTGGTCGGCCCACATGAACCCGTTGTCCGAGGTGAAGACCACGAGCGTATCGCCCAGCTCCTCGAGGTCCTCGAGACGGAGCATGAGCCGAGTCACTTGATCATCGACGCTGATCAGCGATCGAAGCTGCCGGGCTCTGCCCCTTTCGATGTCGCTGATCAGAGCGTGAGATCCGCGACGGAGCCACCGAGGCTTGTCGCTGAAGTCTCTCTCGAGCATTGCGGGCGTCGAACGGATGGGTGGGACCGGTTCATCCGCGTACTCCTCGGACACCGCGGACGGGGCGTGAGGAGCCATGATCCCCAGATACGCGAACCACGGTTGCGCGTCGTTCAGGTCCTCGGCTTCGTCGAGGAAGTCCACAGCGCGGGTGCCGATGAATGATGTGGAGTTCCGTTCCACGGAACGGATCTCTCCATCCAGGTTCCAGTCGTCCCCCCCGAACGTGATCCTCGGCGTCACCGACCATCGGTCCCAGCCACCTGGGTTGCTCGCCAGTGGCCACCCGTTGAGGTACTTCCCGAAGATACCGGTTCGATACCCGTCCGCCTGCATCGCCGACTGCAGCATTAAGGGCTCGAGTGCCTCCATCTCGATTGGGAGTGGATCATTGCCCGTGATGCCGTGGTTGTGCGCGTACAGGCCCGTCAGGAGTGAGGCGCGGGAGGGGCAGCACAGGGGAGTGGTCGCGAAGGTATTGGTGTAACGTGCGCCGCGCCTGACGAGCCAGCGACGCACCGCTGGCATCATCTCGAAGGTACCTACGCGTTGGTCGTCGGTGACGATAACAAGCACGTTGGGTTTCGCGGCCTGCGCGTGGGCACGCGGGAGAGAGCGTCCCGATCCAGTCAGGACCAACGACAGCGAAACAACGGCCAACAACGCTCTACGCATGAGACGTGAGCCTAAAGGGGGTTGTTTCTAGGGTCAATGACCCGCGAGAGCTCGAGCCGCAAGTTGTTATCGACGACGTGCACGTAATGGACGCGGTTCGAGAACCGCCCGGGGTGGCCCGGCCGAGGTACCCGTCGCCGCCGAGGATGAGGATGCGCATGCCTAACATCCGTCGTGGGGGGAACGCGAGGATTGTACCGGCTGCCCCGGTGAAAAGGCCGAGGTCAAATCACACAATCCTGCGCGACGCACTCGGACATTCGTCGGACCAGGTGTCGAAGACGTGCGAGGTCGGGGTCGTTCCGATCATTCCCGTCGCCAAGGACGTTCGAAAGCTGATGCGGATCGTCCTGAAGGTCGTAGTACTCACGTGCCCGCACGCGGCCGTCCTCGCGGAGGTACTCGACGTACACCCACGCCCGAGCGACCGCACCTCGCCAGCTGGGAATCCATTCCTCCGATCCCCAGAACTCCAGAGGGAGCCTCCTTCGCATGACATCTCCGAGGAAGTCGATACCGTCCATCTCGTGAGGGAACGGCGCTTTGGCCGCCGTAAGGATCGTGGGGGCGAGGTCGAGGAGGCCCACGAGGCTGGCGTCTGAGCGCCCGGCAGCCACGTGACCAGGCCACCTGACCAGGAAGGGGACCATTACGGAGGACATGTACGGCACACCCTTGCCCTTCAGGTGATGCTCGCCCCAGAGAAAGCCATTATCCGACGTGAAGACCACGAGCGTGTCATTAAGCTCTCCCAGATCCTCGAGTAGGATCAACAGCCGGTCTATCTGATCATCGACCGGAACCAGGGATCGGAGCATCGGCACACGCGAGTTTTCGATCCGCGACGTCGACCGATAAGGCTTGTCCCGGACCCACCACGGCTTGTCTCGAACATCGCGCTCGTTCATCGCCGGGCTCCGTAAGAGCGGAGGAACAGATACGTCTTCGTAGCCCGGCGGGACGATCGCCGGAAGATGAGGCGCGCTGAACCCCATATAAGCGAACCAAGGCTGGTCGTCGTCGAGGTCCTTCGACTCGGTGACGAAATCCAGCGTGCGCTCGCCCAAGAAGGGGGTCGAGTTGCGATGAACGGTTTGGACCGTCCCGTCGATGTTCCAGTCGCTGTCCGAGGCCCTCACGCGCTCGGGGACGGCCCCACCGATCCCATCCAATCGGATCGCGGGTGATTGGCCACTGGTTGAGGTATTTGCCGAACCGACCCGTCCGGTAGCCGCTCGCTTGCATAGGATGCTGAAGCATCGAGGTTTCGACGGCGACCAGGGCGTCCTCCTCATTTTGGTTGCCAGTCACGCCGTGGTTATGCGCAAGGAGGCCGGTCAGGATCGAGGCCCGAGATGGACAGCAGAGGGGAGTGGTGGCGAATACCCGCGTGTACCTCGTCCCGCCCCTGCCCAGCCACCTGCGAACAGCGGGCATCATGGACAGAGTTCCTGTGCGCTGGTCATCGGTCACGATAAGCAGGATGTTGGGACGCACGGCAGGTCCCGCGTGAATTGCGGGCGCCCATGACCCGGCGAGCACGGACTGGACGACTACCAGTGTGAGCAGGGACCCGACGGCGATTGAGCATCGTCGAACAACCGTAATTGGCGTTGCGTGACGATTCAACTCGTATTTAGGCCAGATCACCTATGGCCTCGAGGACGCGATCGACCTCGCCGGGCGTGTGGTAATGGCAGAAGCCGATCCGTACGGCGCCGCCCGTGGTGAGGAGCCCCAATCGTTCGAAGAGCTCGATCGCGTAGTAGTGGCCGTCCCACACGAAGATCCCTCTGTCACCGAGAGCGGCGGCGGTCTTGGCGGGATGCTGGTCGCCCAGCCGAACCGCGAACGTCGGCGTCCGCTCGTCCATCAGGCCCGGTTCGGCGATACCGAAGAGGCGGTGGTCCGAGATAGAGGTCAAGCCCTCAAGGAATCGCAGCGCGAGCCCCCGCTCATGCTCGCCGAAGACGTCGAACGCGGCGGTGATCGCGGCCCGGCGTGAGTCGTCCGCCGGATCCCCGTAGGTCCGACCACATCCCGAGAGGTACTCGACCGACGCCGTGAAGCCGGCCAGACCCTCGTGATTCAGCGTCCCGGTTTCCCAGCGGGCGCCGCCTTCGTACTCGTCGGCGGGTCGCACCCGGTCGGGATCCCAACCGTCGAGCAGCTCGCGACGGACGGCCAGCATCCCGATGTGCGGCCCGAAGACCTTGTACGGCGAGACGGCCAACACGTCGGCGCCCAGCGCCGGGAAGTCGATCGCACGATGTTGAGCGGCGTGAACGCCGTCGACGACGACGGTGGCCCCGGTCTCCTTCGCGCGGGCAGCCAGGCGAGCCGCCGGCGTGACGGTGCCGACACCGTTGGAGGCGAGGGTGAACGCCACGAGCCGCGTCCGGTCGGTGAGCGCCGCGTCGAAGGATGCCTCGTCGATCGTGGCGTCCTCGACGCGGAGGTCCACCCATCGAACGGTGGCGCCCGCGTCCCGTGCCGCGCGGATCCACGGACGGATGTTGGCGTCGTGATCGAGGCGGGTGACGACGACCTCGTCGCCAGGGCGCAGCGTGCGAGAGAACGTGCGTGAGAGATGGATCAGGAGCGTCGTGGAGTTCGGGCCGAACACGATCTCGCCTGGATCGGCGCCGACGAGGTCGGCTCCGGCCCGGTGCGCCTCCGCGACGACCGCGTCCGTCTCACGGCTCGTCGCGAAGGCGCCGCCGCTGTTGGATACGCCTCTTCGGAGATGACGCGACATGGCTTCGATCACGGTCGCGGGCACCTGAGAGCCACCGGGCGCATCGACGATGACCACCGGCCGGCCATCCTGTTCCCGGCCCAGGGCCGGGAACTGGGAGCGGACCTGCGCGACGTCGAACATGCGAGGAGGCTCCCTCACGGGAGCCTCCTCGACAACCCCGTGACGCGAGCGCTACGCGCCCAAGGCGATCTCGGACCGGAGCCTGTCGGCCGTGAGCGACTCCTGCCGGGCGCGGAGATCCAGATACAGGATCACCGAGACCAATGCCGAGAACGGCACCGTGATGATCTGGGCTATCGACGTGAAGATCCAGGAGACCAGGAAGTTGTCGCCGCCGATCGCGCTGATGATCGCGGACACCACGCTGACGATGATGCCGGCCACCAGTATGGTCCCCAGCACGTGCCAGAAGGCACCCTTGACGAGGTTCCAGGAGCGGCCGAGCGCGTCCGTTCCCCGCTTGTTCTCAACGACGAGTGCAGGGATCGTCACGGCCAGGAAGACCATGAAGATCAGGCCCGGGATGATCAGCAGGATGAACCCTCCGAGCAGGATCAGCCCGACCAGAAGTGACACCAGGATCACCGACCCCAGGCGCTTGAAGCCGTAGCGATAGCTCGCCTCGGCATCGACCGGGTCGCCGATTACGGCCTGGGCGGCCGCCCGGGTAACGGCCGCCTGCAAGACGAACCCCATCACGAACGCGATGACCGCACCGATCGCGGCCGCGATCAGGGAGGTGAACACCCCTTGCGTATCCACGACCGTGGTGACCGATTGACCGCCGATCTCGACCGTCCTCGTCTCCACGTCGAACACCACGTTCGCGAAGAGCGACGCGAGGAGCGCGAGCGGGATGACCACGATCGCGACGATCACGATCAGCTTCGCCGCGTTCGCCTTGTAGACCTCGAAGGCGGTCGACAGGATGTCGCCCAGCCCTCGCGGGGTGAGCGCCCCCCCGCCTCCTCCGCTCGGTGGCGGCGGTGGTGGCGGCGGTGGGGGTGTGAATCCGGTATCGCTCATGCAGTGTCTCCCTCCCGTTCGGGTCGGCCGAATCCTACGTCTGTGTCGAACCGCATCCTAGGACGTCACGAGGCAGCGCGCCGATCGCGGCCGTGTCCCAGTCCTCCGGGAGCTCGGGAACGCCCCAGCCCGGATCGGGACGCCACGAGCTCCAGTCTCGATCGAACGGGGGCTCGCCCAGCAGCACGTGCTTCACGGCACGCTCTCCCCAGTGGTGTAACCACTCGGCGCTCTCGGGCGTGAACGATCCTTGCCGAACGGCCTCGGCGAGTTCGTCCTCGTCCTTCCAGGTCCACGTCGAACGGTCCGGAGCGATCACCACATCGAGCAGGTACTCGACGGTGTCGAACCCGATCGATGTGCGCACCATCGGGGCCTGGAGGTTCACGTAATACAGCTGGAGCGTACCCTCCGGGCCGTAGCTGAGGATGACCCCATACGGCGTGTCGGTGAACGCGAACGACAAGGTGTAGTCGGGTGAGTGCCACACATCCTCGGCAAGCGACCAATCCTCCGTGTAGACCTTCAGATAGTTCCCGCCGGGTCCCACGGGCTTGCGATAACGCACGCCGCTCGGGATATAGAACGTGATCGTTGCCGAGTTGTCATCGACAAGGATCGCGGGGCGCGCGAACCACACGCGGTCGCGCCAGATCTCACGCAGGGCGACCGGTTCGCCGGTCCGGAAACGACCCTTCACACCGTGACGATAGCCGTCTTGACGGAGGTCGCAGGAGGAGCGTAGAGTTCTCATCCGACTCGAACATACGTTCGATGCCTCTGTGACGGAGCGGCGATGACCAAGCGGTTCGACGAGGAGGTCAGGGTCGAGCGCGACGCGGGGATGCCGGCGATGTTCGAGTGGCGGGGCCGGCGCTACCAGGTCGTCGACGTGATCGGCAGGTGGCGGATCGAGGGACGGTGGTGGGCCGACGGCCGCGACCGCGAGTATTGGCGGATCGAGGCTCGCGGCGGCGCCGTCTGGGACCTGTACCACGACCGACAGGGCGACCGCTGGCACATGGAGCGGCTGTGGGACTAGCTCCGTGTGCGCACGCGGCGCAGATCGGCCACGAACGCCCGGAACCCGCGCGAGCGGGTCTCGTCGTCGCGTGCCCGCAGGATCGAGGACGGGTGCACGGTGGCCGTGACGAACGGGGCGAGCGGCGAATCCAGCCGCTCGCCCCGGCGCTCGGTCACCTTGAACGAGCGGCCGAAGATCGCCTGAGCCGCGGTCGCGCCCAACAGCACCAGCGCATCGGGACGGACCAGGTCGAGCTCCGCCTCCAGCCAGGGTCGGCAGGCCACAACCTCGTCCAGGTCGGGCTTCCGGTGGATCCGACGCTTGCCGCGTGGCGCCGGGGTCCATTTGAAGTGCTTCACCACGTTGGTGACGTACACGTCCGCGCGGTCGATCCCGGCTTCCTCGAGTCCTCGGTCCAACAGCTCGCCGGCCGGGCCGACGAACGGGCGGCCCTCGCGGTCCTCACGATCTCCCGGCTGCTCGCCGACGAGCATCACATCGGCGTTCCGGGGACCCTCACCGAACACTGTCTGCGTGGCGTTCCGGTACAGCTCGCAGCCCTGGCAGCCCATGGCGGCCTCGGCCAGCGTGCGGAGGGACGCACGGCCGGCGGGCAGGAAATCAACCGCCGATCGCGTCTCGACCGTGCGCGTCATGCACGTCCGGTACCCCGCCGGGTCCCGGAGCAGACCTTTCGGTGGCGAGATCAGGAGGCAGGTTGGGGAGCAAGGGTCTCGCGCCGCAGCTCGAGGCCGAGCCACGCGTACCACACCGGGTTGAGCACGAACCCGGAGAGCACCGCCGCGACCAGGAGCAGTGGGCTCTTCGGGTTCACGATGATGAGTCGCCCCAGATACAGGACGAGCAGCAGGGCGGCGGAGACGTAACCGAGGTACCCGAGTCTCCGCGGGAACGTGCCTCCCCGCACGATCAGCCACGCGAAGGTGACCGTCGCGACCGCCGTGACGCCGAAGGTCAGGAGTCCGCGAGGATCGACCGGGTTCGCGGGGAGACCGGTGCCGCCGGCTCGGGGCGGATCCACGGCGACCGCCAGGTCGAACCCGCCGTGGATCATCGCTCCCGCGGCGCCGAGCATGCCGAGCAGCAAGGCCCACGCGGCGAAGGACGGATCGGTGTCCCGCACGCGCCGATACACCGCGACCAGCACGGCCGTCGAGAGCAGCCCTCCGAGCAGGAGGAAGACCGCGTTCGCTGTGGCGATCCCCTCGCCCGCGTCTCCCCCCAGGACGACGACGAAGGTGATGGCGTAGGCGACGCCCCCAACGCCGACGATGAGGGCACAGATTCCCGCGAATCTCTCGAAGGCTCTGTCCACACCGCTCGGTTGTGTGTCCGACACGCCGCCTCCCGTCGCGGGACCGTACCTCCCCGCGACGCGGGGGCACAAGAGGGGCGCAGCGTCAAGCAGGGCTTGACAAGAATCGAACAGGTGTTCGAGTATGGAAGAGGAGGTCCGATCCTGGCAGCGCCATCCTTCGTCCACCTCGACGTGCGGTCGTGCTTCTCCTTGAAGGAGGGGGCGTTCCTGCCCGAGCAGCTTGCTGCTCGGGCAGCTCAGCTGGGGATGCCGGCCGTCGCGATCTGCGATCGCGACGGCCTCTACGGCGCCGCCCGGTTCGTGGCCGCGTGCGCCGAGGTCGGCGTGAAACCGATCCTCGGCGCCTCGCTCACGGTCCGCGCGGCGATCCCTCCTCCGGGAGACGCGCAGCTGACCTTGTTGGCACTCGACGATGCCGGCTACGCGAACATCTGCCGGCTGATCACCGACGCGCACATGCTTGGGGAGCGCGGCGACCCTTGGGTCGCGCCCGAGCAGATCTGCGCCCATGCCGGCGGGATGCTCGCGCTGTTCGGACCGAGATCGCATCCGGGTCGTTCGGCTCGAAGGGGTCACGCCGATGCGGGTGCGCGCCTCCTGGCGCCGTTCCGCGAGGCCTTCGGGCCGGATCGTTGCCTCGTCACGATCGAGCACCGAGTGGAACGCGGGTCCGACACAGAGATCCGCGCGATGCTTCGGATGGCAGAGCGGGCCGAGCTGCGGGCCGTCGCCACGAACCCGGTCCGGTACCTCGTGCCCGAGGACGCGTTCCTGGCCGACGCCCTGGAGTGCATGCGCGAGATCGTGCCCCTCGCTGAGCATCACGTGAGTCGCACCAACGCTGAGGGTTACCTGAAACCGCCCGCCGAGATGCGCGAGCTGTTCCGGGAGCGGCCGGAGCTGGTCGACCATACCCT
>Ga0299907_10001793_pt1 | contig 12670 bp, 11 predicted proteins | sample RVTome_16_FD_198680 | JGI IMG/M metagenome (GOLD analysis project Ga0299907, IMG submission 198680) | Soil microbial communities from uranium-contaminated site in the Upper Colorado River Basin, Wyoming, United States - RVT152D67 (version 2) ...
CGGGAGTGACGACTCTCAACCTCCCGAACAAGGTGGTCTGGATCACGACGGCGACGACGACCGTGAGGCCGATGACCAGCGCGGTGCGGCCTCTCATCAACCATCGTCCTCGGGGGTGGTTGTCGTGGTGGTCGCTTCTTCGGCGATGGTTGTCCCGGTCGTCTCCTCGGGAACGGTGTCGTCGGTGGCTGCCGACACGGGGTCCGGGGGCCAGGCCAGCACGACCACGAAACGTAGGGCCTCGGGATCGACGAACGGTCGCACGGTCGTCGTCAGCGAGGTCGATTCCGGTGAGGCATCCTCGATCACCTCACCGACGGGGAGGCCCGCCGGGTAATCGGTGCTGGCCGCCGAGGTGAGGACCCGATCACCTGCCAGCACCGGCTCGCGGGCATCGAAGACATCGAGATCCATCTCCAGCCCCATATCCGAAGAGAACGGCCGGGTGACCAGTGTCCCGATCTGCGAGCCGACAAGGACGGTCAGGCCGTCCCGGCTCGACATGATTGGGAGGATGGTCGCGCTACCCGGGCTCGCGCTCTTGACGGTCCCGATCACGTAACCGTTGGGATCGATGACCGGTTGGCCCACCAGGACCCCGTTCTGGGTGCCCTTGTCGACGATGAGGGCGGCGTCCACCGATCCGATGACATTGGCAACGGTCTGACCCAACTCCGCCCCGTCCGTCTCCAGGTCGTAGATCTGCTCGAGGAGAGCGAGCTTGGCCAGATCGTCCTGGACCGCAACGAGCGCAGCCTGCGACTTGGCGACCTGGGCGGAGAGAGCTGCGTTCTGCTCTCGGAGCGAGGCGACGTTGGACAAGCTGTCCAGCGCGTTTGCGATCGGGTTGACCGCGTAGGCGGCGACTCGTTGCATCGGAGACACGATCGCCTGGGTGCCGCTCCGCAGCACGCCGACCACGCCCCCGCCCTCCAAACGGACGTCGAAAGTCATGAGGAGCACGCCGATCACCAGGAGGCTGATGAAGGTGGGGAGTGCTCGGTCGGATTGTTGCGAAGTCAGCATGAGTCAAGACGGGTCGAGGTAGTCATGGCCGGGATGACGACACGAGCACTTCCTGCAACGTGTCGAAGTCCTCCAAGCACTTCCCCGAGCCGAGCACCACCGACTGCAGCGGATTCGCCGCAGTGACGATGGGCATCCCCGTCTCATGGGCCAGACGATGATCCAGCCCCACCAGCAGTGCTCCTCCCCCGGTGAGCACGATTCCACGCTCGACGATGTCGGCCGCCAGCTCCGGCGGCGTCTTGTCCAAGGTGAATTTGACGGCGTCCACGACCGCTTGAGTCGGCTCCTCGATTGCCTCTCTGATCTCCGGGCTGGAGAGGAGGATCGTCTTGGGCAAGCCGGTGACCAGGTCACGGCCGCGCACCTCGGCCGACGGCTCATCGGCGTATGGCCATGCCGATCCGACCGCGAGCTTCAGCTGCTCTGCCGTTCGCTCGCCAACGAGGACGTTGTATTCCTTCTTTACCCAGTCGATGATCGCGGTGTCGAGCTCGTCCCCACCGACTCGGATGGACCGCGAGACGACGATGCCTCCGAGAGAGATCACCGCCACCTCGGTCGTGCCGCCACCGATGTCCACCACCATCGATCCGGCCGGCTCGGCAATGGGGAGACCAGACCCGATGGCGGCGGCCATCGGCTCTTCGATGGTGTACGCCCGGCGTGCGCCGGCGTGATATGCAGCCTCTTCGACAGCCCTTCGCTCCACGGGCGTTATCCCCGAGGGCACACAGACAACGATGCGGGGACGTGCCCATTTCCTGCGATGGACCTTCTGGATGAAATAGCGCAGCATCTTCTCGGTGACGTCGAAATCGGCGATCACCCCATCCCGGAGCGGCCTGATGGCGGTGATGTGAGCCGGGGTGCGCCCGATCATTCGTTTCGCCTCCATGCCGACAGCCAGGGCGCGGCCGTTCTGCGAGTTGATGGCGACGACCGACGGCTCGTTGAGCACGATGCCACCACCACGCACGTAGACCAACGTGTTGGCGGTCCCGAGATCGATGGCCATGTCCTGACCGGCGAATGAAAGAAGGGTTTCAGCCATGGCTGATGATGACTCCCGCGATGACCCGGGGAGTGTAGGTGTCGACCAGTTCTTGTGCCAGAGGGCGTTTCACCAGGTGGGGGCAGTTTCCTGACAGCATCTCAGCCGAAGAAGATCTCCAGCTCGCGGGCGGCGCTCTCCGGCCCGTCGGAGCCATGGACGAGGTTGTGGGTGACCATCAGACCGAGGTCTCCTCGAATGGTCCCCGGGGCCGCCTGCTTGGGGTCTGTCGCACCCACGAGACCCCGGCAGACCGTGATCGCGGACTCCCCCGACCACTCCATGGCGACCACCGACCCGGAGGTGATGAATTCGAGCAGCTCCGGGAAGAACGGCTTCTCCACGTGCTCTTCGTAATGACGACGAGCCAGTTCTTCGTCGATGTCGAGTTTCCGGACCTTCTCCAGAGTCAAGCCCTTTCGTTCCAATCGGGAGATGACCTCACCCACCAAGCCGCGAGCGACGCCATCAGGCTTGACCATTATGAATGTGCTTTCGATTGCCATGACGGCGGGAGCGTACTTCAGCCCCGGTCACCGTCAGAGCAACAGCGCCCGGGCCTCGCCCACCAGATAGAGGGAGCCGGCCACGAGCACCGCTCCTTCTGGCCCGGCCTCGGCGCGAGCCATGTCGAGACCGATCTCCGCGTTGTCGGCTTCGAGCACGGGCAAGTCCGTCAGATTCCTGATCCGCTCCGCGAGAGCCGCCGGCGGAACGGCCCGCTCCGACTCGGGGGCGGTGGCGAGGATCCCGGCCAGCAGCGGTTCGAGGCTCTCGACCATCGCCTCCACGTTCTTGTCGCCCATCACGCCGAAGACCAAATGCCAACGAGTCGTCGGGTACTCCTCGTCAAGCGACTCGGCGAGGGCGTCCACACCGTCCGCATTGTGGGCTCCATCGACTATCACCAGAGGGTGGGTGCCCAACACCTCCATCCGACCGGGCATCGTGACGACCGCCAGCGCATCTCGGACCGCCTCTTCATCGAGCTTCCGGCCCAGCAGGGCCTCGGTCGCGGCCACAGCGTTGGCAAGGTTCACGAGTTGATACCTCCCGTGAAGGGGAAGGAACAGGTCCTCGTAGGTGTCTTCGGCACCTCCGATGGTCACCAGCCAGCCGCCCACTCCTCGCTCGGCGTCGAGCACCGAGAAGTCCTTTCCGTAGTGACGGTGATGGATGCCGAGATCACGAGCTCGTGAATCGGCGACTTCCAGGGCCACGTCCGGCAGAGGTCCGCTGACGAGCGTCGAATTTGCGCCGGCGATGGCGAGCTTCTCCCCGGCGATAGTGGCCACGTCCTCGCCGAGGTATTCGGTGTGCTCGATCCCGATGCTGGTCAGGACACAGACCTCGGCGTCCACGACGTTGGTGGCGTCGAGACGGCCGCCGAGCCCCACTTCGAGCACTGATGCATCGACAGCCTGATCAGCGAAGAACGCGAAGGCCGCAGCAGTGGTGAGCTCGAAGTAGGTGTTGGGCTCCTCGCCGGCCTGGGCCCGCAGGTCGGCGAAGGCAGCAACATCCGACACTGCAAGAGCGAACTGCTCCTCGGTGGCCATCACACCGTTGATTGCGAGACGCTCCTCCACCTTCTGGAGGTGAGGCGATGTGTAGGTGCCGGTGTTCAGGCCATGGGCGACGAGGAGCAGCGTGGCGAACTTCGAGGTGGACGTCTTGCCGTTGGTCCCGGCCACATGGATTATCGGGTATCCCTCGTCGGGCCGACCCATGTCTTCGAGCAACCGGTTGATGCGCTCCAAACCTGGCTTGATGCCGTGGGCGATGTGACCATCGAGATAGGCAAGGGCTTCGTGATAGTTCATAAAAAGCCCCGGGAGGTTAATCCCGGGGCTTTTGTCGTCGACCTCGTGGTCTGGCTTCAGCCCTCCTCGGCCTCGTCCCTCCTGGCGCTGAGCACCATCAGGCCGCCCAGGGCGAGTGCGGAGAAGGCAACTGCTGCCAGCGCACCACCGTGGATACCGGTGAAGGGAAGGACGTCCACTCCACCGATCTGACCCGGCGTGGTAGGAGGCGTTATCACGACCCCTCCGACCTCGTCCGGGATGTTCTCCGGGTCGGCGCAGGCCTCGGACGCCTGCGGGTAAGAGACCGACAGAACCGTGCTCGGGTTCACCTCGAAGAGAATGTTGATGGTTCCCCGCGCCCAGAGGAACCCGTCATCGGCCGCCACCCAGACTCCATCCTGCAAGATCCAGCCGGGCCAATCCGGTGGGCTGTCGTTGGCCCCTGGCCACAGCACGCCCCCACTCAGTGGCACATCCTCGTAGACGATGTCGGGACCACTTGGGTTGAGGAAGGTGATGGTGGCCGATTCTCCACCCGGGAAGTCGATGTCATACGCGAGGTAGGGGATGTCCTCCCGGCACTCAGCGCCGATCGCCGACAGTTCGAGCTCTTCGGGAACAGTGGGAGGAGCGACCGTGGGCACGGTGGTCGTAGTGGACGTCGAGCAATCCTCGTCGTCATCATGATCCCCACCGCCACCATTCTGGACCACTAGCTCCGGGCACTCCTCGCCGGGCTCACAATCCTCATCATCATCGTGATCCCCACCGCCGCCATTCAGGACCGCTACCTCCGGGCACTCCTCGCCGGGCTCACAATCCTCATCATCATCGTGATCCCCACCGCCGCCGTTCAGGACCGCCAGCTCAGGACACTCCTCAGACGGCTCGCAGTCCTCGTGATCCTTACCGCCAGAAGTTTGAACCGCCAGGTCAGGACACTCCTCGGAGGGCTCACAGTCCTTGGGACCGTCCCCACCACGACTCTGCATGCTGAGCTCCGGGCACTCCTCGCCGGGCTCGCAGTCATCGTGATCGCCACCGCCAAAGCTCTGAACCGCGAGATCAGGACACTCCTCGCCGGGCTCACAATCCTCGTGATCCTTACCGCCAAAGGTTTGAACCGCTAGGTCAGGACACTCCTCGGAAGGCTCACAGTCCTTCGAATCATCTCCTCCACTACTCTGGGTGGAGAGCTCCGGGCATTCCTCGGAAGGCTCACAATCCTCGTGATGGCCACCGCCAAAGCTCTGAACCGCTAGATCAGGACACTCCTCGGAAGGCTCACAGTCCTTGGAGTCCCCGCCACTCTGCACAGAGAGCTCCGGGCACTCCTCGCCGGGCTCACAGTCCTCGTGATCGTTCCCGCCAGAAGTCTGAAGCGCCAGGTCAGGGCACTCCTCGGAAGGCTCACAATCCTTGTGATCCCCACCGCCACGGCTCTGAACGGCCAGGTCCTCACACTGGTCGGGCTCACAATCTTGGTGATCCCCTCCGGCAGTCTTGACATCGAGGTTCGTACAGTCGTCGTCTTGGTGATCGCTGTTTGTTTGCTGACCGGTGGTCGCTGCGGCCGCTCCGGAGAGCAGGATCGACAACGACGACACGAGCATCAGAGCCATCATCAATGCGACGACGAAGCGAACCCGTCGCACGCTAACCCGCATGAATCCCATCCCTTCATTGCGCGTTGGGACGGGCCGGTCTCACCACTGGCTACCCCGCGACCCAGGTGACCGCCTACACGTCGCGGAGTCAACGCCTCCCTTTTCCCCTTATGACCCACCCAAGGAGGATCGCCGCCACAATAACGGGCGCGGGTTACCAGCCGGTGTCACGGAGAAGAAATGATCCAGATGCGCTAGCCCCGCCAGACGAGGCTGTTCGCCGACCGTCCTCGCAATGACGCGATCTGCGTGCATTCTCTGCGGCAGAATGTTGTTGGAAAGCCCCGGGAGGCTCCCCGGGAAGCTCTCCCAGACTTTCGGTATCTTGTTATCAGTCCTCTTGGCGTCGCCTCGCGCCGACAACCAGGATTCCACCAAGCGTTAACAGACTCCCGCCGATAAACAGCCAGATGCCGTCGTGAGGGCCGGTGAACGGGAGTTCCTCCAAGTCGCTGCCTTCAATCACGGTCGAGCTAGTGACCACCGTGCCCAGCACCTCATCGTCGACAGTAGTTGTGCTCTCAACGCTTGGGACAGTCGTGCTGGTAGTAGTGGTCAACAAAGTCGTTGATGTCGTCGTCTCGATCGTCGTGGAGGTCACCTGTGAGCAGTCGATAACGACGTCGATACCTGCAGAGAAGATCGCATCGGGTCCCATGTGCAAAGTCACCGTTACCTCGGTATCGAGCACGAGCGTGCCGGCGGCGTGAAGGGTCTCCCCGGGCTCGTCCTCGACGTTCTCCAGGATGACCTCAGAAGCGCCGGACCCGATGATGAGATCATTGTCCGGGTGCACCGAGTCCTGGTTCCGCGATATCCCAGATACGCCACAACTCATACCTGCAAATTCCTCCGGCACCGGTTCGGTCGCCAGGAGCTGGGTGGAGTCCCACGGGATATAGACCACCGTGTCGAGAGGGATCACCACAGAGAATCCGGTCGTCTGTGCATTGGCGAATTGAGAGAAGGCGAAGACCAACACCCCTGCGATCAGCGTTACTGCGATCAAACGCAATGCGGCGACCCGCCCTTCGGAGCCTCCGAGAGTCGTACCACCTGCTCGCCCGCGGAGGCGGGCCTTGGTGCCCCTGACGCCTGGCGCCGCGTTGAACGTTTTCATTTCCCATCCCCTTCTAACTCATGGGACGGGCCGGTCTCACCATTGGCTACCCCGCGGACCCAGGTGACCGCATTACAGGTGCGAGGTCGTCGCCTCCCTATTTCCCCTTCATGACCCACCCAAGGGAGGATCGTTCCCACCATAAACCACGACGAGTGACGCGCCGTGTGAACCAGACGAATTGATCCACATGCGCTAGTCCGTGGTAGCGGTCAGGCGATCAGGCCGACTTCTCGGCTGGACCGTCCTCGACACGCGCCGGCACCAGAGTGGGGTTGACCTTCTCTGCGACCACATCCCGGTCGATGACCACTCTCTCCACATCCGTGCGGGAAGGAAGGTCGTACATCGTGTTGAGAAGGACCTCTTCGAGAATGGCCCTGAGGCCCCGTGCCCCGGTGCCTCGCTTGATCGCCTGGGCAGCGATGGCATCGAGTGAGTCAGTGGTGAACACCAACTCGACGTCGTCCATCTCGAACATGCGAGCGTACTGGCGGGTCAGGGCGTTCTTCGGCTCGGTAAGGATCTGGATCAGGGCGTCCATGTCGAGATCCTCCACGGTCGCCATGACCGGGAGACGTCCGATGAACTCGGGGATCAGGCCGTACTTCATCAGATCCTCGGGCATGACCTGGTTGAGCAAGTCGGACGGGCGCCCATCGGCCTTGCCGCGGACCTCGGCGCCGAAGCCGACGCCACGTCGTCCCACCCGGTTGGCGATGATGTCCTCGAGCCCACCGAATGCGCCGGCGCAGATGAAGAGGATGTTGGTGGTATCGAGCTGGATGAACTCTTGATGCGGGTGCTTCCGCCCGCCTTGGGGCGGCACCGAAGCCACCGTCCCCTCGAGGATCTTGAGGAGGGCCTGTTGCACCCCTTCTCCCGAAACGTCTCTCGTGATGGACGGGTTCTCAGCCTTGCGGGAGACTTTGTCGATCTCGTCGATGTAGATGATCCCCTGCTGGGCGCGGTTGACGTCGTAGTCCGCGGCCTGGAGCAACTTGAGGAGGATGTTCTCGACGTCCTCCCCGACGTACCCGGCTTCGGTGAGGCTGGTCGCGTCGGCGATGGCGAAGGGGACGTTGAGTTGGCGGGCGAGAGTCTGGGCGAGAAGCGTCTTACCCGACCCGGTGGGGCCGATGAGAAGGATGTTCGACTTCTGCAGCTCGACATCGCGCTGGACCTCGCCGCCCCGGATCCGCTTGTAGTGGTTGTAGACGGCGACGGAGAGCTTCTTCTTGGCATCCTCCTGACCGACCACGTAGTCGTCGAGATACGAGTTGATCTCGACCGGCTTGGGTAGCTCGGTGAAGGTGATTTCCTCGGTGGCGGAGAACTCTTCTTCGATGATCTCGTTGCAGAGATCGATGCACTCGTCGCAGATGTAGACGCCCGGGCCGGCGATCAGTTTCTTGACTTGCTTTTGAGACTTCCCGCAGAAGCTGCACTTGAGCAGCTCGCCGCCGTCACCGAGTCGTGCCATCGAGTTTTGAACCTCCTCAGGTGGAGGCTACCGCCGCAAGCTCTCGACGGGTGAGAATTCCGTCGATGACCCCGTATTCCTTGGCCTCGGCAGCCAGCATCCAGTAGTCACGCTCTGTGTCCGTTGCGATCTTCTCCAGTTCCTGGCCGGTGTGCTCGGCGAGGATCTGGTTCAACGACTCTCGCATCTGCACGATGAGCCGGGCCTGGATCTCGATGTCGGAGGCCTGGCCCTGGGCGCCACCGTGTGGTTGGTGGAGCATGACCCGGGCATGGGGCAGGGCGTAGCGCTTGTTTTCGGCGCCTCCGGCGAGGATCACCGCCGCGGCCGAGGCGGCCATGCCCATGCACACCGTGTTCACTTCGGGCTTGATGTACTGCATCGTGTCGTAGATGGCGAACAAGGAAGTGATCGACCCTCCCGGGGAGTTGATGTAGAGGAAGATGTCCTTGTCCGGGTCCTCTGACTCGAGGTGGAGGAGCTGGGCCATGATCAGGTTGGCGATGGTGTCGTCGATCGGGGTGCCCAGGAAGATGATCCGGTCTTTGAGCAGCCGGCTGTATATGTCGAAGTAGCGCTCGCCCCTACTCGTCTGCTCGAAGACGGTGGGGATCACATAGTTCTGGAACTGATCGTTCATTCTTCTTCCTCCGCCGCTGTCGCAGCCACTTCGCCTATTGGCACCTCACCCGCCGGGATCTCCCCGACCGGCTCGGCCTCGACGATCTCAGCCTCGACTATCTCGGCCTCGACTTCCGTCACATTCAATTTCAAATCGACCGGGTTGCCGTCTTCGTCGACCGCATTCGCTGCCGAAAGGATGGCGTCCAACGCCCTGTTTCTGAGAATATCACCGGCCACTGCCAATTCCCGGCCGCTTTGCCGGAAGGCCTGCAGGTAGGCGACCGGGTCGCCGGAACGAGCGGCCGCATTCTGGATCACCGCCGAGACGTCCTCGGGGGTGACATCGATCCCAACATCCTTGGCCACTGCCTCGAGGACCAGCTGGTTCCGTATCGACATCTCTGCCTGTTGCCGGAGATCGTCGAGGAACTGTTCCTGGTCGATTCCGGAGGCCTGGAAATAATCGTCGAGGGTCAGCTCGCTGTCTTCGAGGCGATGAACGAACCGATGGAGGTGGTCGTCCATCTCGGACCGGACCAGGCCCTCCGGCAGTTCGATCTGCACCTGATCGACCAGAGTGCTCAGAGCCCTCTCCGCGTACTGCCGTGAGACCGACTGCAGCTTGGCCTCGACGAGGCGTTCCTCGAGCTCCGCCTTCAGCTCTTCGACGGTCTCGAACTCGGTGTTCTCATCCACCCAGGCGTCGTCGAGCCCGGGGAGGATCCGCTCCTTCACCTCGTTGACGGTCACATTGAAATCGACCTGCTCCCCGGCCCGGTCGCCGAAGCCGACCGGCAACGGGGCTTCGAACGTGAAAACGGCCCCAGGCTCGACCCCTTCCAGGCGCTCGTCAATCCCATCTACGAACAGGCCCGAGCCGACCTCGTAGAGGAGGTCTGCCGCCGTTGCCCCCTCGACCGGATCGCCGTCCTTGGTCGCCTTGACGTCGACGGAGACGAAATCGCCGGTAGCAGCGGGGCGGTTTGCCTCCTCCACGGTGGCGAACTGCTCGAGCATGCGCTCGATCTGGAGGTCGAGCTCTTCGGGTGTGACCACGGGTGAGGTGACCTCGACCTCGCGGTCCTGATATTTGGGCAGATCGATGGTCGGCCACAGCGTGACCTTGACCTCCACCTCGACTCCCCCGTCGACATCGTTGAGCGCCTCGAGCTGGGGAGTCACCGCTGGGCGCAACTCCTTGTCGTCGAGGATCTCACTCAGCGCTGGTGGCACCAAGTCATCGATGACTTCACTGCGCAGGCGAGCTGGGCCAACGGCGGCTTCGATCACCGGTAAAGGCGCCTTGCCCGGCCGGAAGCCCTTCAGCTTCATGTCTTGGGACAGTTTGCGAGCGGTCGCAGCCTTGCCGGCCGTGATTTGGTCGTTGGATAGTTGAAACGTGACCAGACGCTCGAATGGGCCGGTCTCGGTGACGGTTGTTGTCATTTGTCTTCCTGGTTGTCATGAAGAAGGGCGCATTCCTGCGCCCTTCCCGTGGGGTGACCGACGGGATTCGAACCCGCGACTTCCTGGACCACAACCAGGTGCTCTAACCGGACTGAACTACGGCCACCATGTCTCGAATAGGTCTTATCTTCGCGCCCCCGGGAGGACTCGAACCCCCAACCTGCGGATTAGAAGTCCGCCGCTCTATCCAATTGAGCTACAGGGGCGAGGGCTTAGGTCCGTCCCGAAGGCGACCCATTCGAGCGGGTGAAGGGAATCGAACCCTCACCGCCAGCTTGGAAGGCTGGAGCTCTACCATTGAGCTACACCCGCGGGACATCTCATTGTAAAGCCCCGGTCGGGCTGGTCGGATTCGAACCGACGGCCTCTTGCTCCCAAAGCAAGCGCGCTACCAAGCTGCGCCACAGCCCGTGATTGAGTCAGAGTACTGGCGCCCCGATTCCTGTCCCACCCCATTCGTATCGTCGAACCATGGAGTTGGGGAGTGAATTTCGGGCGCGGATCGATTCCTGGGACGGGCTCTCGCGGTGGGAGCGTTCAGAAGTGGGGAAGGACCTGCGACGTCTCGGGCTCTCCTACGGCGAGATCATGGATCTGATCCCGGTCAAGAAGTCAACGCTGGCCACTTGGTGCAGGGAGGTGAAGCTGACCGAGGAGCAGTACGCGGACATGAAGGAGCGCCGGCCGCCGTTCCCGGGAATTCCCCGGAACACTCAACGCAAGCGTCATCGCGAGATCCATTTGATCGAGGCTCAAGCACGACTCGAAGCCCTCCACCTTCAGGTTGACCCCTTCTGGGCAATGGGTGTTGCCCTTTACTGGGCCGAAGGGACAAAGTCTTCGAGGCGCCTCGAACTTGCCCACTCCGAGCCCGAAGCCCTCCGTCTCTTCATGTCTTGGGCTCGCAGGTTCTTTCGGTCTGATGCGATCTTTGGAGCCGCGATCAACCTGCACTTCGATAACGACGAGCAGGCGGCCAAGAATTACTGGTCCGCTGAGCTAGGAATCGATCCTGCCCGATTCACCAAAACCTTCATCAAGCCCGATGGAACCGGGCATCGGAAGAATCACCTTCCTTCCGGGGTATGCCGAGTCACGATGAAGCGAAGCACTGATGCCTTCATCACAACGCTGGCATGGGTCGACTTCGTCAGAGAGTCATTCCGAAACTAGAATTCAATCGGGCCGCTAGCTCAATTGGCTAGAGCATCCGGCTCTTAACCGGAGGGTTGCGGGTTCGAGTCCCGCGCGGCCTACCAATATTCCACTGCCTCCGTGACACAATGCTCCCCACACGCGGGTGTGGCGAAACTTGGCATACGCGCAGGGTTTAGGTCCCTGTGGGCGAAAGCCCGTGGAGGTTCAAATCCTCTCACCCGCACAGGTTTTCCGGTGTTCGCGCTCGATCCCGGAACCCCGACTGCAACCACTTTGCAACCACTCCTGCGTCTTCGTTGTCTGGTGCGTCTCAGAAATCGCGCGTCATGATGGGACCCCAACAGGACAGTGATTGATGAGCGCCAGAAGAGCACGGTTCGACAGCCGCCGTAGAAGGCGTACCACGGGAGTTTGTGAGCCACTTCATCTCATCAGTGCTGCCACCCCTTCAGCCGCGTCCCGGTCCATCCTTCGACGACATGCGAGTAGCGGTCCAAGGTCAATGTGATGGTGTCATGGCTGAGCCTCTCCTGCCCTGACATCTCCGAACCGCGTGCCCGCGCTCTTCGTAGGGACAGGCAACGGCTGGGGGCGACAACCGAACCCCGGCGGACCGTTGCCCATTGAGCGGCCAGCCGGGGTTCGTCAAGTGTTGAGGACGCATGCGCCGACGCAACAAGCGGCTTCCAGCTGGTGTCCTCAACCTCATTCCCTCCTGGTTGCTCGTCGTCATCTGACACCAACGACGTCGGGTCCAGGGACGGCGAAAAATTTCGCGTTCGGTTTCGCGTGGATTGGCTTTGGGAAAATGAGCTTCAGAACAGGAGTCCACGTCCGCGATGGCTCGGTTCCACATCGACGGAGCCCCTTGGGTTTGGGGGAGGGCGCCCAAGGGGCTCTCGTCGTTTCTTTCCAGAATGAAGAGCGGTGTTTATTGGCCTCTGATGCTGGGTACGTGTGCGCCACTACAGTCCTGGGAGGACGAACCAATGGCAACAATCCTTTGGATTATTGCGGTGATCCTGGTGATCGCGGGGATCGCAGCCATCTTGCGGGGTCAAATGTTGTGGGGCATCGTGTTAATCGTGGTTGGTCTGTTAGTCGGACCGGGCGGCGTTAGCGTCTTCACCTGACTCGCGACAAGAGGGCCGCCAGCCGGAACGATAGGAACCCCCGGCAACCCCAGACCAGGGGTTCTGTTTTCCTCGTCCTCGGGCGCCGGGAACAGGTGGGAGAAGCCGGCCAATTCGAGCAGCCTGTTCACTG
>Ga0299907_10001794_pt1 | contig 12670 bp, 9 predicted proteins | sample RVTome_16_FD_198680 | JGI IMG/M metagenome (GOLD analysis project Ga0299907, IMG submission 198680) | Soil microbial communities from uranium-contaminated site in the Upper Colorado River Basin, Wyoming, United States - RVT152D67 (version 2) ...
GGTATCGCGGTCGCGATCACGGGGGTGAGGAAACGACGCGTGGTCCGCCCGATGGACGCCGCCATCCTGCTCGTGTTCTTCGCCCTCGGTGCCCCGGCCCTGCGGGGCACGTTGTGGTGGGCGCTCATCGCGCCGCCCGTGGTCGCAGGCTGGTTCCGGGTGCGCGACCACGCCATATCCGAACCGGATCAGGCTCGAGGAGGTGTCCCCGCCGCCCTGGCCATCGCGATCCTCCTGACCCTCCTCCCCATGGCACTTGTCCTGCGAGCGGGCACCGATCCCGTGACCGGCGCTCCCGAGCGGCTCGCAGCCGATGCGCCGGAGCGCTTGGTCGAGGCGGCGAGACAAGCGCTGCCCGCTGGGTCGCGACTGCTCGTGTTCCAACCCTTCGCCTCCTGGTTCGAGTACGCACTTCCCGATCGTCCGGTGATGGTGGATTCTCGGATCGAGCTGTTCCCCGCGACGGTGTGGCGCGACTACGCGTTGGCGACCCGGGCCGGGGGAGGCTGGGAGGAAACCCTCGACCGCTACAGGATCGACGGTGTGGTCCTCCCGCCCGGAGAAGTGCTCGGCGAGGCGCTGTCGCGGGCCGAAGGGTGGGATCGAACCCATGTCGGCCCAACTGGATCGGTGTTCGTTCGGTCCTGAGCTACTCGTCCTCACCGATCGACACGAGCCCCGATCGGGCGGCGAGACGGAGCGCGGCGAGACGGTTACCGACCCCGAGCTTGCCGTAGATCCTCGCGAGATGAGTCGTGACGGTTCGCTCACGGACGCCAAGCCGGTCGGCGATCTCCCGCGCGGTCAGTCCCTCGGACGCGATCTCCAGCACCTCCCGCTCTCGTCGGGTGAGGCGGAAGGTCGCACTCCGTCGGCGTTCGATCCCCTGTGCGATCGATCCCACCGAGTCGGCCGCGGGTCCGGCGATCACCACGTGCTCCTCGCCGGAATCCGCGATGGCGGTGAGGAACTCGTCGACCTCGACGTTCTTGTCGACGAAGCCATCGGCGCCGGTGAACAGCGCTCTGGAGACCGTGTTCGGGTCGGCGTTCGCTCCCATCCCGAGGATCACGTGTTGGGGGGATCGCTCTCGGAGGGCCCGGATCAGCCCATAGGGACCCTGCTCACCCGGGAGACCCATCGCCACGAGGATCACCAGGCGCTTTCCCGGGAACCGATCGATGATCGCCATCGCCTCTTCGGCGCTCGCCGCTGATGCCACGACCTGGAGCTCGTGACTCGCCTCGATGATCCGGACGAGCCCCGCGCGCACGACGGCGAACGGCTCGACCACGACGACGCCCTGACGGAAGCCGATCCTTCGGCCGTCTGGGTCGGTCGTCGTCTTGGTCACGCTGCTCAGTGGCTGGTCAGCCTCTCCTCATCGTTCAGAGGATCGAGCGGATGCGGTGAGGCTACAGGTCGACCAACCCGAGCGTCGCAGCGCGCGAGATCGCCTGTACCCGGGTGCGCACCCCGAGCTTCCGATAGAGCTTGGCGACGTGGGTCTCGACGGTGCGCGGTGAGATCCCCAGCCTCGACGCGATCTGGCCGATCGTCATGCCTCCACCGAGGAACTCGAGGACCTGCCGTTCCCTCGGCGTGAGACCGGCCTCAACGTCGGCGCCTTCCCTCGCGCGCCTCGCCATGCGCCCCAGGGCCCCCATCGCTTCTCTCTCCAGAGCGGGAGTCATGACACGCTCTCCGGCGAGCACGCGCCGGATCGTCGCTGGAAGCTCTCGAAGCCCATCCGATTTCGTCACGTACCCGCGGGCGCCCAGGCGCAGCGCCCGGAGGACCAGATCACCGTCGGCGCGGTCCGCGAGCACCAGCACCGCGCCGGGACGATCATCGTCGAGATCGGTCAGGACGCGGAAGCCATCGGCATCGGGGAGATCGAGATCCAAGACCAATAGGTCCGGAGCGTTCGAGCGGCATGCGGCGGTCGCTGCGGCCGCGGTCTCGGCCGTGTCGACGACGGTCACGTCCAGTTCTCGGCACGCCAGCTCGATCACTGCTCGAACGGTCCGATGAGCGGCGGCCACGACCGCTCGGACGGTGTCGGCCATCGCGCGAGGCTAGCGCTCAGGCCGATCGCGCGTCGAGCGCGACCCCGCCACGCCACGCTACGCCGACCGCCTCCACCTTCGAGTGGACGTCGAGCTTGCGCAGGATGTTCTTGACGTGGGTCTGAACCGTCGCAGAGCTGATCCCAAGCTCGCGGGCGATTCGGGCCGTCGTTGCTCCGCGAGCGATCGCCTCGATGACCTGGCGCTCCCTCCTCGTCAACGTAGCGAGAAGATCCTTGTGGGTGCGCCTGATACGGGCTTCCTGGAGTCGGTCCACGAGCAGCGGCCGGTCGTCGGCCGGGAGGACGAGCTCACCCGCGGCGGCTCGCCGGAGCGCGCTCACGACGCCCGCCGATCCCCGATCGGTGGTCAGGACGCCGCACGCGCCCGCCGCGAGCGCGAGCTCCACGAGCGGTGTCGCCGGGTGACGAGTGGCAGCCATCACGCGGCTCTGGGTCCGGGTCCTGATCGCGGAAACGATCTCCACGCCGCGACCGTCGAGCCGGTCGAGCTCGACGACGAAGATGTCCGGCCGTGCTTCAGAGAGGAGCTCGAGAGCGGCCGTTTCGTCGGGAACCGGACCGAGGACCTGGAATCCCGTCCGTCGGCGAAGGGCCGGCAGGAGGTCCGGTGCGAGGCCGAGGCTCTCGCCGATCACGAGGATGCAGATCGTGTCCATCACGTGCCCGGAACATCGGCACCTGACGGTCCGAAGATGAGCCGTTGCCCGGTGGCTGCGGGACACTGGCGCGATGAACCGTCTGGCCGAAGAAACGAGCCCGTACCTGCTCCAGCACGCGGAGAACCCCGTGGACTGGTTCGCGTGGGGGGAGGAGGCGCTCACGGCCGCGAAGGTGGATGAGCGTCCGATCTTCCTCTCGATCGGCTACGCCGCGTGCCACTGGTGTCACGTGATGGAACGGGAGTCGTTCGAGGACGAGGAGACCGCCGCCTTCCTGAACGCCCACTTCGTACCGATCAAAGTGGATCGGGAGGAGCGGCCTGACCTCGACGCGATCTACATGGATGCGGTGCAGTCGTTGACGGGTCAGGGTGGCTGGCCGTTGTCCGCGTTCCTCACCCCCGACGGACGACCCTTCTTCGCCGGCACGTACTTCCCCAAGGAAGCGATCCACGGCATGCCGTCGTTCCGGCAGGTCCTCGAGGCGATCGCGGAGGCGTGGAGGGACCGCCGCGAAGAGGTCGAACAGCAGGGCAGCCGGGTCGTGGAGGCGATTTCGAGGACCATATCGGTCGCCGATCTTGAGGAGCCTCTCACCGACGAGATCAGCACGCGTGCGTTGGCCGAGCTGCGGAACACGTTCGACGCACGATGGGGAGGCTTCGGGGCAGCCCCGAAGTTCCCCCAGCCGATGACGCTGGAGTTCGTCCTGCGGATGGCGGTCCGAGGGAACCCGGATGCACGCGAGATTCTGACGACGACATTGGATCGGATTGCCTCGGGCGGGATCCACGACCAGGTCGGGGGCGGGTTCGCGCGTTACTCGACCGACGCCGCATGGCACGTCCCGCACTTCGAGAAGATGCTCTACGACAACGCGCAGCTCGCGCAGCTCTACGTCCGAGCATGGTTGTTCACCCGCGACGATCGGTACTGCCGGGTCGCGACCGACACCCTCGACTACCTCCTCCGTGAGATGCATCACCCGGAGGGCGGCTTCTTCTCCAGTCAGGATGCGGATTCCGAGGGTGTCGAGGGCAGGTTCTTCACGTGGACCTGGGAGGAACTCGTCGAACTCGTCGGCGAGGGCCCGGCCGACGCCTTCGGGGCCACCCAGGAAGGCAACTGGGAGGGCACGAACGTGCTGTGGCTCCCTGGCGGCTCGGAGCCGAGTGGCCTCGACCTCTCCGCGGCGCGACGAGCGCTCTTCGAGGCGAGGAAGGTCCGGGTCCGGCCGGGGACGGACGACAAAGTGCTCACGGCTTGGAACGCGATGGCGATCACGGCCCTCGCCGAAGCCGGCCGAGCCTTCGAGGAGCCCCGATTCGTCGAGGCTGCCGAGGGCTGCGCCCGCTTCCTCTTGAAGAACCTCCGCCGAGCCGACGGCAGGCTCCTACGTTCCTGGCGGAACGGGGTCCCGGGACGCGCCGGCTTCTGCGACGACCACGCGCTGCTGGCGTCGGCCTGCCTCACGCTCTTCTCCACGACGGGAACGGTCGGCTGGTTCCGCGAGGCGGTGGGGCTCCTGGATGCGCTGGTGGATCTGTTCCTGGACGCGGAGCGCGGTGGGTTCTTCCAAACGGGATCGGACGACGACCCGCTGGTCCTCCGGCCGAAGGAGCTCTACGACAACGCCGTCCCCTCAGGCAACTCGGTGGCAGCCGACGTGTTCCAGCGGGTCGCCCTCCTGACCGGCGACGGCGAGCGAGAGCAGATCGGGGTTTCGGCGATCCGCCTGGTCCGCGACGTGTTGGGGCGAGCGCCGACGGCGTTCGGGCACGCCCTCTGCGCGCTCGATCTCTACCTCGGCCCGTCCCGAGAGGTCGCGGTCATCGGAGATCTCGATGACGGGCGTGCCCGCTCGCTCATGAACGAGGTGCACCGGGCCCGCTACCTCCCGAACGCGATCCTGGCTGTGGCTCATCCAGGGGATCGCGAAGCGGCCGAGGCGGTGGCGCTCTTCCGCGACCGCCCGCAGGTCGACGGCCTGCCGACCGCGTACGTGTGTGAGCGGTTCGCTTGTCAGCTACCCGTGACAGACGCCAACGACTTGGCCGGACAACTCTCCCAGTCGAAATAGCGCTATCGAGAGCGGACCGCGAGAGCCCAGGCCTTCCTCTCACGGGCGACAACTTGTAGGGACGATCAGGTCGAAGAGTCAGTCTCCGTGTGGCGAGCCTGCGGCCTGACCCGGATGCAGTCGGTAGGCGAGGAAACCACCGATGGCGACCGCGACGATGCAGCCGGTTGCTACGACGGAGTGAATAGGGAGACCCACGAGATACAGCGCAGTGCCGAGCAGGATCATCCCGCCCAAGGTGAAGGCTGGGGCCAGCCCCCACGCCGCAGCCCCGGTGAGTCCGGCAGCTCGGGCCCATCCGAGGCCCGCCACGAGAAGAACGAGATCCAAGAGGACCACAGTCCCGGCGATACCCGCAGGACTCGTCGGCCCGGGCTGATCGGCGACGGGTGGTGCCGCGGTGATCCGGCTCGCGTACACACCGGGACCAGCCCGCGTCAAGAGATCGCGGGCCTTTGGGTCGTCGTTGAACGAAGAGAGGACGACGACGAATGGCTCACGCCCAACCGCCGAGATCTCATCCAACGCAGCAACCTGGAGCGCGCGCAGCGGCCCGTCCGTGACGCTGGGCATGCCCGAGAACACGTCGTCCACTGCGCCGAAGTAGGCGAATACATCGGGGATCCGACGGGGTGGAACGGCTGTCCGAAGGGCGTTGAGCGCCTTCGCCGGCAGCACGAGCTCACGATCCTGCTCACGCACGACCACCACGGCGGGCGTCCCAGGCTGCGTGCTCGCGACGAGCTTCCCGGCAAGCGAAGCCTGCCGGAGCTGCTGCTCCGTGAAGAATGGGGACGCCGGCCACCACCACCCCGCCGTTTCGAATATCACTGCGCCCACCACGACAAGCAGCAGGAAGACCCTCTTCGCAGGCGCCAACCGCGAGGCCAACTTGACCAGGCCTGCTGCGGCGAGGAGCGGAAGGAAGAATCCGAAGAAAATGAGCCGCTGCCCCGCGAAGAACGGCAAGACCAGAGTGAAGGGGTAGAGCACCAGTGTGCACGCAGCCCATGTTCCAAGGAACCTTCCGACGAAATGCTCGAGCCTGGCACCGACTGCGAAGGTGCCCTCGAGGAGCAACCACAGCCCTTCGGACATGAGCAGTGCCTGAGTACGGATCCGGTAGATCTCAGGCAGGAGCGACCGCAGTCCCGACTTCCGGAGGATCGCATCCGGAGCAACGTTCAGCGCATAGTGAGGGCCTAGGAACGTCAGAGCGACGCCGAGGCCGGCGATGGCACCGCCAGCGGCGAGCGCGGTGAACGTTGAAGTCGCGGGCACGGACTTCGCCCCTCGATCTCGGAAACGCTGACCGAACGCTGTGAGGACGAGGATCCCGGCTCCGAACATGAAGAAGTAGGGGTGGTTGAGACCGGCCGCCCCGAAGAGTCCAACGGCTGCCCAACGGCTCGCCCGTGTCTCCTCGACCACGACCACAACAGCGGCGACGAAGAGGACGGCGAACAGAAGGTTCGCGAGGTACCCCCAGATCAAGAACCTCGCGTACAGTCCTGCGAGGACAGCACCGAGGAGCCACGTCCACCGGTCGACCCCGGCTGCCCGCAACAGGAGGCCGCTTATGACCGCGAGAGCCACCCCACCCGCCACGAGCACCCCGCCGACAACGGTGAGCAGCTGGATGTGGAACGCATCAGACAGGGTCACGAGAACAACGCTCACTCCCGGCCGATGTCCGGGTGCCCCGATTCCCTGAGCCTCGGCAAGGCGCCCCCACCACACGTAGACGGGGACATCCGGCCCGATCGGCATCGAGAGACCGTTCGCGACGTACGGCACTAGCCAGAAGATCGTGAGCGCTGTGGCGATCACGGCCAGACAGAGGACGTCGCGTCTGTCCGACACCGTACCCGCCGCCACGGGAGGACGATACCCGGCCTCTCGTGCGGATCGAAGCAGGCGCCAGGACACCACTTCTCGAGACGCTCCTTGAGGGTGTGGGCGCCAGACCAGTCCGAACTGGCGTCGGAGCGTCGCGCAGATGCCCGAGTTCGGCCTGGGAGTGCGGTACGTTTGATACATAGGTGTGGCATGGACGTGCGACGCCCCTCAGTTCCGTTGGAGGGCCCATCGGGTGCCCTGAGATTCGGCGCTCCACCTCGTGGGCTGACGCGCGCACCGAGAGGATCGACTTCATTATCGAGTAAGCCGATGGCTAGAAGGAGCCGATGATCCACACGTGCCTGAGGACGCCGCACATCTCCTTGCTTCTCTCCGGAACACAGATGGAGGCTTCGGCGTTGGCGTGGGGCAGCCGAGTGAGACGGAGCCCACGGTATTGGCTGCTCTCGCTCTTGACGACGCGGGAGCGAGGGGTTGGTTGGCTGAGCATCAACGCGAGAACGGCTCGTTCTCGTTCGGTGCGGGGCCGTATGTCAACGACTCAGTGACCGGACTCGGCGCCCTCGCGCTCGAGCCGGGCCGGGAGCGTGAGCGCGCACTCGACCACGTCGAGTCGAAGCGGGCACGCCGAGTCGACTCGACCTCAGCCGTACCGATCGACGAATCGGCGGTCGGGTGGGGGTGGGCTGAGGGAACGGCTTCGTGGGTAGAGCCCACAGCCACGGCGCTCTGGGCCCTACGGCTGATGAGGCCCTTGTCTGTTGCCGTGAAGGATGCCGTCGCCCTGCTCCGAGATCGCGAGTCCGTCGGGGGTGGATGGAACTACGGCAACCGTGTGGTCTTGGGAGAAGAGCTGCCTCCCTTCGTGCAGACCACCGGGATCGCCTTGGTCGGCCTGTCCGGCATGGATCCCGACCTCGAGGGACGCGGTCTGGATACTCTGAGCAGGCTCTGGCGCGTGGAGTCGGAAGGTGGCCTCTCGCTCTCCACCACCCTGGCGGCGTTCCGCGTCCACGGCCGGATGCATGAGGCCCGGGCCGTTCGGAGCGCGTTGGAGCGACTCGTGGACCGCACGGAACTCTTGGGCGACGGCGTCGCGCTCGGATGGGCTGCGCTCGCGATGAGCGATCGATTGCCCGGGGAGGACCGATGAGGCATCCCTTCGACCGCCGAGCGTTCCTTCGGGGCGCGGTCGTGGGCGGCGCTGTGGCGGTCGCCGGTGGTGCGGGCCTTCGAGCGCTCCTTCGGCAGCCACGGCCGTGGGATGAGGCAGCGTTCAGACCGCCAGGTGAGGCGCACGTCGCGGTACTCACTGCCTCGAGCTACGAGGGCTCGCTCGAGGCGACCGTCCTCGATGGCCTGCGCGCGATCGGAGCGGATGTTCGGGGAGCGAACGTCCTCCTCAAACCCAATCTCGTCGAATTCGATCCGTCGACCGCGATCAATACCGAGCCTCGGTTGATCGCAGCAACGGTCCTGGCGTTCCGCCGGCTCGGCGCCGCTTCCGTCGTCGTCGCGGAAGGGCCGGGGCACCGCCGTGACGTGCAGGATGTGATCACACGCTCCGGGCTGGCCGAGGCGGTAGCCGATGTGGATGCCCCGTTCATCGATCTGAACGCTGCTCCCATCCGCCTGATCAGATTGCGCTCTCGCTACACGGATCTCAAGGAGTTGTGGCTTCCGGCCCCGGTGCTCGACGCGGACGTGGTCGTTTCGATGCCCAAGATGAAGACGCATCACTGGGCTGGCGTCACCCTCTCACTCAAGAACCTCTTCGGGACCCTGCCGGGACGCGTGTATGGCTGGCCGAAGAACATCCTGCATTGGGAGGGGATCGAGCAGTCGATCTTGGACATCGCGGGTGCGGTGCGACCCTCCTATGCGATCGTCGACGGGATCGTCGGTATGGAGGGCAATGGCCCGATCTCAGGCGAACCCGTCCAGATGGGAATCCTCGTGTTCGCGGACGACCCTGTCGCCGCCGATACGATCGGCGCTTCGCTCATGGGATTCGATCCGGAACGGATTCCCTACATCTCCGAGGCGGGCCTCTTCCTAGGCCAAACCGACAGGGACCGGATGCAACAGCGAGGCGAGGATCCGGAGGGCCGCATGCGGTCGTTCGCGCCGCCCCCACTCGGAGACGGCATCATCGGCGCCTGATCGGGTCAGCGGCCCAACAGCGGCAGACACGGATCGACTCAGTCGAGTAAGACCACACGACCCGGCTCGCCGGGTAGCCGAACCGGCCGTGATGACGGTGCCAGGCGCCTCCGCCGATTCGGCAGGAACGACTGCAACCGAGTCCACAGCCGACCAGCCCACGCTGGATCCATACAGGGCCGCTCGATCAGAGCGAAGAACAGGGCGCTGATCGCGAGCACGACCGGGGCCAGGATCACGAACTGGATCACTACATCCGAGGTTCGATAACTCGGCCCACCGAAGGAGCGGGTGACCTTCGTAAGTGCCGCGAGAAGTGGCGTGTGAAGGAGGTAGATCGAGTAACACATGCCGCCTATCGTTGTGATCCAACGGTTGGTGAGCGCTCGTCTGGTCATCGGTCCCCTGAACGCCGAGCAGATGATCAGTGATCCGAGGGCAGGCAGGCCGATGAGCTGCCCGAGCACCCATCCTGCACCGTTGTCCGCGGACAGTGGCCATCCCCACAGAAGGATGAGCCAGCTCGCAAGTCCGATGACATCCCAGAACCAAGCCTGAGTTGGGTGGCTCCCCCAACGGAGAACGAATGCCTCGGCGAGAAGAAAACCGACAACGAAGAACTGCCCGTAGCTGAGCACGGTCGCCGGGAGAGTCCCGGCCTCCGTCACCATGAAGAGCTGTGACAGGGCGGCCGCCGCAGCGACGATGAGCAGGAGGAGTCTCCTCGTGTATGCGCGCCTGACCGCGAACGCAAGTGCCAGCAAGGGAACCACGAGGTAGAACTGCGCCTCTACTTCGAGAGACCAGGTTGGCGGCAGTATCGGATTGTTCCCGGAAAAAAACGCACCGTGCGAGTAGATGAGCCCTGCCCCGAAACGAGGAAGCAATGAGCTGCTTGCCCATGGTCCCCAAACATCCGTCGTCGAGGCCAGGAAGAAGAAGCCGGTCAAGGCGACGATGTAGGGCGGCTCGAGCCGAGTGAGCCGACGGAGATAGTAACGACGAAGTGAGACCCTCCGCCCGTGACCAAGATGCTGCTTCACGAACGGCAAGGCGAGGATGAACCCACTCAGGATGAAGAAGAGATGAACGCCGAAGCGACCTTGGCGGATCGCCACGCCGGCAAGGTTCTGGACTTCGGGAGACGTCCCGACAGGCGCGCCGAACGCTTCGTGGAGCCTGAGGGATGTGTGGAACAAGACGACCATGGTGATCGCAACGAACCGTAGCCCGTCCACCTCAGGGATGTAGCGGCCACCTGAGGTCCTGCGCGCGAGCCGAACAAGCAGCGAGCCCATCAAGGGATGGGAGCCCTCAGCCGAGGGCACTCCCGGCGGTGCCATCACTCGGTCGGCTGACTTGTTCAACGGATCGTCGTCCCTCCGTCTCGATCCAAACGCACTCAATCGCCGGTGAGCCCATCGGCCTCCCCCACTCAGCGGAAACCTCGCCCATCTTGCCTACAACACGTCCCACTCCTGGCGGATTTTGCCCTGTTCGCTCTCCTTTTGACTAGCCCGGCTCCCCTCGTGGAAAACGATGGACGTGTGCGCTCCCGATCGCGACTGACCCGTCTGCCACGGCCGGCCTCTAGACAGAAGCTGAGGCGGCTGACTTGAGCGTTCTCATCGCCTCCGCTATGAGACGGCTTCTCGGTGCTCGGGAGCGAGTCGTTCCTGATCGTTACCCGTCGACGACGCGAACTCTTGCGTATCCGGAAGACGTGTGGACCTCCCGCCTGGTTGCTCGCCAAGTGAATAGATACGCCGTTCCGTAGAGCGCGGCAACGAGGAATAGGAGCGCTCGGAACCCGGTCAGCAGCGATAGGTACTCGAGGGTGCCGCCAACCATCGCGCCGAGGAGGTTCGCGCCGAAGGCGGCGGTCGGGTCCGCCGCGTCGCGGAACCGCTCCGCGAAGATCAAGTTCGCGATGAAGATCGGAAAGAATGCGAGCGCGGCCGCAGCGAGGAGACGAGGGACGATCGGTAATCCGAGCAGCGATCCAGTGGGGACCAACCACGCGATAGAGAGCCCGACGAAAAGGATGCCCAGGAGGAGTCCCGGCCGCGCGATGCGTATCCTCCACTCCACCTCGACGGCGAGGAGGACGGAGAGCAACACGCCGACGAACACGAGCGAGTTCACGAACCAGGTGGTTCCGAAGAGCAGGGCGAACTGCACGACGCTCTTCGTCTCGAGGAGGAGGAACGCAGCCCCCATGAGGAAAAGGTCGGCGTAGCGGAACATCGGTCGGAAGGACCCACCGCCGACGCGGACGAACACGATCGATGCGATGAGCACGAGCGCGAGCGCCAGGAGGTAACGCGGCGGGATCGAACGCTCCCGCAAGTAGATGAACGGGCGATCGTCGGTCGCCGGCTCCACCACCGGTGTGCCTCGCGGGGTCCATCGTTCCTCGCACCGGAGGACCGCCGCCTCGACGCTCGCCACGAAGAAGGTCGGCTCGCCCACCTCGCCGCCCCCGCCGCCGATGTCCACGCATGGCGGCGCGCCGAAGACTTCGTTGAGCGTGCCCGCCAATCGGTCGGCCAACCATCGCTCACGGTAGAAGTTGTACATCGTGAACGCACCGTCGGGCTCCAAGCGGTCGGCGGCCGCGCTGATCGCTTCCTTCGTGAAGAGGTAACTCTCGAGGCGAACCGCGGACTGTCCACTCAGAAGCGTGAGCGAATCCGGTAGGGCGAAGACGATGAGATCGTAGCGGTCGTCGCTGCCCTCGAGGAATGCCCGGCCATCGTCGACGAACTGCCGAACCCGAGGGTCGGCGTACGGCCGTTCGGGGTGGAACCGCACTCCGATCCTGAGCAACTCCGGATCGATCTCCACTGCGTCCACTCGGGAGGCTCCGTGCCGAAGCGCAGCTGACACGTCATTCCCGTTCCCCGCGCCCACCACGAGCACATGATCCGGATCTCGAGTGAGCCGCTCGTACGGCAGATCGTACGAGGTTCCCGGCGTCAGTATCGCGGTCTGGTGAGGAACCCCGTTCGCATCCACGAGAACGCCGCTGTCGACGTCGGTGAGTCGAAGACGGTAGTAAGGAGACCAGATCGTCTCGTACCGGAAGGTGCCCAACGCGAGCACGGCCAAGAGCGCGGCCAACGCGACCCATTGGATCAGGCTGGGCGTGGGGAGGAGCCAGAGGCTGGTCGCCACGATGATGACACCCCATGCGAGCGACCCCGTTCCCGTGAACGCGAGGGCGGAGAACACCACGATCCCCAGGATCGATCCGAGGATGTCGAGTCGGTAGGCCTCGAGCGGCGCGAACCGAGCGAACCTGACGGCGACCCCGTGCGCCACCGTCGCGAGGGAAGCTGCCGTGGCACAGAACACGAGAGGCAGCAGGACCCACGCCGGAAGTCCCGTCTGGCGCACGCCGAAGTACACGAGGTCACCGCCGGTGCGATCGATCTGCGCCGGAAAGGCGCTGACGAGTCCGAGGAAGAGGGCGATCACGAGCGGGGACCACGCGAACAGGTCAGGTCCCTTGTGAGCTCGAAAGAATCCGATCCCGATGCCGAGGAAGCTGCCCAACAGGACGAAATTGGCGAAGTAGGACAGGTGCACGATCCAGGCACCGGACCACCGGATCGCGACCAGCTCGACGAAGAGCATGAGGAAACTCGCGGCGACCAGCTCGAGGCGTTGTCGGCGCATCGGCGAAGGCTAGCGGGGCGGCGTCGACGCCACCAGCATCTGCCAGGACCAGCACGGACGCGGAGGCATGCGATGAGCCGGCTGCGGGCCAGTGATTAGACTCGCGATCTTCGCCACCAGAAAGGACGATCTATG
>Ga0299907_10001795_pt1 | contig 12669 bp, 14 predicted proteins | sample RVTome_16_FD_198680 | JGI IMG/M metagenome (GOLD analysis project Ga0299907, IMG submission 198680) | Soil microbial communities from uranium-contaminated site in the Upper Colorado River Basin, Wyoming, United States - RVT152D67 (version 2) ...
GAACGGTGTGTGCGAGCCGGTACAGCGTCTTCAAAACTCGGCCCCACGCGGGTCCGGCTGGTCGGTGAGAGCTTCCTTCGCGGTTTCCAACAGCGACTCGTACCACGCGATCTTGTCGGGGAAGGTTCGCACGTGGGCGATCGCCGCAGCGGCAACGCGAGCGACGTCGGCGTGATGGTCGCGCGCGCGGTAGATCGCGATGAGCCGGTCGTAGGGACCGGCCGAATCGAAGCCGACCGCCACGGCCTCTTCGTAGAGCGTCACGGCGTCGGAGACCCGGCGGACCTGTTCCAGGTTTTGCGCGCGCAGGTACAGCGAAACGACGTCGTCGGGCGTACGACTCATCATCACCACCTTACCTTTGACACAATGGCTGGCCTACGGGCTGAGGAGGTGAGAGCGTGCGCGTCGGAGTGCTGACCGGCGGTGGCGATGCGCCGGGCCTCAACGCCGTCATCCGCGCCATCGTGCGCCACGGCATCGACGACTACGGGCACGTCATCATCGGCTTCAAGGACGGGTGGCGCGGTCCGCTCGAGTCCGACTTCGACGAGCTCACGATCGAGTCGGTGCGCGGGATCCTGCCGCGCGGCGGGACGATCCTCGGTACGTCGCGCACGAATCCGTACAAGACGGAGGACGGCGCCAAACGAGTGCTGGACAACCTCCGGGCCCACAAGATCGACGCCCTCATCCCCATCGGCGGCGAAGACACCCTCGGCGCGGCCGCGAAGCTCGCCGCGGAGGGGCTGAAGGTCGTCGGGGTACCGAAGACGATCGACAACGACCTGTCCGGCACGGACTACACCTTCGGGTTCGACACGGCCGTGCAGATCGCGACCGAAGCCATAGACCGCCTCCACACGACGGCCGAGTCCCACCACCGCGTGATGGTCGTCGAGGTGATGGGTCGTCACGCGGGGTGGATCGCGACGTACGCCGGACTCGCCGGCGGTGCGGACTTCATCCTCGTGCCCGAGCGTCCTTTCGACATCGACGAGGTCGCGTCGCGCATCCGGAAGCGGACGAGCCGCGGCCGCTATTTCTCGATCGTCGTCGTGGCCGAGGGGGCCGAGCCGGCCGAGGGCACGATCGTCGTACAGCAGGGCGAGGAGGACTCGTTCGGCCACGTCCGCCTCGGCGGCGTCGGCAATCTGGTCGCACAGGAGCTCGAAGCCCGGACCGGCTACGAGACGCGGGTCACCGCGTTGGGGCACGTTCAACGAGGGGGCACACCGACGGCCTTCGATCGCGTGCTCGCGACGCGCTTCGGCGTCGCGGCCATCGATGCGGTTGACCGGGGAGAGTTCGGCGTGATGGTGGCGCTGCGCGGACTCGACGTCGTCAACGTCCCCATCGAGGAAGCGACGGCCGAGCTGAAGACCCTCGACCCGAAGCTCTACGAGGTTGCCGAAGTTTTCTTCGGTTGACTCACGCGACGCCACGCGCGTGGCCTTCCGCGCCGCCGGCGTCCTGTTCGTCGCCATAATGGTGTTCGTCGGCGTGCTCTTCGTCCGCGCATTGGAACGAGACGAGATCCGTTCCGGCCTGGCGACCTACGGGCTCATCACGGCGGCGGCCGCCTTCGGTCTCTGGCGTCGGCGCCGCTGGGGCCGATCGGTCGCGCTGCTGTTCGCTCTCGGTAACGCCGGGCTCGGGGCGCTCTCGCTGCTGTCGGTCATCATCGCCCGACGCGGGCCGCTGCTCGGTCCGTCCATCTTGCTCGTGGCAAGCGTCGCTCTGGCCTATGTGCTTTCGCGTCCCGTGTTCGATGTTCGCGATGAGTGACGGCTTCATAGACCTCCGGTCCGACACGGTCACGATGCCGACGGAGGCGATGCGCCGGGCGATGGCGACGGCCGAGGTGGGAGACGACTGCTACGGCGAGGATCCGACCGTCAATCGGCTACAGGAGCTGGCCGCAGAGATGCTGGGCTGCGAAGCGGCGCTCTACGTGCCCACCGGGACCATGGCCAACCAGATCGCTCTGAAGGTGCTGACGCGTCCGGGCGGAGAGGTGTTGTGCGAGTCGGACTGCCACTTCATCCACTTCGAGTCCGGAGCTTCCGCGATGCTCTCGCAGGTGCAGCTACGAGGTCTCCCCGGTCGTCTCGGCGTGCTCGACCCGGCGGACGTCCAAGCAGCGCTCAGGCCCGACGATCCGTTCCAGCCGCCTTCCGTCCTCGTGTGCGTCGAGAACACCCACAACGGCGCGGGCGGAACCGTATGGCCTCTCGAACGCGTTGCCGAGGTTGCATCCGTGGCCCGTGCGGGTGGGCTCGGCGTGTACTGCGACGGCGCGCGGCTGTTCAATGCGTGCATCGCGTCCGGAACGAAGGCGAGCGACTACGCGGCACATTGCGATCTGATCTCGATCTCGCTGTACAAGGGACTGGCCGCGCCGATGGGATCGCTGTTGTGCGGGAGCCGCGACCTGGTCGAGCAGGGCTGGCTCTACCGCCGCGTGTTCGGCGGTGCCCTACGGCAGGCGGGCGTCGTGGCAGCCGCGGGCATCGTGGGGCTCGAGACCATGGTCGATCGGTTGGCTACCGACCACGAAAACGCGCGCCGAATCGCGGAGGGGCTGGCTGAAGTGGCGCCGGCGGGCAGCGTCGACGTGGATCGTGTCCAGACCAACATGGTGATCTTCGATGCCCAGGCTTCGGGATTGAGCCCGGCCGGGTTCGTCGAAGCACTTCGGAGCGAGGGGGTTCTGGCCGGATTGAACCTGCCCGGTCCTGTCGTCCGGTTCGTGACCCACAACGATGTCGCAGGTCAGGACGTCGACCGGGCCGTCTCGGCCTTCTCTGGTTCGTTGAAGGCCCTCCGGTAACGCGTGATACTGGAGTTACAAGTCTGATCGAAAGTTGTGTTTTAGCTGGTAGAGCGTGTCGCTGGGGCATGGCAGATTGGATAAGCGTCGGGTAGTGTGACTCGACTTCAGGGCAAAAGGGCGGGAGGCGTTATGCGCAGGCGTGCAAACAAGTTCGTGGTGGGGGTATTCGTCGGGGCGTTACTGGTCGGATCCAGCTTCATGCCGGCCGGCGGCGCAGAGAGCAAGGCCAATCTCGGATCGTTCGTCGGTCAAGCCGGCAGCCACGCCGTTCGGATCTCGATCGGTGACATCGAGCTGACGGTGGGCGGCGGCGAGAGCAACGCGGGCTACAAGCGTACGCAGAACTCGCCCATCAGGCTGCTCGACCAACTCGCCAAGGCTACGTCGCGCGGGGTCGTCATCCCCGGGCTCGCCGACTCACAGGTGTCCTGTGAGCCGCCCAAGATGGCCGACGAGGTCACGGCGCTCTCGGCTCCCGAGGCGCTCGAGCCGCTGCTGTCGCTCGACCTCGGTATGGCCACGTGTGCTCTCGGGGGCATGAAGGACCTGCCGACGGCCGAGCACACCGCCGGTGAGGTGCTCGCCGAGATCCGCCTGACGGAAACCGTCGTGAACAGCGTTCCGCAGCTCAACGAGTTCCTCAACACGCTGCAGGGATCGCTGACACCCCTTCCCGAGGCCGTGCGCGGTCAGGTGAACACGGTGATCGACGCGATCCAGGAACGACTTGCCTCGCAACCGCTGCTGCAGATCCGTGTTGCGCCGAATCGCGGGACCGTTACGTCCAGCGGGCCGGGAATCTCGTCCGTCTCGCCCGGACGCGCGGTCGTCATCGACGTGCTGGGCGGCGTGCTCGAGGTCGAGCTGGCCGTGGGTGAAGCGGTGGCGTCGGTAGTGAACGGCAAGCCGACGGCGACGGCGGACGTCGCGTTCGCACACGTGAAGGCGCTCAACATCCTCACTCCGGATCCCGACGACGCGCTCATCGACCAGAAGATCTCGGCGCCTCAGGATCTGACCGTGCTCGCCGGCACACCGCTCGAGACGAAGATCGCAACAGAGCGCGGCCTGACGAGCACCGCATGCGAAGGCGCCCTGGCGCGCAACGACGCGTGTGCCTCTGCGACGGCCGACGCGGTGGCGCTGAGCTTGTTGACCGCCCCGCTTCCGAACATCGGCGTCGAGCTCGTGCACACCGAGGTGCTCGCTGCGGGGAACTTCTCCAGCCCCGTTGTGAAGAAGACGAGCAATCCGGTGCTGCCGAAGACGGGTGCGGGTGCCGCCGGTGCAGTAGCCGGTGGTCTGGGGCTGGCCTCCGTGGGCTTTACGCTCCGCCGCCGACTGATGCGCTAGCCAGAGCAGATTACGCCGGCCGGACCACCAGGCGAGGACGGGGCTGATCCGCTCGATCGTGCCGGCTATGCTTCGATGCCCACGGCGCGCCGCACGCGTGTGAGCACCGCGGCCGTGACGAGCCGGGCCCGGCGGGCTCCCTCGGCCAGCACGGCGTCGATCTGAGCGCGATCGGCCATCAGAGCTTCGTAGCGCGCGCGGGGCTCAGCGAATCGTTCCTGCAGCAGCTCGGCAAGCTCGGTCTTCACCTCGGCGTACCCCACGCCTCCCTGCACGTAGCGCTGCCGCATCGCATCGACGCGGTCGGGCGGTGCGAAGTGCGCGTAGATACCGAACAGGCTGTCGGTGGCCGGATCCTTGGGTTCTTCCGGACGCCGCGAGTCTGTGACGATCCGCATGACGAGCTTTCGCAGCTCGTCGTCGGCGGCGAAGATCGGCACGACGTTGCCGTAGCTCTTGGACATCTTGCGGCCGTCCACGCCGGTGATCGTGGCGACGGCGGGGTCGATGAGCGGCTCGGGCAGGGTCAGCACGTCCCCGTACGTCCGGTTGAAGGCCTCGGCGATGTCGCGCGCCATCTCGACGTGCTGGCGCTGATCGGAGCCGACGGGAACCACATGTGCGTCGACGATGAGGATGTCGGCCGCCATGAGGACCGGATAGGAGTACAGGCCCATCGACACGCCGTCGTCGGGCGGGCGACCGGCCGCTTCGTTCTCGGCCACCATGTCCTTATAGGCGTGGGCCCGGTTCAACAGCCCCTTGGGGGTTACGCAGCTGAGGATGAACGTGAGCTCGAACGTCTCCGGGACGTCGGACTGCCGGTAGAAGACGACCCGCTCGGGATCGAGACCGAGCGCGAGCAGCACGGCAGCGATCTCGTAAGTCTGCTCGCGCAAGAGCTTCGGATCGCGGACGGTCGTGAGCGCGTGCTCGTCGGCGAGGAAGTAGTACGCCTCGTAGTCGCGCGCGAGGTCGAGCGCGGGACGGATCATGCCGAGGTAGTTGCCGATGTGCGGCGTTCCCGACGGCTGGATGCCCGTGAGCGCGACCTTCTTCCCTTCCGCCATGTCAGCCCCTCGCCGCGTGGGTGGCCGGCTTCTTGCCTACCGCTTCGGCGATCGCGAAGAGCTCGGTGGCGAGCTCGGCGATGTCGTCACGGGTCAAGGCCTGCGGTCCGTCGCACAGAGCCGTCCGGGGGTCGGGGTGGACGTCGATCATGATCGCGTCCGCGCCGGCCGCGACGGCGGCGCGCGCGAGCGGTGCGACGAGATCCTTTCGGCCCCCGGAATGCGAGGGGTCAACGATCACCGGAAGGTGCGTCAGCGCCTTCGCGGCCGGCACCGCCGAGATGTCGAGGGTGTTCCGGTAGGCGTCCTCGAACGTCCGGATGCCGCGCTCGCAGAGGATGATGTCGGTGCTGCCTTCACGGGCAACGTATTCGGCCGCCATCAGCCATTCCTCGATGGTGGATGCCATGCCGCGCTTGAGCATGACCGGTTTGCCCGAACGTCCGCACTCGCGCAGCAGCGGGAAGTTTTGCATGTTGCGTGTCCCGACACGAAGCAGATCAGCGTACGACGCGACGAGCTCGACGTCGGCGGGCTCGAGGACCTCCGTCACCGTCGGCATCCCGGTCTCGAGCGACATCTCCTTGAGGATCTCGAGGCCCCGGCGGGCCAGGCCTTGGAACGAGTAGGGGGACGAGCGGTGCTTGTACGCGTCGCCACGCAAGATGTGCGCGCCCATCTCCTGGGCCATGCGCGCCGCTTCCATCGCCTGCGCCTCGCTCTCGATCGCGCACGGCCCGGCGATGATGGTGAACGTCCCTTCTCCGACACCGACTCCGCCCACGTTCACGACGGACGCTTCGTGGTGCAGCTCGCGGGCGACGAGCTTGTACGGCTTGCCGACGCGGATGACCTGCTCGACGTGGGGGAGGGTGGCGAGCGGGAGCTCCATGAAACGTTCGGTATCGCCGACGAGGCCGATCACCGTCCGCAGCTTTCCGGCCGAGACGAACGCCTGGCCCCCGACCGCTTCGACCTCCCGGACGACGCGGTCGATATCGGCCTCGCCCGCCTTCGTATCCATCACGACGACCATCTCGATGTCACCCTTTCTCGCCATCTCGTCTCCGCCTGACTCCAACAAAAAACCCCGGGCTCGGTGCCCGGGGCTCGCTTTCTCGCTTTCTCTGCCGCTACAGCAGACGCGCGCCGGCCGGGCGCCACAGGGCGCCAAAGAAGCTGAAATACCAGGCGGCGTACGTCTTCATTCCTTCGAGCGTACGAGCGCCTGCGTTCGGCGTCAAGGCAAACGCGGCGGAAGGAGGTGATTCGTCGCGAGGAATTCGTCGGTGATGTAGAAGCCTTCGCGGACCATGGCGCGCGTGCCCCGGCTGCGCACACACGCCAGCTCACGCCGACCGTCTTCGTAGTGGAGATAGACCCTGATCGCCTGGCCGTCCACCTCCAGCTCGTTCCAGGACGACGGCGTTAACCCGCGCAGGCGCTTGGTCGTGGCCGTTCCCGAGTTGCAGATGAGCAGACCGCTGATGCCCCAGAAGTACGGAACGTGTTTGTGTCCGGACAGGACGACGTCGATACCCAGCTGCGACAGCTCGGCGAGCACGTCGCCGGCGTCGTTGATCGTGTTCCGCTCGCGGCCGGTGCCGGGGATCGCGACGAGATGGTGGTGGATCACGAACAGCGTGAGGTCGTCGGGGTTCGTGAACTGCTGGCGGATCCACGGATACCGTTCGCGGCCGATCTGACCTTCGTTGAGATCCGGCTCGGACGAGTCGACCGCGACGACGGTCATGCCGGGCGCCCCGAGGGCCGTCGCTTGGTCCGCATCGAACGACTTTCGGTAGCGGGAGAAGCGGTCGCCGAAGTAATGCTCGAAATGGAGATAGCCGACGTTACGCGCGTCGTGATTGCCCGGAACGACGACGAGCGGGCAATCGATCTGTCCCAGCCAGTCGGCCGCCTGCGCGAACTCCCACTCGTAACCGGCGGCGGTGAGGTCACCGGCCACGATGACGAGATCTGGAGCCATCTCGTTCACGTCCTGAACGATCGACTCCATCCGTTTGTCATCGAAGGTGAGCTCTCCGCAGTGGATGTCGGAGAGCTGCGCGATCCGCAGGGGTTTGGCGTCGGCGCTCATGTCGTGTGTTGACGCTGCCTCCAGCATAAGGGCGCTTCGGAGCAGATGGGACGCACTAAACACGACGGTAGGTTCAGACGCTTGCGTCGGCGAGGGCGAGGATCCCGGGCAGTCGCGGGCCGACGGTTTGCCAGGAATCGCCGGCGTCTCGTCCGAAGAGCAACGTTCCGTCGCGCATGCCGGCCACGATGCACCCGGTAAGCCCCCGCGGCGCGACGAGGGCATAGGGCATCGACTCCAGCGGCGCGACTACGCCGTCGAAACCGTTCAGGCGCAGGGGTTCCCAGGCCGACGACCCCGACTTGCGATACAGACGGGCCTGCGCGTCGCCTTCGCCGTGGGCTTGCATGGGGCCGGTCGACGCGGATGCGTACCAGAGATCGGGATCCGCGGGATCGACGGCGAGCCCCCACGTGTAGTGCCTATCCATCCCGTCGACATCTCGCCGCCACGACTCGCCGGCGTCGAGCGAGTAGGAGATCCCGTCTCCCCCCACGGCATAGACGCGATCCGTCGCGACCGCGTGCGTACGCAGAACATGAGGGTCGATGACGGCGCCGGGATGGCGGTCGTCCCAGGTGCCGCCGCCGTCGAGCGTTCTCAAGACGCCGCCGAGCTCGATGCCGACGAAGAGCACATCGGGCAGGGAGCTGTGGGGCGCGATCCAGCGGACGTGGTGGGTCCACGGTCGCGGCGGGAAGGACCACGTCGTCGCGCTGGGCAGGTCGCGAAGGGAAGCCAGGTCTTCCCATGTCCGGCCGTCGTCGGCCGATCGGTACACGCTCGACGGCTCGGTGCCGGCGTAGAGGACCGACCCGTCGCGCGACGACTCGCAGGGGGAGAAGGCGACGGACAGCACGCGCGTATGTGGGATGCCGTCGGAGAGGTCCTGCCATGTGCGACCGGCATCGTCACTGCGGAAGATCCCCTTGTCGAACGTCCCGACAACCATGCGGTCCGGTGCGTGCGGATCGATGGCCACGCATTGTGCGCCCGACCCTTCGAGACCGACGTGGATCTCGGGTGCGTCCGGGAAGCCGTCGATGACGGCGACGGCGTCACCGGTGGCCGCGGCCAGACGGACGGCAGTCATGGCATCGAACGTACACCGGCCCGCCCTCAGAAGCGTGATGACGTACGATCGTATGTGATAGCATACGCAGCATGCCCGTGGCCGAGACGACGAGCGTGTTGGGAGAACGGGTCAAGCGCCTGCGGGAGGCGAAGGGTCTCTCGCTCCGCGACCTGGCCCGCGTCACCGGTGTGAGCGCGCCGATGCTCTCCCAGGTCGAGCGTGGTGGGACCAGCCCGACGCTGGCCGTCGCCGCCAAGATCGCCGGGGGGCTCGACCTCAGCCTGTCGCGGCTGCTGCGTCTTGACGAACAGCCCCACGTCGTTGTCGTCCGCAACAAGGATCGGCGAGCCGTCCGCCGCGACGGACACCGGTTCTCCGAGCTCACTCCGTCCATGCCCGGACAACCGCACGCCGTGACGGTGCACACGTTGCGTCCGGGGTCGATGACGGCCGGACCCGGTGACCCGCCGCTGCACGAGCCCGGGAGCCGGGAGACGGTCGTGGTGCAGACGGGTAGCCTCGACCTCGTGTTCGGCGAGGACCGCCACGAGCTGGGCGAAGGTGACGCCGTGACGTTCGACGCGGACCTTCCACATCGCTTCGAGAACCCGGGAAAGCGCGAGACGACCTTCTTGGCTGTAGTGACGTTCGGATTGCGGAGGGCCTGATGGGGGGTTCGGGGGGCATAGCGAGCGGAGCGCCGCAGTCCAAAGGGCGATCGGAGGTTCAAATGGGAACAGCGCGCGTAGCGAGCGGGCCCCCCGATCGACTGCCGAAGACGTTGTTCGACAAGATCTGGGAAGGACACGAGGTCCGCGACGGCCTCATCTACGTCGACCTGCACTTGGTGCACGAGGTCACGTCGCCGCAGGCCTTCGACGGCCTGCGTCTCGCGAAGCGCAGCGTGCGGCGGCCGGACCGGACCGTAGCGACGGCCGACCACAACGTGCCCACCGAGTGGATCCCCGTCGCCCAACAGATCTCCGACGAGCTCTCACGGCAGCAGGTCGAGGCGCTGGAGCGCAACTGCGCCGAGTTCGGGATCCCCGTCTACTCCGTCGGCTCTGAGCGCCGCGGGATCGTCCACGTCATCGGCCCGGAGCTCGGGCTCACCCAGCCCGGGATGACTATCGTCTGCGGCGACAGCCATACGTCCACGCACGGAGCCTTCGGTGCGCTTGCCTTCGGCATCGGTACGTCAGAGGTCGAGCACGTCCTCGCCACGCAGTGCCTCCTCCAGAAGCGTCCGAAGCAGTTGCGGATCCTGTACGAGGGCGAGCTCGCCTTCGGTGTCACGCCGAAGGACCTCATCCTGGCGACCCTCGGCCGGCTGGGCACGGACGGGTTCGTGGGCCACGTGGTCGAGTACGCGGGCCCCGCGATCGAGTCGGTTTCCATGGAAGGCCGCATGACGATCTGCAACATGACGATCGAGGGAGGCGGCCGCGCCGGCATGATCGCGCCCGACGACACGACGTACGCCTACCTCGCGGGACGGCCGGCCGCTCCAACGGGCGGTGCGTGGGACGAGGCCGTGCAGCGGTGGCGCGGATTGCCGACCGAGGCCGGAGCCTCGTTTGACCGGGAGGAGACGATCGACGCGGGCTCGCTCGCCCCGATGGTCACGTGGGGGACGACGCCGGGCATGGTGGCCGAGGTCACCGACCGCGTACCGGCACCGACGGGCGAGACGGCCGAGCGAGCGCTCGCGTACATGGGACTCGAGCCCGGCACGCCGTTGACCGACATCGCGTTGGACCGCGTATTCATCGGCTCGTGCACGAACTCGCGGATCGAAGATCTGCGGGCGGCCGCGAAGATCGTGGACGGACGGCGTGTCGCCTCGACGTTGCGCGCGATGGTGGTACCGGGCTCCCAGCAGGTGAAGGCGCAGGCAGAGGCCGAAGGCCTCGACGGCGTCTTCCGGTCGGCCGGCTTCGAGTGGCGCGAGTCGGGCTGCTCGATGTGCCTGGGCATGAACCCCGACATCCTGCAACCGAAGGAACGATGCGCGTCGACGTCGAACAGGAACTTCGAGGGGCGGCAGGGGCGTCTGGGCCGCACCCATCTCTGCAGCCCGCAGATGGCCGCCGCAGCAGCCCTAGAAGGCCACTTCGTGGATATCCGAGATTGGCAACGATGAGGACCATTGCGCGCTCCCGCGCGCTCCCGTTAGATCGGGGGGCTGCCGCGCTCCGCGCGGCCGCTCCGCTTTGCTCCGCGGCCCCCCGAACCCCCCAGGCCCGGGCCGAGCGAGGAGGGTAGGTTGCAACCGGTACGCACCATCGAAGGCAAGATCGCGGTTCTCGACCGGGCCGACGTCGACACCGATCAGATCATCCCCAAGCAGTTCCTGAAGCGCATCGAGCGAACCGGGTTCGGGGAGTTCCTGTTCTTCGACTGGGTCAACGACGGCGAGATCGATCTGCCGAAGGCGCCCGTGCTCGTGGCCGGGCGCAACTTCGGCTGCGGCTCATCCCGGGAGCACGCCGTGTGGGCGATCCAGCAGGCGGGGTACGACGCCGTGATCGCGCCGTCCTTCGGCGACATCTTCTACACGAACGCGACGAAGAACGGACTCCTGCCGATCGTGCTGCCCGACGAGGACGTGCGCGCGCTCATGGGGGCGGAGGGATGCCAGGTCGACCTCGAGGCGCAGCTCGTGTCGTTCGGCGGACGGGTCGTGCCATTCGAGATCGATGCGGACGTCCGCAACCGCCTCCTCAACGGCCTCGACGACATCGCGATCACCCTGGACGGTGAAGCCGACATCGACGCGTACGAAGGTTCCCGTGCGTGGCCGGCGCCGGCCACCACGTCGACCTAACCGATCGCCCCGGCGACGGTTTCCCCGAAGGCTTTCGTTCCGACCTGCTGCTCGAGGCCGAGGTCTGGTGTGCCGACGCCCGCGGCGACGACGTCGTGCACGGCCTTGCGGACGAGATCGCCGGCGCCTCGCCATCCCAGGAAGTCGAAGAGCATCGCGCCCGACAGCGTGAGGGCGATGGGGTTCGCCACATCCTGGCCCACGATCGTCGGAGCGGTTCCGTGCGCCGGTTCGAAGATCCCGCGGCCCGATTCCTCGTTCACGTTGCCGCCCGGTGCGACGCCGACCCCGCCGACCTGCGCCGCCAGCGCTTCCGACATGTAGTCACCGTTGAGGTTGGTGGTGGCGATCACGTCGATCCGCTCGGGATGGATGAGGATCTCCTGGAGGAACGCGTCGGCGAGGAGATCGCGCACAACCACGCGGCCGTCCTCGATGTCCTCGACGCCTTCGATGCGACACGTGTCGGCGAACTCGGAGACGGCGACCTCGTAGCCCCACGTGCGGAACCGTCCTTCCGTGAACTTCTGGATGTTGCCCTTGTGGACGAGCGTTACGGAGCGTCGTTTCTCGCGAACGGCGAACCGCAAGGCAGCGCGCACGAGTCGCTTGGAGGCGGACTCGGAGATCGGTTTGAGACCGACGCCGGCGTCGGCGGGGATGGGCCAGCGGAAGCGCTCGCGGCAGAACGCGGCGAGCGCCAAGAGCTCGGGTGTGCCCGGTTCGAGCTCGTAGCCCGAGTAGACGTCCTCGGTGTTCTCTCGGTACAGAACGGCGTCGATCCGTTCGGGATGGCGCACCGGCGTGGCGATCCCCGGAAGCCACTGGACGGGACGGATGTTGGCGTAGAGATCGAAGTGCAGCCGCAGCGCCACGTTGATCGACCGAAAACCGGAACCGACCGGCGTTGTGAGGGGACCCTTCAGGGCAACGCGGTGACGGCTGATGGCTTCGAGCGTCGTGCGGGGAAGGGGGTCGCCGGATTCCTCCTGCCCCCGCTCGCCCGCCGCCCATTCCTCCCAGACGACGCGCTGATCGCCGGCCGCTTCCAGAGCCGCTTCGAGAACCGGCTGCGTCGCCGACCAGATCTCGGGACCGATGCCGTCGCCGGGCAGGACGACGACGGTTTTGGCCGTGGTCACAAGCTAGAGCTCGAAGGTGGCCTCGAGCTCGCCGGCCTCCGATTCGACCTCGCGGCGTTCGGGCTCGGCCCCGGCGGCGCGGCACACCAGCACCCATGGTCCGGGCGTCGTGTGGAACTCGTAGGCCCCGTCGGGGCCCGTACGGCGTTCGGCGATAAAGGTCTCGCCTTGGTTGAGTGTGATGTACGCCCCCTCGACGGGGGACCCGCCGCGGCGAACGAGACCGTGAATCTTCAGCGTGGAGCTCATGACGCCTTACTGTAGC
>Ga0299907_10001796_pt1 | contig 12660 bp, 13 predicted proteins | sample RVTome_16_FD_198680 | JGI IMG/M metagenome (GOLD analysis project Ga0299907, IMG submission 198680) | Soil microbial communities from uranium-contaminated site in the Upper Colorado River Basin, Wyoming, United States - RVT152D67 (version 2) ...
GCCCGTGGCGCTCAAGATCCTCTCCCGCGACATCACCCACAAGTCCGACCTCGGGGGTGTGGCCCTGGGGCTCCTCGGGCCCGGCGCCGTCGGGGACGCCGCCTCGGCGATGCACGAGCGCATCCGCGCGGCGCGGCCCGAGGCCCGCATCGAGGGCTTCAGCGTCCAGCCCATGGTGCACCGCCCCGGCGCCTACGAGCTCATCGCCGGTGTGATCGACGATGTGCAGTTCGGTCCGGTGATCCTCTTCGGCCACGGAGGGACGGCGGTCGAGGTCATCGGCGACCAGGCCCTGGGGCTGCCGCCCCTCAACATGCGGCTCGCCGCCGAGATCATCTCGGGCACCCGCATCTACAAGCAGCTCAAGGGGTTTCGCGGTGTCCAGCCCGCCAACCTCGAGGCTATCGCGCTCACGCTCATCCGGATCTCACAGATGGTGATCGAGCACCCCGAGATCGCAGAGCTCGATGTCAACCCGCTGCTCGCCGACGCCGAAGGGGTCCTGGCCCTCGACGCTCGGATCAAATTGGCAGAGCCCCGGGGGGAGGGCGTCGATCGGCTCGCCATCCGGCCGTACCCCAAAGAACTCGAGGAAGAGGTCGCGCTCCCAGGCGGCCTGAGGCTCCTGCTTCGGCCCATCCGGCCAGAGGACGAGCCCGCCCTCCAGGCGATCTTCGCGCACCTCACCCCCGAGCAGATCCGCATGCGGTTCTTCGTCTACTTGAAGACCCTCTCGCACGCAATGGCGGCCCGCATCACCCAGGTCGATTACGACCGGGAGATGGGGCTGGTCCTGAGTGCGCCCGGCGTCCCGGGCCGGGCGGAGATCTATGGCGTGGCCCAGATGTACGCGGACCCCGACAACGAACGCGCGGAGTATGCGATCCTGGTGCGCGGCGACATGACCGGAAGGGGGCTCGGTACCTTGCTGATGCGGCACATGATCGCGTACTGCCGGGGCCGGGGGATCGGCGAGATCTACGGCGATGTGCTGTGCGAGAACCTGACGATGCGGCGGCTCTGTAGGAAGCTCGGGTTCGCGGAGACGCCGTCCGCCGATGACCCGGGCATCGTCCGGATGACGCTCAAACCCTGCGATTAGGGTGTGGTAGCCGAGAGGGGCCGGACCGGAGGAGCGGGGATGCCCCCGCGTCCGAGCCCCTCTCATCGCGCCAAACCCCGGCCCGAAGGCGCCGGATCCTCACATGCCCCCGCCCATGCCGCCCTTCATGGGCATGCCGGCGCAATGGCTCTCCATCATCTTGCCCATGTGGCCCATCTCGGATTGATCGAGCGTGCCGTCCTTGTTGGTGTCCATCTGCGCGAACATCTCATCGTGGTGTTTCGTGAACTCGTCCTTGGAAACCTTGCCGTCCTTGTCGGTGTCCATCATGGCCCCCATGTTTTTGCCACACCCTTCCATCCCTTTGTCCATACCACCCATGCCTCCCATCTGGGCCAGGATCAGGGGGCTTCTGCCCGGATCTCCCCCGGCCAAGGACTGGTCGGCGGCCGTGACGAAGGGGGATGCGATGAGCGACAAGACGAGCGAGACGGTGCCTGCTACCACCGTACCATTGGTTCTTGTATAGGTCATCATACCTCTCCTCAGCGGGCGCGGCAGGATCGCCGCCGCATCATTATATATAGTTAGTCTGTCTGGATCCGGTATCTGGAATCTTGCCTAGCCGGCCGTAACCTCGCTCGGGTTCCTGTGCCGGTCGGTCACGGGACGCGCAGCCCGTAGCTGGTGATTAACCGACGCGCTTGCGAGCGATTCCTTTCGCACATGTCTCTAGCAAATGCACAAGCCGCAATCGCCACGGGAGAGCGGGCAAAAGGTGGTTGCGACTATGATGTGGACGATATGGACGTGACCGAGATACAGCTATTGCAGCGCTTGGCCGTGGCCCTGGGGATCGGGCTGCTCATCGGGGCGGAGCGTGGCTGGGCGGAGCGGGGGATCGCCGAGGGAGGTCGCATCGCCGGGATCCGCACCTTCGGATTGTTCGCCCTCCTGGGCGCAGTATGGACGCTGATCAGTGGCACCCACGCGATCGCCCATGCGATCGTAATAGGCCTCGGCTTTGTCGGGCTCGCCGTGCTCCTCACGGCGGCACACTGGCTCAGGACCGAAGAGACACGGAGCCTCGGCGTTACCACGGAGGCCGCCGCCCTCTTGACCTTCGCGCTCGGGGCGATCGCGATGCAGGGACACCTCGGCGTGTCCGCGAGCGTCGCGGTCGTCACCACGATCCTCCTGGGACTCAAGCCCACGCTGCACGCCTGGCTCACGCGGCTCGAACCCGATGAGGTACACGCCGCGCTCAAGCTCCTCTTGATCTCCGTCGTGGTCCTGCCGGTCCTGCCCGATCGCGGTTTCGGCCCCTGGCAGGCCTTCAATCCCTATGAGATCGGGTGGATGGTGGTGCTGGTCGCGGGGATCTCGTTCGTCGGTTACGTCGCGATCAAGGTCGCCGGACTGCGTGCCGGCGTGATACTGGCCGCCGTAGCCGGCGGGCTCGTGGCCTCTACCGCGGTGACGCTCCATCTTTCCCGGATGGCGCGCCGGGAGCCCGGCATGCACCGAGCCCTGGCGGCCGCCATCCTCACCGCCGCCTCCACGGTGTTTCCGCGCATCGCGGTGATCGGCACCCTCATCGAGCCCGCTCTCGGCGCGCGCATGGCGCCGCCGCTGGCCCTCATGGCAGCGTGCGGCTACGGGCTCGCCTTGTGGCAGTGGAAGTCCTCGCCTGTCAGCGTGGCGGCCGATGGGTCGATGCTGCAGAACCCCTTCGATCTCAAGACCGCGCTGCAGTTCGGGGCGCTCTTGGCGCTCATTGTGTTATGCGCGCGGGCGCTCAAGGCGTGGTTCGGGGCCCGTGGCCTGTACCTCTTGTCCGCGATCTCGGGTCTCGGCGATGTGGATGCCATCACCCTGTCCGTCTCGCGCCTGGTCTCTCAAGGCATGGATCCATCCGTGGGTGCCAAGGCGATCCTGATCACGGCCATGGTCAACACCCTGGTCAAGGCAGGGATCGCGATCCACATCGGCGGGCGCGCCATCGCCTGGCGGGTGGGCGGCGGCGTGCTCGCCATCCTCGCGGCGGGTATAGTGGGCCTCGGGCTCACCGACCTCTCGAAAGACTAAGGGGCTCGCTCGGCCATGCCCGACACCTTCGGGGGCGCCACGCAGTGCTCGACGAAGGTGCCCAATCGATCGAGGTCGTGAATGCGGACGTTGCGCTGGTGGACGCTCAGGATCCCCTGCGCGTGAAGGATGGACAGCTGGCGGCTCACGGTCTCGGCGGTGACCCCGAGGAAATTGGCGATGTCCCGACGGCTCATACTGAGGTTGAACTCGGTCCTCGACAGGCCGCGCTCACCGAAGCGCATCGACAGGCTCAAGAGGAAGCTCGCGAGCCGTTCCTCGGCACCGCGGTTCGCAACTAGGAGGAGCAACTCGTGATCGGAGGCGATTTCCTTGCCGATGAGCTTGAGCAACTGGTGTTTGAGGCGCGGCAGCTCCGCGCACAGCTCCTCGAGCCGGGCCAAGGGCAGCTCGCATACCGCGGTGGTCTCGAGGACCACGGCCGCGCAGTGATGGCGCTCATGCCCGACACCATCGAAACCCAGCAGCTCGCCGGGCAGATAGAACCCGACCGTCTGCTCGGTGCCGTCCGGAGCCGAGGTATAGGCCCGGACAGAGCCGGCGCGTACGGCGAATAGGCCCCGCATGGGATCGCCTTGGCGGTAGAGATATTGGCCCCGCTGCAGGGGCGGGCCGCGTTTGACGATCGCATCGAGCCGCTCCATGTCCTCCCGGTCCAGGCCCCGTGGGAGGCACAGGGTGGTGAGCCGACAGTCGGCGCAGGCGACCTTGAGCAGCTTGAGATTGACCATAGGGCAGCCTTGTCAGCGGAGAGCAGCCTATGAAATTGGGAAGGATTGCTCCATGATTGATCCATGTCAAGGACGCGTGGCCCGAAGCGCACCTCCCCGCACCCGGCCCGCCCCCGCCGCTTGCCAGCAGGGCTACTTAGACGAGGCAAGAAAGCGCAATGCGCAAGTCTTGATTTGGATCAATATGATCTGACTTTCATTCTCTAAGATCGAAAGGGTAATGACTCGAGTAACGCTATGAAGGTCAACAGATTCGGATCCGCGATGCTGGGCATGCTGGCAATGCTGCACTTGGGTGCTGCAGCGGGCGAGGAGCACCTCATCAAAGCGGCGGGGGTTAAATTCGATCCCCAAATCACCTGCGCTCAGCCAGGCGACACCGTCACTTGAGGGATATGCCGGCCCATGACACGGCCTCCATCGAGGGCATGATCCCGGAAGGGGCGGAGCCTTGGCGTTCAAAGATGGGTGAGAACTTCACCGTCACCGTGGAGAAAGAAGGCGCCTATGTGTATCAATGTACACCTCATGTCGGTGCCGGCATGGTAGGCGCCATCGTCGTCGGCAATGGTGTCCCATCAAACCTAGAAACGATTGAGAACCATCCTCAGAACAAGGGAATGGTGGGGCATGGTATAAAAAAACTAAAGCAAGCGCTCCAGACCAAGAAAATGCTGTGAACGCGCGTGGCTCCGAGGACGGCCCGATCGAGCTATCGAAAATGGCATCCAAAGCGTGTCACGGGTGGAAACGCCTCACGGTCACTTTCGCCGTGGATGTGCTTGCCTTTGTCTTTTTTGTCCTGCTCGTTGCCACTGGCCTGCTCACGCGCTATGCCCTTCCGCCAGGGAGCGGCTCCCTTCATGGCATGGGCGGCCCCTCGGCAGGGGAGCGGCCCATCACGCTCATCTGGGGACTCACGCGTCACGAGTGGGGAGATCTCCATTTCTATGTGGCGGCAGCCCTCATGGGGGTGCTGGCCCTGCACCTGTTCCAGCACTGGCGCTGGATCGTCGCCAGGGTGCGAGGCCAATCAGGAAGGGGAAGCGGATGGCACGCGGCGCTCGGCATCGTGGGTCTCGTGGCCATTTTGGGCATAGCGGCCGCGCCTTTCTTAAGCCCTAAAGAGCAAGTGCCTAGAAAGGAGCTGCAGGAACGGCGTTAATCCGCGGAGCCTCAGAGCTTGTGGAAAAATCGTCGCGAGCGAAGGGAGGTTGCGTTGCATCTTCGGCGCGCCAAACAGGGCCACTCCCTGGCCCTGGCTTCCCGCCGGAGCGAAAGCCCCGTAGGGACAGTCTCACGGATGAGGCGAGCAACCGGCCGGAACGCGAGATCCCGAGCGCAGCAGATTTTTTCACAAGCTCTCAGGCGACTCCGTTTGACCCTCTGCCGCACAGCTACCTTAGAGCTCGGAGAAATCGTCGTCGACTGTTGGCGCACGGATGAAGAAGGCTTTCGCAAGAAACGACAGAAGTATCTATTCATAGCCATGCGCATCGCGCTTTTTGGCGGCTCCTTCAATCCACCCCACATTGCTCACGAGCTAGCGTGCCTATTGCTCCTCGAGACCGGCAGATGCGACGAGGTGTGGATGGTCCCCGTCTTTCAGCATCCCTTTGCAGATTCGCCAAACAAGGCACTCGTGGCCTTCGATCATCGGTTCGCGATGTGCGAGCGGGCGAGCGCACGCATCGCAGGTGTACGTGTCTCTCGCGTGGAGGCGGAGTTGGGTGGGGAGTCACGCACTCTCCATACGGTGAAACATCTGATTGCAACGCGCAGCCAAGACAGCTTTGCCCTCGTGGTGGGAGCGGATCTGCTTAGTGAGCGCTATCTTTGGTATGGGTGGGATGAACTGGAGAAACTCGTGGAAATCATCGTGCTCGGGCGCGTGGGGTATGGCGGTCCGGAACCCCTCCTTCCCGCTGTGAGCTCGACTGACATTCGAGCGCGCATTTCGCGGGGCGAAGATGTTTCTCGACTGGTTTCAAACGATGTGCTGCGCTACATCGAAAAAGAGCGGCTTTACCAGCCATGACCATTCCGACGCCAGAGGTATTCATCATTGGTGCAGGTGCCGTGGGAACAGCGCTTGCCATGAACTTTCGCGGGTGGGTGTTCCCGTCGCGGCCATTCATTCGCGCAGCGCAGATCGCGCCGCGGCCGCGGGAGGCCTCGCGGGAGTTCTCGGGACCTCCGGGGAATATCCTGCCATCCTCAGCGACTCGGACATCGTCGTCGTCGCAGTCCGTGACGACGCCATCTCCGAGGTTGCACGAGCACTTACCAAGAGAAATCTCTTGCGACGAGAGCAGGTGCTTTTGCACTGCTCGGTCGGGGGCCTTTGCGGCTGCCCGTAACAAAGGTCTAGAGTATTTGCATCACATTTCATGATGCAAGTACTCTACGAGGCTTCGCCTCAGACCTACGAGGTGTATAATCTTGTACCGACATAGCAGCGGCGACTCGCTGCTCCGACACACCGCCTAGGACGATCAATATTACCGCTCGAAGCGCTGAGCGGATGCGGGCTCCCTCTCGCGACCGCGCCCTTTCAAGGCAACCATCGTCGGGGGGTCGTAGATGCGTTTGCTCGCTTTGCGGCTTGAGTGAAGCCTCTTTTCCTTTGCGACGCGGCGCAATGGGGTAGGGGTGGTGTTGTCGACCAATCATAAACTTGACTCATTTGCATCAAATTTCATGATGCAAGTACTCTAGACATTATGACTACCGCTGAGAGAGGCTGATCCCCGGTATCGACGCGGCGGGAGTATTTGGTTTGACGACGGCGCGCAAGCGAGGTATTGTGTGGCGCGACCCGCGGAGCTAGCGCTCAAGCCCCGGTCGCTTGACAAGGTGCAGGTAGCGGAGGTGCCGATCTCGGCGTTGACGGCCTGGCAGGCGGTCTTCGAGCGCGCCCGCCTAGCTAGGGGCTGGACAAGGCGTGCTGATCCACGGGGCGCGGCTGGCGGCGCCGGCAGCTTCGTTGTGGAGCTTGCCCGCTGGCGAGGAGCGGATGTAATCGGGACCGCTTCGGCCAACGACCTGGACTTCGTACGCGAGCTGGGCACCGACGAGGTGCTCGACTAGCGAGGACGTTTTGAAGATACGGTGCGCGTCGAGGTCGTAGTCGACACGATGGGCGGCGAGACGCTGGAACACTCTTGGGGGGTGTCGAAGAAGGGTGGGGCGCTGGTCACCATTGCTGCCCAGTCCGGCCGATGTCAATGGCGGGACTTGCCAACATCCTTGGATTGCTTTCGGTCATGTGGACCACCGGCACGGGGGCGGACGTGATGAAACGGCTGGCTGCGCCCATGGTCGGTGGTGTGTTTTCGGCCATGTTCCTCGCGCTTCTTGTAATCCCTGCCGTCCGTGCGATCTGGCGTTGGCACGTGGAACTGAAGCATCGTACAGTGGGAATCTAAGAATGAAATGAGCTTCAAGACGCAGATGAAGCAGTGCATCGAACTGAGGATCGGCACTAAAATGGTGCGTATTGCCGACGACACATGTCTCGTAAGCCCACGAAATGCCATGGGAATCGAACATTTGCCTGGTTGTTACAATCGGCTCTCTCCCTTGGTACCCTGTTTGCGGTGAGACTCGTTTCGACTTAGTGCCAAAAGGACTTTCATGCCAATAATTCATTGCTTTTCGCTTAGCGCAAACAACGTACCCGGAACCAAATGATGAAGGAGGAAATATGCTTAGAACCTTAAGCATGATCGTATTTCTACTATCACTTACCGCGTGTGCTACCACACCCGAACCGGCGGCTCAGGAGATCCACTTGAAAGACGGTTCACGCCTGTTCGTCCATCCGGACGGCACTATGCGGATGATTAATCAGCACGGTAGACCGACGTCTATGTCAGACGGCGTCGAAATGGAGGCACAAGATGGAACTCTGATCATGATGAAAAATAAACGTGTTTGGAGGACGGTGGGCCCGAAGGGACAGCGGATCTACAGCGTCGAGTAGATGGCGGAGAGCGCGCTCGGTACTATGACCGGGCGCGTTGTGCGGGGTCTTCCGAAACGTCGCACCTTTTGGCACAAACCGCACGTTCACCTCTTGGCGATTATCAGGACGTATTGCTTCCACAAGAGGGACGCGGCCGGGATCACCACGAGAGGCAGATCACGGCGCTTACCATGCCGCCGACCATGAGGACGGCGATCCGGCGCGTCACCTCCGAATCCCTACAGACACGCCATCGCCGGCGCGAAGCGGGCTGGGGTGGTCGGCTCGAGCTTCATCGCGATGGAGCTCGCGGCCGCCTTCGCCGAGTAGGGGATCAAGACCACGCTTCTCGCCAAGGAGGACTTGCTCTACAGCAGGCTGGATTCGCCCGAGGTCTCGGCGTTCTTCGCGGACTACTACCGCGCCCGCGGAGTCGAGATCGTCTTCCGAGACACGGTCAAGGCCTTCGAGGGAACGGGCGGGTGGAGCGTTTGATGACAAGCGCCGACAAGAAGCTCGCCTTAGACCTCGTCGCGGTGCGTATTGGGGTCGGCGCGGAGTGCGGGTTTCTCGCCGATCGCGGGATCAAGGTCGAGGATGGCGTCTTGATCGATCAATACCTGCAGACCCACCACCCCGACATCTACGCCGCGGGCGATGTCGCCCGTTTCTTCGACCCCGTGTTCCGTCGCTATCGGCGCATCGAGCATTGGGACAACGCCGCCAAGCAGGGCCGCCTCGCCGCGCTCAACATGCTGGGGCAACGACATGCCTACCGCGCCGTCTCCTATTTCTTCTCCAACGTCTTTGACCTCTCGTTCAACTTCCTCGGCGACACCGCTGAGGTCAAACAGCTTGTGCTCCGCGGCGCGCCTCAGGAACAGTCGTTCGCGGTGCTGTACCTGGGCCATGCGAGCGCCGAGGTGCAGCTGCGGGCGATGTTCTTCCTCAAACGCCCGACGGAAGAGGCCACGGCCGCCGAGTCCCTGATCCTCAATCACACCGATCTCGAGGCCGTCACCGACAAGCTCCCGGAGGGGAGTGAGATCCACAATTGTGCACGGGCTAGCCAGCGGTTTCCTGGGTCTCACTGGACCTTGCAATCGAGCACCTCGGGCATCTTTCGGAGCTTTTCGATAAATTCTTGGTGCCGAGCCGGCGGGTTGCAGAACGCAAAGCGCATCGCAAGTTTTCCATCTTGTCGATCGAATCCCAGCGGCTACTCCTGGAAATGGCAATGAGCGAGCGCTTCATGGACGGCGCGTACGACTTCCTCGCTCTTGCGCGGTCACCATGTACTGGACCACGCGGCATTTCTGTCCCATCTTGCCCTTCAGCGCTCCGAGCAATCACAGCGTCACCAGGCTATGAACGCCCCAGCGATCGCTAAGCGATAATTCTCAAGCGCGACCGCCACCCCCAGCGAGCCGTTGACCCAGATGAGCGCCGCGGTCGTCAGTCCGCACGCTACCCCGATGGGAGGATGACCCCAGCCCCGAGGAAACCAGCCCGGTGATTACGTTCGCCGCGATCCGACCGATCTCGACCCGCTCAGAGGCCTCCCTGCGTAGGAAATTTGACGGTCTCGACCGTAACCAAACCAGCGTCTGCGTGCGCAGGCCGGCAGGCTTGTGGGACATCTCGCTCTAGACCGAGTCCCAGCCCAAGGCCGAAGGCGACGAGCAGAGGCACAATCAAATGCGCAAGCCAATCTACGTTCATCGAATCGGACTTGTACCCCCGTCTTTAGAGCACGACCCGTTTCAGACGTAGCGCGTTCGTGACCACGCTGACCGATGACATGGCCATCGCGGCGCCGGCAATAACCGGCGAGAGCAGTATGCCGAGCAACGGGTATAGCACGCCGGCCGCGATCGGTATACCTGCGGCGTTGTAGAAGAAGGCAAAGAACAGGTTCTGCTTGATGTTGCGCATGGTGGCACGTGACAGCATGACCGCCTTGGTGATGCCGCGGAGGTCACCTTTCACCAGCGTTACCCCGGCGCTCTCCATAGCAACGTCTGTGCCCGTGCCCATGGCGATGCCCACGTCGGCCTGGGCGAGCGCCGGAGCGTCGTTGATGCCGTCACCTGCCATCGCCACGCGATGCCCTTTGGATTGCAGCGCCTTCACGTGCTGCGCCTTGTGCTCCGGCAGCACCTCCGATATCACTTCGTCTACGCCGAGTTGACGCCCCACGGCCTCGGCCGTCTGGCGGGAATCGCCGGTGAGCATGACCACATTAACACCGGCCGCCTTGAGCGCCTTCACCGCTTCCGGCGTGGTCTCCTTGATCGGGTCGGCCACGGCCACAATGCCTGCCGCCACGCCGTCCACGGCGAAAAAGACGACGGTCTTAGCGTCGCGTCGCCACTGGTCCGCCTGCGTCTGCCAGTGCGCGGTGTCGATTCCTTGGTTGGCGAGGAAACCTCGACTGCCGACGAGCACCGTTCTGGTATCGACGGTAGCTCTCACTCCGAGTCCGTTTTGGACATCGAAGTCTGTGGCCGGAGCAGGCGTGAGGTTGCGGGTCTTGGCGCCGGCGACGACGGCGAGTGCAATCGGGTGCTCGCTCAACGTCTCGACACTCGCGATGAGCTGCAGAGCCTCCGATTCATCGGCGTTATCGGCGACCGCGATATCGGCAAGCGAAGGACGGCCGAGCGTCAGCGTGCCGGTCTTGTCCACTACGACCGTATCAATCTGCCGCATGCGCTCGATGGCTTCGGCGTTGCGGAACAGAATGCCCGCGGTGGCGCCACGGCCCATGGCGACGGTCATGGAAATGGGCGTGGCGAGCCCCACGGCGCAGGGGCAGGCGATGATCAGCACGGCCACCGCGTTGACAAGCGCATACGTCACCCTCGGCTCGGGGCCGATGCTCCACCACACAATCGCGGTCACGACGGCGATGGCGATCACGATCTGCACAAAATACGCGGCAATCAAGTCAGCAAGACGCTGTATGGGCGCCCTGGTACGCTGCGCCTCGCCGACCATGTGGATAATTCGCGCCAGCAGCGTGTCCGATCCCACGCGCTCGGCGCGAATCGTCAATACACCGTTGCCGTTCACGGTGGCGCCGGTCACTTTGTCACCGGCTCCCTTGGTCACAGGCATCGACTCTCCGGTGATCATGGATTCATCCACGTGGCTGCGCCCGTCCAGCACCGTGCCATCTACCGGCACCTTCTCACCCGGTTTGATGCGTAGCCGATCGCCCACCTGCACCGTTTCGAGCGGCACCTGCTCCTCGCTCCCGTCGTCGCGCAGGCGCCAGGCAAGGTTGGGCGCGAGCTTAAGCAGCGCCTTGATGGCCTGACTGGTCTGCCCCATGGCGCGCACCTGGAGCAAATCGCCGAGGAGGACCAGGGTCACGATCACCGCTGCTGCCTCGAAATAGGTGCCCACCGCGCCGTCGTGCTCGCGAAACTCCGCCGGGAAGAGCCCGGGCAGAAAGACCGCGGCAAGACTGAACAGATAGGCGAGCCCCACACCGAGGCCGATCAGCGTGTACATGTTGAGCGCGCGCGTCCGGAGCGAGAGCCAGAACTTGCGCAGAATCGGCCAACCCACCCAGAGCACCACGGGTGTGCCGAGCACAAACTCGATCCAGCTACGCGGTCGGGGCATGAGGCCGAAGGGGTCCGTGATGCCGACCATGGGCGACATGGCAAGCACCATTAACGGCATCGACAGCGCCACGCCGACCCAAAAGCGCCGGGTGAGGTCACGCAACTCGGTGTCGTCCTCCACTGCGCCCCCCACGGGCACCAGGGCCATGCCGCACTTCGGGCAGTCCCCCGGCTTGTCGCTGATGACCTCCGGGTGCATGGGGCAGGTCCACAGCGCCGTCTGGGCCGGCTGCGTGTGGGGTTCAGCAGCGGCGGCATGCCCGGCGGTTGCGGGACTCCCATGCCGATGTTTGGATAGCTCGTCTTCAGGCACGAGAGACATGCCACATTTCGGACAGCGGCCGGGCGCGTGAGCCCGCACGTCCGGATGCATGGGGCAAACGTAGGTAGTGCCGTCCGCCGGCATCGGGGCGCGCTTGTGATGCGCATGGGCTTCGTGATCCATGGAGTCGTTCCTCATTGACGGGTGATGCGATCGGCGCGGGCTACGCACATTCGCGGGAAGAATCGGAGCGTCACCGCCGCGTACCGACTGTACTCCTCGCCGAATTGGGCGGTGGCTTCTCGTTCCTCGGTCAAGGCCAGGCGCTCGTATGTCCAGACCATCGAAAGCATGATCAGCGTTAAGAGTGTAGGCCACTGCAGCAGGAAGCCGAACACGATCAATATGAAAGCGGCATATTGGGGGTGACGAATGCGTGCGTAGGGCCCGGCCGTCGCCATTCGATGCGCCCGTTGAGCCTCGTATAGTACCGGCCACGCCGCCGAAAGCAACAAGAATCCGCCGCCGATAAGGACGAAACCCAGAATGTGGAATGGGCCGAAGTGCGGATTCACCCGCCAGCCGAACAACATCACCAGCAGATGGCCTGCGTCATGGGTCGAGAAGTTAATATCTGGAAAGCGGCTCGAAAGCCAGCGGGACAGCGGGTAGATCGTCATCGGAAACCCGTACATCTCAGCGAACAGCGCGACCAGGAAAGCGGAAAACGCGCCGAACGACCGCCAGCGCTTGCTGCGGCGAGACCAAGCGCGGCGCTAGCGCGGCTCCGACGATGAACGCCGCCGCCCAGCCGAGGCCGTACCAATTGACGGGAATCGTCAGATGCCACGCGGGATTCCAGTGAACCTCAATCATCGGTTCCTCACAGCGTC
>Ga0299907_10001797_pt1 | contig 12659 bp, 6 predicted proteins | sample RVTome_16_FD_198680 | JGI IMG/M metagenome (GOLD analysis project Ga0299907, IMG submission 198680) | Soil microbial communities from uranium-contaminated site in the Upper Colorado River Basin, Wyoming, United States - RVT152D67 (version 2) ...
GTCGCGGCGCTTTGGCTTAACCCGCATCGAGACGCGGACGCTGTAGTAGCCGCGGCGCAGCGTCCGCTTCGGCCTCCAGGTGAATGACTTCGAGCGCTTCCGGAACGTGGCAATGCGCGTCGGGCGGCGAAGCACCCGCCGGCCCGCCGTATGGCGCCGGACCACGACGCGGAACCTGCGCTTCGCCGCGCGGCGGACACGGACTTTCAGGCCGCCCCGGGCGGGCTTGACTCGCACGCTGCGGAAGCCGCGTGCTCTCGTGCATGCGCCGCCACCCGGTGGCGGCGAAGAAGTCGGGCGCGTCCCCTGCGTGACCTCGGCGCTCTCGACGTTGCTCGGCGCGGTGTCGACTCCGTCGGTGTAGACGCCCCGGATCCGGTACGCGTACGTGCCGTTCGGCTTGCCGAAGACCTCGAAGGTGCTCGCCGTGGTCGTGCCGATCGGCTCGAACGTGCCACTGCTGATCGTGATGTCGTCGACGTACCAGCCCATCCGGTAGACGTTCACGAACTGCGCGGCACCGAGGTCGTAGACCCAGCGCAGCCGGATCGTCTTGCCGGCGAAGCGGCCGAGCTCGACCAGGCGCAGCTCGAAGCGCGGCGTGGTGGCTTGCGTCGGCTCGTCCTGGACTGCCATCACGTCGCGGTCGCGCTCGTCAAGACCGAGCGTGTCGACGGGCTCCCAGTCGAGCGGCGTATTCGGGTCGCCGTCGTCGAGTGCCACCTCGACGCGGCCGGCGTCGTTGGCGTCGCTGGCGAAGTCCGAGTAGTACGTGAGCGTGGTCGAGCCGGGCGGCAGCGTCAGCGAGCGGTTCAACTCGAGGATCGACTCACCCTCGTTCGGGCCACTGCCAGGCTCGTGGTTCGCCCGTCCGACCCCGGTGTAGAACGAACGCGGCTCGCTCCGGAACAGGTTGCCCCGGTTCTTCTGCGTGTCGGAGTCGCTCGGCTGCCACGGGTCGATTGCGGCGTTTGTCGGCTCCGAGGCGGTGAAGTTCGTCTCCAAGTCGCTCGCATCGTCATCGAGTAGGACGGCGAGGTCCCGCGACTCCTCGACGGAGAAGTGGTCGAAGCCGTCGCGGTCCCCGGTGAACTCCCACGCGAGCGGGAAGGTGCCATCCTTCGCGTCGGTGGCGTCGATGGGCTCGAGATCCGGCGCCACGAAGTTCGACGGGACCACTTCGATCGGCAGCTCCATCGTGTCGCTGCCACCGGAGGCGCTTGTCACCGTGAGCGTCGCCGTGTAGCGCCCGACTTCGGCATATTTGTGATCCACCGTGCGGCCCGTGCCGGTGCTGCCGTCGCCGAAGTCCCACTGGTAGCTGAGGTCGCCCGCCAGGGTGCGGCTCGCGACGTTTGCGTACTTGTAGCTGCCGCCGGCGTCGAAGTGCACCTTCTGATTGCGGATCGCTTCGTTTGGCAGCGCCTCGAAGTAGGCGACGACGTCGCCGCTCGAGGTCTGCGCGCCGCCCATCTGCGGCTGGAGCATCGCCCACGCTTCCATCTGGGCACACATCTCCATTCCCTTCGCCCAGCCCTCGGACGCGGTCAGGCCGCTCTGGTCGGCGCTCGTGAGCGCGTTGATCGTGCTCAGGTTGTCGCGCGACGTGTGCAGGATCCCGATGCCCTCGCTCGAGGCCGGGGTGCCGTCGGCGTGCGGGCCGAAGTAGTCGGAGAACAGGTTGAAGATCGGGATCCCGACGTTCGCGAAGTTCGCATAGTCGCTCGAGAAGGCCAGGAGGCCACCGACCGCGGTCGCGATCTCGTCGCGCTGCGAGTCGCCACCCGCTTCGCCGGCTGCCGCCTCGCGGTCGGAGACGAAGATCGGCACCGGGTCACCGGCGCCCAGGGCGAGCGTGTCGTCGAGCCGGTCGAGTGTCTGGTCGACCCAGTCGTCGTCGGAGTCAGGGTTCGAGGCGAGCGCGTTGAACGCCTCGATCCGTGCGCGCTCCGGCGAATCCTCAGGCCAGGCGGCGGGGTCCGCGAGCTGGAGCACTTCGGGCACGCGGTTCGCCGGGTTCCCGTTGCGGAATGCCGGGTAGGCGCCTGCGCACGGGTCGACGTTGAAGTAGCCGCGGACCTTGTCCTCCTCGTCCGGCGGGATGTTGTTCTCCACGTAGTCGATCGAGCCGAACGTCCCCGACTCCTCCGAGTCCCACGGGATGAACTTCACCGTCGCCGAGGGCCTCGTGCCGGTGGCGCGCCAGTAGTCGGACATGATCTTCGCCATCCGGATCACCTCGGTGTGCCCCTCAGCCGAATCCCAGGCAGCCGCCGGACCGGAGTCGGTGAAGTCGTAATGACCCGAGACGAGCACCGTCTCGTCCGGATGGTCGGCCCCGGCCACCGTGGCCGACACGTTCCAGCCCGTGCCGGGAGCTGCGTCCAGGTAGCCGCCACGGCCGGTGCCGCCGTCGCTACGACCGGGCGATTCGAACGAGTAGCGGTGGGTGACCACTCCGAAGTCGGCGAGCATCCCCTGCATCGTCTGCTCGTAGTAGTCGACGTACTCGAGCTGGTTGTTCTGACACTCACCCGCGATGAACCCGCTCACGAGCGGATCCGGACAGAACCCGAACGCGGCACTGCCCGTGCCACTCGGCCCGTCGTCATCCGCGTCCCTGTCCCCCTCGCTGCAGAGCTCGTGCTGCTCCTCTTCCGGCAGGCTGTTGCAGTTGTCGCCCGGATGGCGCGAGGGGAGCGCGAGCGACTCCCACACGTTCGTGTCGTACGCGACGTACTTCCCCGACGGGTTAGGGCCGACCTCGGGTACGTCGCCCGGCTGTGGGATCGTCGCGCTCTCGCCGCCGCGATCGAGCGGTCCGTAATGGCCGATCGGGGTGTAGTCGACCTTCGACGGGTCGAGCGCCGGCAGCGAGTGATCGGCTGACGCCGCGACACGCCGCGCCAACGGAAGCAGCGGGCCTCGGCTACTCGCTGAGACGCAGCTGAACAGACGCTCCGCTAGGCCCAGCCGGGACCGCCCACCAGCCGCCTACCTGCCTCAGGGCGCTGGTCTGGCGGCCGTGGGCCGCCGGCGACCGGCCGGCTTGATCACCCGGCGATGCGGCGATCGACCCCGCCGCCGTGCAGGCCGGTCGACGACGGCGCGCCGGCGTCTTTGCCGTCGCGGCGCCGGCGACTCGCTCGGCCATTCGGCGAGCCCCAGCCAGAGCAGGGCCGTCATGAGGTCGAGCCCGAGGCGATCCATCACCTCCCGCGTCAGCGTCGCGCTCGCATAGACCGCCAAGGCGCACAGGGAGAGGGAGATCGAGACGATGACCAGCACGCGACCTCGTTCGTCACCGGGCTGGGCGTTCCTCTTCCCGGCAGCTCCGGCCTAGACGCCGGCACTTGCCAGCCGTTCGAGCTCGTCGGCGGCTCGGCCGGCCCCATCTTCGCCGGCGAACTCGTCCGCGAAGCGCCGTGCCCCGGCGAGCAGTTCGTCGTCGGCGAGTGCCCGCTCGACGGCACCGCGCAACTTGGCTGCGGTTGCGCCCTGGCTCACCTTGATCCCCGCCCTGTGGAAGACCAGTCGCGCCGCTACGTCGTCCTGGTCGCGGCCGCCCGGCATGCACACGAGCGGCACACCGGCAGCGAGCGCCGCGTGCACGGTGCCCATGCCACAGTGGGTAATCGCGAGCCGCGCGTGCGGGAGTACTGCGGCGTGCGGGACGAACTGCTCGACGCGCACGTTGTCGCCGGGCGAGATCGTTGCCGAGTCGACGGCCGGGCCGGTCGTCACGAGTGCCCGAACGGGCAGACCCGACAGGGCCTCCACCGTTCGCTCGACCAGCCCTCGCTGGTCCATGAACGTCGTGCTGAAGCTCGCGAGAATCAGCGGGCGCTGGTCATCGGCGTCCCACGAGGGCTGCCAGTCGGCGGCGGGTGCGCGCTCGAGCACGGGCCCGGTGTAGCGGACGTTGTCGGGCAGCGGCGCACTACCTGCGAAGTCGAAGGTCGGCGAGGTGAGCACGAGCAGGCGGTCGGCGCCGAGCAGCTGTCCAAAGGGATCCTCGAGCGGCCGGAGCCCGAGTTCGACACGCGCCGTGTTGAGGCTCGTGAGCCCCGGCGCGAACAGACGGACGAACGCCGTCCGGATCACTGCGTCTCGCAGCCGCCCGGCGGGTCCGCGGGCCGGTTGCAGGCCCGGACCGAACGGCGGGACGCCCTCGGCCGGCAAGGGGTAGACCTGGTGGACTACGGCGGCGGACGGCACGCCGGCCTGCTCGGCGCCCAGCCCCCCGCCGAGCAACAGGTAGTCCCAGGCCACGACGTCGGCCGGCCAGGACGCGAGCAGGTCGATCACGTCGCGGGCGAACAGGCCCGCAGGGCCGTACATCAGCCGGTCGCGCACGCGAGCGAACGCCCCGACGGGCGTGCGCGCTTCCCAGTCGCGCAGCAGGTCGGTCTCGGGGCGGCTGCCGTCGGCCTGCGGGGCATGCCGGTAGGCGGCGAACTCGGCGCCCGTCGCGGCGACCTTCTCGCGCTGGACGTCGTGGGCGAGGACCCGCACCTCGTGCCCGCGATTCACGAGTGCCCGCGCGATCGCGAGTTGCGGCGCGGTGTTGCCGCCGCCATCCCAGATGACCTGAAGGACCCTCATGCGACCTGCGAGCCCATAGGGCCAGTATCGCAAGCGCCTAACCTGTCCTGAATGGCTCTCCTCGGGGGCGGCGGGAGCGGTCGCGACATTGCGATCGACCTCGGTACCGCCAATACGCTCGTCTTCGAGCGCGGACGTGGGATAGCGCTCTCAGAGCCGTCGGTCGTGGCCGTCGATTCCGAGAGCGGCAGCGTCCAGGCCGTGGGCGACGAGGCGCGCCGGATGATCGGCCGCACGCCGGCCACGATCTCTGCCATCCGGCCGCTCCGCCACGGGGTGATCGCCGACTTCGAGGTCACCGAGCGGATGCTGCGCTACTTCATCCGCCGGGTGCACCCGCGCGCATATCCGCGCTCGCGCGTCGTGATGTGTGCGCCCTCGGGCGTGACCGAGGTCGAGAAGCGGGCGGTCGAGGAGGCATGTCTGGCCGCGGGGGCCCGAAAGGTCCAGCTGATCGAGGAGCCCATAGCGGCCGCCATCGGCGCCGGGCTGCCGATCGATGAGCCAACCGGCAGCATGGTCGTGGACATCGGCGGCGGCACGAGCGAGGTGGCGGTCATCGCGCTCGGCGGCATGATCGTGTCCAGGTCGCTGCGGGTCGGCGGCTACGACTTCGACGATGCGATCGCGAGCTACCTGCGACGCGCCCACTCGATCGTCGTCGGCCAGCAGACGGCCGAGAAGCTGAAGCTCGCGCTCGGCTCCGCGCTTCCACTCGCCGAGGAGCTCGAGGGCGGGGTGCGGGGGCGTGACATCGAGTCCGGGCTGCCCAAGGAGGTGATCCTCTCGAGCGCCGACCTGCGCGTGGCGTGCGCGGAGCCTTTGCGCCAGATCGTCCAGGCGGTTACGGAGACGCTCGAGCGCACGCCACCCGAGCTGGCGGCCGACATCTCGAGCAGCGGCATCCTGCTCGCGGGCGGCGGCGCGCTGCTTCGCGAGCTCGACGGGCTGCTGCGCGACGCGACGCAGCTGCCGGTGGCGCTCGCTGAGTCGCCACTGACCTGTGTCGTGGCCGGAGCCGGCCAGGCGCTCGAGGAGTACGAGGCGCTGGAGGAGCTCGACGGGCGGCCGACGCGGCGCCGGTCGTCGAGGGCTCGCCGCACGTCCTTTGCCCGCCCGGGACGAACGCGGAAGCGCTAGCGCTTGCGCTTGATCTTGAACTTCCGCCGTGCGAAGTTCGACTTCGTGCCGGCGGCGTCCCTGGCCTGGGCTACGAGCCGGTAGCGGCCTGCCTTGAGGGCGGAGCCGCGCAGGCGCCCGCTGAAGCGGAAGCGGTTGCGCCCGGCCTTGGCCTTGTGGACGAACTTGCCCTTGACCTTCACGAAACGGCCCGACTTCCTGCGCTCGACCTTGAAGCGGACGCGGCCTGAAGTCGAGAGCTTGTAGCTCACGCGAGCGCCGCCCTTCTTGACGATGCTCTTGCCCTTGTCGCGCGGCCGGAAGCGCTTGGGCTTCAGCTTGAGCTTCGAGAGGACGGGGAGCTCGTCGACGATCTTGAAGCTCGCGGTTGCGGGCGATCCGGCGCTGCCGCCGGGGTCCACGGCGCGAACGGCGAAGCTGTGCTCGCCGAGCGCCAGCTCCGGGGTGGTCACGGGGGACGTGCAGGGTACGAACGCGCTGCCGTCGAGGCGGCACTGGAAGCTGACGTTCGCGTCGCTCGCGCCTGCCGCCGCGCCGCCGCCGCCTCCGACGCCAAACGTGAACGTGGGCGTTCTGTCGGTGATCGCCCCCTGCGGGCCCGCACTGATCGAGACTTCCGGCGGCCCCGTGTACCCGAGCGCCCTGCGGACGTTCATGCGGCCGCTGGTTGCGACCTTGCCGGCGAGGCCGGGAAGGACGTCCACGCTGCCGAGCAGCGCCTGCTTGAGCTCGGCGGGCGTCGCATTAGGCCGCCGTGCCAGCACCAGCGCGGCCGCGCCCGCGACGTGCGGCGCGGCCATCGACGTGCCGTCGTTCTCCTTGTACGCGGGCGGGACCGGCGGCCCGCACCAGTACCGCACGTTGTCGATGTAGACGCCGTTGCCGGGGCTCGCGAGAGGCGCGCCGGCCGACGACTCGAGCCGGAACCGGAGCCGGATCCGGTTCTTGAGCAGATGCAAGGGGGCGATCGGCCCGTTGAAGTGCTGCCAGACGTTCGGGAAGTGCGCGGCGTTGTGGAGCTGGCGCGTGACGGTCAGGAGCCAGGAGTCCGCCAGGAAGAAGTCCGCATCGCTCGTTTCGACGTGCAGGTTGTGGAGTCCCGACTCGTAGACGTCGCCGCCCGGCTCGGGTAGCCAGTCGAAGTCGACCCAGCAGTGCTGCGTCCCCTGGCTGAGATCGGAGGGGTCGTAGATGCTCGACAAGAGCGTCGAGAACTCGAAGCCCGTGTTCGTCGGGGGGACGTACTGCCCTCCCGGGGAGTCGTGCCAGCTGAAGCTGCCGCTCTTCGCCTTCTCGTCCGTGCGCGCCCAGTCCATGTCGTCGTTCTGGAAGTTCGGGAAGAAGATGTCCACGCCCGGCAGCGGGGCCCTGATCGCCTTCCACCTGCCGGGCACGTCCAGCTCGAAGTCGTCGTGGATCTGGCCCAGCGGCTGCGTGCTCAGGATGCTCGAGCCCGGCGCGGCCAGGTGGACGTTCTGCGGGCCGAAGTTCGAGTACTCCGCCAGGGCGTCCTGCTGGTCGGTGGCCGCCACGCAGATCGCGTTGGGCTCGGAGGCGAAGTTGCACGGATAGCGGGCCCCGCCCTCGGCGTCGTTGTCGTTCGTCTCGTTCCCGGCGGCGATTACGAACAGGACGTCCGAGTTGCGGCGGATGGCTTGGCGCTGCGCCTCGGGTATCGGCTGCCCCGCGGCGACCGGCCCGCCGAAGCTCATGTTGATGATCTGTGCCCCGTTACGGGCCGCGTAGTCCGAGGCATCGACTGCTTTCGCCACGTCGATCGCGAGGTCGTCGGTGCCGATCCGCACCGGCATCACCTTCACGTTCCAGTTGACGCCGGTCACGCCCACGCCGTTGTTGCCGCGCGCGCCGATCGTGCCCGCCACGTGGGTGCCGTGCGCAGCGGCGCCATCGTGCGGGTCGTTGTCGGAGTCGGTGAAGTCCCAGCCGCGCCAGTCGTCCACCATCCCGTTGCCGTCGTTGTCGACGCCGTCGTTCTCCTTTCCGCCGCCGGCCTCGCCCGGGTTGCGCCAGATGTTGGCGTTCAGGTCGGGGTGGTCCATGTCCACCCCGCTGTCGAGCACGGCGACGGTCACGGCGTCGCTGCCGGTCGTGACGTCCCACGCCGCGGGGGCGGAGATCTTGCTCATGCCCCAGAGCTCGTTGTAGCGCGGGTCGTTGGGTACCGCGCTCATCTGCCAGATGTAGTTCGGGTGGGCGTAGGCCACGTCGGGACGCCGCCCGAGTCGCCGGGCCGCCTTGAATGCAGACCCGTCGACCTCGATCAGCTGTGTGCGGGGCAGCCGGAGCGGACGCTTGAGCTCGCCGTCCACGGCCGCACGCGCGACGCGGCGCTCAGCGGCCGCCGCCGACGGCTTGAAGCCGACGATCACCTCGCCGGGCACGGCGGCGGGCGCCGCCACGGCTGAGGGTGCGGGTGCGGCGAGGGCCAGAAGAAGGGCAGGGGCGAGGACGCGGAAGGGGCCGATGCCAACCATGTCGGTAGCTGGCGCGTTGGGCTTTAGCCCCGCCGGGACGTCAGTGACGGCGAGCGCGACTAACCTCGAGGGCTTGACGTTCGACCAGCCAAGGGAAGATGTCGATCCGCAGCGACCGGCCCGCGTCTGGCTTCTGACGGACAACCCCCGCCGGCCGGAGCTCGTCTTCGACTTCCCGGCCGACGACGAGCTGAACGCGGCGGTCAAGGAGTTGCCGCGGCGCTGGTTCGACTGGCGGCGCAAGAACTGGCGCGTCCCGGCGGACCCGCTGATCGCGGCGGAGGTCACCGGGATTCTCGAGCGCTTCGAGGAGCTCGAGCCGGACATGGCCGTCCGCCACTGGCTCGACTACTCGAAGCGCTGGCGCGCGCTCGTCTCGGTGGGGGCGAAGGACGGCAAGGGCGTCTTCTTGCTGCGCACGCTCGCGGGCGACCCGCCGGACGATCTGCCAGAAGACCTGAGCTTCAACGAGGACACGGCCCACGCCCTCCAGCACCTCGACGGCGCCGAGCTTGACGACCTCGCGCGCGCCTGCGCGCGGGACCTTGTGCGTGGCCGGACGCCCGCCGGCGCGGAGCTCTCGTTCGAGACCGATTACGACGGTGAGCCGCAGTTCGTTCTCACGACGCGCTGGAACCCGGAGCCGGGACGGGCGTTCAAGCGCCTGCCCGAAGCGAGCCCCGTGGAGTTCCACGGCCGGTTCTTCAACCGCGCCGCGGCGTGGGGCGTCGGCGTCCCGGCAGACGCGGCTCTGGCGTACGAGATCAAGGGCTTCATCGAGTCCCAGTCCGATGTCGCGGTGGATGCGCGCACGCGCGAGGTCGTGGCGGATCTCGTGGCGGAGCACGACCGCGCGGCGGCGACGGTGGCGCTGTCCTACGCCGAGGATGCTGAGCTCGACGGCCTGGAGCTGGGCGGCGAGCTCCACCCGTTCCAGCGTGCTGGCGTGCGCTACGCGCTCGAGCGCCGCCGGACGTTCATCGCCGACGAGCAGGGCCTCGGCAAGACGGTGCAGACGCTCGCGGCGCTGGAGAAGGACGAGGCCTTTCCCGCGGCGGTCGTGTGTCCGGCCAGCATGAAGCTGATGTGGGAGCGGGAGGCGAACAAGTGGCTGCCCGCCCGCAAGGTCGCTCTGCTCGAGGGCCGTACCGAATCGGGCTGGCCGGAGGAGGCCGACGAGGCCGACATCGTCGTCCTCAACTACGACATCCTCGACGCCCACGCCGCGCGACTCGGGCAGGCCAAGCTGAAGGCGCTCGTCTTCGACGAGTCCCATTACGTCAAGAATCCGAGCGCCCAGCGCACCAAGGCGGCGATACAGCTGGTCGAGCGGCTCGACGAGGACGCCCTGCGCCTCGCGCTCACGGGCACGCCGATCCTCAACCGCGCGGATGAGCTGATCGCGCAGCTCCGGGTCCTCGGCCGGCTGAAGGAGTTCGGCACGGGGGCGGGCCTGTCGCGGCGCTTCCGCGACCCGGGCTCGGACGACCGCCTGCACTGGAACCTGCGGGCCCACTGCTACGTGCGGCGAACAAAGCAGCAGGTCCTGCCACAGCTGCCGGACAAGCAGCGCGAGACGGTGCCTGTGCTCCTGTCGAACGAGCAGGACTACAGGCTGGCCGAGCAGGACGTGATCACGTGGCTGCGGAGCCTGCCGCTCGACTTCAAGACCGTGGAGTCGAAGGTGGCCGCCGCGATGCGCGCGGAGCAGCTGGTGCGGCTGAACGAGCTGCGCCAGCTCGCGGCCCGCGGGAAGCTGCCCACCGCCGTCGCCTGGATCGAGGACTTCCTCGCCTCGGGCGAGCCGCTCGTGGTGTTCGCCGAGCACATCGAGATCCAGCAGGAGCTGCTCGCCCGCTTCCCGGATGCGTTGCACATCCTTGGCTCGGATTCCACGGTCCGGCGCCAGGAGGCGGTGGACGCGTTCCAGTGCCACGACGGTCCCCAGCTGATCATCTGCTCGCTCAAGGCGGCGTCGCAGGGGATCACCCTCACGCGCGCGTCGAACGTCGCGTTCCTCGAGCTCGACTGGACGCCCGCGCGTCACGCACAGGCCGAGGACCGGCTGCACCGCATCGGTCAGGAGAGCGCGGTGAACACCTGGTACCTGCTGGCTCCGGACACGATCGACGAGGCGATGTCCGAGGTGCTCGAGCGCAAGAAGGCGCTCATCGGCTCGATAACTGACGGCCAGGTGCGTGATTCGGAGCCGATGGTCCAGGAGGTCATCCGCGAGCTGCGCAAGCGGCCATTCAGGCATCTGCGCGTCGTGGCCTAATAGTCTCGGCCGCTCATCAGCCGAAAAGGAGCCGCCTTGCGCCATCGCCTCTCAGTCCTCTCAGCCCTTGCAGTTCTCAGTTCACTCGGCCTCGTGGCGTGCGGCAACAGCCTCGACGCCGAGTCGATCGAGAACGACGCCCGACAGGGCTTCGAGGCTGCGGGCGTGACCGTCGAGGACGTCTCCTGCCCGGACGAGGGGGACGAGGGCGAGACGATCGAGTGCGACGTGACGCTCGAGGGTGGCGAGGAGGTCAAGCTGCCCTACGACGTGAACGAGGACAGCGTCGATGCCACCGATGACACGGTGAAGGTCATCACCGACGTTGCCGCCAAGCAGCAGCAGAAGAAGTAGCGGCGGTCCGCACGACACTCGCTGAATTAACGCCCCCATGGGGGCCACAATTCAGCAATTGGCTTTGGCCACAGCGAGCGCGTTCGCCACGCAGCTGGCTACGACTCGCTCGGGGTCCATGCGAAAGAGCTCGGGGATCCCGGGTGCCGCCTGCCGCAGGCCTACCCCCGAGCGGGCGAGGTGCATCGTCCCGAGCGTCTGCGTCCACACGACGGCGGAGGTGTGCTCCGGGTCCTCCACGCCGAGCTCATCCAGGATCTCCGTGAGGGGATGGATGCAGCTGGCCATCCCCTGCCCGAGCCGCAGCCAGACCGACTCAGAGACGCGCTCGTGCAGGTCCATTGCGGGGCCTCGCATGAGTGAGAGCGAGCAGTCGAGGAACGCCGGGTAGCGCAGACAGAAGTTCGCGTATGCCTCCGACATCAGCTCGAGCCGCTTGGCGGGCTCGTCGCTCCCTGTGAGCGCGGTCCGGATGAGCTCCGAGAGCTCCGCCAGGTAGTCGGTGACCGTGAGCACGAACAGCTCCTCCTTGGAGGAGAAGTGGCGGTAGACGAGGCCCCGCGCGATCCCCACTGCCTGGGCGATCTCCTCGATCGGCGCGTGCTGCATCCCGCGCTCGTCGAACAGGCGGCGAGTCGCCGACACCAGTTCTCGCTCTCTTGATGAACGTGTGTTTGACACTTGTTCTCTTTTGGTATCTACCCAGATGTGGCCGAGGTAGGCGCACCTCCCAAGGTATCCGGCGCCCGGCGCCGGGCCCTGAAGGCCGTCCGCTCCCTGTTCAGCCCGCTGCTGCCGGACGACTACCTGGAGCTCATCAACCCGCTCTGGTCGACTCGCGAGCTGCGCGGCCGCATTGAGCGCATCGAGCCCGAGACGTCTGACGCCGTGACGATCGTGATCAAGCCGGGCTTCGAGTGGGAGGGCCACGAGCCGGGGCAGTACATGCGCGTCGGCGTGGTGGTCGACGGCAAGTTCCACTGGCGCGCGTACTCGCTGACCTCCGACCCGCAGCGCTCCGACGGCTGCATCTGCATCACGCCGAAGCTGGTGGAGGAAGGGACAGTCACTCCCTATCTGCTGAGGCAGGCGAAGCCGGGCTCGCTCGTGCGCCTCGGTGGCGTCGAAGGCGGATTCGTGTTGCCCGACCGCCTGCCGGAGAAGCTGCTGTTCATCAGCGCCGGCAGCGGGATCACGCCGATCATGAGCATGCTGCGCAACCTCGATCACCGTGACGCGGTGGGCGACGTGATGCATGTCCACTCGGCGCGCACCGAGGCCGACGTGATCTTCCGCGACCGCCTGCGGGTGCTCGACGAACGCCACGGCGGTTACTCGCTGCGGCTGTGGCTGACGGGCGAGGAGGGGCGCCTCCGGCCGCAGGATCTCGACGAGGTCTGCCCGGACTGGCGGGAGCGGGAGACGTTCCTCTCAGGGCCCGAGGAGATGATCGACGCGATGCTGGAGCACTGGGAGCGGGAGGGTGACGCCGGCCGGCTCCACCTGGAGCGCTTCCAGCCGAAGACCACCGGCGGCGAGCCGGGCGAGGGCGGGGAGATCAAGTTCCTGAAGAGCGATGCCTGCGCTGAGTCCGACGGCAGCCAGCCGATTCTCGTGGCAGGCGAGCAGGCCGGCCTCGACCTGCCCTTCGGATGCCGCGAGGGCATCTGCCATACGTGCGTCGGGAAGCTGCGCTCGGGCCAGGTCCGCGACATGCGAAACGGGAAGGTGTACGGCACCGACGGCGAGACCATCAGGACCTGCATCAGCGCACCCGAAGGACCCAT
>Ga0299907_10001798_pt1 | contig 12654 bp, 10 predicted proteins | sample RVTome_16_FD_198680 | JGI IMG/M metagenome (GOLD analysis project Ga0299907, IMG submission 198680) | Soil microbial communities from uranium-contaminated site in the Upper Colorado River Basin, Wyoming, United States - RVT152D67 (version 2) ...
CCCGTGCTGCCCGACGCAGGGGGCGCCGAGGCGGTGGGGCACGCCGGCGCCGCCAGCATACACGAGCGCGAGCGGCGCGCGACCCCGCCGGCCGTGGATCGCACCCCGCGCGCGCTGTTCCAGGAGCGCGTCCTCCCGCCCGGAACCGACGTGTCGCGGCTCTCCTCCGGAACCGCGGTCCCGATCCAGGACTGGGCGGCCCGGCCCTGGGACCTGGAGGGCGTGCACGCCCGGAGCGACGAGGTAGTCATCGCGCTGCGCGCGACCGGCGACGGGGCGGCGCTCGTCAAGCGCGTCCGCCTCCAGGCCGACGGAGCGGTCCGGGTGGACCTCGAATGGGATCCGGCGGCCGTGCCCGCCGACGCGCTCGTGGCGAGCGAGCTCTCGCTGGCCCATCCCCGCGACGTCGGGCACGACGGCGCGGCCGAGACGTGGCGCCACGATATCGTCACTCTCGGCCGCTCGGAGCGCGGATTCGAGGAAGTCCGGCAGGGGGAGAGCGTCACGATCGTGTGGCCCGCGGCCGCGGGCGCCGGTCGGGTGACGCTCGCCGCGCCCCCGCGTCCCGGGCGCGCGGCTCCCGGCGAGAGTCCGGAGGGGGCCTGAGCCGCCTCCCCGCGCGACCCGTCGGGCGGACCCCGGGGCGCGGCCCGGCGGGGCGTCGGCCGGACCCCGCGCGGCCCGATCCGGCAAAGAGTGCAGACCCGACCCGCGCCCCCGGCCCGTCCCGGGGCGGACCCGCCCCGCCCCACCCCGGGCGCCGGGCGGGGCGTGGACCCGCCAACCCGTTGCGGCATCCGCGGTTGCGCCTCGATGTCAGAGGTGATGGTCCAGCCCCCCTCGCCCGCCCGCCTCCGCCCGGCGCATCCGGAATGTCTCTTGCCACGTCGATCGGGGCCCCGCGGTCGGACGGGGGATCGTTCCCGGGAGACGCCAGGAGAGGCTGACATGAAGATCGTGACCCGCGTCCTATCGATGCTCACACTCGCCGGAGCGACGCTCGGCGTCGCGGGCTGCGACGACGCCTCCGGTCCCGCGGGGATCGGCGAGGCCGTCGTCGTGCTGACCAGCGACGCGCCGGCGGCGAACCGCGTCGCGGGCGATCTCCACCTGAGCGTGGGCGGCGTGCCGACCGCCGCGGTGGCGAGCCTCACGCTCGACCTCACCCGGATCGACGTGCACGTGGCGGGTCTGGATGACGAGCCGCTCGAGGAAGACGAGACCGGCGAGGAGCCGGCCGAGGACGCGGGCTGGATCACGCTCGAGGTGAGCCTCGCCGCGCCGATCGACCTGCTCGATCTGGCATCGCTCGGCACCGTGGAGCTCGCCGCCGGGACGATCCCGGCCGGCAGGATCACGCAGGTCCGCCTGTTCTTCGATACGATCGAGCTCACGCTCGACGCCGATGTCGACCAGGGCGGCCAGACGATCCCGGCCGGCGTGTACGACGTGCGCGTGCCGAGCGCGGAGCAGACGGGTCTCAAGATCAACCAGGTGGACACCACCGTGGGCGACGGCGAGACCGGGACGATCGCGCTCGAGATCGGTCTCGACGCCTCCATCGGCACCCTGGTCTACCAGGCGAACGGATTCCAGCTGAGCCCGGTGCTGCGCGTGAAATGACGGCCGCGGCCCCGGCCCGCAGTTCGGGCGGGGCCGCGATCGCGCGGACGGCTCGGCCCTTCCTACAGGTCGCGCCGCCGGAACCAGAGGAAGGCGATCCCCACGAAGAGCGCGATCCACCCCAGGTTCACGAGCGTGATCGTGCTCACGTCCGGAAGCTCCGGGACCGTGCGGCCGGCCTCGCGGGCCGCGTCCGCCACGCGCTCGAACGCGGGCGCATCGTAGTTCTCGAACGACAGGGCGCGCTGCGCGTTCGTCCACGGCAGGTAGCGGAGCAGCGGCCGCAGCTCCGGAAGCGCCCGCCCGAGCAGCCCGGCGACGATCTGCTGCTCGCCGATCGCGACCCAGAAGAACCACACCGCCATCGCGCCGCCGGCGCTCCTCACCGCGAGCGAGATGAACAGCGCGAGCCCGCCCACGACGAAGAACCCGAGCAGCGTCGCGCCCATCGTCCGGAACACGGACAGGGGAACGAGGGGCCCGGTGGCGGCCGAGAGATCGGTGCCCGCGAGCGCGAACCCGGCGCCGATCCCGACCTGGACCGCGAGGAACACGATGCCCAGGACCGGAAGCAGGAGCATCTTCCCCCAGAACCACTGGGTCTTCGAGAGGCCGTCGATCACGTTCTGGCGGGCCGTACGCCACGAGAACTCGCTGCACGCCAGCATGATGACGGCCACGCTGGCGAAGATCATGAGGATGACCCCCACCTCGCCGAGGATGGCGGCCCACGCGCCGGGAAGCGCGAAGGTCTCGTCGGGATCGGTGCGGGCGTCGAAGTACTCCTCACCGTTCGCCATCACCGTGATGAAGGCGAAGAAGCCCAGCGTGAGCCAGAACGCCGTCCGCTTGCGGAGCTTGAACCACTCGTTCGCGAGCAGCACGCGCCACACGCCCGCCGTGAGGGGCGGAGGCGTCCTCGCTCCCTCGGCCGCCGCGCTCACTGGATCTCTCCGAACCCGGCGCTCGCCCCGGTCTCGTGCATGAACACGTCCTCGAGGGTCCGCCGCTCGCGCGCGAGGTGCGAGACGTAGATGCCGCGCCCGGCGAGGAACTCGTTCAGGGCCGCCGGTTCCTCGGATTCGAGCTCGACCAGCACGCGGTCCTCGATCGTGGTCACGGCCACGGTCCCCGCGAAGCCCTCCACGGCCGTCTTGAGCTCCGCGAGGCCGACGGCCGCGCGCAACCCCACGAGCGGCCGGGCGGCGGTCATCCCGCTCACGCTCCCCTGCCGGATGATCCGTCCCTTCTTCAGGATGCAGACGTGCGTGCAGGTCCTCTCGACCTCGTGCAGGATGTGGCTCGAGAGGAAGATCGTCTTCCCGCGCTCCGCGAGCCCCCGGATGATCTGCCGGATCTCGTGCTGGCCGGCGGGATCGAGCCCGTTCGCGGGCTCATCGAGGATGATGAGCTCCGGATCGCCGAGCATGGTGGCGGCGAGCGCCAGGCGCTGCTTCATGCCGAGCGAGCAGGCCTTGAACTTCGTCCTCTGCCGGCCCGAGAGCCCCACCTCGCCGAGCGCGCGCTCCACGTCCTCCTTCCCCCGTCCCTTCACGCGGGCCACGAGACGCAGGTTGTCGCGGCACGTCAGGTACGGATAGAAGTTCGGGTACTCGAGCGTGGCGCCGATGCGCTGACGGGCGGCGTGGATCTCGGACGGCGATGCGCCACCGAACAGCCGGAACGCGCCTCCGGTCGGGGTGATGATGCCGAGGAGCATGCCGATCGTCGTCGTCTTCCCGCTCCCGTTCGGGCCCAGGAATCCGAACACCTGGCCAGGCTCGACCGAGAACGAGATCGCGTCCACCGCGAGCGTCGGGTCGCCCCGCAACCCGCCCGAATAGCGTTTCGTCAGCCCCTCGGTCTCGATGACCGACATGCTCGCCTCCTGTGGCGGCGGATGCGCTCGTCCCCGGCCTGGGGTCCGGGGTTTGCACGGAGCGGGGTGCGATCCAGACGTCGGGGCGTCCGCGATGTTACGCAGAACGGAGCGCGGAGTGCAAACGTTTCATGCCGAAGGGGCGCCGGAAGGGCCCGCTCCGCGGGCGGCCCGGCGGTCGACCGGGCGGGGGGCCGTGCGCGGCGCCGCCGCGGCCACCGTGGCGATGTGGGGCGCCTCGTGGCTCATCCTGTGGGTATCGCGGGATGCCACGTGGTACGTCGCCCCGCTGTTCGCGGGTCTGGCGGCGCTCGCCGTGGCGGGACCCCTGTCGCGCCGGGAGATCGGGCTCACGTGGGGCCGCGGCCACTACGCCGCGGCGACCCTCGCGCCCCTCCTCGTGGTCGGCGGCGTCGTGTGGCTGGCGACCCTCACGGGCGTGGCGCGGGTGGCCGACACGGGCCTCGGGACGCTCGGTCTCCAGGTCGCGACCATGGCCGTCCTCACGGGCCTCGGCTCCGTGGTGACGGAGGACGGCTTCTTCCGCGGCGCGCTGTGGGCCACGCTCGAGCGCGGCGGGCGCTCCACGGACACGATCCTGGCCTGGACATCGGGCGCGTACGTCGTGTGGTACCTGCCGTTCCTGTGGTTCGAGCCGGGTCTGTCGGCCGGCCCGCAGGCCATGGCGGTGCACGCCCTGAACCTCCTGCTCCTCGGGCTGTGCTGGGGCGCGCTCCGCCTGGCGTCGGGATCGGTGCTGGTGGCCGCGTGGGCGCACGGGCTGTGGAACGGGCTCGCCTACACCCTGTTCGGATTCGGGGCCGCGCGCGGGGCGCTGGGGGTGACGGATCCGCTGCGCTTCGACCCCGAGCGCGGCTGGGCGGGGGTCGCCTTGAACGCGGCGGTCTTCCTGTGGCTGTGGCGGCGCTGGCGGCGCCAGCGGGAGACGGCCCTGGCGGAGCGGGCGCGCGTGGCGGACGAGGCGGATCCCGCCGTCTGACCGCGCCCCGCCGCCCGATCGCGCCCCGCCGCCCGATCGGCTAGGACCCCGGCCGCCGGCCCACGACGCCGCGGCCCCACACGTTGTTCGAGCGGTCCACGTCGGGAAGCGCCCCGAAGGGATCGAGCTGCACGTTGCGTACGCTTCCCTCCGGCAGCTCGATCACGTGCCGGGCGCCCTCCTTCCATACCTCGACGGGGAACTCGAGGACGTCCTCGCTCCCGTCCGCGAACGTCAGGCGCACCTCGAGCGGCATGGGAATCCCGCCGCGGTTCTCGATGGTGACGAACGTCGTGTCGTTCCGCGTCTCCACCGACGCCACCGCCTGGTCGAGGATGTCGTTCTCGTAGATCCAGCCGCGGAAGAACCAGTCGAGCTCGCGGCCCGACACGTCCTCCATGGTGCGGATGAAGTCCGCCGGCGTGGGGTGCTTGTAGCTCCAGCGCCGGATGTACTCGCGGAACGCCTCGTCGAACACCTCCGGGCCCAGGATCTGCTCGCGCAGCAGCACGAGCACGGCGGCCGGCTTGTGGTACGCGAGCGTCCCGATGGCGTCCTCGCCGATGCTGTCGGGCAGCGTGAGCACGGGCAGGCGCCCGCCGCGCATGTCGGCGGCGATCTGTCCGGGCGTCATGCCGGCCGCGAGCACCGGCTCGCCGCCGGAGAACTCGATCCCCGAGTAGTAGTTGATGAACGTGTTGAAGCCTTCGTCCATCCACGCGTAGCGGCGCTCGTCCGAGCCGACCACCATCGGGAACCAGGTGTGTCCGATCTCGTGATCGGTGACCGCGAACAGGAAGGCGCCCCGCGCCTGGTGCGCGCAGAACACGATCATCGGATACTCCATCCCGAGCGCCACGCCCGCGACGTTGATGGCCACGGGATAGGGATACCGGCTCCACTTCTCCGAGTAGTGCACGATCGAATGACGGAGGTACTCGGTGGAGCGCTCCCAGCCCGTGAACCCCGCCGCGCCCATGCTCTCCTCGGGATAGGCCGACATGATGAGGACATCCTCCCACCCCGCCGCGTCCCACACGAAGGCGTCCGACGCGGCCCACGCGAAGTCGCGCACGTCCTCGGCGTGGAAGCGCCACGTGAGCGGACCCTGGCCAGCGGGCCGGGTGGAGCCCTCGCCCGCCTCGTCCGCGTCGATGATCATCACGGTCTCCGCGGATCCCCGCGCCCGCTCCAGGCGGCGGATCTGCTCATCGGTGAGCACCTCCGCCTGGTTCTCCAGCTCGCCCGTGGCCATCACCACGAACTCGCGCGGCACCGTGATCGCCACATCGAAGGTCCCGTACTCCAGATACCACTCGCCCTGTCCCAGATAGGGCATCGCGTTCCATCCGTGGACGTCATCGTACGTGAACATGCGCGGATACCACTGCGCGAGCTCGTAGATCGACGCGTGGCCGACCTCGACGTACCCCATGCGGTCGGCGCCGCTCTGCGGGATCTCGAAGGCGAACTCGATGTCGATGGAGAGCCGCTGGCCCGCGGGCGGGAGCGGACGGTCGAGGAGGATCTCCATCATCGTGTCCTCGATGCGGTACTCGGGGACGGCCGTCTCCCCGTCCCGCTCGAGGGTGACGCCGCCGAGCTCGAAGCCGCCGTCGTCGAAGAACCCGCCGTGACGGGCGTCCTCGGGCGCGCGCCGGGCCCCGTAGCTGTCCTCGCGGAAGAGGTTCTGGTCGAGCTGGAGCCAGAGGCTGCGGAGCGAGTCCGGGCTGTTGTTCGTGTACGTGATCCGCTCGCGGCCCTCGATCCGCCGGCCGCCCTCGTCGAGCGTCACCTCGATGTCGTAGTCCGCCCGCTGCTGCCAGTACCGCGGGCCGGGCGCGCCGTCCGCCGACCGGGTCTCCCCCGGCTCCGGAAGCGGCAGCGGCGCGAACGCCTCGCCGGGATCGAACGTCCGCCGGATCGAATCGGCCCGCGCGCGCGCGGCCGGGTCCGAGGTGGTGTCGGCCGCCGTCGTCTCCTGCCCAGAGAGGGGCGCCCACGCGGCGAGCCACGCGGCCGCCACGACCAGCGCCCGGCGAACGGCTGTCGTTCCGATCTCCCGCATGTCGCTCCGCCCTCCCACACGTGGTCGTGTCCGTCCCTGAACGAGGTGTCGGGCGGCCATACCCTCGGAGTCGGGAAAAGGTCGCGCCCGGCTACCGGCCGATCCGCTCGGCGCGCACACCCGCGCGCGTGACCTCGAGACGGAACTCGGCCCCGTGCGCGGCGGGGACATCCACCTCGCCGCTGTCGATCTCGACCACGGCGCGCAGCGATGCGAACCGCCGGACGAGATCGTAGACGTCGACGGGGCGCGACGCGCCGATGTCGAGCGCCGCGCCGGAGGCCCCGGCCTCGCCGTCCCCGTCGCTCCCCGCGATGCGGGCCAGCTCGTACTCGGCGGCGCGGCCCACGAGCGCGGCGCCTGTCTTCCAGCGCAGGATGCGCGCGCCGATCCGCACGCGGCTCCCCGCGAGCCGGAACGTGTGCGTGACGCCGTCGGGATAGGCGAGCCGTGCGCGGACCGAGTCCGGCCCCAGCGGCTCGGCGGTCAGGGTGGCCGCCAGCATCGCGCTGTCCGCGGCCAGCGGACGGTACCCCTCGGTCCCCACCGAGACGGCGCCCGCGCCGGCCGCCGCGAGGAAGAGGACGGCGCCGAGCGCGAGGGTGAGGGCGCCGCGGGCCGTGCGACCGCGCTGGAAGGCGCCCGAGGCCGAAAGGAAGGTGAAGACGGCGAGAATCGCCCCGGCCAGGGCCACGATGTCGATGGGTCTCATCGCACCGAACCTACCGGCCGCGTGGACGGCCGTCGAGCGAGCGCGACCGCGGCACTTGAACCGGCCCCGTGGACTCCGCCATCATGAGGCTCGCGGCCGCTCCCGTCGGACGGCCCGTTCGGAATCCTGCCCGGAAAAGGTGTCCCATGGCCCGCACGCTCGTTCGCCCGGCGGCCCTCGCCGCGCTCTTCCTCCTTCCCGCCGCCGGCATCGCCGCCCAGGACGACGCCGATGGATGGACGCCCGAGCTCAGCATGCGCTACCGGGCGGTGGGCGGGACGGCGATCTCGCCCGACGGCTCGCGTATCGCCTTCGTGGTGCGCGAGCCCCTCATGGAGGGCTCGCGATCGGAGTACCGGAGCCACGTGTGGATGACGGATGCGGAGGGCGGGCGCGCCACGCAGTGGACGCGCGGCGAGAGCTCGGCGGGCAGCCCCGAGTTCTCGCCCGATGGGGCGTGGCTCACGTTCACCACGTCGCGCGACGAGGCGGACGACGACGCCGAGACGCAGGTATGGGCGCTCCCGATCACGGGCGGCGAGGCCCGCCCGATCACGGAGGCCGGGAACGGCGTGGGCGGGTATCGCTGGTCGCCCGACGGCTCGCGGATCGCGTTCACCATGCGCGACCCGGAGACCGCGGCGGAGAAGAAGGCGCGCGAGGAGAAGCGCGACGTGATCCTCGTCGATCGGGACTTCAAGTACTCGCACCTCTACGTGGTGGCCGTGCCCGCCGACGGCGAGGCGCCCGCCGAGCCGGTGCGGCTCACGCGGGGCGAGTTCGACGTCACCGGGTTCACGTGGGCGCCGGACGGCTCCCGCATCGTGTTCTCGCACCAGAGCGATCCCCGGATCAACACGGGCCGGCTCGACGGCGACGTGTCGCTGGTGACGGTACCGTCGGCGGCCGAGATCCGGACCCTCGTCGAGGAGCGGGACGCGCGCGAGGACGCGGACACCGAAAGGGCGGAGGACGACGACGAGGAGACGGAGGATGAGGAGGACGAAGAGGACGGGGAGGACGTGGACGACGTACAGGAGGCCGTGGGGGTGGTGACCCCGCTCGTCGAGGGCGCCGGCGTCGAGGACGGTCCGCACTGGTCCCCCGACGGCCGCTGGATCGCGTTCGTCTCGACGGGCGAACGGCCGGAGCCGATCGGGCTCGGCGACCTGTACGTCGTGTCTCCCGACGGCGGCGCGCCGCGCATGCTCGCCGAGACGCCCGACCGCAGCGCCTCGATCCTCGGCTGGTCCCGCGATGGGCGCGAGGTCTACCTCGTCGAGTCGCTGGGGACGACGCGTCACCTCATCGCGGTCCCGCTCGAGGGCGACCGGATCCGCCAGCTCACGTCCGGCGACGGCGTCCTCGGCGCCGTGTCCACGAGCCGGGAGGCCGACCGCATGGCGTTCACCTGGCAGACCACGGACACCCCGTGGGACGTATACGTGTCGCCGGTGACGACCTACGACCCGCGTCCGGTGACGGACCTGCACGAGGACGTGCCCAGGCCCGCGATGGGCCGCACCGAGATCCTCACGTGGAGCGCCGATGACGGCCTCCAGATCGAGGGGCTGCTCACCTACCCGGTGGGCTACGAGGAGGGCCGGCGCTACCCGCTCATCCTCAACGTGCACGGGGGGCCGGCGGGCGTGTTCAGCCAGAGCTTCACGGGCGGCCCGTCCATCTACATGCTCCAGTACTTCGCGGAGCGCGGGTTCGCGATCCTCAGGCCCAACCCGCGCGGCTCGACCGGCTACGGCAAGGACTTCCGGTTCGCGAACTTCCAGGACTGGGGCTACGGCGACTTCCGCGACCTCATGTCCGGGGTCGACCACGTGATCGAGATGGGCGTGGCGCACGCCGACAGCCTCCTCCTCATGGGGTGGAGCTACGGCGGCTACATGACGTCCTGGGCGGTCACGCAGACCGACCGCTTCAAGGCCGCCAGCATGGGGGCCGGGCTCCCCAACCTCGTCTCGATGACAACGACCACCGACATCCAGGACTACCTCGTCGGTCACATGGGAGTCGAGTTCTGGGAGGACTACGAGCGCTACGAGCGGCACTCGGCGATCTACCACATCGCCGACGTCGTGACGCCCACGCAGGTGATCCACGGCGCGGAGGACCTCCGCGTGCCGTTCACCCAGGGGCAGGAGTTCTATCGCGCCCTCGCGCGGCGGGGCGTGCCCACGGAGATGATCGTGTACCCGCGCACCCCGCACGGCCCGCGCGAGCCCAAGTTCCTCATGGACGTATCGGAGCGCATCCTCGCGTGGTTCGAGCAGCACCTGCGCAAGGACGTCGTGACGGCGGCGTCGGCGGCGGGCCCGCCGTAGGCGAGGGCCGGCGCGCGCGGCCGGCGCGGCCCGGCGTGGCCGACCCCGCGTCCCCGCGCCGGCGGCGCCTTGACAGGTCGATATATATTCGGCTATAATGCCGAAGTATGGCGAGATTCGGTGATTTGAACGAATCATATCTGGCGCTGATCGGGGACGTGCGGGGCTCCCGGCGACACCCCGATCGCGCCGCGCTCCAGTCGTCCCTGCGGGACGCGCTCGAGGCCGCGAACGCGGCCCACGAGCCGGCGGTGGCGCTCGCCATCACCGCGGGAGACGAGCTCCAGGGGCTGCTGGCGGCGGAGCAGGCGGCGCGCGCCGTGGACCTCCTCGTCGAGCTGACCGAGACCCTCCACCCCGTCGAGCTCTCCTTCGGGCTCGGGTGGGGCCCGCTCGCGACGCGGCTCGAGCCCGGGGGATCCGTATCCGAGCTCGACGGCCCGTGCTTCCACCGGGCACGGGACGCGCTCGAGCGGGCGAAGAAGGAGTCGAGCTGGACGCGGATCGAGGGTCTGGGCCCGGACCTCGACGCCCTCGTCTCGGGCGTCTTCGGGCTCATGGCGGCCGTACGCGCCGGGTGGACCGGGAAGCAGGCCGCGTACGTGCGCGATGCGCGGCGCGCGGAGCGCTACAAGGACGTCGCGGAGCTCCACTCCGTCGTCCCGTCGGTCGTCACGGAGAGCCTCCAGGCGGCGCAGTACCGGGCCATGCTCAGGGCCGAGGACGGAGTGCGCGCCGCCCTGGCCGCGTTCGGGTGTGGGCGCGAACCCGGCACGGGTTCGCCCGAATGACCGAACTCGGGACCCCGGCGGCGCTCCTCCTCGCCCTCCTCTTCGCGGGCCACGCCGCGGCGGACTTCCTCCTCCAGACGCGGTCGATGGCGCTCGGCAAGGCGCGCGCGAAGTGGCTCGGGCTCCACATCGCGACGGTGCTCGCCGCCCACCTGCTCGCGCTCGCCCCCCTGCTCTCGCCGCGGGCGCTCGTCGCGGTGCTCGCGATCACGGTCTCGCACTTCCTCATCGACGTCGCCAAGACGCGGCTCGGCTCCGTCTTCTCGGGCCCCCGCGCCGCGCTCGCGCTCTTCGCGCTCGACCAGGCGCTCCACGCCGCGGCCCTCGTCGCCGCCTGGACGTGGCTCACGCGGTCGCCGCTCCCGTCGCCGCGCTGGATCCCCGATGTGGCGTCGGCGACGTGGATCGCCTGGTGCTTCACGGGCTACGCGTTCAACGCGAACGGGGTCGGGAGCCTCATCGCGCACGGCCTCGACCGCCTGGCCGCGGCGCCCCCGCCCGACGCGCCCGCGCCCCCCTCCGGCCGCGGCCGGCTCATCGGGATCCTGGAGCGCACGCTCATCCTGACGCTCCTCCTCGTCGGACAGTGGGGCGTGATCGGGTTCGTCCTCGCGGCCAAGTCGATCGCGCGCTTCGAGGAGCTCAAGCGACAGGCGTTCGCGGAGTACTACCTGATCGGCACGCTCCTGAGCGTCCTGTTCGCGATCGCGACCGGGCTCGCGCTCCTGGCGATCGCCTAGCGTGTCCGGGCCGCCGGTCGTCTCGCGCGACGCGGTCACGCGGCTCTGGCTCCACCGCCAGGGTCTCGCGCGACCGCACGAGCGCCCGCTCGACCGGGAGGCGCTCGTCGATCACCTCGAGCGCACGGGCGCGCTCCAGCTCGACAGCATCAACGTGCTCGACCGGGGCCACTACCTGACCCTGTGGAGCCGCTTCGGCCCCTACGACCGCGCGGAGCTCGAGCGCTGGATCTACCGCGATCGGGTGGCCTACGAGTACTGGGGCCACGAGGCCTCGATCCTCCCCATCTCCCACCTCCCGCTCGGCCTGCGCCGCATGCGGCGGTTCCCCACCGAGGCGTGGACCTCGAAGTCGTGGTGGAAGCACTTCTCGACCTCGACGGCGTCAAAGCGTCGCGTGCTCAGGCGGCTGCGCGACGAGGGTCCGCTCGAGAGCGTGGACTTCGAGCGTCTCCCGGGGGATCCGGAGGCGACCGGGACGATGCCCCTCTCGAAGGAGGACAAGCGCACGCTCAAGCTCCTGTGGCACGACGGGCGGGTCGCGGTCCGGAGCCGGCGCCACTTCCGCTGTCTGTACGACATCGCCGACCGCGTGTATCCGCGCGTCGATCCGGCCGGCACGCGGGAGCTCGAGGACAGCTGGCTCCTCATCGGGCTGTCCGGGAACGGGATCGCGTCCGAGCGCCACCTGGTCAACTACATGACGGCCCCGACCCTCAGGTCCGCCGAGCGCAAGCAGGTGATCGAGCGGAACCTGAAGCGCGGGCGCATCGTGAAGGTGCGCGTGAAGGACGCGCGCGGGCCGTTCTACGCCCTGCCCGAGCACCTCGACGCGCTCGACGACGCGCCCGAGCCCGGCGGCACGACGCTCCTCTCCCCGTTCGACTCGCTCCTCTGGCAGCGCGGGCGCGCCGAGGAGCTGCTCGACTTCGCGTATCGCGTGGAGATCTACATCCCGCCTCCGCGCCGGGAGTACGGCTACTACGTGCTGCCCATCCTGCACGACGGCCGGCTGGTGGGCCGGCTCGATCCGAAGCTCCACCGCGCTCGCTCCGCGCTCGAGGTCAGGACGCTCCACCTCGAGCCCGGCTTCGAGGCGACGACGGGATTCGTCGCGGGCCTCCGCGACGCGCTCGAGAGCCTCGCCGTGTTCGTGGGCGCCGACGACCTCCGGCTCCCCCGCGACTGGATGCGCACGCTCGGCTCGTGAGCGCGCCCGCGATCGCGCCGGGCGCGGACGGGCCGCATCTCGCGCCGGCCGCGACGCCTTCTCATCTTGCGCTCCATGGTCGATTCCCGAACCGCCAGCACGAGGTGTCCCGTGACCCGCACGCTCCTCCGCCTGCTCTTCGTGGCTCTCATCTCCTCCCTCGCCGTCCCCGGCGCCGCCCGCGCCCAGGAACCCGACTCGACCGACGTCGAGGGAGAGGAGGACGAGGACGAGACCCTGCCGCTGGAGCCCGCCCGCTCCTTCCAGCTCGACACCGACCAGGGCACCTGGC
>Ga0299907_10001799_pt1 | contig 12651 bp, 9 predicted proteins | sample RVTome_16_FD_198680 | JGI IMG/M metagenome (GOLD analysis project Ga0299907, IMG submission 198680) | Soil microbial communities from uranium-contaminated site in the Upper Colorado River Basin, Wyoming, United States - RVT152D67 (version 2) ...
ACGACCGAGGCTGAGCCGGCGGTCAGCGAGCGCCTGTTCACCGGTATCCAGCCCTCCGGAGCGTCGCACCTCGGCAACTATCTGGGTGCCCAGGTGAACTACGTCGCGCTCCAGGACCGGTACGACTCCATCTACGGCATCGTCGACTATCACGCGATGACCACGGTCCACGACGGGGCCGAGATGCGCGACCTGACGCACGAGATGGTGCTCGACATGCTGGCCGTGGGACTCGATCCGAAGCGCTGCGCCATCATCCGCCAGTCGGACTTCCCGGAGCACGCCGAGCTGGCGTGGATCTTCAACACCGTCACGCCGGTGAGCTGGGCGGAGCGCACGCCAACGTATAAGGAAAAGAGGCTTCAGGGCGTCGAGAACAGCATGGGCCTGCTCGACTACCCCATCCTCCAGGCCGCCGACATCGTCATCTACAAGGCCTCGGTCGTGCCCGTCGGCAAGGACCAGGACGCGCACCTGGAGCTGAGCCGTGAGATCGTGCGTGCCTACAACCGTCGCTACGGCGACACGTTCCCGGAGCCCAGGGCGGTCCACACCGACGCGCCGGTCGTGCTCGGCATCGATGGCGTCACCAAGATGGGCAAGAGCGCCGGCAACGCGATCCCCATCTTCGCCGAGCCCGACGAGATCCGGCGCCTGGTGATGAGCATGGTCACCGACCCGCTGCGCATCAAGCGCACCGATCCGGGGCGTCCGGAGGTCTGCAACGTGTGCCAGCTGCACCGGTTCTTCGGCGGCGACTACCTCCAGATCCAGGACGGCGAGCGGACGGCTCGCACGGGCTGCGTCGACACCAAGCAGCTCCTGGCCGAGCGGATCATCGAGTTCTTCCGGCCGATGCGCGAGAGGCGGCTGCGCCTGGCCGCTGATCCGGCCGTCGTGGAGGACACCCTGGCCGCGGGGGCGGCGAGGGTGCGGCCCATCCTGGAAGCGACCATGGCCGAGGTCCGCAATGCAGTCGGCATCGGTCCGCGCCGGGCATCCGCGGGGTGACGGGTCCGGCGCGGGAACCTCCCGGCGCAATCGGTCCACGCGAGCGTCGCTGGCTCATCGGCTTCCTCCTTCTTGGCAGCGCCTACTTCGCGGTGCTCCTTCTGGAGCGCGTGCTGGCCGTGGTGGGTGGCTTCGGATCGATCGTCCTCATCCTCTTCCTCGCCTGGCTGCTCTCCTTCGTGATGTCCCCGCTGGTCGCCTGGCTCGAAGAGCGCCTTGACGCACCCCGGCCGCCGATCGTGGTCGGGACCTATCTGCTTGCCCTCGTCGTGCTCGGCTTCTTCCTGTTCTACACCGGTGCCGCCCTGACCCAGCAGGTCGCCGAGATGGCGGATCGGTACCCCGAGACCGAGCAGGACATCCTGGCCGTCCTGGCGGACTGGCAGCGCAGCCTCCAGTTCGGTCGCCTCCAGGTCGACCTGACCGATCTGTATGCCGGCGCGGTTACGCAGGCCGAGCAACTGGGCCGCGACATCGTCGGGCAGGCACAGGGCATCGCCGGCGTCACGATCGCCGCCTTGGGCTCCCTGTTCCTCATCATCGTGCTGTCGCTCTACATGCTGATGGACTCACGGCGCATCCTGGCCCGCCTGCGCGCCGCGGTCCCGCGTCGCTACACCGACGAGGCCGAGCTCTTCGAGCGCAGCGTCGTGCGCGCCTTCGGCGGATTCCTACGGGCGCAGCTGATCCTTGCCGCCCTCCAGGCGCTGCTGGTGGCGGTGGTGGGTACCGCCTTCGGCATCCCATACCTGTTCCTGTGGGGCACCATCAGCGCGCTCGCCATGCTCATCCCGTTCTTCGGACCACCGCTGGCGCTCATCCCGCCGATCGTCGGTGCGGTCCTGTTCGCGGGTAGCGCTGCCATTCCGGCGACTCTGATCCTGGTGGTGGTCCAGACGCTCCTGGTCAACTGGCTCCAACCACGCCTGATGCGCGGCGCGGTCGGCCTGCACCCGATCCTGGTCCTGGTGGGCCTGCTCCTCGGCGCGCAGGTGGCCGGGGTGTGGGGCGCGCTTTTCGGCATCCCCGTCATCGCGGTGGTGTGGGTCTTCGTGAGCTACCTGGTCTTCCGTACGGTGCCGAATGCGGCGCTGCCGGAGGCCGAGCGGCTGAGCGATGTGGACGAGCACGTCATGGTCAGCGTGGCCCGGGAACAGGTTGGCGACGAGACACATCCGCACATCCACGTCACGCGCACGCGGCGGCCCGACGGCAGCGAACAGGTGGACATCCGCACCGAGCCGATGCGGGAGCCGGACGGCTAGACCGCGTGGCGCTCGTGGAGCGGCGTGACATCCTCCGCGAAATGGCACGCGCTCATGTGGCCGCCGCCCACGTCGCGCAGCGGCGGCTCCTCGACCTTGCAGATCTCCTGCGCCATCGGGCAGCGCGTGTGGAAGCGGCAGCCCGACGGCGGGTTGGCCGGTGACGGCAGGTCGCCCTTGAGCACGATGCGCTCCCGACGGATGGTGGGGTCCGGGATCGGGATGGCCGACAGCAGCGCCTTGGTGTACGGGTGCTTGGGGTTGACGTACAGGTCGTCGGCCTCGGCCAGCTCGACCAGCTTGCCCAGGTACATGACCCCGACTCGGCTCGACAGGTGCCGCACCACCGCGAGGTTGTGGGCGATGAACAGGTAGGTCAGCTGGAACTCGTCCTGGAGATCGCTCAACAGGTTGAGCACCTGGGACTGGATGCTCACGTCCAGGGCGGAGACCGGCTCATCGCAGACGACGAACTTCGGGCGCAGCGCCAGGGCCCGCGCGATGCCGATGCGTTGCCGCTGGCCACCCGAGAACTCGTGGGGGTAGCGGTGGATGTGCTGCTGATTGAGGCCCACGCGCTTGAGCAGGTCGCGCACGGCGGACTCTCGCTCGCGCTTGTTGGTCATGCCGTGGACGTACAGGCCCTCGCCCACGATCTCGCCGACGCTCATCCGCGGGTTCAGGCTGGCGTACGGATCCTGGAAGACGACCTGGATGTCCCGGCGCGCCGCCTTGAGCTCGCGCGCGTTGAGGTCGAAGAGCTCCTTGCCCTCGAAGTTGACACGACCGCTGGTCGGCGGGAGGAGGCGCAGGATGACCTTGCCCAGCGTCGTCTTGCCACAGCCCGACTCGCCCACGAGGCCCAGCGTCTCGCCCTCGTTGACAGTGAAGCTCACGTCGTCAACGGCGCGAACGGCTCCGAGCTTGCTGATTCCCATCAGCCCGCCGCGGATCTCGAAGTGCTTCACCAGGTTCTCCACCTGGAGGAGTGGCGCGCCGGCCACCCCGCCGCGGGCGACGGTCCGCTGTGCGCTCGTTTGGCCGGAGCTCGTGGTGTCGCCCGCCGGATCGGTCGTCGTCTGGCTCGTCATCGGGGCTCCGCCGTGAGCTGGTCGCCGGCCGCCTCCGCCTCCTCGGACGGCGCGTCCTCGCCGACCTCCGGCTTCTCACCGGAGGGTGTCAGCCAGCAGCGGCTGAAGTGCTCGTCGGCGATCTGGCGGTATGGTGGCGCCGTGTCGCATATCGGCATGCGGAAGGGGCAGCGCCGCTTGAAGAGGCAGCCCTCGGGCAGGTTGTACGGGGAGGGAACCGTGCCCTTGATCACCTCGAGCCGCTCGACGCGCTCGTCGAGACGCGGGATCGAGTGGAGCAGGCCCTGCGTGTAGGGATGGTGCGGCGAGCCGAAGATGGTCCGCACGTCACCGCGCTCGACCACCTTGCCGGCGTACATGACCACCACCTCGTCCGCCATCTCGGCCACGACGCCCAGGTCGTGGGTGATGAGCATGATCGCCATGCGGTTCTTCTGGCGCAGGTCCCGCATGACCTCCAGGATCTGGGCCTGGATCGTCACGTCCAGCGCGGTCGTCGGCTCGTCGGCGATGAGCAGGTCCGGGTCGGTCGAGAGAGCCATGGCGATCATCACGCGCTGGCGCATGCCGCCCGACAATTGGTGCGGGTACTCGCGCGCACGGCGCTTCGCATCCGAGATGCCCACCAGGGAGAGCATCTCGACCGCGCGGTCCATGCCCTCGCGCGAGCTGGCCGCCGTGTGCTGCTGGACCGCCTCGCTGATCTGCTCGCCACAGCTGAAGACCGGGTTGAGGCTCGTCATGGGCTCCTGGAAGATCATGCTCACCTGGTCACCGCGGATGTCGCGCATCTCCTCGTCGGACCGCTTGAGGAGGTCGTCTCCGTTGAGGCTGATCTCGCCCGCCACGACCTTTCCGGGACGCTCGATGAGGCGCATGACCGACAGGCTGGTGATGCTCTTGCCGCAGCCGGACTCGCCGACCACGCCCAGCGTCTGGCCATGCGCGATCTGGAACGTCACGCCGTCGACCGCCTTGACGGTCCCGTCCTGCGTGAAGAAATGGGTCTTGAGGCCCTTGATCTCGAGAAGAGGGCCGGCGTGCCGCGAAGAAACCGTCATCGCTGCTCGACTCGCTGGCGCGGGTCGAGCGCGTCGCGCATGCCGTCGCCCATGAAGTTGGCCGCCAGGACGATGAGGATGAGCACGACGCTCGGGAAGAGGACGAGGATCGGATCCCGGTTGAGATACTCGAAGGCCTGGTTGAGCAGGGTCCCGAGGCTGGCCTGCGTGGGCGGGATACCGAAGCCGATGAAGCTGAGCGCGGCCTCCAGGACGACCGAGTCGGCGACGCCCAGGCTGGCGGCCACGATGATGGGCGCCAGGGCCGGCGGGAGCATGTGGCGCAGGATGATGCGTCGCGGCGTGGCGCCCAGCGCGCGGGCGGCCTGGACGTAGTCGGCTTCTCGCAACGACAGGAACTCGGCCCGCACAAGGCGGGCGGCCAGCGTCCAGCCGGTGATGCCGATGGCCAGGATGACGGTCCAGACGCTCGCGCCCCAGAACGCCACGAAGGCGATGATGATGAACAGCCCGGGCATCGCCAGCGCGATGTCGACGACGCGCATGAGGATGTTGTCGACCCAGCCGCCAGCGAACCCGGCGACGGAGCCGATGAGGATGCCGATCAGGACGATGATGAGCACCGCCGCGAAGGCGATCATCAGCGACGTGCCCGTGGCCGCCATCAGCTGCCCGAACAGGTTGTTGCCGGTGCGGCTGTAGCCAAGGAGCGCCAGCGTCAGCTCACCGTCCTCGCTGATGACCTCCGCCGCCCCGAAGCTCCGACTGGCGCTGACACCGGTGGTATCGCCGGCGATGAGCGGCACCACGAGGGCGGCCACGATGAGGACGACCAGGGTGATCGCGCCGATGACGGCCAACCGGTGGTGCACGAAGCGCTGGCGCGCCAGCGTCCAGTAGCTGCGGACCTCGGTGCGGTCGATATCCTCGGTGTCCTCGATCTGGACCCGCCGGGCCTCGTACGTCGATTCGGCCATGGTGGGTTCCCCTCAGTACTTGATGCGGGGGTCGACGATCCCGTACAGGATGTCGGCGATGAGGTTGCCGATGACGACGGCGATACCGCCGAGCAGGACGAAGGCCATGATCACCGGGTAGTCGCGCTGGCCGATTGCCTGCAGCCCGAAGGACCCGAGCCCCGGCCACGAGAAGATGCCCTCGGTGATGACGGCGCCGCCCAGCAGCGCGGGCAGGGAGAGCCCGAAGAGCGTGATGACCGGGATGAGGGCATTGCGCAGCGCATGGCGGAAGTTCACCCGGTTGGCGCCCAGCCCCTTCGCCCTGGCCGTTCGGATGTAGTCCTGGTGGAGCACCTCGAGCATGGTGGCGCGGATGTAGCGTGACCATCCGGCGATGCTCTGGATCGCCAGGCTGGACACCGGCAGGACCAGGTGCCAGGCGATGTCGAGGGGATCACCCGCGACGCTAAGGCTGCTCGTCATGCCGCGGAACGGGAACACTCCGAGCCAGATGGCACCGACGATGAGGAGGTACGTGCCGAGCACGAACGAGGGCATCGCGTAGCCGATGGTGGCGAAGGTGGTGACGATCTTGTCGGCCAGGCTGTACTGCTTGATGGCGGCCAGCATGCCCAGCGGGATGGCAACGATGACCGTGATGGCCAGCGACGTGCCCATTAGCAGCAGGGTGGGCGGCATGCGCTCGACGACGAGCTCGAGGACCGGTCGGCGGTGGGTGATGCTCAGGCCCCACGCGTCGGGGTTCCAGATCTGGACGTAGTTCGTGATGAACCCGAAGAACTGCTCATGGAGCGGCTTGCCGAAGCCGTAGATCTCCTCCAGCCGTTCGAGCACCTCAGGGCGAACGTTCGGGACTCGGAACTGGGCGAGCGGGTCTCCGGGGGAGAGATACACGAGCAGGAATGAGATCAGCGCGACGCCGAACAGGATCGGGATCGAGAGAAGGATTCTGCGGACGATGTAGGTGAGCATGTCGTGTCGATCTCGTTTCTGCCCATGTCAGCAGGGCGATGGTGATAGCGAACCGCCCGAAAGGAGTATGGGCGGGTGGATGACGCCGGGGCGCCATCCACCCGATCTGTATTCCGTTGTTCCGTGGGGCGGCAGAGCCACCCCACGGAAAGGTCAACTATCCGTCGGCGAGCTTCGCCAACTTGTGGCGCTCCCAGCCCCAGTAAGGCGAGTCGAGCTCGAGCGGCCCGTCGCTGTACTGCATGCCCGAAGACAGGCCGTCAGCGTTGATGTTCGCCCATGCGAACATGTACGGCTGGAGCTCCTGCAATCGCGCCTGGTACTCGAAGTAGATCTCGGCTCGAGCGTCCTGGTCCGAGACGGCCAGGCCCTCCTCGATCAGCCGATCGACCTCGTCGTCCTGGAAGCACGGGTAGTTGAAGGTACCCGGCTGATCCTCCGAGGTGCACTGCGAGCTGTGGAACAGCGCGTACGGGTCGGGATCGACGCCGACGCCCCACCCACCGAAGTAGGCGTGCCACGGCTCGGCCTGGCCCGGCGGGATGTGCGGCCAGTCGAGGGCCGGGAGCAGGACGGTCTGGAAGTCAGCCGCCTCGACCGTGATCTCGATGCCGCACTCAGAAACCTGATCTGCGAGCAGGTTCATGAAATCGACGCGGTCCTGCTGGCCCGCGCGGACCAGCACCAGGGCCGACAGGCGATCCCCGTCCTGGTTCACATAGACGCCGTCGTCGCCCTCCGTCCAGGTGTGGACGGTGGCGCTCTCGATGAGCGCCTTTGCAGCGTCGACGTCACGCTCGACGGGCACGAGGTCGGGGTTGAAGGCCCACGATGCCGGCGGAACGTCGGCCTCGATGGGCACGCCATTGCCGTCGGTCGCGATCTCGACCAGGCTTGCCTTGTCGATGCAGTTCTGCACCGCCTGGCGCAGGCTCACGTCGTAGAACCAGCCCTGGAACTCGGAGCCATCCGCGAGCGGAATGGCCTCGTGCATGTTGTACTGCATCTCGTAGTGGCCGAAGTCGTTGTACTCGGCCAGGATGACGCTGCCGTCGTCGACGGCGCTCGCGACGGCCGCGCGCGCGTCCGGCGTGAGGTCGTTGACCCAGTCGAGCTCACCGGCCGCGAGCGCCTGAGCGGCGGTCGCCACGTCGGTGAAGATCGGCATCTCGATGGTCTGCGTGGCCGGCGCGCCGAGGTAGTAGTCCTCGAACGCGGTCAGGACGCAGCCCTCGAGGCCGCAGGAGTCGAACTGGTACGGTCCGGCGCCGACCGGGGCCTGGTTGAAGCTGAGCAGCTGGTAGACCGCAGCAACGGCGTCGATGCCCTCGCTGGCCAGCTGGTCGGCGATGCCGCCGAGCTGCGTGAGCAGGCTGGCAGCGAAGTCGCACTGACCGTCGCTCGTCTCGTCAACGTCCGCGGTCTCCGGGTCGTCCTCGGCCGCGAAGTCCTCGGCCGCACCGTACTCGAGACCTGCCTCATCCAGGAGGGCCGTGCCCGTGGCAGCGGCTTCCTCGCAGGCAGCTGAATCGGGCTCCTCGGCGCCGGTGGCGTCCTCGATGGCAGTCACCGCGGCGGCGACATCCTCGGCCGCAAGGCCCTCGGTCCCACCCGAGAACTCGGCGAACGCGGCCTCGACGACCGCCTGCGAGTCGATGACGATGACCGGCAGGACCGAGGTCGCGAACGGTGCATACGGCTCGAGCAGCGTGAACTCGACCGTCGTGTCGTCAAGCGCCGTGACCGATGCCACGAAGTCCGTCAGGCAGGTCGCGGGGTTGAAGGTGCAGTTCTCGCTGATGGCGAGCTGATAGGTGAAGACGACGTCGTCCACGGTGAGCGGGTCACCGTTGTGGAAGAACGCATTGTCGACGATCGAGCAGGTCCAGGTGATCTCGTCCTCGCTGACCTCGCACAGGTCGGTGGTGAGCTGCGGAACCGGGCTCAACGTATCGTCGATGTTGTACAGCGCGTCAAAGATGAGCGCCGAGAGGCGCTGGCTCGGAACGTCCGTGGTGGCGTTGCCGATGTTGCCGACCTGCGCATCCAGCGCCATGGTGATGGTGTCCGCGAAGTCGCCGGTGGCGCCCTCCGTCGGAGCAGGCTCTTCCGAGCCAGGCGCCGGCTCTTCCGACGCCGGTGCTTCCGAGGTGCCCTGTGTGCCGCACGCGGCCAGGATGAGCGCCCCGGAGAAGAGGAATGCAAGCGCATTCCACTTGGTCCGTCTCATTGCTCCCTCCAGTGGAGTGGTGATGGGGAACGGTGCGCGGGCCCTTCGATGACGCGCCGAAAAGAGCGTCCGGCCCGACCGGCCGTTGATTATATCTGCCTTTCCACCTCCTTGCGCGTCCAATCGAGTCGCAGAACGGTAGTAGAAGTGCGGGCTTGGTCCGCGCCGGCGGCGCATGCAGCGGCGGAAGGCAGACAGCGACCTCCCCGCAATACGCCCATTTGCAGTAATAGACGCAAACGGCCGGAAAGGTTCAATCCACCGCCTGGTGCACCGCGGCCGGCGTGAGCACGCGCCGTCCATCAGCGGTGACCGCTTCCTGAATCGGCACGCCGAAGGCGCGGCTGGCAAGGACCGGATCGACGGCACGGCCATTCCCGCCGGCCCCGATCAGCCGACCGGAGTCCAGGATCAGCGAGCGGTCGGCGAAGACGGCCGCCAGGTTGAGGTCGTGGAGCACTGCCAGCACCGTGAGCGAGCGAGCTCGGCGCAGACGCTCCAGCATCCGGATCAGTGCGATCTGATGGGCGAGATCGAGGTGGAGGGTCGGTTCGTCGAGGAGCAGCAGCCGGGGCTCCTGCGCGAGCGCCATGGCCACCAGGACTCGCTGTCGCTCGCCGCCGGACAGCTCGGTCACGCGCCGCCGCGCCAATGGCTCGGCATCGGCGTCGCGGAGGGCCGCGGCCACCGCAGCCGCATCGGCCGGATCGTCTCCGAACCAGCTCCGGCCGTGCGGGATGCGCCCGAGTGCTACGACATCGGCCACCGTGAAGCCGGCGGGCAGCTCGGTCGTCTGCGGAAGGACCGCCACGCGGCGTGCGACCTCACGTCGCGACCAGCTCTCGATGGGTCGGCCGAAGAGTGTCACCCTGCCCGCGCTGACCGCGAGCGTGCCGGCAAGGATGCGCAGGAGCGTCGTCTTGCCGCTGCCGTTCGGGCCGAGCAGCGCCACCATCTCGCCGGGAGCCAGCGTCAGATCGGCCCCGGCCAGCACGCGCCGCCCGCCGTCGAGCGACGGATAGCCGGCCGACACGGCCTCGAGCTGCGCCACCGAGTCGCGCATCGCCTCAGTCATGGACGACCAAGGACCGGCGCAGCAGCCACAGGAAGAAGGGTGCGCCGATCAACGCCGTCACCACGCCGACCGGGATGCCGCCCACCATCCGTGCCCCCAGGTCGGCCAGGACCAGCAGCACGGCGCCGAAGACCATGCTGGCCGGGAGGAGCAGGCGGTGGTCGGGGCCGAAGGCCAGCCGCAGCAGGTGCGGGACGACGAGCCCCACGAACCCGATGGTCCCTGAGATCGCGACACCGGCGGAGGTGGCCAGGGCAGCGAGCCCGGTGAGGATCCGTTTCTCGCGCTCTACCTCCAGGCCGAGATGCGTGGCCCGCTGCTCGCCGAGGAGCAGTGCATTGAGCCCGCGCCAGCGCAGCAACAGGAGCGAGAAGCTGACGATGATGAGCGGCGCGGCGAAGGCCAGGCGCGGCCAGCTGGCACCGGCGAGCGAGCCGAGGAGCCAGCTGACGACCGCCGCCAGCCGATCTCCGGACACGAACATGAGCATGGCGACGCCGGCGGCCAGGAGCGAGGAGACCGCGTAGCCAGCGAGCAGCAGGGTGACGACCGGCGTGCCGCCACGTCCGCGCGCGATGCCATAGACCGCGAGGACCGCGGCCAGGCCGCCGGCGAAGGCCATGATCTGCACCAGGCCCAGGCCCAGCCAGCCGCCGATGGCGATCGGCAGCACGGTCGGGACGAGCAGCGCGCCGACCGCACCGAGTGACGCGCCGGCCGCAGTGCCGATGATGTACGGATCGGCCAACGGGTTGCGCAGGAGTGCCTGGAACACCGTTCCGGCGCAGCCCAGGCCGGCACCGACGATGATGCCGGCGGCGATGCGGGGCAGCCGCAGCTCCCACACGATGGTCTCGGACGAGAGCGGCCACGTCACGGTCCCGATCCCGAGCAGCCGATGCGCGACGATGGCGAGAGCGTCACCGACGCCGACCCCGCTGGTACCGGCCGCGACGGCGGCGAGCGACACGGCCAGCAGCAAGACGATCCCGGAGCCGATGACGACGGTCGATCGGCCGAGGCCGGGACCGAGCGCCAGGGGGGGAGCGACCGTTGCGGCGCGCATGGCTCAGTCGAACCGGTCCGGATGGATCGCACGAGCCAGCGCCTCGAGGCCCTCCACGATCCGGGGACCGGGTCGGGTGGTGACGATGTCGTCGAGGTAGGGCACCACGCGGCCGTCGCGCACGGCCGCCAGCTCAGCCCAACCTGCGCGTGCGGCGACCGTATCGCGGGCCGCCTCCGGATCGGCCAGCGAAGGGTCGTACGAGGCGGTCCCCAGCAGGATCAGCTCGGGGTCGGCGACGATCAGCTCCTCGGCGGCCAGCAGGCCCTGCGCGTCGCCGGTGACCGGAACGGCCCCGGCCAGCTCGATGAGCGAGGCGAGGAAGGAGCCCTCGCCGGCGGTATACGTCGCGCCCTCGGCGTGAAAGACCTCGTACAGGGCTCGCGGCCGATCGGCTCCCTCAACCGCCGACACCACCGCGTCCACCCCCTGGCGCATGTCGCCGATGAGATCGTCGGCAGCGGTCGCGTCGATGGCACGGGCGACCAGCTCGATGTCGGCGTAGACCGCGTCGAGCGACTCGGGGTACAGCACCAGGACCGTCAGGCCGAGGTCGGTCAGCTGGGCGATCACGCTCGATGGCGTGATCTCGTTGCCCGCCGCCAGCACGAGGTCCGGCTCGGCCGCGACGACGCGCTCGACGTCGACCTGAGCAGCGATCACGACGTCGGCCACCTCGCTCACCTCGGCGGGGTAATCGTCGAAGTCGGTGACCCCGACCAGGCGGCCGCACGCGTCGAGCGCACAGACGATCTCGGTGCCCGACGGGGCCAGGCTCACGATACGCTGCGGGGACGAATCGATCGTGACCTCGCGGCCGGCGTCATCGGTGATGGTGACCGGATATGCGGCGGCAGCGGGCGACGTGGATGGCACGTCGGCCGAGGCGGATGGAGATGACGAGCTGGCGGGAGCCGTGCATGCGACGAGCAGCAGGAGAGTCAGGGCCGCCGGGATGGAGTGGAGTCGGACGCGGAGAGCCATGGCTGATGCCGTTCCCTTTCACACGAGGGTGGTGACATCGCGATCTGGCTGGTCGACCTGGCTCTCACGCCCTATGGCGCGAATACAGTAGCGGGACTGCGCCGGCATCTCACCGGCTTCGCCATTTAACCGTCCGCCTTTCGGGAACGGCACCCATCGCTTCGTCTTCAGTTGACGTGGCCGATCCTAGCACGCCGCGCCCGGCCCTACGACGCTGCTCCTCGACCCTCCGCCTCGCCCCGAATCTCGGAGCCGACAACGTCGCGATCCTCGATGCTGCGCGCGGTGAGATAGGCGTTGCTGGTTCCCTGGCGCAGTCGCACTGCCGGTGCGCTGCTTGCGAGGCGATACAGGCGCCCCACCTCGACCTGCACGGCGGTCGGGTCGCGCTCGATCGCGATGAGGGCCGATTGGTCACGCTCGTGGACGATGAGTCGATCGGATTCGCCCCCAGCCTCCCGCAGGAAGCGCTCCTCCGCCTCGCGGCGGGACAGGTCACGTGGCAGGAGTCCGTAGCGCCACATGCGCAGCGCCAGCTCGCCGATGGAGAGGCGTTCCACGGAGCCCGGGCTGCGATCGAGCGATATGGCGCCGTTCTCGCGGGCCAGGCGACCGGTGATCTCGACGTCGACGGCCGTCCCCGAGGCCAGCCGGCGAGCGGGCTCCGGGCGGGCGCGGGCGGCGAAGACCGGGTAGCCAACGAGCTGGCTGGCGAGCAGGATCAGCCCCAGCGCGCCGAAGATGATGGTCGGCACCCACGACGCGGAAACGGTGATGGGCGGGCGCGAGCCGGCCGAGAAGGCACGCTCGGTCGGCGCGTCAGCGTCGAGTCCGGCATACCAGTCGCTCTCGAGGACCGGCGCGAGGTCGTAGCTGTCGCGCAGGTAGAGGCCCTGGAGACGGACCGGGACGGCCTCCGGCGGGTGCGGAGAGCGCAGGACGATGGCCGTGTCGT
>Ga0299907_10001800_pt1 | contig 12642 bp, 10 predicted proteins | sample RVTome_16_FD_198680 | JGI IMG/M metagenome (GOLD analysis project Ga0299907, IMG submission 198680) | Soil microbial communities from uranium-contaminated site in the Upper Colorado River Basin, Wyoming, United States - RVT152D67 (version 2) ...
GCCGGGCTTCAGGACGTCGAGCTGAAGCCGGAGCAGATCGAGGATTTCTACACCTACCTGCTCGAATGCTCGATCGAGCTGGTTGAGGGGGAGCAGCACAAGCAGCCGCCGCACGAGCAGCCCGCGGTCGCCGAGGACGACGCGAGAACGGCGCCGAGGCTCGACCTGACCGTCGAGCCGTCGCTCGACTCGCTGCGCCTCTACCTGCGTGAGATCGGGAAGGTGCCGCTGCTGACGGCCGACCAGGAGGTCTACCTCGCGAAGCGGGTCGAGCGTGGGGACATGGCGGCGAAGACGCAGATGATCGAGGCCAATCTCCGGCTGGTTGTCTCGATCGCGAAGCCGCACGTCGGCCGCGGCCTCTCGTTCCTCGACCTGATCCAGGAGGGCTCGCTCGGGTTGATCCGTGCGGTCGAGAAGTTCGACTACCGCAGGGGCTTCAAGTTCTCGACGTACGCGACCTGGTGGATCCGGCAGGCGGTGACACGCGCGATCACCGACAAGGCGCGGACGATCGTGCTCGGGAAGGCAGCGAGGCCGGAGTCGCCCCGTCGCGGGGCCAGAGCGGTCTCGTTCGAAGCCTTGCCCTGCTCCGCACGACTGCCGCGGTCGAACGGACGACCAGGCCTCCGAGTGCGAGGAGCAGGACGGCGAGAAGGATCAGGCCCACGTAGAAGCGCTTCTTCATTGCGCTCCCCTATGCCTTCGCAGCGAGAGGCTCGCCGGTTGCGACGTAGGTGGGCCGGTAGCCAAGGAGCCGACCCGCCGGTGAGCCAAGCGCGAGGCCGATCCGCTGTACGAGCGCCGGCGGGAACGGAAGCCGCACGACGTCGAAGTGGGCGCGGGCGATCACCGCCAGTCGCAACGGATTGGGCAAGCCCTTCTTGTTCGTCTTGCCTTCGGCCGCGAGGGCGAACATCGTCTCGAGCAGCCGCTCGAACTGGAGCGCCGGACGCACCTCGCAGCGGAAGCGCACTTCGTCGTCTCCGGCGTTCCAGAAGCGGTGCGGCGTGCCGGCCGGAACCGTCAACGTCTCACCGGGACCGGCGACGATTTCCTGGCCGCCAATCTTGAGCCCGAGCGTCCCCGAGACGACCTCGAACCGCTCCTCCTGCTTGGGGTGGACGTGGGCAGCCGCCACGAACCCGTCCGGCCGGACGAACGTCTCGAAGACGACCGCCTCGCCGTTCGTCTCGCGCGAGGTCGCGGCGAAGACGATCCGCTCGCCTGTGACGGGGTTCTCGATTACGTCGCCTGCATGCATCATGTCCTTCTCTCCTTCTGTCGACCGCCGTCCGGCGGCGGGTTCACATCGAGAAGGAGGCTAGGCTGCAGCGGCCTCGAAATCGTCGGCCCCGAGCGGGATTTGCCCTCCGCCCCCGGGACGATTTCCGCGCGCTCGGAGATCCACCGCCGGGGGAGCGCTACTCAGCCCCGGGGAGGACGAGACCCGACTCGTATGCGAGCACGACCGCTTGCACACGGTCGCGCAGGTTGAGCTTGGTGAGGACGTGGGTGATGTGGGTCTTGACGGTTGCCTCGCTGAGAAAGAGCGTGGAGGCGATCTCGGCGTTCGAGAACCCGCGTGCGATCAGCTTCAGCACCTCGAGCTCGCGCTCGGTCAGCTGCGAGAGCTCGGCGGGCGGGCCGGAACCGGGCAGTGGCCGGCGCACGAACTCCTCGATCAGGCGGCGCGTGATCGCGGGCGCGAGGAGCGCGTCACCTTTGGCGGCGACGCGGACGGCCTCGGCGAGTTGCTCGGGGCGGATGTCCTTGAGCAGGAAGCCGCTTGCGCCTGATTTCAGCGCGTCGTAGACGTACTCGTCCTCGTCGAAGGTCGTGAGCATGAGCACGCGTGGCGCCTCCCCGTCTGCCATCAGCCGGCGTGTGGCCTCGAGCCCGTCGAGCTCGGGCATGCGAATGTCCATCAGGACGACGTCAGGGCTCAGCTCCCGCGCCAGCGCGAGCGCCTCGCGGCCGTCTTCGGCTTCGCCGACAACCTCGATGTCCTTCTGCGCCTCGAGGATGAGGCGGAAGCCGCCGCGGACGAGGGCCTGGTCGTCGGCGATCAGGACGCGGATCATGGCTGCTCGAGCGGGAAGCGGGCGTGGACGCCGTAGCCGCCGGCGGCGCGCGGGCCGGCTTCGAGATCGCCCCCGTAGAGGGCGACGCGCTCGCGCATGCCGACCAAGCCGTGCCCGTGATCGCCGTTCGTCGGCATCGGCCGGCCGTCGTCGCCGATCTCGAGCTCGAGCGCCTGGCGGGCATAACGGACGGTCACCCAAGCGCGAGCGGGGCCGGCGTGTTTGATCGCGTTCGTGAGCGCCTCCTGCACGACCCGGTAGGCGGCGAGATCGACGCCTGGCGTCAGCGCTGTCTCGGGCTTGCCCTCGACCGTGAGTTCGACGGGCAGGCCGGCGTCTTCGCAGGTCTCGACCAGCGTGCGCAGCTCGGCCAGACCGGGCTCGGGAGCAAGGCCCGTCTGGGCCGTCTCGCGGCGCAGGATCTCGAGCAGGCGGCGCATCTCCGCGAGCGCCTGTCGTCCGGTCTCCTCGACGGCGAGTAGCGGCTGGTGGGCGCCGCCCGGATCCTCGTCGAGCAGCAGCCGCGCGGCTCCCGCTTGCACGGTCATCACGCTGACGCAGTGGGCGATCACGTCGTGGAGCTCGCGCGCGATCCTCGAGCGCTCCTCGGCGACGGCGGCGTGCTCATGCTCCTCGCGCTGCCGATCGAGTTGCTCGGCCCGCTGCTCCAGCTCGGTGGCCCTTCGGTCGCGGGCCTGGACGGCGTAGGCGACGAGCGTGAGCACGGCTCCCGTGACGATGGCGCTCAGCATCTCGCCTGCGTCGATGCGAACGTCCCGCTCCGTCGCGACCACGAGAGTGGCGAAGCCGATCGCGGCCCCGGTGAACGCCTGCGGTCGCCGGTTGTGGGCTCCGACGGCCCAGAAGGTGAGGAGGAGCGCTGCGTAGGCCGTGAGCACGCCTCCGACCGCGTCGCCGGCGAAGGTCGAGAGCATCTGGACGAGGAAGCAGAAGACGGGGGCGGCGAACGGAAACCGAGCGCGCACGAGCAGCGGCAACGTCCAGAGGAGCACGGCGGGGACGAGGACGAGCCTGGGGCCGGGGACCGAGGCGACCGAGATCTCGACCAGGGAGACGCCTGCCACCAGGATCACGAGCGCGTCGAACCAGCGACGCTCGAGCAGGGCGCCGAGGCCTTTGACCGCAGCGTGGGGCGAAGCGTTTTCTGCGTTACGCGACCCGGGCGCAGACGGCACCGGCCGCCGTGGATCGTGCTTCCAGGTCGGCTCCAGCGGCAACCGGGCGGCCACGCGGAAGCCGCCCTGCGCGCGGGGGCCGGCCTCGAAGTCACCCCCGTAGAGCGCGACGCGCTCTCGCATGCCGACGAGCCCGTGCCCGCTCGAGTTGCCGTTCGGTGGCGCGCTCCCGTCGTCCGTGATGCTCAGCTCGAGCGTCTCGTGCCCGAAGCGGACGATCACGTGCGCGTGCGCGGGGCCGGCGTGTTTGCGCGCGTTCGTGAGCGACTCCTGCACGATCCGGTAGGCGGCGAGGTCGAGGCCTCTCGGAAGCACGGTCGGCTCACCCTCGACGGCGAGCTCGACCGGTAGCCCGGCCGCGCGTGTCTGCGCAATGAGTGCCTCCAGCTCGGCGAGACCAGGTTGGGGCGTGAGCGCAGCCTGAGCCGCTCCCGCGCGCAGCATCCCGAGCAGGCGGCGAAGCTCGGCCAGCGCCTGACGGCCAGCCTCCTCGACGGCGAAGAGCGGACCCGCGGCGCGGTCGGGCTGCTCGGCGAGCAGCACGCGGGCCGCACCCGCCTGGACGATCATGACGCTGACCGAGTGAGCGATGAGATCGTGCAGGTCGCGCGCGATCCGGCGCCGTTCCGCGGCCACCGCGGCCCGCTCCCGCTCTTCGCGCTCGGTCTCGAGTCGCGCCGCCCTTGCCTCGAGCTCGTGAGTGCGTCGGCTGCGCCGCTGGAGGGCGAGCGCGGCGAGCCATACGCCGGCCCCGACCAGGAAGAACGCGCCCGTCTCGGCGTACTCGACGCCCGGGTCCCGCTCCGTGACGACGACGATGGCGGCGAAGCCGATCGCCAGTCCCGCTGCTGCTTGGCGCGGCTCCGCGTGCGCGCCGACGCTCCAGAACGCAAGGAAGACCGCGAGGACGAGGGTGGGGGACCCCGCTGTTGCCCCCGGATCGGCGAACGTCATCGCGGCGAGCGCGCCGAAGACGCATACGGGTGCGGCGAACGGGAACCGGCGCCGGAGCAGAAGCGGCAGCGTCGCGAGCAGCATGCCGAGGACGACGACGAGCTTCGGCCCGGGGACCGGCACCGCCCAGACCTCGATCTGGACGACGACCGCGACCACGAGCACGGCTAGGTCGAACAGGTGGCGGACGGCGGCGCGCGCAGCTCGCATGCGTCCACGGTAGACCGCGACGCCTTCGGTTGCATCAACCGTCACGACGATTTGGCCTCCGACCTGAGTCGCATGGGGCCGCGACGAGCCGCGACTCGGGGACGAGCGCAGATCGGAGCTGCGGCCGACGACGTTCGCGGCTCCTGTGTCTAGCGTCGTCTGCGTGAACGACGAAAGGATCGAGATGACGCATGTCGTGTCGGAAGACGCCGTCTCCCCGCCGCGCTCCGATCGACCGCCGGTCCTCGTCGCGGCGCGCGACGTGACCCGGCGCTACGGCGAGGGCGAGACGGCCGTCGACGCGCTCGCAGGCGTCTCGCTCGCGGTCTCCGCGGGCGAGCTGACGGCGGTCATGGGGCCGTCGGGCTCGGGCAAGTCGACCCTCATGCACATCCTCGCCGGCCTCGACCGCCCGACCGCGGGCCAGGTGTGGATCGACGGCACCAATATCGCCGAGGTCGGCGACACGCAGTTGACGAAGCTGCGCCGCCGGCACGTGGGCTTCATCTTCCAGTTCTTCAACTTGCTGCCGATGCTCACGGCAGAGGAGAACGTCGTCCTGCCGCTCGACCTCGCCGGGCGCAAACCGGAGCGGGACTGGGTCGACGAGCTGCTCGCGAGCGTGGGGCTCGCCGACCGGCGCAGGCACCGCCCGTCGGAGCTCTCGGGCGGCCAGCAGCAGCGGGTCGCGATCGCACGCGCGCTCGTCACGAGACCGACCGTCATCTTCGCCGACGAGCCCACTGGCAACCTCGACTCGCACACGAGCACGGACATCCTCACGCTGCTGCGCGAGGCGGTCTCGCGCTACCGCCAGACGATGGTCATGGTCACGCACGACCCGGGTGCGGCCGCGATCGCCGACCGCATCCTCTTTCTCGCCGACGGGCGCATCGTGAGGCAGCTCGGCAAGTCGAGCGCGCGCGAGGTGCTCGCCGCCGTCGAGGAAGTGAGCGCGGGATGAGACGCGTCGCGCTCAAAGGTCTCGGAGGGCGCAAGCTCCGCGCCGCACTCACGACGCTTGCGGTCGTGCTCGGTGTGGCGATGGTGAGCGGGACGTTCGTCTTCACGGACACGATCGAGAAGGCGATCGACACGCTCGTCACCGAGGCGTACACGGGCTCGGACGCCGTCGTCTCGGCGAGGGACGTCGTCGACCTTCCCGCGGGCGGACGCCCCACTGTACCGGCGGAGCTTCTTGGCGACCTGAGAGCGCTGCCGGAGGTGGAGGCTGTCTCGGGGGCGATCGTCGACGCCGCGCGCCTGCTCGACAAGAGCGGCGAGCCGATCTCGACGCGAGACCAAGCGGCCGGCGTCAGCATCGACGCGGCCGAGCCGCGCTTCAACCCGCTTAGGCTCGCGGACGGCCGCTGGCCGACAGGGTCGCGGGAGGTCGCGATCGACGCCGGCACGGCAGCCGAGCACGGCTTCGCGGTCGGTGACACGATCGCTGTGGCGGGACCGGGGCCCGTCCGCCGGTTCACCGTCGCCGGGATCGCCGAGTTCACGACGCTCGACTCGCTCGGCGGGCTGACGCTTGCGATCTTCGACCCCCCGACGGCGCAGAGCGTCTTCCGCAAGGCCGGGCGCTTCGACGAGGTCCTCGTGGCGGCGAAGGACGGCGTCTCGCCCGAAGAGCTCGTGCGCGCGATCAGGCCGATCCTCCCCGCCGGCGCCGAGGCCGCGACCGGCGAGGCGGAGGTGACAACGCAGGCGAAAGGGACGAACGAGCAGATCGCAGTCATCCGGAAGTTCATGCTCGCCTTCGGAGGCCTCGCCCTCTTCGTCGGCGCTTTCGTCATCTTCAACACGCTCTCGACCACCGTCGCCCAGCGGACACGCGAGCTCGCCACGCTGCGGACGCTCGGCGCCTCGCGCCGCCAGGTGCTCGGCTCGGTCATGCTCGAGTCGCTGGTCATCGGCGCGGCCGGCTCGGCGATCGGGCTCCTCCTCGGCCCCGCGCTCGCGACCGGTCTGAGCACGCTCTTCGTAGCCGCCGGCGTCGACCTGCCGCAGGTCGGCGCGGTGATCGCGATGCGAACCATCGTCGTCTCCCTTCTCGTCGGCGTGCTGATCACGCTCGTCGCCGGGCTCTTTCCGGCGCTCAGGGCGACGAGCGTGCCGCCGATCGCAGCGGTGCGCGAGGGGACGCTCCCGAGATCGCCGCTAGCGCCATATGTGCCCTACGTCGCGGGTGCTGCGATCGCGCTCGGCGTCGGCCTCCTCGCCTTCGGCCTGTTCGCCCAGGGGCTCTCCGTGACATGGGTGCTGCTCCTGCTCGCCCTCGGCTGCCTCGTCCTCTTCATCGGCGTGGCGCTGATCTCGTCCCGGCTCGTAACGCCGCTCGCCTGGATCCTCGCCTGGCCGGTCACACACATGGCGGGCGCAGCCGGCCGCCTCGCGCGCCAGAACTCGGTGCGCAATCCGGGCCGAACGGCCGCGACAGCCTCCGCGCTCATGATCGGCCTCGCGCTCGTCACCTTCGTCGCCGTACTCGGAGAGGGCCTACGAAGCTCGCTCGGCGACGCAGTCGAGCGGGTCGTGCGCGCCGACTACGTCATCACGTCGGACGACGGGTTCAGCCCGCTCGCTCCGGAGGCCGGGAGCGCGCTCGCGATGCAGCCGGGCATCGAGACGGTCAGCGGCGTCCGCCAGGATTCCGCGCGCGTCTTCGGCTCCGACAGGTCGATCACCGGCGTCGATCCCGGCACGATCGCCGCCGTCGTGAGCTTCGACTGGGACGAGGCCTCCGACGCCACCCTCGCCGAGCTCGGCGCGAACGGCGCCGTCCTCCAGCGCGCGTTCGCCGACGAGCATCACCTCGCCGTCGGCAGCACCTTCAGCATCGAGACGGCGCAGGGGAAGAGGCTCGAGCTGGCCGTGCGCGGCATCTACACGCCGCCCAAGCTCGACCCGATCCTGGGCCCGATCCTCGTCTCGCAGCAGACGTTCGACGCTTCGTTCGAGCGTCCCCGGGACGTGCTCGCGCTCGTCGACGTGCGCGGCGAGCCGTCCGACGAGACGGGGAGGGACCTTAAGCGGGCCCTGAGGGGCTTTCCGGAGGCGGAGCTGCGGACGACGGCCGAGTTCGCCGACGTCCGCCAGAAGGAGATCAGGGACCTCCTCAGCGTGCTGTACATCCTCCTCTCGCTATCCATGGTCGTAAGCCTTTTCGGCATGGTCAACACGGTCGTGCTCTCGGTCTTCGAGCGCACCCGCGAGCTGGGGATGCTGCGCGCGATCGGGATGACCCGGCGGCAGGCGCGGCGGATGGTGCGGCAGGAGAGCGTGATCACGGCGCTGATCGGTGCCGCGCTCGGCCTCCCGCTCGGCATCGCCCTCGCCGCGCTCGCGACGCAGGCCCTGGCGGACGAGGGCGTTTCCTTCTCGCTGCCAGCCTTGCCGCTCGTCGTCTTCGTGCTCATCGCCGTCGCGGCAGGACTCCTGGCGGCGGCTCTCCCTGCCCGGCGGGCGTCTCGGCTGAACGTGCTCGAGGCGCTCCAGTACGAGTGAACTCCCGAGGAGGTATTGCGATGACTATGCAAGAGACACGGTCGCCGAAGACAATCCTTTGGGGTGCGGCGGCAGCCACGGCCTTCGCCGCCGTTTTCTTTCCTCATCTCGAAGCGGTCAAGAACGAGGATCGGCCCCTATGGGAATTTTGGCCTCACGACCGTGAGGGCACGATCCTCGTGCCGCTGGTCATCCTGCTCACGCTCGCGCTCTTCGCTGTTCTCGGACGCTTTGCCTGGAGTGACACGGGCGCGCGCAACCGCCCCGCGAAGGTTGGACTCGTCTGCGGCATCCTGGGCCTTGTAGGAGTGCTGGCCTTCTGGCTCAGCGCCCCGATTATTTTCGGTGGACTCGCGGTCACCCTCGGGGTGGAGGGACGGCGACGTGCACGAACCGAGGGCAGGCGCACTCAAGCACTCGCAGCGATCGCGCTCGGCGCCGCCGCGGTCGTGGTTGGAGCATCGATTTGGGTCTTGGCGTAGGCCATGCTCCGCATTCGCTCAGTCCAATCGTTTCGCCAAACGCTCCTACTAGACGACGATCTGGCCTCCGACCTGAGTCGCATCGGGCCCCGGCCAGACGCGACTCGGGGACGAGCGCGAACCGGAGCTACGGCCGACGACGTTCCCGGCTCCTTTGTCTAGCGTCGTCTGCGTGAACGACGAAAGGATCGAGATCACGCAACGGACGGGGGCGATCCTAGCGCTTCCTTCGCTCCGGCGGCCACTCCGAAATCGCACGGTGGTCTTTGGGGGGTCTCCTCATCGCGAGCGGCACGCGAACGGAGCAGGCTCGCACCTCACCCACTCACGCAGAGGTGGCAGCACATGACAGAGACGAGCTTCGTAATCGAAACCGCAGGGCTGACCAAGCGCTTCGGCGACCGCGTCGCGGTCGACTCTGTGGACCTGCGCGTCCCTCGTGGATCCGCCTTTGGCTACCTCGGGCCGAACGGCGCCGGGAAGACAACGCTGATCCGGATGTTGCTTGGGCTGACCCCCGCGACCGCCGGAACGATGCGATTGCTTGGAAGACCCGTCCCGAAGCAGCGGGCGGCCGCCCTCGCACGGATCGGGGCAATCGTCGAGGAGCCGCGCTTCCACCCCTTCCTGACCGGGCGTGAAAACCTCGCGATTATTGCGGCCGTCCGCGGATCGGATGCACAGAGGCGGATCGACGGCGCGCTTCGGCGCGTGGGCCTGGCTGAGCGCGTAGACGAACGCGTCAAGACGTACTCACTCGGGATGAGGCAACGCCTCGGCGTTGCCCGCGCGCTGCTCGCCGACCCGGAGCTCCTGCTCCTCGACGAGCCGACGAACGGACTCGACCCCGCCGGAATACACGAGTTCCGCGACATGATCGGCGGATTCGTCAGCGAGGGCAGGACGGTTCTTCTCTCCTCGCACTTACTCGACGAGGTGGAGAAGGTCTGCGAGGCCGTCGCGATCGTCGACCGCGGGCGCGTCGTCGTCCAGGGATCGCTCGCCGAACTGAAAACGGGCGGCGCCCGGACGATCCTCCTCGGAACAGCCGACAACGTGCGCGCGCAGGCGACTCTCGCCAGGCATCCGGTCGTAGGCTCGGTGGCGCCGAACGGGGACGGCATTCGGATCACGATCCCTCCGGACTGCTCGCTCGGCCTCGAGCAGGCGGCGGCGGAGCTCAACCGCAGCCTGATCGAGTCGGGAATCGCGGTGCACCGTCTCGAGCCCGAAGACGTCTCGCTCGAGCAGCGCTTCCTGGAGATCACGACTCGACTAGGAGGTTCGGAATGACCGCAGCAGCAACCGTCATCGAACGGGCGGCTTCGACGCGCGGACGGGTGCCCGCCATGGTCTCGGCCGAGATCTTGAAGCTCCGCAGGCGGCGGGGCCTCTTCTGGTCGGCGCTCGTGCTCACGCTGGGGCCGATCCTCGTCGGTTACAGCGTGCTGGCCGTTCGCCACGCGATCGATGCAGAAAGGTTCGGTCCGGCGGGCGGTATCGAGAATCTGCGCGCCTCTGTCGACCTCTTCTTGGTGATCGGGTCGGTGGTCGCCATCATGGTGGGTATAACAGCGGGTGGCGGCGACCTCGGTGCCGGCGTCTTCCGCGAGCTGGTCGTAACGGGACGGTCACGCCTCGCGCTCTTCGCCGTCCGAATCCCAGGCGGCGTGCTCTTCCTGGTGCCGTTCGTGGCAGTCACCTTCGCAGGCGTGGCGGCCGCTTCCGTCCTGCTCGCCGGTTCGGAGCCGACTCCCGACGCCGCGCTGCTCGCGAAGCTGGCCGGCTCGGTAGGCCTCTCGCTCCTCACCGCGTACCTTCTCGCCGTCGGCGTCGGGTCGCTCCTCAGCACCCGGGTGGCGACCGGCATCGTCCTCGGCTGGCAGCTCGCGGTCGCTCCCATCCTCCTGCAAACAGGCAAGCTCGACGCCGTCCTCCCCGGCGCCGCACTCGAACGACTCGAGCCCGGTAGCACCACCGGCTCGATGTCGGCACCCGCCGCTGTTCTCGTCCTCGCGGCCTGGTCGCTTGTGCCGCTCGCGCTCGGCGCCTGGCGAACCGCAACGCGAGACGTCTAACGCCCCCAGATGAAAGGAAGGTTGAAAATGACGACCCGGGTCGCAGCGAGTCTGACCGTTCTCCTGCTCGCGCTTGCCGCCATGGCGCTGACTGGCTGCGGCGTGGGGGACGCAACCCCCGAAGAGAAGATCAGCAAGACGACCGACACGTACCTGCGCTCCCTCGCCTCTGGCGACACGGCGAAGGCATGCGCGCAGCTCACCAGCGCCGCCAAGAACGGACTCGACGCTCCCTGTCCGCAGGCGATGCAGAAGATCGCGGCGGGCGTCGGATCTGACGCGCTCAGCCAAGCGGCCGACAAGGGCGTCGATATCGAGGTCGAAGGGGCGAAGAGCTCGGTCACGGTTGAGCAGTTGAACGACGCCCGCCTCGATCTCGTCCGGACCGGCGACCGCTGGCAGATCGACTCCGGTTACGAACTCGACGCTTCTGCAAGCTGAGGCGCGTAGCGTCAGCGGGCGCAGGGTGGATCGAGGAGACGAACCTTAGGGATTCGAACCCTCGAGAGGCCAGTGACCTCTAGCGGCTTTCGAGACCTCCGCATCCCGGATGGCCGCGATTGGAACACCGTTGGAACACTTCGCTGGAGCGCTGTGGACTTCTGCGGACTTTCGCGTGTTACTCCGGGCAGGGCTCGCAGTCGTAGGTGTTGGGCGCGACCCGCGCCCTGCGACCTCTCCAGACGACATGCGGACGCAGGACGTGCCAACACCGTCCTTCGATCGTGACACGAGAGCTGACACCGAACACCTCAGCGTCCGCGTCGTGGACGTACGGCTCCAGCCGGCCGTCCGGGTGACGGAGGATCAGGACGTAACGGGCGATCACCAGCCTCTCGCTTCGCTCGGCGGCGCGGTCGCCCTGAGGTCAGAGCGTCGGAGAGTCGTCGCTAGTGGCACGATCGGGAACCGCGCCCGCCATGACAAGGCAACCTCGTCCACCGCGAACTCCTCGGCGGCAGGTTGATCGTCGTTTCCAGTTCTTCGCATGCGGACCATGTGCGCCCGACGCCCGACACGCCCTTCGCCGCGAGACCGACGACTGCGGCGGGGTGCGCTTGCCTCGGACGGCTGGGACCCAATATCCTACGTCTGCGCAGGTATGCAGATGACCCCGCCGGAAGAGCCTCACTCGCTCGATTTAGTCGCGATCGAACGGCTCGTAGCTGCGTACCGGCTCCTCGCCGACCCAGGCCGGCTGAGGCTCGTGGGTGCGCTGCTCGAAGATCGCGAGCTTCCGGTCCGAGAACTCGCCCGCGTGGCGTCTCTCTCCGAGACGGCAGCCAGTCAGCAGCTGCGCGTGCTGCGCGAGGCCGGTGTTGTGCGCCGGCGCCGCGTGGGCCGGCAGGCGCTGTACCGCCTGAGCGGCGGCGACGCTCGCGCCCTCGCGCGCAACGGCATAGCTCGCGCGACGCGGCGCTCCACATACTCAAGACGGAAGGACGCCCAGGTGACCTACATCATCGCGGAGCCCTGCGTCGACGTGAAAGACAAGTCCTGCGTCGACGTCTGCCCGGTCGACTGCATCCACGAGGCCGACCGCATACTCGTTATCGATCCCGAGGAGTGCATCGACTGCGGCGCCTGCGAGCCGGAGTGCCCAGTTGAGGCGATCTATCCCGAAGACGCGCTGCCTGAGAAGTGGGAGCCGTTCGTCAAGATCAACTATGCCTACGGCCAGGGCCTAGACACGGTCAACGAGCTGGTGCAAGAGCTTGTCGAGCAGAGCCCGCCGCCACCGATTCCTGGCTACCGGGAAACGTAGCCCCGGCGCTCATGTAGCAGAGAGACAAGATGCGAGGCGGCGAAGATTTCCCAAAATAGTTGTCGAACGGCCGGGCGCGGCGCGCAAGAGCGCGACGGCACCGTCTGGCACGTGCGACGGCTGCGGCTGCGATCTCTCCAGGTACCGGGCAGCGGGCGAGACGAGCTGCTGGGCGTGTCTGAACCACAAGCCCGCGCCGCTTCTTCCGGCGGAACGCGAGCGCGGCGTCGCGGCCCTTCCTCGCGGGCCAGTCGGTTCCCCACAGAGTCGATCACGACTTCGTCTGTCGCGAGTGCGGCGGTCTCAAGAGCGCGGGTGCAAGGAGGTGCGCGCGCTGCCGCTACAAGGCTCCGCACCCGA
>Ga0299907_10001801_pt1 | contig 12641 bp, 16 predicted proteins | sample RVTome_16_FD_198680 | JGI IMG/M metagenome (GOLD analysis project Ga0299907, IMG submission 198680) | Soil microbial communities from uranium-contaminated site in the Upper Colorado River Basin, Wyoming, United States - RVT152D67 (version 2) ...
CACGTTCACCTTCACGCCGACCAAGGGTGACTGCGCCACCGGTCCGATCACCGCGGGCACCGTGAAACTCGATGGTGAGATGGCGGGCTGACCGCCGGGCCGTACTGCTGATCCAGACGGGAGAGAAAGAACGAGCGGAGGCGGCGGGTCACCCCCGCCTTCCGCCTCGCCTCCGCGCCGCCCATGGTCAAAAACGCCTGTCGGAGCCTATGGTTGCGTGGGACTGGGGGACAGAGGGGGAGCGAAATGTCCGGATCGATCTTCACCCGCTGGACCGGATCGCGACGCGGTGCCTACCTGGTTGCGCTCCTGCCGGTGCTCCTCACCGCCGCCGTCTTCGCCCTGTCGTCCCCACCCGGGGGCATCGCCCAGGCCGGAGAAGCCGGACCCACCCCCGTGCAGCGGCCCATTCCGGCCAACATGCTGGAGGCGTACGCCGAGGGCGAGGTGGTGGCGCTGGAGTACCACCAGAGCTTCTACTGTCCGACCACCCCCGACTCCGACCTGGAGCCGCCCTTCGGGCAGGGCGATGGCCACCCCCAGTCCGAGGACCCGACTGAATACCAGGTGCCGACCTGCTTCTTCGGCGACACCGGGACCGGATCGGTCCTCCCTGACGATCTCGCCGCCGCCGCCTTCCCGGGCGCCAAGACCTTCTACGGCATCGCCCCCTTCTTCGGGACAGCCCTCGGCGACGCCAACAGCCCGGCCAGCGACATCCAGACCCACTGCAGCGAACCCGGACCGCCGGTGACCGAACGACGGGGCGAGCCCGGGACGTGCCTGATGCACCCGTCCACGCTCCGCTTCGCCCACATCTTCGACGACCCCTCCCGCCAACCGCCGGACCCGGTCGTCCTACCGCAGCACAGTCACCTCATCACCGAGACGTCCTCTCCCGCGGGATGGTGGAACCAGCGGGGAGTGGCCATCTGGGACCGCTCGGTCTGGCCCGACCGCGACGGGAACTGCCCCGCCGGCCGCGCCGCCTGCGTCACCTCGGTGGCCGCCATGCGGGCCGCCCAGGAAAAGGGCCAGGCGTCCATCGACGTTCCCTCGAACGTCTACTTCTACCTCTCGGTCCACCCCCAGGTGCACTGACGCAGGCGGGGGTCGACCGTCCGATCAGTGGCGGTGCAGGTTGGCCGTCGTCCAGGTCCAGGCGTCGGCCACCATCTTGTCCAGACCGGGCTTCTCCGGAACCCAGCCCAACTCGGCTTTGATCAGGTCGCTGGAGGCCACCAGGACGGCAGGGTCGCCGGCCCGGCGGCCGACCTCGGTGGCCGGGATCGGCTGGCCCGTCACCGCCCGGGCCGTCTCGACCACCTCGCGGACCGAGAAGCCCTGGCCGTTGCCCAGGTTGTAGATGCGGTGGCCGCCGCCGGCGCAGGCGTCGAGAGCGAGGAGGTGGGCCCGGGCCAGGTCCTCCACGTGGATGTAGTCGCGGACGGCCGTGCCGTCGGGGGTGGGGTAGTCGGTGCCGTAGATCTGGATCCCCTCCCGCAGGCCGGCGGCGGCCCGGAGCACGAGCGGGATGAGGTGGGTCTCGGGATCGTGGACCTCACCGTAGACACCCGAGGCGCCGGCCACGTTGAAGTAGCGCAGGCTCACGGCGCCGAGGCCACTGGCCGCGCATTCGAAGCCGATGGCCGAGTCCACGGCCACCTTGGAGGCGCCGTACGGGTTGGTGGGCACGGCCGGGGCGCTCTCCAGGATGGGGATCTCCTCCGGTTCGCCGTAACAGGCGGCGGTGGAGGAGAAGACCAGCCGGCCGACCCCTGCGTCCCGCATGGCGTCGAGGAGATTGAGGGTCCCGCCCACGTTGGTGCGGAAGTAGCGGACCGGTTCGGCCACTGATTCGCCCACCAGGGAGAGGGCGGCGAAGTGGAGCACACCGTCGAAGCCGCCGGCCACCACCTCGGCCAGGCGAGGGGCGTCGAGCAGGTCGACCTCCACGAACCCGGCGCCGGGCGGAACGGCCCAGTCGTGGCCTTTGGAGAGGTTGTCGGCCACCGTCACCTCGTGGCCGGCATCGATGAGCTGGGCCGCCACCACCGACCCGATGTATCCCGCCCCTCCGGTCACGAGCAGTCTCATTGGCGTGAGAACCTACTCTCAGGCTGGGACTTCGAGGGTACGGCGGGCGTCGAAGCCGAGGGCGCCGGCCACCAGCCGGCGGGGGAAGCCGCCCCGGACGCCCTCGTACACGTCCACCGCGTCGTTGTAGCCGGTGCGGGACCGGGTGGGATCGGCCCGCTCCAGGTCCTCCAGCGCGCCGGTCACCTCCCGCGACGACCGCAGCCGGGGGGTGGCGTCGACCATGGCCCGCAGGCGGGCCCCGAAGCCCTCCAGGCGATTGGCCAGCGCCGCCTGGACCTCGACCGCCTGTCGGCCGCCGGCCCGCCACGCCTCCAGCCCGCCGGCGATTTCGGCCAGGAGGGCCGGTTCGTCCCCCAGCCGCTCCCGGGCCGCGTCGCCGGCCCGGCCCAGGGCCAGGTAACGCCGGTCGAGGTCGGGACGGAGCTGCGCCCAGGCGGCGTCGACCCGTTGCCCGGCGTCCTCCAGGTCACCCCGGCTGCCGAGGGCCAGGACCACCGACCCGGTCACGAGCGCGGAGACGATCAGCACCCCGGCCCGCACGGCCCAGCCCGTCCGGCCCCGGGACACTACGGATACACTCCCCCGCTGTGGCTCCTCCGAGCCGGCTCGTGGCCCTTCTGGCCGCCGCCTCGCTCGGGGGGTGGTGGCTGGGGGTGGCGCGCCACGACGACCCCGGGCCGGTCCGGGTGGTCGGCGTCGTCGACGGTGACACGATCGAGGTGGCCGTCGCCGGCCGGCGGGAAACGGTGCGCCTGCTGGGGGTGGACACGCCCGAGACGGTGCATCCGCACCGACCCGTGGAGTGCTTCGGGCCCGAGGCCTCCGCCTTCACCCGCTCCCGGCTGCTGGGCCGGACCGTACGTCTTGTCTTCGATCGTGTCCGGCGCGACCCCTACCGCCGGCTCCTGGCCTACCTCTACCTGGAGGAGGTGGACGGGCGACCCTTCAACGACGTCCTGCTCGCCGGCGGGTACGCCACGCTGCTGGTAATTCCACCCAACGGCGCCCGGGGCCGGACGATGCTCGAGCACGAGCTGGAGGCGCGCCGAGCAGGACGGGGACTGTGGGGAGCGTGCGAGCGGTGACAACCGCTCGATGGTACCCAGCTTCAGAAGCGCCGAGGGCTATCCCAGGACCCGGTGGCGCACCTTGTCGATGGCCCGGCCGAGGACGTCGCGGGTCTCGGAGTGGGTCAGATCGAGGCTGTGGCCGATCTCCTTCATGGACCGGGCCACCCCGTCGTTCAGGCCGAAGCGGAGGAACAGCACCTGGCGCTCTCCGGGGGTGAGGTCGGAGTAGGCCCGGGGATCGGCCCGCAACTCCAGGAGGTCGAGGTCGAGATCGTCCTCGTCGGCCAGCTCACCCTCCACGTCGGGGTAGGGCCAACTCTCATCGGACGATGGGAACCGGTGGTTGCCACGGGCCACGGTCATTCGACGTCCTCCTCGCTCCACCCCTCATCCTTCGCCGCCACGCGCCGCCTGTCAACCGGCTGGCGACGCTTATGACACTTGACATCTCAGGAATGGCGGATGGCCCATGAGGGTCGGCTTCTCCTGTTGTTTAGGCTGTGGATCGTGCGCCCCCGCCCGTTCCTCCTGGGTTTGCTCATGGCGCTCGTCGCCCTGCCGGCGTGCGGCTCGGGCGGTGACGACGAGCCCACCTCCGGTGCGACGCAGGGTGCGCCGATCACCATCGGCTCCAAGCTCGACACCGAGGCGCAGCTGCTGGCCCATCTGATGGGATCGGTGCTGGAGGACCGGGGCTACGAGGTCCGCAAGCGCATCCGGTTGGGAAGCACCGACCTCATCCGCAAGGCGCTGCTGGGCGGGGACATCGACGTGTACTGGGAGTTCACCGGCACCGCCCTGGGGTTCCTCGACAGCCCGCCCATGGGCGACCCCGTCGCCGCCTACGAGACGGTCAAACGGCTGGACGCGAGCAAGGGGGTGACCTGGCTGCCGGCCGCGGCCATGAACGACACCTACGCTCTGGCCGTCGCCGACACGGGCCCGGTGACCGCCCGGACCCTGACCGACCTGGCTGCGTTCATGAAGACCCATCCCGACACGTCGCTGTGTGCCGACCCCGAAGGCGGGTTCCGGGAGGACGTCCTGCCCGCCGTGGCCCGGTCCTACGGGCTCGAGTTCGGGAACACCCGCCAGGTCGGGCAGTCGCTCATTCCCCCGGCGGTGGCCGACGGCCAGTGCGCCGTGGGGATCGTCTACTCGACGTCGGCCCTCATGGTGAAGCACAAGCTGCGGGCGCTGGAGGACGACAAGAAGGCCTTCGGTGCCTACACCCCGGCGCCGACGCTGCTCACCGAGCGGCTGTCCCGCTGGCCGTCCCTGGCCGACGACGTCGCCGGCCTCACCGCCGCCCTGGATACCCCGACCATCACGCGGCTCAACGCCGAGGTGGAGATCGACGGCCGGCCCGCGGAGGACGTGGCGGAGGACTTCTTGCGCCAGCGGGGCCTACTGAGCAAAGAAGGTTGACGGCGATCGACCTCTGGCGCTTCGTCGTCGATCATCGCCAGGAGCTTGCCGACCTCACCTGGGAGCACGCCCGCCTGGTCGTCACCGCCCTGGCCCTGTCCGTGCCGGTGGCGGTGACGGTGGGGGTGGCGGTGGCCCGGCGTCCGGCGCTGGCCAATGCCGCCGTCGGCACCGCCGGCGTGATCTTCACCATTCCCAGCCTGGCTCTGTTCGGGCTCTTCGTCGTCCCGTTGGGGATCGGACGGGCGCCGGCCGTCACCGCCCTGTGCCTCTACGCCCTGCTTCCCGTGCTGCGCAACACCGTCGTCGGCCTGTCCGAGGTACCCGCCGAGGTGGTGGAGGCGGCCCGGGGGATGGGGATGACGGAATCCCAGGCCCTGCGGCGGGTCCGGTTGCCGCTCGCCCTGCCCGTCGTCGTCTCCGGCGTCCGGGTGGCGGCGGTCACCGCCGTGGGCATCGCCACCATCGCCGCCCTGGTGGCCGCAGGTGGACTCGGCGTCTACGTCTTCGACGGCCTCCAGACCGGCGACCGCACCAAGACCCTGGCCGCCACGCTGGCCGTCGTGGCGCTGGCGCTGGCGGTGGACGGCGGCCTCGGCCTGCTCGAGCGGCGGTTGCGCCGGGGCCGGGGGCGGGGGCGCCACGCCAGTGGCGCCGGGAGGTGGGGCAGGGGCCCCCGCCGACGCCGCGATGAGCCGCCAGGCGAAGAGCCATGGGCACAGCCCTGATGATTCTCCTGGAGGCGGTGACCAAGACCTACGGGGCGGGCCTGCCGGCCGTGGCCGGACTGTCGCTGGCGGTCGAGGCGGGGGAGACATGTGTCCTCGTCGGCCCGTCCGGCTCGGGGAAGACCACGACGCTGAAGATGATCAACCGGCTGGTGGAGCCGACGTCGGGGCGCGTGCTGGTGGGCGGCCGGGACGTGGCCGGCGTCGACGCCGTCGAACTGCGACGGGGGATGGGTTACGTCATCCAGCAGGTCGGTCTTTTCCCCCACCTGAGCGTGGGCGACAACGTCGGCACCGTCCCGCGCCTGCTGGGATGGGACCGGGGGCGGGTGCGGCGCCGGGTGGACGAGCTGCTGGAGCTGGTGGGCCTCGACCCCGCCGTCTATCGCCTTCGCCGTCCCGACCAGCTGTCCGGCGGTCAGCGACAGCGGGTCGGGGTGGCCCGGGCCCTGGCCGCCGACCCGCCCGTCCTGCTCATGGACGAGCCCTTCGGAGCCGTCGACCCGGTGACCCGCCGCCGGCTCCAGGAGGAGTTCATCGCCCTCCAGGCGGCCTTGCGCAAGACGGTCGTGCTCGTGACCCACGACATCGACGAGGCGGTGCGGCTGGGAGATCGCCTGGCTGTCCTGGCCGAGGGCGGAACCCTGGCCCAGCACGGCACCCCGGCGGAGGTCCTGGCCCGGCCGGCCTCGGCCTTCGTGGCCGGCTTCGTGGGAGCGGGCGCCACCCTCAAGCGGCTGGGGGTGGTGGCGGTGACAGAGGCGCTGGATCCGGCCGCCGGGCCGGATCGGCACCCGGACGGGGTGAGCGTGCCCGCCCATGCCTCTCTGGCCGAAGCCACCGAGGCGCTCCTGGCGGCCCCGGTGTCGGCGGTGACGGTGGTCGAGGGCACCCGCAGCCTCGGCGTGGTCACCTTGGCTTCCATCCAGAGTGCCCTCCGCCGCCAGGCGGCGGGCGCCGAGGAGGAGGGCGAGGAGCGGTGAGGCGGCGGTGGCTGGTGGCCACTCCGGTCCTGCTGGTGGCGGCGGCGTGGCTGGTGGTGGCGTGGGGCCGGCAGGGGGCGACCGGGCCGGCGGAGGCGGCGGCTCTGGCCACCGCCGACCGGGGGGCCGAGCATGTCACCCTGTCCCTGGTGTCGAGCGTGCTGGCGGTGGCGGTGGCCCTCCCGGCCGGGGTGGTCGTCACCCGGCCGCGATGGCGAAGGCTGCGGGGGCCGGCCCTCTTCGTGGCCAACCTCGGCCAGACCGTGCCCACGGTGGCCTTCCTGGCCCTCATGTTCACCGTCACCGGTCTCGGCTGGCGCACCGCCGTGCTCGCCCTCTGGGCCTACTCGCTGCTGCCCGTGCTGCGGAACACCGTGGCCGGGCTTTCGGGTGTGGACCCCGCCGTGGTCGAGGCCGCCCGGGGGGTCGGGATGAGCCCCGGGGAGGTGCTGGCCCGCGTGGAGCTGCCTCTGGCCCGACCCGTCATCGTGGCCGGCGTCCGCACCGCGGTGGTGGTCAACGTGGGGACGGCCGCCCTGGCCAGCTTCGTGGGCGCCGGCGGGCTGGGTGATGTCATCCAGATCGGAATCAACAACCAGCGGGACCGGATTCTCGTAGTGGGGGCCGCCCTCACCGCCCTGCTCGCCCTGGCCGCGGACTGGGCCGTCGCCGCCCTCGACGCCGTGGCCCGCCGCCAGCCCTACGAGGCGTGGCGGGCCAGGAGAGCGAGCAGCTCGGCGCCATAGCGCTCGACCAGCACGGGACCGAAACCGGGCAGGCCCAGCAGCTCGTCCGGGGTGACGGGGCGGGCTTCGGCCACCACCGCCAGCGTGGTGTCGTGGAAGATCACCTGGGCGGGCACACCCGAGGCCCGGGCCAGCCCCCGGCGCCATTCCACCAGGTCGGCCAGGACCCGGGGGTCGGCATCGGCGCCCGGGAGGCCCTTGCGCCCGGCCGGCCGCCGCGCTCTCAGACGGGCCCGTTCGGCGGCCACCGCGGCGCGCCAGTCGCCGTCCCCGCCGTCGGCCAGAGCCCCGAGCGCCGCCTCCACCTCGGCCAGGTAGGGGCTCTTGTGGCGGGTCATGGGCCGGGCACCGAGCGTGCGCTCCGCGGCCCAGGACAGCACGAGGTGGCGCTCGGCCCGGGTCAGGGCGACGTACAGGAGCCGGCGCTCCTCGGCCCGGGCGGCGGCCGTCTCGGCATAGGCGATGGGGACCAGCCCCCGTTCCAGCCCGGTGACGAATACCCAGGGCCACTCCAGCCCCTTGGCCCGGTGGAAGGTGAGCAGCTCCACGGCGTCGTCGCCGGTGGGGGTGTCGCCGTCGGCCAGCGCGGCGGTGAGATGGGCCATGAACCCGGGGAGGGTTCCCCCTCCGTCCTCGCCGGCCAGGTACTCGGCACCCAGGCGCACCAGCTCGGCGACGTGGCCCCGCCGTTCCTCAGGGGCGTCGTCGGCCCACAGCTCGAGACCCCCGAGGTGGTGGGCGAGCCCCACCCCGGGAGCGGTGGCGACCGCCCGGCGCAGCTCGTCCAGGGCGGCGACGACCTCGGGTCGCTCCAGGAAGCGGGCCGCTCCCCGCACCCGGTGGGGAATCCCGGCGGCGGCCAGGGCCGCCTCCAAGCGGGCCGACTGGGCATTGGTCCGGTAGAGCACCGCCATCGAGGACCAGGCGACGCCGGGACCGTGGGCGGCCCGCAGGGCCCGGGCCAGGCCGGCGGCCTCCTCGGCATCGGTGGGGTAGGCCACCACCTCCGGGAGCGGTCCGTCGGGCAGGGTGGGCCGCAGCGCGGGGCGGGAGCGCTTCCCGGCCGGCAGCACGGCGTGGGCCACGGCCAGCACCTGCGGGCTGGAGCGGAAGTTGGCCTCCAGGTGGACCACGGCGGCGCCGGGGAAATGGGTGCCGAACCCGGCCAGGTAGGTGGCGTCGGCCCCGGTGAAGCCGTAGATGGCCTGGTCCTCGTCGCCCACCACGCACAGGTCGGCGGGCCTCTGCGGGACACCCCCGGAACCCGGGTCACCCAGCCAGGCCCGCAGCAGCCGGAACTGGGCCGGGTTGACGTCCTGGAACTCGTCCACGAAGAAGTGTCGGAACCGCCAGCGGGTGGCGGCGGCGAACGCGGCGTCGTTCTCCAGCGCCTCGCTCAGTCCCCAGATCAGATCATCGAAGTCGACCAGGCCCCGGCGGCGCTTCTCCGTCTCGTAGCGCTCGTAGAGGCCTGCCACCTCCGCGGGGGGCCGGGGCGTGGCCCGGGCGGCACGGACCGCCGCCGCCTCGTAGGCCTCCGGCGCCACCAGGCGGGCCTTGGCCCACTCGATCTCGCCCGCCACTTCGGCGGCTTCCGCCCCGACCGACGGTCCGGGGGGCAGGAACGGGACGAGGAGGCGAACCTTGCGCTCGAGGAGGGCGGGGACGGCCTCACCCCGATCGGCCCAGCGCCGGCGCAGCTGGGCCAGGGCCACGGCGTGGAAGGTGCCGGTGGTCACCATGGTGGCCGGGCCGGCCCGCACCCCGGAACGCCGGAGGCCGAGCGCGGCCAGGCGCTCGGACAGCTCTCCGGCTGCTTTCCGGGTGAAGGTCAGGGCCAGGGTGTGGCCGGCGTCGATCCGCCCCATGGCGGCCTGGTAGGCGATCCGCCGGGTGAGCACCCGGGTCTTGCCCGACCCCGCCCCGGCCAGGATGCCCAGCGGCGAAACCGGTGTGACCACGGCCTGGCGCTGGCGCTCGTCGAGCCCCGACAGCAACGGTAGGTCGCCCATGAGGGGACCCTACCGGCGGGCTGTGACACGAATGGTGGATGGTCGGGGCCGGACGCGAGGAGGCCCCGAGTAGCTTTCGGTCGCCCGGGGGTGCGGGGGTGTCCCCCGCAGATAGACGCGAAGCCAGACGCGAGGAGGCCCCGAGTAGCTTTCGGCGCTTGCGCACCTCCGGTCTCCTCGGGGCCAGTCCTCCAGGGCTTGCAGCCTCGGCTCCGTGTCGCCGATCTCTTGCGAGTCCGGCATCCGGGTGACCCCGTCTTCCACCCGAGGGTGGGCCCGGAGCCAAGCTTCGGCGCTGCCCTTCCTGGGCGCCAGACACGAAGGTCTGACTCTCAGGGCCCTCGGCGTCCCGGCGGGCTCGGCCCCTTGCGGTTCCTTGCCGTACCGTCCGTGTCGAGGACGAGTGCGAACATACAGGTGGCCGGAGCGGGGGTCAAGAGCCGGTCGACACAGTTCCGGAAATTCCTCCCCGGCTTGCCCACGTTTGGGTGCTTCGTCCTCGAAAGCCTCGCCGCCCGCTCCGGTTTGCCCCGGTAAGGTCGGGGCCGTGCGCCTGTCCCGGCGGGAGTTCGAGGCCCTGGTGGCCGAGGCGCTCGACGCCATCCCCGAGGGACTCGCCCGCCTGATGGACAACGTCGTCGTGATCGTCGAGGAGTGGCCCACCGACGAGCAGCGGGGCGAACACGAAACCCTCTTCGGTTACTACGAAGGCACGGCCCTCACGGAACGTACGGACTACTTCGGGGTCCTCCCCGACCGGATCACCATCTTCCGGGGCCCGCTGTGCGAGGCGTGCGAGACGGAGGACGATCTGATCGACGAGGTCTACGTCACCGTCGTCCACGAGGTGGCCCACCACTTCGGCATCTCCGACGACCGCCTGGCCGAGCTCGGCTGGGACTGAAAGCGGCCCGCCCGGGCCGTTCTAGGCTGAGCGCCGTGCCGGTGTCGCAGGGGAGCGCCAAGATCGTCTACGGGGCCCTGCGGGCGGCGGGGGTGCGGCTGGTGGCCGCCCTTCCGGAGAGCTGGCTCACGCCGGTCATCGCCCTGGCCGGAGCCGACCCCGACGTGACCCTGGTGGAAGTGGCCAAGGAGGAGGAGGCCGTCGGGGTGGCCATGGGGGCCCACCTGGCCGGAGCCCGTGCCGCCGTCCTCATGCAGAACCACGGGCTGCTGGCCTCGGTCAACGGCATCGTGTCCGGCGCCATGCTCTACCGCATCCCGCTGCTCCTGGTGGTGAGCGACCGGGGCCATCTCGGCGAGACCGACCCGTGGCAGACCGAAGGCGGCAAGGCCACCCGCCCGCTGCTGGACGCCCTCGGCATCGTGTGGGACGAACTCGAAGACACCGAGGAGGTGGAGGACCGGGTGGCCGACGCCGTGGTCCTGGCCGAGTCGTCCCTCGCGCCGGTGGCGCTGCTGCTCACCCGGCGGCTCATGTGCCCGGAGTCCCAGGTGTCCCCGCGGGGAGACGGCCCATGAGGCGACTCGAGTGCCTGGCGGCCGTTCACGCCGACCTGGCCGGCGCGGCGGTCGTGACCAACATGGGCGCGGTGGCCGCCGAGCTCCACTCCCTCGGTCACCGGGAGACCTTCTTCTACCTGCAGCACGCCATGGGGCTGGCCTCATCGGTGGGCCTCGGAGTGGCGCTGGCCCAGCCCGACCGGAAGGTGGTGATCCTGGACGGTGACGGGTCCGTGCTCATGAACCTGGGGACGCTGGCCACCCTGGCCCGCCACGGCCCGCCCAACCTGTCCCACGTCGTCTTCGACAACGGCGTGTTCCTCTCCAGCGGCGGCACACCGACCCCGACGGCGGACGGCGTGGACCTGACCGCGGTCGCCCGGGGCACCGGCATCGACTCGGCCAGGACGGTCGCCACGCCCGACGGGTTCGCCGCCGCCGTCCGGGAGGACATGGCCGCCGGCCGCTTCACCTTCCTGCTGGCCAAGGTGGAAGCCGTCGGTCCGGCCAGCTTCCACATGGACCTGCATCTGCTCGAGAACCGCTTCGCCTTCGCCCGGGCGCTGTCCGCTCAGCCGGCCAGGTAACGCTCGACGACGGCGACCTCCTCGGCCAGGTGCTCCCGGAGGCCCGAGACGATGGCCGTCTCGACCGACCTGCCGACCAGGGGAACCCGCACCGCCACTTCGCCCTCCGCCAGCCGTCTGGTCCTGCCGGGACCGCCGGGCTCGAAGGAGTAGCGCCCGGAGGCGCGCAGCAGGTTGCCGTAGTTGTCGGGGGCCAGGGTGAAGTCGACCTGATGGCGGGTGAGGTCATGGGTGGAGTGCTCGACCCAGGAGAGTCGGGCCGGGTCGACCACCTTGCGGGCGGCGGGGGAGAGGTCGCCGGTGAACTGGTACCGGATCTGGAGGTTGACCACGTCGCCGTTCTCGGTCCGGCTCAGGACCTGGGGCCGGCCGAGGTGGGGAAGGGAGCCGAGCGCGGAGTAGAGGTCGGGTTCGGTGAAGGCCAGGGCGATGGCGTCGATGGGAGCGTCGAAGCTCTGCTCGAGGCGGAACCTCATCGAGCCGCTAATCGGGGAGCACCCGCACGGTGCCGGCCATGCCGCGGCCGGGGTCGCCGTGGAGGCGGCAGTGGTACGTGAACAAGCCGGTGGAGAGGAAGGTGTGCTGGTAGGTGTCTCCGCCGCGCATGCAGACTCCCCGGGGCAGGCCGCACGTCGGGCTGGAGTCCCAGGTGTGGTCGTCGGCGCCGACGTGGTGGTACAGGCCACTGTCCTTGTGGACCCAGGTGACCGTCTCACCGACGGTCACGGTGATGTCCGGGGGCACGAAGCGCACGCCTTGGAGCGCGACCTCCGGGACGGCGGCCCGCGCCGGAAGCGGCAACAGCCAGGGGAGCAGCGCGAGCGCGGTCCGGGCCTTCGTCCCCATGGCCGAAACGATAACCGAGGGACTACTAGGCTCCCCGCCCGTGACCAGCGAATTCGTGGTGTGGGCGCTCGGCGCCGACCGGCCCGGCATCGTGGCCTCGGTGACCGGCGTCCTCTTCCAGATGGGCTGCAACCTGAAGGACTGCTCCATGACCGTGCTCTCGCGGCACTTCGCCATGATGATGCTGGTGGAGGGGGCCGGCGGCCTGTCCCCCGAAGCCCTGGAGGCGGAGCTGGCCAAGTCGGAGGGCTGCGCCGAGCTGAACGTGGCCGTGCGCCCGGCCGGTGAAGGGGCGTCGATCGTGGTGGAGGGGGAGCCGTACGTCGTCTCCGTGTACGGCTCGGACCATCCGGGGATCGTGCACCGGATCGCCACCGTCCTGGCCGACCACAGCGCCAACATCACCGACGTCAACACCCGGGTGATCGGCGGCGACGACGAGCCTGTGTACGCCATGCTGCTCGAGGTCACCCTGCCCCGCAGCCTGGACCCGGCCGAACTCGACGGGGCCCTGCAGGCCACGGCGGCCGAGGTGGGTGTCGACGCCAGCCTGCATCCCGCCGACGCCGAGGGCTTCTAGTGGTACGTCCCGCAAATGATCGGGCGGTTCTGGCGGCCCTGAACGCCGCTGGCTGCGTCCTCCTCCTCGGCGGAGGAAAAGCTCCGCCTCGTCGTGC
>Ga0299907_10001802_pt1 | contig 12637 bp, 9 predicted proteins | sample RVTome_16_FD_198680 | JGI IMG/M metagenome (GOLD analysis project Ga0299907, IMG submission 198680) | Soil microbial communities from uranium-contaminated site in the Upper Colorado River Basin, Wyoming, United States - RVT152D67 (version 2) ...
CCTCACGGTCGGCGACGAGACATGGGAGTTCGCCGAGGCGACGCTCATCGGCTACCAGAGGCCGGCGATCGCCGGACGCACGGAGTACAACATGGAGCTCGAGGACGAGGAGCGGGGCGCGTCCGTGAGCTTCGCGTACGACTACGCCTCACGCCGGCTGACGCTCGCCAACGTCGCGCGGGACGGCGATGCCGGGGACGTGCCGGCCGACGCGTGCGACCTCCTGGTCGAGGAGATCGGCAGGCCCAACCCGCGGACGACGGTGATCGAGCTGACTGTCCAGTGCGCGCAGGTTGAGGTCCCCGGCCTCGGCCGCGTCTCGATCGAGGGCACCGTGGTCGTCGACCGCATCGAGTTCCCGGCCTAGCCCGCGGCGTCGACCCGCAGGGCAACCTCGTCGAGCGCATCCTGGAGGCGGGCGAGCAGCGGCCGCAGGGGCTCGCGCTGGCCGACGCGGATCGGCTCACTCGCCTCGACGCGCAGGCTGGAGAACGGCAGGGGCACGATGTGCCGATCCCAGCGGCCCGGCAGCCGGAGCGCGGGGCGCGCCCAGACGGCCCACGGCTGGAGCGGCAGGCCGGCCTGGCGGGCGACGATCAGCGCGCCGGGCTTGGCGCGGCGGTATGGCCCGACCGGCCCGTCCGGGCTGACGACCGGCGACGAGCCCTCGCGGCCGATGCGGGCGAGCTCGAGCGACAGGCGCGCGGCCTCCGCGCGCTGGCCCTCCGCCGGCAGCGGCACCGATCCGGAGTCCAGGTGCCCGAGCATGCTGGTCATCACCTCACCGCGGAACGTCTGCGTGCTGAAGCTGACGTGGTGCTGGATCGGTCGGGCGCGGAACGCGGCCGCTGCGGCGACGAGGTTGTACTCGTGCCAGAACGCGAGGACGACCTGCTCCTGCGTGACCGCGCCTTGAATCCGGCAGGTGGCCGCCACCAACCGCACGTAGGCGGCCATGAGACGGCCGATGAGACGCGCCAGCAGACGCATCGGCACCGGCGGGCCTAGAGGTAGCGCTCGCCGGCCGTACGCGCGATCTCGTCGAGGACCGGCTTGATCTCCTCGGCACGATCGCGGTGGCAGACGAGGAGGGCGTCCGGCGTGTCGACGATGATCACGTCCTCGAGCCCGACGGTCACCACGAGACGCTCACCGCCGTGGACGAGCACGCGGTGCGAGTCGCGGTCGAGATGGCGCCCCGAAGCGACGAAATCGGCACCGGTGGCCGCCGAGAGCGCTTCGAGCAGCGCCGACCAGGAGCCGATGTCGGACCAGCCCGCGTCGAGCGGCACGACCGCCATGCGTCCCTCCGCGGCCGCGGGCTCCGCGACGCCGGTGTCGATGGCGATGGCCGGGACCGCCGCGAGGATGTCGCGCACCCGCCCCATCCAGCCCGGCGTGCGGTGCACCCGCTCGATCTGCTCGAGGGACGTGGCCAGCTGCGGCTGGAAGCGCTCGAGCGCCTGGCGGTATACGTACGTGCGCCACACGAAGATGCCTGCGTTCCACAGGTAACCGCCGTCCTCGACAAATGTCGCGGCGGTCCCGGCGTCCGGCTTCTCCACGAAGCGCTCGACGAGCGCGGTGCTGGCCGACGGATGGAGCGGCGCCGCAGCCTTGATGTACCCGTAGCCGGTGGCAGGGTGGGTCGGCACCACCCCGAGCGTGACGAGGTAGCCGCGCTCCGCGGCGGCGGCGGCCTGCTTCAATGCGTCGACAAAGGCCTCGGTGTCGGCCACGAAGTGGTCCGCTGGCAGCACCAGCGCGACCTCGTCACTCTCGCGTCGCGCCATGACCGCCGCGAGGCCGGCCGCCACCGCGGTCGAGCGCGCCAGCGGTTCGCCGAGGACGTTGTCCGGCGGCAGCTGGGGGAGCTGATCCTGGGTGGCCCGGACGTGGGCCTGGCTGGTGATGACGTACACGTCCTCCGGCTTCAGGAGGGAGCCGAGGCGGGCCACGGTCTGCTGGAGCAGGCTCGTCTCGCCGGTCAGCGCCAGGAGCTGCTTCGGCGTGCTGCGCCGCGACAGGGGCCAGAGCCGGGTGCCGGCTCCGCCGGCCATGACGATGGCGTACATCAGTCGCGCTCGACCTCGGCCTCGAGTCGCTCGCCAAGCTCCAACGTTCTGCGATAGGCGGCCCAGACCGCGTCGCTGAAGACGGTCCGGATGCGCCCCTTCTCCAGCTCGTAGATGGCGGCGGCGCTCGTGCCGCCCGGAGAGGTGACCGCGTTGCGGAGCTGAGCGGGGTGGAGCTCCGAGGCGCGCGCGTACTCCGCGGAGCCGATGAGCGTCTCGACCACGAGGTCGTGCGCCAGCTCACGCGGGAAGCCGAGATGGACCCCGGCGTCGATGAGCGCCTCCATGACCGAGAACAGGTAGGTCGGCCCCGTGCCCGACAGCGCGGTGGCCATCGCCACGAACGCCTCGTCCGCCACCTGGCGCTCGTCGCCGAGGGCTCGCAGCACGGCTCGAGCCTGGTCGCGCTGGCGCGCGCTGCACGCCTCGGACGCCGCCCACACGCTGATGCCGCGACGGATCTGGCTCGGCGTGTTCGGCATCGCGCGCACGACCGCCGCGTGCTGGAGGCCGTCGACGAGCGTGCGCAGCGTGGCGCCGGCGACGATCGACACGACCACCTGGTCGGCTGCGAGCCGGCCGCGCAGCTCGCGCATGACCCGAACCAGCATCTGTGGCTTCACCGCGAGGACGACCACCTCGGCATCGGCGAGCGCATCGCGGTTGGCGGCTACCGGCTGGATGCCGTGGCGCTCCGCCAGCGCCTCGCGTCGCTCGCGGCGCGGATGCGAGGCGATGAGCAGGCCGGGCTCGACGGCCCGATCCGCCAGCAGGCCGGCGATCATCGCCTCGGCCATCACGCCGGCGCCGACGATTCCGACCCGCATTCTGCGTCGTGCCATCAGCCACCCTCCTTCGTCGCCGGCCCCACCGCCACCTCGGTCCCGAGCAGCGCGCGGGCCGCGTCGATCTCGCTCGCCGGCGCTCGCGCCCTGTCCAGCAGATCCACGGCCGCGCCGGCCATCCGCCGGGCGCCCGTCACGTCGCCCATCTCGAGCAGCGAGCGCCCGAGTCCAAGGGCCGCGCGCCCCTGTTCCTGCTCGGCGCCGATGTCGCGGGCCTCGTCGATCGCCTCGGCATAGTACCGGCGCGCGCTGACGGGGTCGCCGGCGGCGGTCCGCAGGTCGCCGATGCGCCGCGCCTGCCGCGCGGCATGGAGGGTGGCGTGCGCCTGCTCGAAGTGCCAGAGCGCACGATGCGCCCACACGTCGGCCTGCCACCACTCCTCGGCCGCGATGGCCGTCTCCATCGCCGCCACCGCGCCGGCAGCCGCGCGCCGATGGTCGGCGTCGCGCTCGGCGGCGAGGTAGGCGTCGGCCAGCTGGCCGCGGCGCAGGGCCATCGGGAGCTCCGGCAGCCCGCCCCGCGGTGCGGGACGCGATCCGCCCAGGGCAGTCCGGGCCGACGCGACCAGCCGGCTGAGCAGCCCGGGGCGCGGCTCGCCCCAACGGGGGGGGCGGGGGTCGTGCGCGCGGGCGGCGCCCATCGGCTCGATGCTCAGCCCGCGGCGGCGCGGAGCTCGTCCACGCGGTCCAGCCGCTCCCAGGGGAGGTCAAGGTCGTCCCGTCCGAAGTGGCCGTACGCCGCTGTCTGGCGATAGATCGGCCGGCGCAGGTCGAGGCCGGCGATGATCGCGCCGGGGCGCAGGTCGAAGGTGCGCTCCACGATGTCGGCCAGCACCGTGTCGGAGACCGTGCTGGTGCCCCAGGTCTGCACGTTGATGGCGAGCGGGTGAGCGACGCCGATGGCGTAGGCCAGCTGCAGCTCGCAGCGTCGGGCGAGCCCGGCGGCCACCACGTTCTTCGCCACGTAGCGGGCCATGTAGGCACCGGAGCGGTCGACCTTGGTCGGGTCCTTGCCGCTGAACGAGCCCCCACCGTGGCGCGCCATGCCGCCGTACGTGTCGACGATGATCTTCCGGCCCGACAGGCCGGAGTCCCCCATCGGTCCGCCGATGACGAAGCGGCCGGTCGGGTTGACGAGGTGGCGGGTGTCGTCGTCGAGCAGCTCGGCCGGGATGGCCGCCTCGACCACCTCGCGCCGGACCTCGGCGGCCAGATCTTCCATCGCGACGTCGGGGTCGTGCTGGGTGCTGACGAGCACGGTGTGGACGCGCCGCGGGCGGGCGTCGGCGTCGTACTCGACCGTGACCTGGGTCTTGCCGTCTGGGCGCAGGTAGGGCAGCGTTCCGTCGCGCCGAACCTCGGACAGGCGCCGCGCGACGCGGTGGGCGAGCAGGATCGGCATCGGCATCAGCTCGTCCGTCTCGTCGCTGGCGTAGCCGAACATCATCCCCTGGTCGCCGGCGCCGAGCTCGTCGGGCTCGAGCCCGTCGCGGGACTCGAGGGCGTGGTCGACGCCGAGCGCGATGTCGGGCGACTGCTCCTTGATCGCGGTGAGCGTGCCGCACGTTTCCCAGTCGAACCCGAGGCGACTGTCGTTGTAGCCGATCTGCCGCACGGTACGGCGCACGACCTCCTGCACATCGACCCAGTGCTTCGTGGTCATCTCACCCAGCACCAGGACGAGCCCGGTCGTGGTGGCCACCTCGATCGCGCAGCGGGCCACGGGGTCGTGCTCGAGCACGTCGTCGAGCACGGCATCGGCGATGGCGTCACACAGCTTGTCGGGGTGCCCCTCGGTCACGGACTCGGACGTGAACAGGACCGGCGGGCTGGCGTCTGGCATCGGTGCTCCGTGCGGCTCGAGGTGGGCGGGATCGAGTGTAGCGCCGTCAGCCCCCCGCTTCGCCGCCGTGCCCGGCCGGGACCATCAGCCAGGCCGCGACGAGGGTCGTGAGCGGCACGGCCGCCACGATGCCGATGCTCCCAACCAGCGCCCGGATGACCTCGACCGCGACGACCTCGCCGTTGAGCACGATGAGCGGCGCCTGGCCGCTGAGCGCGAAGAGGAGCAGGAGCGGCAGGCTCGCGCCGAGGTACGCGAGCACGAGGGTGTTCACGGTCGCCGCGATGTGCGCGCGCCCGACGTGCATGGCCCGACCGATCACCCCCCGCCGGTCCGCCTCCGGGCGAGCGCGATGCAGCTGCTCGACGGTGGCGGCCTGGGTGACGGTCACGTCGTCGAGCACGCCGAGGGCGCCGAAGACGGTCGCGGCCAGCAGGATGCCCTGGAGGTCGATGCGCTCGCCGACGAGGGGGATCAGGAACGCGATCTCCTCGTTGCCCTGGAGCGCCGTGAACTCGGCGGCGGCGGTGAACAGGGCGGCCAGCAGCGCCGTCACACCCAGCGCAGCCAGCGTGCCGAGCAGCGCCGACAGCGTGACGCGCCCGGGTCCTTCCGTGAGCAGCAGGGTGGCGAGGGTCACGAGCGCCCCGCCGCCGACGGCGAGCAGGATCGGGTCGAAGCCGCGGAGGAGAAGCGGCACGACGAGCTTGACGACCACGGCCAGGGTCAGCGCCAGGGCGACGATCGAACGGGCTCCGCGCAGCCCGCCGATCACGATCACGGCGGCCGCGAAGGCCGCCGCCACCAGCCCGAGCAGCGGCAGGCGCCACGGCTCGGCGATGACGGCGAAGGTGCCCGCGGCCGGGCCAGTGAAGCGGGTCAGGACGACCTCGTCGCCCACCTCGTAGGGCGCGCGGTTCCCGGAGCCGGGGATCGCGGCCGAGCCATCCTGGACGATCGCCTCGAGCCGCTCGCCGGTCTCGACGACCTCGACCGCGAAGAGGGGCAGGCCGGCGGCATCGGTCCCGAGCGACTCGACGATTCGGGCGTGCTCGCTGCGCTGGCCGATGACCGGCACGGCATCGCCCGGGGTGAGGTCCGGCAGCAGCCAGAGCACTGCCAGCAGGACGAGGCCGCCGGCGATCGCCGGCACCGATGCGCCGATCCGGCGCGCGAGGGAGTCTGGCATGCGGGAACGATGGTAGCTCCGCCCACGCCCTCGCCGGCGAGCTTGTCTGAATGTGGCTCAGGCCGTGCTGGCCGGACGGACTGCGATGGCGATCGCGTCGGCTGACCCCGGCCCGAGCAGCTTCGCGAACTCAACGGCGGCTGCCTGAGCGCCGGCCAGGTCTCCGCCGAGCGCAGCGTGCTGGACACGGCCTTGCCAGGCGCCGAGCTGGTCGGACGCCGCCTCGCCGCGGCCGACGGAGGGAAGCAGCATCACGTCGAGCTCGACCTCGGCGCGCATGACGCCGACGCTGAAGGGATCCGCCCTTCCCGCGATCCAGACGGCGATCTCGCCAGTCGAGTCGCGAAACTGGACCCGCCTCGACTCGTGGCTTCCGGCCAGGCCAATGATGCGGCCGACGATCGTCGCCGGTTGTTGGACGGCCCGACCGGCGATCAGCGTGGCGATCGTCGTCGTCGCGCCGCGGGGTCTGGCGAGCTCGATGTCCACACCGGCCGCGACCTGCCAGCGGTGCGGCCAGGCCAGTGGACTGTTCGTGTCGACCACCTCGACCCCCAGGTCGTCGTGGGCCGCGAACTCCTCGTTCCATCGCGAGGTGACCTCGTCCCACGCGCGCTGGTCGGCGATCGCCGCCCGGCCGAAGCTCCACTCGACGAGGCCGGTGCGCACGGCCTCTGCGGCTGCGCGGTAGTAGGCGGCCAAGCTCCTGTGCCGCAGGCGTGCCTCCCCGTCGACGTACTCATGCTCCCAGAGCGGGACGCCGAGCTCCGGCGGGGCGGTGAGGTCGGCGCAGAGCAACAAGGCGAAGCCGAACGAGCCGATCGGAAAGAGCACGGGCAGGGCCACGGCCGCCTCGTCACGTTCCCGCCGCCAGCTCTCCAGGCGCTCGAGTGCGGTCCCCCACTCCGGGTACGGCATGAGCTGCGGGTCCTGGAACCGCTTCCACATCGTCCGCAGCGCCTCTGGGAGCGGCAGCGGTGCCACTCCGGCCGCAACCAGGTCGAGGTCTTCGTCCGCGGCGCCAAGAGAGGGCATCGGCCCGTCGATCGATCGGACGGCCTCGAGGTACTCGTCCATCGCCTCGACCAGCTGCGCTGGCTCGGGCTGTGAGGCCATGTCTAGGTGCCGGACTCCCAGGACTCGCTGTAGGCCTGCTGCGCGGCCGTCATCGGCTCGATCCGGATGCCCATGCTCTCGAGCTTGAGACGGGCCACTTCGCGATCGATCTCGTCGGGGATGCCGTGGACCGTGGGCTCGAGATCCTCGACGTTGGCACGCAGCCACTCCAGGCCGAGGGCCTGGTTCGCGAAGCTCATGTCCATGACCATGGCCGGGTGGCCCTCGGCGGCGCCCAGGTTCACGAGACGGCCATCGGCGAGAACGTAGATGCGGCGCCCATCGGGCATGAGGTACTCGCGCGTGAACGGGCGGACCTCGCGCGAGGAGGTCGACTGCTCCTCGAGCGCGCCGAGCTCGAACTCATCGTTGAAGTGGCCGGCGTTGGCCAGGATGGCTCCATCGGGCATCAGCCCGAAGTGGTCGCGGCCCCACACGTTGAGGTTGCCGGTGGCGCTGATGAACAGCTCGCCGATCCTCGCCGCGTCGGCGGCGTTCATCACCCGGTAGCCGTCCATGGCCGCCTCGAGGGCGCGGACCGGGTCCACCTCGACGACCACCACGTTCGACCCCATGCCGTGGGCGCGCGACGCGATGCCGCGCCCGACCCAGCCGTACCCGCCGATCACGACCGTCTTGCCGGCGAACAGGATGTTCGTGGCCCGCAGCACGCCGTCGATGGCGCTCTGGCCGGTGCCGTATCGGTTGTCGAAGAGGTGCTTCGTGAGCGCCTCGTTGACCGCCACCACCGGGTAGGCGAGCTTGCCGGCGGCGGCCATGGCCCGCAAGCGGATGACACCCGTCGTCGTCTCCTCCGTGCCGCCGACGACCGCGTCCAGCAGCTCGCGCCGGCTGGTGTGCAGCTCGTTCACGAGGTCGGCGCCGTCGTCCATCGTCACCTCTGGCCGATGGTCGAGCGCCGCGCCGATATGCGCGTAGTACGAGTCGCGGTCCTCTCCCTTGATGGCGAAGGTCGGAATCTCGAAGTGGGTCACCAGCGAGGCGGCCACGTCGTCCTGGGTGGAGAGAGGGTTCGACGAGCACAGGACCGCGTCGGCGCCGCCGGCGGCAAGGGTGCGCATGAGGTTCGCCGTCTCGGCCGTCACGTGCAGGCAGGCGCTGATTCGCCAGCCGGAGAGCGGGCGCTCGGCGGCGAACCGCTCGCGGATGCCGGCCAGGACCGGCATCTGTCGGTCTGCCCACTCGATCTTCAACCGGCCGGCCTCGGCGAGGTCGAGATCCGCGACGTCGGAAGATGTCACCTGGATTCGCGTGGCCACGGGAATCGCATTGCCTCTCGTATCGGTCGCATGAGTCCCCAGCCTCCCGCCCGCCTGCGGACCAGGCGCTCGATCAGCTGGCAGTGGGTACGGTAGCCGAGGCGGGTGTAGGCCGCGACGGCCGGGTCGTTGTCATGGTGGACGTTGAGGGCAACGTCCCCGACGTGGTCGAGCAGCTCGGCCGTGACCGAGCTGGTCACCATCTTCGCGAAGTCGTGGCCGCGGAAGTCGACGTGGGTCATCACGTTGCCGACGACGGCGATCCCCTCCCGCACGTTGACCGCATGCGTGCCGGCCGCGCTGACCAGCCGGCCGCGCACGCGAACGCCGAAGTACACGCCCTCCTCGAGCACCGATGGCGGGAAGCCGGCCCGGAAACCGAGCTGGTAGAGCCGGTTGAGGTCGTCGATGTCGAGCGCGCTGAGGCGCTCTGCCGGGCCGGCGAAGGGCTTGAACGTGTCGCGGTCGACGACCATGCGCAACATCGTGGTCGGCGCGTCCAGCTCGTACAGGTCGCTGAGGGCGGCGCCGTGCAGCTCGGTGCCCTGGAGGTAGGCGTCGCGCGGCTTCAGCACGCTCTCGAGAATCGCTCGGCAGCCGTCCGGGGCGCCCATCAGGAAGAGCGGCTGCGGGACGAGCCCCTCGTGGTGCATGACGAGGGAGGTCGGCCGCCCGCCGTCGTCGTAGGCCATGCCCCAGGCGACGCGGTTGCGGTTCGGGCCGTCGAGGTCGCCGAGGGCGTAGGCGGCGTAGAGCGGGTCGCTGCGCAGGTACGCGGCGATCTCGTCGCGGTCGCTGACGGCGCGGGCCCGGGAGCGGAGGGAGGTCGCGACGGCCATCGGTCCGGCTCCGGCGGCGATCAGTAGCTGAGGAGCGTGTGGATCTCGAACTCGGAGAGCTTGTCGCGCCCCTTGAGGGCGGTCAGCTCGACCATGAACGAGAGGCCGGCGATCTCGCCGCCGAGGCGTCGGACGAGCTCGATCGTGCCCAGCACCGTCCCGCCGGTTGCGAGCAGGTCGTCGACGATGAGCACCCGTTGCCCGGACTCGATCGCGTCGGAGTGGATCTCGAGCGTGGCGGTGCCGTACTCGAGCTCGTACTCGACCTCGAGCGTCTCGGCCGGGAGCTTGCCGAGCTTGCGCACCGGGACGAACCCTGCGCCGAGCTTGTAGGCCAGCGGTGCCGAGAAGATGAAGCCGCGGGACTCCATGCCGACGACGAGGTCGACCTGCGTGCCGCCCGCCTGATCGGCCATTCGATCGATCACCTCGCGAAAGGCGTCCGGCCGCTTCAGCAGGGTGGTGATGTCGTAGAACCGGATCCCCGGCTTCGGGAAGTCGGGCACCTCGCGGATCAGGGCGCGCAGGTCGTCGACGGAGGTGACGGTCACGATGATGTGGGGCACTCCAGCTGAGGCTCGTGGCGCCATCGGCGCCCGCAGAGTCTAGACCGATGCGTCCGCCGCGGGCAATGGACGTTGGTCCCGCGTCCTTTGCGCCCTTAGGCAGACATTTGACAGTCATCCACCCGTCGTGCCGACTGCCGCCGTGGCAGGCGCGTGACCGCAGCGATGAGCCCGTTGTGACTAACGCCGCTGTGGGTGGCAATAGGGAGGAGCTCGGCCGCTCCACGCGCCGGTGCGAGCGCGGATGGGTCGGCCAGGTGCCGACCGCGGCAGCTAACTCCAACCAGGACGGCAGATGACCCGGCCGAGGGGCCCGTTGTGACATCTGCCGCGATGGTTGGCGGTAGACCCGACCCTCAGGCGCGAGAGGCGAGGCGGCGCAGGACGGTCTGGAGCACGCCGCCGTTGCGCAGGTAGGTCACATCGATCGCCCCGTCCAGGCGTGCCACGGCCTGGAAGCGCGACTCGCGTCCGTCCTCGCCGGTTGCGGTGACGGCCACCTCCATCCGTGGCCGCAGGCCGCCGGCCAGACCGGTGATGTCGAACGTCTCCCTTCCGCTCAACCCGAGCGAGGCGGCGTTCTCGCCGGGCAGGAACTGGAGCGGCAGGATGCCCATGCCGACGAGGTTGGACCGATGGATCCGCTCGTAGGACTCGGCGATGACGGCGCGCACGCCCTGGAGCAGCGGTCCCTTGGCGGCCCAGTCGCGAGACGAGCCGGAGCCGTATTCCTTGCCCGCCAGGATGACGAGCGGTGTGCCCTCGGTGCCGTAGCGCATCGCCGCGTCGAAGATGCTCAGCCGCTCGCCCGTGGGCAGGTGCTCGGTGACGTTGCCCTCCGCGTCGGGCGTGAGGAGGTTGCGCAGCCGGATGTTCGCGAAGGTGCCGCGCATCATCACCTCGTGGTGGCCACGCCGAGAGCCGTACGAGTTGAAGTCGCGCGGCTCGACCTCATGCGCGAGCAGCCACTCCCCCGCCGGTGAGGTGCGGGCGATCGAGCCGGCCGGGCTGATGTGGTCGGTCGTCACGCTGTCCCCCAGCACCGCCAGGGCGCGGGCGCCGGCGATGTCGGTGATCGCGGCCGGGGCATCCGCCAATCCGTCGAAGAACGGCGGACGGGCAACGTACGTCGAGTTCGGGTCCCATGCGTATCGGTCCCCGTCAGGCACCGGCAGCGCGCGCCACCGGTCGTCACCGTCGAAGACCGATGCGTAGTTGCGCGTGAAGACCTCGCCGCTGACCGCCTTGAGCACCACGCTCGCGACCTCCTCCGGTGACGGCCAGATCTCGGCCAGCATGACCGGCCGGCCGGCGCGATCGGTCCCGATCGGCTCGCTCGTGAGGTCGATGTCGATGCGCCCGGCCAGCGCGAAGGCGACGACGAGCGGCGGTGAGGCGAGATAGCTGGCGCGGGCCAGCGGATGGATGCGCCCTTCGAAGTTGCGGTTGCCCGACAGGACGGCCACCGCGGCGAGATCGTTGGCCTCGATGGCCTCGGCGACCGGCTCTGCCAGCGGGCCCGAGTTGCCGATGCAGGTCGTGCAGCCGTAGCCGACGAGGTGGAACCGCAGCTTCTCGAGCGGGTCCATGAGCTCGGCGGCGCGCAGGTAGTCGGTCACGGCGCGCGAGCCGGGCGCCAGCGAGGTCTTCACCCACGGCTGCGTCTCGAGGCCGCGGGCCACCGCGTTGCGGGCCACGAGCCCGGCGGCGACCATGACCGAGGGGTTGCTCGTGTTCGTGCATGAGGTGATGGCCGCGATCACCACCGAGCCGGTGCGGATCTTGTGGCGCTGGCCGTCGAGACGGACCTCGGCGGCGCGGTAGTGGGCGTCGGCGGGGAGCCGGTCCGGCTCGTGCCGAGCGGGGGCGCGGGTGGCGCGCTCGCCGGCGCTCGGATCGCGCGTGTAGGACGGCGGGTCGGAGGCCGGGAAGGACTCATCGCTCGCCTCGTCGACGGTGCCACGGGCGCCCTCGATCCCGTCCTCGGCGTGCGCGTGCTCGGTCCCGTCCTCGTGCGAGTGCAGGCCATTCGGGAACGCGGCCTGGAAGCTCGTGCGCATGTCGGACAGCGCCACACGGTCCTGCGGGCGCTTCGGCCCGGCCAGGGAGGGCACCACCGTCGACAGGTCGAGGCTGAGCGACTCGCTGAAGCGCGGCTCGGGGCCGTCATCGGTCCGGAACAATCCCTGGGCCCGAGCGTAAGCCTCGACGCGGGCCACGACCTCGTCCGGGCGGCCGGTCATGCGCAGGTAGCGCAGCGTCTCGTCGTCGATCGGGAAGAGCGTCGCCGTGGCACCGAACTCGGGCGACATGTTGCTGATCGTGGCGCGGTCGGCGATGCCGAGGCGCGACAACCCCGGGCCGTGGAACTCGACGAACTTGCCGACCACCCCGTGGCCGCGGAGTATCTCGGTCACGTAGAGCACGAGATCGGTGGCGGTGGCACCGGGCGGCAGCTCGCCGTCGAGCCGGAAGCCGACGACGATCGGCATCGGCTGGTAGAGCGGCTGGCCGAGCAGGGCGGCCTCGGCCTCGATCCCGCCGACGCCCCAGCCGACGACGCCGAGGCCATTGATCATCGTCGTGTGCGAGTCGGTGCCGACCAGCGTGTCGGGCAGGAGGACGCCGTCGCGCTCGCTCACGACGTCTGCGAGGAACTCGAGGTTGACCTGGTGCACGATGCCGGTCCCCGGCGGCACGACGCGGAAGTCCGTGAACGCCTGCTGGGCCCAGCGCAGGAGCGCATAGCGCTCGCCGTTACGCTCGTACTCGCGCTCGACGTTGATGAGGAAGGCGGCATCCGACCCGAACTCGTCGACCTGGACCGAGTGGTCGATGACGAGGTCGGCGGGCACGAGCGGGTTGATCTTCGACGGGTCGCCGC
>Ga0299907_10001803_pt1 | contig 12636 bp, 9 predicted proteins | sample RVTome_16_FD_198680 | JGI IMG/M metagenome (GOLD analysis project Ga0299907, IMG submission 198680) | Soil microbial communities from uranium-contaminated site in the Upper Colorado River Basin, Wyoming, United States - RVT152D67 (version 2) ...
GTGCGGGCTACCATGCCATAAATGACCGACCTTTCCGCCATCGTTTCTTCCTCGGCCTTCTGGCGCGTGAATGCGCCCGACGCCGATCCCGCCGAGACGCGCGAGTGGCTGGAGGCCTTCGACGCCCTGGTCGAAGCCGAGGGGCGCGAGCGCGCCACCTTCCTGCTGCGCAAGCTCCTGGACCATGCCCGCGCACGGCGCGTGCCGCTCCCGCCGGTATTGAACACGCCGTACAAGAACTCGATCGCCCTTGCCCACCAGCCGCAATTCCCGGGGAACCTGGAGCTGGAGCAGCGCCTGTCGTCGATCGTGCGCTGGAACGCGCTCGCCATGGTGGTGCGCGCCAACCGCGCGCATGCCGAGCTCGGCGGCCACATCGCGAGCTATGCCTCGGCGGCGGACCTGTTCGAAGTGGGCTTCAACCATTTCTTCGGAGCCGATGACCTGGTGTATTTCCAGCCGCATTCGGCGCCGGGTGTCTATGCGCGCGCTTTTCTGGAGAACCGTTTAACCGAAGAGCAGCTTGATCACTATAGAAGAGAAACCCAGGGCAAAGGCCTGTCGTCCTACTGCCACCCGTATCTGATGCCCGAGTTCTGGCAGTTCCCCACCGGCTCCATGGGCCTCGGGCCGCTCAGCGCCATCTACCAGGCGCGCTTCATCCGCTACCTGGAGCACAGGAAACTCCTTCAGGAAAAGAAGGCAAAGGTCTGGACGTTCGTCGGCGACGGCGAGATGGACGAGCCCGAAGCGCTCGCCGGCCTGTCGCTTGCCGCGCGCGAAGGCCTCGACAACCTGATCTTCGTCGTCAACTGCAACCTGCAGCGGCTGGACGGCCCGGTGCGCGGCAACGGCTCGATCGTGCAGGAGCTGGAAGGCCTGTTCGCCGGAGCCGGCTGGAACGTGCTCAAGCTCCTGTGGGGCTCGGATTGGGACGCGCTGTTTGCGCGCGACGAGGACGGCGTGCTGCTCAAGCGCCTTCACGAGACGGTCGACGGCGAGTTCCAGACCTACGCCGCCACCGACGGCCGCTTCAACCGCGAGCATTTCTTCAACAAGTACCCCGAGCTGCAGCAGCTCATCAGTGGCATGAGCGACGCCGACATCGACCGCCTGAAGCGCGGCGGGCACGACCCGGTGAAGATCTTCGCCGCGTACCACGCGGCCGCGCACCACAAGGGCCAGCCGACGGTGATCCTCGCGCAGACGAAGAAAGGCTACGGCATGGGCCTGGGCGGCCAGGGCAAGATGGGCACGCACCAGCAGAAAAAGCTCGACGACGCCGCGTTGCGCGAGTTCCGCGACCGCTTCGCCCTGCCGCTGTCGGACGAGGATGTGGCGCAGCTGCGCTTCTTCAAGCCCGGGCCCGACAGCCCGGAGATGAAGTATCTGGAGGCGCAGCGCAAAGCGCTGGGCGGCTATGTTCCGTCTCGAAGGAAGGATTGCCCGCAAGTCCCGGTCCCCCGGCTTTCTTGCTCCGAAAGAACCCAGTCCACCACCATGGTGTTCGTGCAGCTGCTCAGCCAGCTGCTGAAGGACCCGCAGCTCGGCCCGCGCCTCGTGCCGATCGTCGCCGACGAGGCACGTACCTTCGGCATGCAGACCCTCTTCCGGCAGGCCGGCATCTATTCCGCCGTGGGCCAGCTCTACGAGCCCGAGGACCATGAAGAGCTGCTCTACTACCGCGAGGCCAAGGACGGCCAGATCCTTGAGGAAGGCATCACCGAGGCGGGCGCGCTGTCGTCGTGGCTCGCCGCGGCGACTTCGTACTCGACGCACGGCCTGCCGATGCTGCCGTTCTACATCTACTACTCCATCTTCGGCTTCCAGCGCGTCGGCGACCTGGTGTGGGCCGCGGCCGATTCTCGCGCGCGCGGCTTCCTCATCGGCGGCACCGCCGGGCGCACTACGCTCGCCGGCGAGGGCCTGCAGCACCAGGACGGCTCGTCGCATCTCGTCGCCTCGACCATCCCGAACTGCCGCGCCTACGACCCGTGCTTCGGCTACGAGCTCGCCGCCATCGTCGAGGACGGCGCGCGCCGCATGCTGGAGGCGCAGGAGGACGCCTTTTATTACGTCACGGTCGCGAACGAGAACTACCCGCATCCGCCGATGCCGGAAGGCGCCCAAGCGGGCATCTTGAAGGGCATGTATCCATTCAGAAAATCGGACGAGGCGACGGTGCAGTTGATGGGAAGCGGGCCCATACTGCGCGAGGTGATTGCTGCCGCGGACATCCTTCGGAAAGACTGGGGGGTAGAAGCGAACGTGTGGAGCGTGACCTCGTTCACCGAGCTGCGGCGCGAGGGCATGGAAGTCGAGCGGGCCCGCCGTCTGGGCGGCGATGGGGAATCCTGGGTTGAAAAATCTCTCAAAAAAATGAGCGGACCGGTGGTCGCCGCGAGCGACTACGTCGCCGCGGTGGCCGATCTCATCCGGCCGTACGTACCCGGGAAATATGTCGCGCTGGGCACCGACGGCTTCGGCCGCAGCGACACGCGAGCGGCGCTGCGCGCGTTCTTCGAGGTGGATGCCCGCAGCATCGCGCTCGCGGCGCTCGCCGCGATGGACCACCCCTCAGTCGCGCACGCCCGGAAGCGTTACGGGATCGACGGCGCGCTCCGGCCGCCCTGGCAGCGGTAACGGCTTTTCCGCCTTCTCCTGAATGACCGGCGGGGGCAGCTGCAGCACAGGCTGCTCGGCTGCGGCGCGCATACGCTCGTAGGGCCGCAGCTGCCGCGCCAGCTCGGGGTCGGCATCGAGCGGCTGGCCGACCTGCGGTTCCAACGGGGGTCGGTTCGAAGAAAACTGCGCGGCACGCCGATCGAGCTCGATGAGCGCGCGCTGAATTTCACGCTCGTGCGGATGCTGCGCCAGGCAGCCGAGCGGAAAGAGCAGAACCGCGGCGACGAACCTGACCATGGCCCTAGTGTACGCTCGCGCGCGTGATTTATCTGAAGCTCACCCTCATGGGCGTGTTCTGGAGCGGCGTGTTCCCCGCGATCAGCATCCTGCTCAAGAGCATGGGACTGTTCAGCTCGGTGTTCCTGCGCTTTGCCTGCGCGACGCTGGTGCTGTTCGTGCTCCTGTGGCTGCGCGGGCGCCGGCTGCCGCGGCTCTCGCCGCGCGAGCTGGTGCTCGTCGTCGGCCTCGGGCTGCTCGGCATCACCTTCTACAACACGCTGTTCACCGCGGGCCTTGCCCTGGTCGAGGCGAGTCGCGCGGCGCTCATCGTGCCGACCAACCCGGCGTTCACCGCGCTTTTTGCCGCGCTGCTCCTCAAGGAGCGGCTCGGCCGCACGCGCGCCGTGGGCGTGGGCCTGTGCGTGCTGGGCGCGCTGTGGGTGCTCAGCCGCGGCGACCTGCGTTCCTTCACCCGCCTGGAGTTCGGCGTCGGCGAGCTGATACTCGTGCTGTGCATCTTCATGTGGAGCGCGTATACGCTGCTCGGGCGCGTCGCGCTTTCGACCCTGTCGCCGCTCGCGCTGACGGCCTACGTCATGGCGGCGGGCTCGCTGCCGCTCGCGCTGCCGGCCTGGCTGGAGGGCGCGCCGCTCGCCCGCGTCACCTGGGAGGGCTGGGCCGCGTTCGGCTACCTGGTGCTGTTCGGCACGGTGATCCCGTTCCTGTGGTTTTACGAAGGCGTGAAGGTGCTCGGCGCCGCGCGCGCCTCGCAGTTCATCCACCTCGTGCCGCCGCTCGCGGTTGCCGAAGCGGTGCTCATCCTCGGCGAGCCGATGACCCCCGCGCTCTACGTCGGCGCGGCGCTCGTCGTGATGGGCCTTTACCTCACCAACAAGCCCAAGACCTAAAAGGGGTCAGAGCAATTTTCCGTCTTGCCGCCGTCACCGGCGGAAAAATTGCTCTGACCCCTTTTAGGCAAATCAGAGTGCGGCAGCCAGCTCGGCGCCTTCGAGCATCGCGCGCTCCGCGTCCAGCTCGCCCGCTTCCCTGGCGCCGCCTATGAAGTGCCAATGGGGACGGTCCCCGTTCATGCCATTTATCCGGTTCGGGACCTGGCCTGCGCAAATCACGATGGTGTCCGCCGGCACGACGATCTCGTTGCCTTCCAGAAGAACATGCAGGCCGGCATCGTCGATCCTGCGGTACTCGACGCCCTTCAGCATGCGCACGCCGCTGCGCGCGAGCTCCGCGCGGTGCACCCAGCCGGTGGTGCGACCCAGCGTGTGGCCGAACGGGCTGGTGGAGCGCTTCAGCATCGTGATGCGGTGCCGCGCGGCTTGCGATGGGGCTTGTTCCAGTTTTCCTTCAGGCGTGATGCCCCAGTGCTCGCAAAACGCCTGCGGCTCAAGCGGCGCGCGGCTGCCGCGCTCGAGCAGGTACAGCGCCACGTCGAAGCCGATGCCGCCCATGCCGATGATCGCCACCTCGCGCCCCGGCTGCACGCGACCCGCAAGCAGCTCGACGTAGCTCGCGACCTTCGGGTGGTCGATTCCCTCGATCTGCAGCCGGCGCGGGTCGATGCCGGTGGCGATGACGATCTCGTCGAAGCCTTGCAGGTCCTGCTCTTTCGGGGAGCGGTTCAGCTGGACGCCTACCTTCAGGCGCCGCAGCTTCTCTGCGTAATACGCCACCGACTCGGCGAACTCCTGCTTGCCGGGGATGCGCTTGGCGAGATTGAACTGCCCACCGAGCTCGGCGGCCTTCTCGAACAGCGTCACCGCGTGCCCGCGCTCGGCGGCGGCTGCCGCGCACGACAGGCCGGCCGGGCCGCCGCCGACGATCGCCACTGTTTTGGGTGTTTTGGTTTTGACGAAATTCAACTTCGTCTCGCGGCCGGCGCGCGGGTTGACCACGCAGCTCGCCGGCTCACCGGTGAAGTAGTGGTCGAGGCAGGCCTGGTTGCAAGCGATGCAGATGTTGATGCCGGCGCGGTCGCCGTCCCGCGCCTTGTTCGCGAACTCGGGATCGGCGAGCAGCGCGCGCGCCATGGACACCAGGTCGGCGTCGCCGCGCGCGAGGATGTCCTCGGCGATCTCGGGGGCGTTGATGCGGTTGGAGGCGGCCACCGGGATGCGCACCGCGTCCTTCAGCCGGCGCGTCGCCCAGGCGAAGCCGCCGCGCGGCACCGCCTGCGCGATGGTCGGCACGCGCGCCTCGTGCCAGCCGATGCCGGTGGTGAGCAGGGTGGCGCCTGCAGCCTCTACCGCTTTTCCCACCTGGGCTATTTCTTGGAACTCAAGACCGCCTTCGACGAGGTCGAGGGCCGAAATGCGGTAGACGATGATGAAGTCGGTTCCAGCGGCCGCGCGCGTGCGCTTCACAATCTCGCTGGCGAAGCGCATGCGGTTCTCGAGCGCGCCGCCCCACTCGTCGCTGCGGCGGTTGGTGCGCCGGGCGAGGAACTGGGTGATTAGGTAGCCCTCCGAGCCCATGATCTCGACGCCGTCGTAGCCCGCCTCGCGCGCCAGGCGCGCAGCCTGGGCGAACTCGGCGATCGTCTGCTCGATCTCGGCTGCGCTCATCTCGCGCGGCGCGTGCGGATTGATCGGCGATTTCACCGCCGAGGGCGCGACGATGCGCTCGTGGAAGCCGTAGCGCCCCGAGTGCAGCAGCTGCAGCACGATGCGCCCGCCCGCTTCGTGCACGGCACGCGGAATGACAGAATGCTTTTGAACGTCTTCCGTCGTCGAAAACTGGGCGCGGTGCGGACCCAAGTTGCCCGCGTCATTGGGCGAGAAACCACCGGTGGCGATGAGCGCGGCGCCGCCGCGCGCGCGCTCGGCGTAGAACGCGGCGAGGCGCTCCATGCCGTCCGGGCGCGCCTCGAGCTGCGTGTGCATCGAGCCCATCAGGATGCGGTTGGGCAGCGTGACGAAGCCCAGGTCGAGCGGCTTGAAAAGGTTCGGGTAGCGCATTGAAAAATGGGGACGTACCCTATTTCAGCAGAAATAGGGTACGTCCCCATTTTTGTTTCTGTTACTTGCGTCGCTTCTCGAGGCTGAGCAGCTTCTTTTTGCGCGCGAGGCCCCAGGCGTAGCCGCCCAGGCCGCCGTCGGTGCGCACCGCGCGGTGACAGGGCACCGCGAGCGCCACCGGGTTTGCGCCGCAGGCGCTGCCGACGGCGCGCACCGCCGCCGGGAAGCCGATCGCGCGCGCGATGTCCTGGTAGGTGCGCGTCTCGCCGCGCGGGATGCGGCGAAGCTCCTCCCATACGCGGCGCTGGAACACCGTGCCGCGGATGTCGAGCGGCACGCGCGCCAGGCTCGCCTCGCCGTCGATGAACGAAGCGACCTTTTTCTTCAGCGCCTCGAGGCCGTTTTCTTCCAGGTCGGCCTGGGGAAATTCCTCGGCCAGCAGCCGCTTGAGCCTGTCCGCCTCGTCGCCCAGCTTGACCGAGCACAGGCCTTTCTCCGTCGCCGCCACGAGCACCATGCCGAGGGCGCTCTGGAAGCAGGTGAAGGCGATGCGCTGGCCCTTGCCCTTGGCGCGGTAATCGCGCGCCTTCATGCCGAGCAGCGGCTTTTCGTAGAAGCGCGACACCGAGCCGTAGCCCGCGTCGTACACCGCGTCGGTCACCCGGCTGCCGTTCTTGAGCGAGGACTTCACCGCCTGCACCCGGTAGGCGTCCTGGTAATCGCGCGGCGAGACGCCGAGGGCCTCCTTGAAGCGGCGCTGCAGGTGAAACGGGCTCGCGCCGACCGCGCCGGCGAGCTCCTCCAGCGTCACGCGCTCGCCGCGCCGGGCATCGAGATAGGCCTTGGCTTTTTCGATTGACGTTTCCACGAACGCATTTTCTCTCTTCATCTCTACATAATCTATCCGGATCTTGCGGCCTCGACGTACTTGCGCGAAGTGCGCGGATCCAGGCCGGTGCGCTTGGCCACTTCCGCATAGGTCCCCAGGCGCCGGTAGAGCATCGCGCTGTAGCGCCCGAGGAGCTCCGCCGCGGTGAGCTCGCCCGCGCGCAGCCGTGCCAGCAGCATTTCCTCCTCCGCGGGTGCCGCCCGAGCGGGCGCCGGCGCATAGCGTCCGGTCATGACGATGCGCCGCACCGCCTGCTCCAGCTCGCGCACGTTCCCCGGCCAGGCGTAGCCGCGCGGCAGCTTTTCCAATATTGCCCCAGAAACCTCGTCGTCCTCGATACCCGCGATACGTCCTACGATAAGGCGGACCAGAAGCTGCAGCTCGGCAGGCGACTCGGCGATGCGCTGGCGCAGCGTCGGCACCTCGATGACGTCCGAGCACAGCCGGTAGTAGAAGTCGTCGCGAAAGCGCCCGTCGCTGCGCAGCGCGTCGAGCGCCCGGTTGGTGGCGGCGATCACGCGCCCCGAGAAGCGCTTCCTGTCGTGCCCGCCGAGCGGCATGAAGCTGCGCTCCTGCAGCACCTGCAGCAGCTTGATCTGCACCGGGATGCTCACCTCGCCGATCTCGTCCAGGAAGAGCGCGCCGTGCGCGCTGCAGCGCTCGAATACGCCCTGGTGATGCTCGATCGCCCCGGTGAACGCGCCCTTGCGGTGGCCGAAGAGCTCCGACTCGATCAGCGTCTCCGGAAACTGCGACAGGTTGATCGCAATGAAGCTCTCGGCGAAGTTCGCGGCGAAGCGCCGCTCGCCCGGCAGGTAGGGGATGAAGCCGGAGCGCCCGATCGCCGCCGCGGCCTGGCCCTTGCCGGTGCCGGTCTCGCCGAGCAGCAGCGTGGAGAAATCCTCCATGCGGTCCCATAGCGCCGCTTCGTAGCCGCGCATGTCGTGCGTGAAGACGTTGTTCCACAGCGCCTCGCGCAGCCGGCGCATCGACTCGCACTCGCCGGCGAGCGAGCGGTCGATGAAGTAGAACGCGCGCCGCAGCTGGAAAAAGAACGCGAACAGGCGCATCGCGCGCTCCGGCGCGAAGCCCTGCTGCGCCATTTCCGCGATCGCCTGCTCGGCGAATGGCACCGGCAGCGAGGCGCCGCCCTTCGCCTGCCGCTCGATCAGCGCGTCGAGCTGCGGCACGCAGCGGTGATAGCTCACGTAAAGAAGTGCCGGCTCGAGCAGCAGCCCATCTTCCGCCGAGAGGGTTGCGACCTGGTCGAGAAGCGGCGCCAGGCGCGGCGCGACCACGCGCGCCAGCGCCTCACGGTCGGCAGTCAGGTCGCCGAGCTTCGCGCCCGGGGCCAGCTCCACGATGAGCTGCGCCCGCCGCTCGCTGAAGGGATTGAGGAACACCACGTCCCCCAGCGCGGCGAAGAACTCGCGATCCGATGCAGTAAGTGACATGCATGAAATGTACGCCATACCAGCATAAAAGGACAGTCATGGGTTTATATGGTCATATAAAAACAAAGACTTAAGGCTGGCATGCCCGCTGCTATCCCTGGAGGAACAAACCAAGGGAGACGGTTCATGACCAGTCTTACAGAACGCGGCGATCACCGACACCGCCTGCTCCTGCTGGAGCTCGCAAGTGCCGGCTGCTTTCGCCCCGCGCCGGCGCGCACCGCGGCCTACGGGGCCTTCGTCCTGGGGGCCTATGCGGCGGCCTACGCCACGCTGCTCACGGACCCTGGCCTCGCGCTGCGAGGGCTCGCCATCCTCGTGCTCGCGTTCGTCAGCGTGCACGCCGGCTTCATCGCGCACGAAGCCGGCCATGGCGCGATCACGCGCGATCGCCGTGTGGCGGAGTGCATCGGCCAGGTCTTCAACACGCTGCTGACCGCCTTGTGCTACGCGCACTTCAGCGATATCCATCGCCGGCACCACCCGCACTGCAACGAGCGCTCGCGCGATCCGGACATGCAGTCGGAGTTCTTCAGCCTGTATCCGGAGGCGGCGCGCGAGAAAGCCGGCCTCGGCCGGCTGATCAGCTCTCACCAGGCGATGCTGATCTGGGTGCTGGTGTGGCTGCAGGGCTTCACTCTGAAGATCGACAGTCTGAAGCACCTGTGGCGCAATCCGCGCACCACGCGCGCCGACCAGGCCATGGTGCTGCTGCACTTCGCGCTGTGGTTCGTGCCCCCGGTGCTGCTGCTCGGACTGCCCGACGCGCTGCTCAACTATGCGCTGATGACGCTGCTCATCGGCCCCTACCTGGGCACGATTTTCCTGCTGAATCACATCGGCACCCGGGTGATCGAGCCCGGCGAGCCGATCTCCTTCTTCGAGCATGAGATCCGCGTCACCCGCAACCTGGGCAGCACGCCGCTGCATGACTTCCTGTTCGGCGGGCTGAACAACCACATCGAGCATCACCTGTTCCCGTCGATGCCGACCGCGCGCCTGCGCCGGGCGCGGCGCATCACCCGCGACTTCTGCCGCCGGCACGCCATCCCCTACCAGGAGATGTCGTGGCTCGCGGCGGCGCGCGACGTGGCGCGCCACTTCAAGGCCATGTCGGCGCTCGTCGGAGCCGCGCGATGAGCCGCCTGCTGCTGCTGGCGCTCGTGCTGCTCGCGCTCAATGGCTGCGCGGTGCGCGAGTTCGCGGTGAACCGCATCGGCGACGCCGTCGCCGGGGGCGGCTCGGCCTTCTCCGCCGACGACGATCCCGAGCTGGTGCGCGCCGCTGCGCCGTTCAGCCTGAAGCTGATCGAAAGCCTGCTGGACGAAAGCCCGCGGCATCGCGGGCTGCTGCTCGCGGCCGCGCGCGGCTTCACGCAGTACGCCTACGCGTTTGTGCAGCAGGAGGCCGAGGAAGCCGAGGACCACGATCTCGCCCGCGCGCTGCGTCTGCAGGAGCGCGCGCGCCGGCTCTATCGCCGGGCGCGCGATTACGGGCTGCGCGGCCTCGCCGTCGCGCCCGACGACGTCGCGCTGCTGTACTGGACCGGCGCCTCGTGGGGAGCCCTGATCGGGGTATCCAAGCACGCGCCCGAAGCCCTCGCGGAGCTGCCGCAGGTGGAGGCGCTGATGGACCGGGCGCTCGAGCTCGACGAGGCGTTCGAGCGCGGCGCGCTCCACACATTCATGATCGGCTACGAAACGGTGCGCCAGGGTGCCGGTGGCGATCCGGCCGAGCGCGCGCGCGCGCGATTCGCCCGGGCGATGGCCCTTTCGGGCGGCGGCGACGCCGCGCCGCTGCTCGCGCTCGCCGAGGCCGTGTGCGTGCCCCAGCAGCGCCGCGCGGAGTTCGAAGCGCTTCTGCGGCGCGCCTTGAGCATCGATACGCACAGCGCCGCGGACAACCGCCTGGCCAACCTCGTGGCGCAGCGACGCGCGCGCTGGCTGCTGTCGCGCACCGAACGCCTGTTCACCGAGTAGAGGACACCATGAAACTGCTTTCGCTCGTTTTATGCGGTTTGCTGTTCGTCGCGGAATGCGTGCAAGCCCAGGAGGCGTCCAAGATCCGGCTCGGGACCCTCGCGCCGCGCGGCACGTCCTGGCATCGCAGCCTGCTCGAGATGGGCGAGAAGTGGCGTGCCGCGCAAGGCGCGGGCGCTGCCTTCATCGTCTACACCGACGGCTCGCAAGGCGGCGAAGCCGACATGGTGCGGCGCATGCGCGTCGGGCAGCTCAACGCCGCGCTGCTTTCGGTGGTGGGCTTGAGCGAAATCGACCCGGCCGCCTCGGCGCTGCAGAAGATGCCGATGGTGTTCCGCTCCTGGGACGAGCTCGATTTCCTGCGCGAGAAGCTGCGCCCGACGCTCGAGAAGCGCTTCTTCGACAAGGGCTTCATGGTGCTGTTCTGGGGCGACGCAGGCTGGGTGCGCTTCTTCTCCAAGGCGCCGGCGCTGCGGCCGGCCGACTACCGGCAGATGAAGGTGTTCGCCTGGGCGGGCGACAACCCGCAGGTGGACATCATGAAAGCGCTCGGCTACCAGCCGGTGGTGCTCGAGATCTCCGACATCCTGCCCGGGCTGCAGACCGGGATGATCAACATGGTGCCGAGCACGCCGTTCTACGCGCTCGTCGGCCAGTTCTACGGCCATGCCTCCCACATGCTGGACATGAACTGGGTGCCGATCGTCGGCGCGGCGATGATTACGCGCAAAGCCTGGGAGGGCATGTCGCCCGCGGCGCAAAAGGCGCTGCGCGAGGCCGGCGAAGCGACCGGAGCGCAGCTGCGCGCCATCAGCCGGCGCGAGAACGACGAATCGGTGGAAGCGATGAAAAAGCGCGGGCTCAAGGTGCAGCGCGTCAGTCCCGAGATCGAGGCCGAGTGGCGCGCGCTGGCCGAGGGCGCCTACCCGCTGATCCGCGGCAACATGGTGCCCGCCGAGCTGTTCGACGAGGTGCAGCGCCTGCTGCAGGAATACCGTGCTGGCGGCCGCTGAAAACCTGATCCTCGCCGCGCTCCTGGCGGCGATGGCGCTGCTGCCGCTCGCGGAGATCGTGCTGCGCGGCACGCTCGGCGTGGGCATCTCGGGCGCTGCCTCCTTCACGCAGCACCTGACACTCGCCGCGGCCATGCTCGGCGCCGCCGTGGCCGCGCGCGAGCGCCGCCTGCTGTCCTTGTCCATGCTGGATGAGCTGCTGAAGGGACGCTGCGCCGTGCTGGCGCGCGGCTTCACGAGCGGCGTAGCGATGCTGATCGGCGTGCTGCTGGCGGTGGCGAGCGCCGAGCTGGTGCTGGCCGAGCGCGCCGGCGGCAACGTGATCGCCTACGGCATCCCGGTGTGGCTCGGGCAGGCGGTGCTGCCGCTCGGCTTTGCGCTCATCACGCTGCGGCTCGCCCGGCGCCTGGGCGGCGGCTGGCCGGTCGGGGCGGCCGCGCTCGCCCTCGGGCTCGCGCTCGCCCTCGCGGCCGTGCACCGGCTGCCGCTCAGCGAGCCGCTGTTCATCGCGGCGCTCGGCGCGCTGCTCATCGCGGCGCTGCTCGGCTCGCCGGTGTTCACCACGCTCGGCGGCGCGGCGCTGCTGCTCTTCTGGCACGACGGCTTGCCGATGGCCTCGGTGGCGCTCGATCACTACCGCCTGGTGGTGAACCCCTCGCTTCCCATGATTCCGCTGTTCACGCTCGCCGGCTATTTCCTCGCCGAGGGCGGTGCGCCGGGCCGGCTGATCCGCCTGTTCAACGCCCTGTTCGGCAGCCTGCGCGGCGGCGCCGCCATCGCCACCGTGGCCGCGTGCGCCTTCTTCACCTCGTTTTCCGGGGCTTCGGGGGTGACCATCATCGCGCTGGGCGGCATGCTGATGCCGCTGCTCTCGAGCGCCGGCTACTCGCAGAAGGGCGCCCTGGGCCTGCTGACCGGCGCCGGGTCGCTCGGCGGCCTGCTGCCGCCGGGGCTGCCGCTGGTGCTGTATGCCATCGTCGCCAAGATCTCGATCGAGGAGATGTTCCTCGCCGGGATCCTGCCGGGCCTGCTGATGGTGGCGCTGATCGCGCTGTGGGGACTTCGCCTGGCGCCGCGCGCGTCGTCGGCGCCGCGCAAGTTCGACTGGCGCGAGGTGCGCGCCGCGCTGCTCGCGGCCAAATGGGAGCTGCTGCTGCCGCTGGTCGCGTTCAGCGCTCTGTTCGGCGGCTTCGCCACGCCGGTCGAGGCGGCCGCGCTCACCGCGGTGTACGCGTTCGTCGTCGAGGTGCTGATCCACCGCGACCTCAGCCTGCGGCGCGACCTGCCGCGGGTCATGGCCGAATGCGGGCTCCTGGTGGGCGGGGTGCTGCTGATCCTGGGCGTCGCGCTGGGCTTCACCAACTACCTGGTCGACGCCAGGATTCCCGAGCGCGCGGTCGACTGGGTGACCGGAATCGTCGA
>Ga0299907_10001804_pt1 | contig 12634 bp, 11 predicted proteins | sample RVTome_16_FD_198680 | JGI IMG/M metagenome (GOLD analysis project Ga0299907, IMG submission 198680) | Soil microbial communities from uranium-contaminated site in the Upper Colorado River Basin, Wyoming, United States - RVT152D67 (version 2) ...
TCCATGAGCAGGGCATCCTGCCTTTCGAAGGCCAGCTCTTCAGTCGCGATCCGAAAGCCCTCCGGACCGCCCTCCCGGCGGCACACGGCGACCTTACGGCAGAGGTAATCGATCGAGACATACCCGTCGCGTTGGAATACCCGTACCTTGCGCAGCGGCTCCCGGCTCACCCGGCTCGCGGTCACGTTAGCCACGCAACCACTCGCGAATTCGAGCCGCGCGTGGGCGATGTCCACCTCCCCGCTCAGGACCGGCAGTCCCGTGGGGCGGATGGCCGTCACCGGACTCTTCACGATGTTCAAAATGATATCGATGTCGTGGATCATGAGGTCCAGGACCACGCTCACCTCGAGGCCGCGCGGCCCGAAGGCGGCGATACGATGGGACTCGATGAAGAGCGGTTGGTTTAGGACGCCTTCGAGCGCGAGCAGGGCCGGGTTGAAACGCTCCAGGTGTCCGATCTGCAACACCAATCCGCCGCGCCTGGCCAGCTCGATCATATGGTCGGCCTCCGCCAGACTGGCGGCCATGGGTTTCTCGACCAGGACATGCACCCCGGATCCGAGGAGCGCGCAGGCGATTGGGAAATGGGCGTCGATCGGTACCACGACCGAGGCGATCTGGACCTCGCCGAGCACCTCGCGGAGGTCTCTGGTGCCACGCGCCCCGTGCATCGAGGCCAGCGCCTCGGCGCGCCCTTCGTCGACATCCACCACCGCCACGAGCTCGACTTCGGGCAGCGCCGCGTACTTCTCGGCGTGAAAACGACCGAGATAGCCCGCGCCGATCACCGCGGCCTTGAGCCTTTTCACCTGCTATTGATGGCGGCTCGCAGAGTTTGTGAAAAAATCGTCGCGAGCGAAGGGAGGTCGCGTTCCGCCGGAGCGCAGGAACCGGAGTGTATATTGAAATACATGAGGATTCCGAGCACCGCCGGAACGCGAGATCCCGAGCGCAGTAGATTTTTTCACAAACTCTCAGCGGATGATGCCGCGCGTCGACTGGGCCACGAAATCGACCAGCCTTTGCACCTCGGGGCATTCCTCGACCATCTCGCGGAGGCGGGCGAGCGACTCGGCCACGCTCAGGTTTTCCCGGTACAGGATGCGGTAGGCGCGCCGCAGGAGATCGATGGTCTTGGGGTTGCAACCGTGGCGTTTCAAACCCTCCCGATTGAGGCCATGGGCCTTGGCCGACTCGCGGGCCACCATCATATAGGGTGGGAGGTCCTTGGCGATGGTCGAGGAGAACGCCGAGAAGCTGTAGGCGCCGATCCGGCAGAACTGATGGACCAGGGTGAAGCCGCCCAGGATCGCGTGGTCCTCGACCACCACATGACCGGCGAGCGAGGCGCCGTTCGCGAACACCGTACGGTTCCCGATGATGCAATCGTGCGCGATGTGGACATAGGCCATGATCCAGTTGTCGTCGCCGATGCGGGTCACCCCCCCGCCCTGCACCGTGCCCCGGTTCATGGTGCAATATTCACGGATGGTGTTCCGATCCCCGATCTGCAGGCGGGTCTCGGCGCGCTCCCCGCGGTATTTCTTGTCCTGCGGGTCGTCGCCGAGGGAGCAGAACTGATGGATACGGTTGTCGCACCCGATGCGCGTCGGGCCGTTCAGGACCACGTGCGGGCCGATCCAGGTGCCCTCCCCGATCTCGACATCGGGGCCGATGACGGAGTAAGGTCCGACATGGACACCGGCGGCGATCCGGACGCCTGGATCGATAACCGCGCGGGGGTCGATCACCGCACTTGTGTCGACGACCGCGCGGGGATCGATGTCCGCTTGCGGCTCGATCAACGATAGTGGGTCGTGCAACGGGTCGATCAATGCCAAGAGGTCGATCAAATCTGGGGGTCGATCAAGTCTGGGGGTCGATCAAATCTGGGGTCGATCAACGCTAGCGGATCGATCAACGCGGGCCAGATGCCTGCATGGCCATGATCTCCGCGCTGGCGACCAACTTGCCATCGACCCTGGCCTCCGCTTCGAAGCGACAGATCCCTCGGATCTCGCGCGTCAGCCGCGCCTCCATCAGCAACTGATCACCCGGTACCACGGGCTTCTTGAACCGGGCCTTGTCCACCCCCACGAGATAATAGAGGGTATCGGGCCGGGATCCCTCGGGTTCGGAGCCGAACGCCAGCAAGGCCGTGGTCTGGGCCATGGCCTCCAGGATCATGACCCCGGGCATCACCGGCCGGCCGGGGAAATGCCCGGGGAAGAACGGTTCGTTGTAAGAGACGTTTTTCACCGCCAGGATCGACTTCCCGGTCCGGCACTCGATCACCTTATCCACTAACAGAAACGGATAGCGGTGGGGGAGGCGCTGGAGGATCTGCTGGATATCAAGCGACATCGCGATCGATTTTAGCCGTCAGCGACGCGGGGACGGCGTGTCCCGGATCAACCGTCGTCCCCCGTCAATCTTCGTCGCCGGCGGGAGAGACCGGCTCATCCGCTCCCTCGCTCTTTTCTTCTCGCACGATACTATCACCGGTATTGCGGCGGCCGAGACGGTTGAAGCGCACGATGCTACGCCGCCATTCCAGGGCCTCTCTGGCCGGCCATGCCGATGAATAAATCCCGGGTTTCCGGATCGACTTGCTCACCGAGGTCGCTCCGCCGATCACGACGTCGTCGCAGATCTCGATATGCCCCGTCAATCCCGCGCCGCCGCCGATCGTGCAACGCTTGCCGATGCGCGTGCTGCCGGCGATCCCGACACAACCGGCGATGGCGCTATGCGCGCCGATGTGCACATTATGGCCTATCTGGATCTGGTTATCGAGCTTGACCCCGTCCTCGATCACCGTGTCTTTCAAGGCGCCCCGGTCGATGGTGGTGTTGGCCCCGATCTCGACGTCGTCCCCGATGTGCACGCTGCCGATCTGGGGGATCTTGATCCACACCCCGCGCTCCCGCGCCAGACCGAAACCGTCCGCGCCGATCACGGTGCCGGGATGGACGAGGCAGCGGCGGCCCAGGGTGGCCTCGGCCAGCACCGTCACCCGCGCGACCAAGCGCGTATACGCCCCGATGCGTACCCCCGGCCCGATGACGCACGCGGGCCCGAGGTCGGCACACGCCCCGATGATCGCGCCCGCTCCCACGACCGTATAGGCGCCGATGGCGGCGCTGTCGTCGATCTCGGCCCCGTTGCCCACCTCGGCTGTAGCATGCACCCCCGGCACCACACAAGGGCCGGGATGGAGCAGGGCGGCGGCCTGTGCATAACCGAGATAGGGGTTGTCGGTCACGAGCGCGGCCGCGGGACAGGCCGCCAGATCGGCACGTCCCAGGATCACCGCCGAGGCACCGGTCACCTGCAAGAACTTCCGATAACGGCGGTTGAAGAGGAACGTGACATCGCCGCCCCCAGCGCTGTCCAGGGGCGCGACGCGATGAACGAGCACATCGGCATCCCCGTGCAGCTCCGCCCCGAGGTGCTCGGCCAGCGCTCCGAGGCGGGTGGGCATGCGGGGAACCCCGATAGAGTAATAACAAGTCCGGGGCAGGGATTACTTCGGCTTGCCCCCGCGCTTCAGCCGTTCGACGACCTTGGCCGTGACATCGACCTTTTCGTTGGCATAGACCACGCCTTCACCCACGATGATGTCGAAACCCTCCTCCTTGGCGAAGGCCTGGATGGTCTCGACCACCTGGCGCTGGATCTTGCCGAACTCTTCGTTGCGCCGCACGGTGAAGTCCTCGCGGAACTCGTCCTGATCGCGCTTGAGCTCGCGTTTCTCGTTGATGATGTTACGCTCCAAGGTGCGGCGCTCGGACTCGGCCATGCCGGGCCCGCCCTTGGCCAGTTTGTCCTCCAGGCCCTTGACCTTCTTTTGCCCGGCGACGATGATCTTGTCGCGCGGCTGAAACTCGCGCTCCAGGCGCTTGCGCGCGTCTTCGGCCTGCGGTGCGGCCTCCAGCACCTTGATGGGATTGACCACCCCGAGGCGGAAGTCGGCGGGCCGGGCAAGGGTCGGAAACGCGATGCCGACACAGGTCAGACAGAAAACCACGCACCAAAGATCCCGTGAGTTATTCAAGATCAGGCTCCCGTTAGAAGTTTGTTCCGAAGGTGAATTGGAAAGGCTGGGTGTCGTCGTCGTCCTGGTCGTTGAAGGGCTGGGCGACGCTCACGGTGAGCACCCCGAAGGGCGATACCCACAGGCCCGAGATCCCCACCGAGTATCTGAGGTCCCCGAGGTCGATATTCTCGTCTTCGCCGTAGACGTTGCCCGCATCCACGAAGGCGGTCACGCGCACGGATTCGAGGTCCTGGAGGAACGGGACGGGGAGGATGACATCGGCGTTGCCGACCAGGAGGAAGTTCCCCCCGAGCGCACGACCCCTGGAGTCGTCCGGCCCCAGGGTGTTCTCTTCGTAGCCGCGCACCGTGCGCGGTCCGCCGGCATAGAAGTTCTCGAAGAACGGCAATCCGGGGGTGTCGCCATAACCGTCCCCATAGCCCACCTGGCCTTGCAAGGCGAGCACATAGTCCTCCGCCAGGGGATAGAACCAGCGGGTGTCGTAATCGACCTTATAGTACTGCAACTCGGCACCGGGCACGGCGACCTGGGTTCGGAAGCGTTGGAAGGTACCCCGGTCGGGCAGGAGGGCCTTGTTTCGGGTGTCGTAGGCGAAGCTCCCGGTGACGCGGATCTCGTCGAAGTCCTCGCCGTTGTCGGCCACGAAATCACAGATCTCGACCGCTGTCACGTCAGGGCAGTCCGTATCGATCTTGGTCTTCTCGTAGGACATGCCGAGGTTCAGAAAATTGAATTCCGATACCGGGATCCCGAAGTGGACGCCCCCGGTAAAGACCTTGGAATCGAATCTCGTGATATTGCTAGTGCCGCGGCTGGTGTTGGTGTCGCGATAGGAGAGGTCGAAGCCCTGGCTGATGCCGTCGATGGTGAAATAGGGGTTCGTGTAGCCGAGGGCGAACACCCGGTTGACCTCGCTGTTGTTGAAGGTAAAGTTGACGCGGTTGCCGCTGCCGAGAAAGTTGTCTTGGACGATGCTGGCGTTGAGGATGAGCCCCTGGTTCTGCGAAAAACCGAGCCCGAACAATAGGTTCCCGGAGGGCCGCTCGGTCACTGCGAAGTTGGTGTCCACCTGGTCCGGCGTGTCGGGGACCGCGGGGGTCTCGACATTGACCTCCTCGAAGTAGCCGAGCTTTTGCAACCTCGCCTTGGAACGATTGACCTTGCTGGTCGAGAACCACCCGCCCTCCAACTGGCGCATCTCGCGTCTCAGCACCTCGTCGCGGGTCTTGGTGTTGCCGGTGAAGTTGATGCGGCGGACATAGGCGCGCTTGCCGGGGTCAATGAAATACGTCAGGGCCACGGTCTTGCCCGCATTGTCGATCTCGGGGACCGGGTTGACGTTGGCGAAGGCATAGCCCTCGTCCCCCAGACGGTCGCTGAGATTGGTGCTGGTCTGGGTCACCGCCTTGCGCGAGAAGATGTCGCCGCGCTTGGTGGCGACGAGCGGAAACAGATCGTCGGCCGGGATGATCAGATCGCCGGCCAGCTTGGCGCTCGCGAGGGTATAGCGGTCGCCCTCGCTCACGTTGACGGTGATATAGACCTCGCTCTTGTCCGGGGTGATGGCAACCTGGGTCGAATCGATGCTGAAATTGATGTAACCCCGGTCGAGGTAATACGAGCGCAGGCTCTCGAGGTCGCCCGCGAGCTTCTGTTTGGAATACTGGTCGGATTTGGTGAAGAACGAGATCAGGGTGGGGGTCGTCAGCTCGAACTGCTTGACCAGATCGTCGTCGTCGTAGGCCTTGTTCCCGACCACGTTGATGGACTTGATCTTGGCCGCGCGGCCCTCCTTGATGGTGATGCCCACCGCCACGCGATTGCCGCCCAGCGACTCGACCAGGGATTTGATCTCGACGCCGTACTTGCCCTGGGAGAAGTACTGGCGCCGAAGCTCCTGCTCCACGCGATCGAGGATCGAACGATCGAACACCTCGCCTTCCGCGAACCCGATCGGTTTCAAGGCCGTGAGCAGGTCTTCGGTCTTGATGTCGCTGTTGCCGGTGATCGAGATCTGCGAGAGGGTCTCGCGCTCGGAGACGATGACGATCAAGACGTCGCCGTCGCGCTCGATGCGGACGTCCCGGAAAAGCCCGGTCTTGAAGAGCGCCCGGATGGCGTCCCCCGAGCGGCTTTCGTCGAACTCATCGCCGATCTTGACCGGCAGGGCGTTGAACACGGTGCCGGGCGACAGCCGTCGCAGGCCCTGCACGCGGATGTCCTCGATGACGAAGCGCTCCCCCCGGTGATCCAGCTGCCCGAATAAGGGATACGCCCAAAGGCCGAATAGTAGGCCGAGCGCCGCCGCACCTCCCCTTTTCGTCTTCCCCAGAGACATCTTTTTTATATGGAGACAGCGCGCTCCTTTGTGCGGCCGGGAACGAGTCCTAGCCGAGCATGCGCACGATGTCGTTATAGATCGCGATGATCATGAGGCCGGCGAGGATCACCATCCCCACCTGCTGCGCCACCTGCTGCATGGCGACGGAGACCGGCCGGCGACTGACAAACTCTATAAGGTAATACAACAAGTGTCCGCCATCCAGTAGCGGGATCGGCAGGAGGTTCAGCACCGCGAGGCTCACGCTCACGATGCCGAGAAATTGCAGGAACGACACCACCCCGAGGCTCGCCGACTGGCCGGCGAACTGCGCGATGCTGAGGGGGCCGCTCAGGTTCTGGACCGAGGCCTGTCCGGCCAGCATCTTCCCGAACACCTTGAGGGTGAAGGCCGACACCTCCCAGGTCTTTTCTACGCCCCGCACCATCCCTTCCAAGGGCCCGTAGCGCTCCACGGCGAACAGCGTCCGGTCGGCATCGCCAGGAGGCCGCGGGCCCGCACCGATGCGGCCGATGACCCGCTCGCCGGCCTTATGGGGTTCCGGGGTGATCGTGATGCCGAGCGGCTCTCCGCCCCGCAGTACCTCCACCTGGATGGGCCGGTCCGGCCGCGCCTGCACGTACTCGACCCAGCGGTCCCAGGACTCGATCGCGACGCCGTCCGCCTTCAGCACCACATCACCGGACTTGAGCCCGCTCTTCTCGGCCGCTTCGCCCGCGACCAGGTCGCCGATGATGGGTGGGAGGGTCGGGCGGTATTGCCGGATACCGAGCCGTTCGAGGAGGTTGCCTCGGTTCAGATCGTCGACGCCGAGCGAGCCGAGGTCGAGGGTGAGCTGGCGGTCCGCACCGCGCGCGTCGCGCGCGGTGATGGTCAGCGCCCCGCTGTCGATGACCTTGGGGATCCCGGCATAGACCACCGCCTCCCAGGTCGGGGTGGGCCGCGACTCGACCGCCATGACCTCGTCACCGCCCCGGAGTCCGGCGCGCTCGGCGATGGAGCCCGGCGTGACCTCGCCGATCAGGGGCCGGAGCCCCGTGACACCGATCACGAACATGGCCCAGTAGGCCAGAACGGCGAAGAGCAGATTGAAGAGCGGACCGGCGGACACGATCGCGGCCCGCACCGCCAGCGGCTGACAGTTGAACTCGCGGTGGGCATCGGCGTCCGGGATCGGGCCCTCGCGCTCGTCGAGCATCTTGACATAGCCCCCGAGCGGCACCGCCGCCACCACGAACTCGGTCTGGTCGCGACCCAGGCGCCGGCCCCACAGCGGCCTGCCGAATCCGACCGAGAACCGCAGGATCTTGACCCCCGACAGGCGCGCCACCCAGAAGTGCCCGAACTCGTGCACCACGACCAGGAGGCCGATGGCCACGAGGAACGCCAAGACGGAGTAGAGAAAATTGATCACAGTGGGCCGATCACAGCGGATGCGCCCTGACCGCCGAGGCGGCCGCGGTGCGCGCCGCGGCATCGGCCGAAAGCACAGCCTCCAGGGAGGACCCCGCGTGGTTCGGCACCCGCGCCAAGGTATCTTCGACCACTGCGGGGATATCGAGGAAGCTCAACCGCCGGTCCAGGAAGGCGGCGACCGCCACTTCGTTGCTCGCGTTCAGGACCGCGGTAGCGGTGCCGCCGGCCGCGAGCGCCTCGCGCGCCAGCCGCAGGCAGGGAAAGCGCGTGACATCGGGGGGCTCGAAGTCGAGCCTGGCGACGGTGAAGAGATCGAGGGGCGCGACACCAGAGGCGATGCGCTCGGGCCAGGCCAGGGCGTGGGCGATGGGGGTGCGCATATCGGGATTCCCGAGCTCGGCGAGCACCGATCCATCCGTGTACTCGACCAGCGAGTGGATGATGCTCTGGGGGTGCAGCACTACCACGACCCGATCCGGGCCGGTATCGAACAGCCAGCAGGCCTCGACGATCTCCAGGCCCTTGTTCATGAGCGTCGCGGAGTCCACCGAGATCTTGCGTCCCATGACCCAGTTGGGGTGGGCACAGGCCTCGTTCGGGGTCACGTGACGGAGTGCGGACAGCGGCCGGGTGCGAAACGGTCCGCCCGACGCGGTCAACAAGATGCGCCGCACGCCCGCGTGGTCGAGGCCTCCACGAGAACTGATAGGCAGACATTGGGTGGGCAGACATTGAAAGATGGCGTTGTGCTCGCTGTCGACGGGCAGCAGCTCGGCGCCATTGGCGCGCACGGCCTCCATGAACAGGGTGCCGGCCATGACCAGCGCTTCTTTGTTGGCCAGCAACACCCGTTTGCCGGCGCGCGCGGCGGCCAAGGTCGGGAGGAGTCCCGTCGCGCCGACGATGGCGGCCATCACATAATCGGTCTCCGGGGCACGGGCGACCTCTTCGAGGCCGGAAGCGCCGCCGAGCACCGTGACCTCGGGGCAAATGGGGCGCAGCGCGGCATCGAGCGCGGCCGCACAGTCTTCATCCGCCATCACGGCGTAGCGCGGTCGCCAGCGCTCACATTGGGCCTTGAGCCCGTCCACGTCCCGGTGTGCCGTCAGCGCCACGACCTCGAAGCGGTCCGGGTGGCGGGCCGCGACATCCAGGGTATTCACCCCGATGGAGCCGGTCGACCCGAGCAGGGTCAGTCCGATCACAGCGGCACCCCGACCACCACCATCCCGAGTGCGAACACCGGTGCCGCCGCAGTCAGGCTATCGATGCGGTCCAGGAGCCCCCCATGGCCGGGCAGCAGGCGGCCGCTGTCCTTGACCCCCGCCTGGCGTTTGACGAGACTCTCGAAGAGATCGCCCAGGACCGAGAACAGCACCGTGACCAGGCACACGAACACGAACAGGAACCGCTCGCGGGGCCGGAGCGCCAGGGGCGCCGAGCACAGGAGGGCCACTGAAGCACCCGCCAGGAGCCCACCGACGACGCCCTCCCAGGTCTTGCCGGGACTCACCCGATCCGCCAGCCGGTGGCGGCCATAGCGCCGGCCCACGAAGAACGCGCCGGTATCCGCGGACCATACGATCAATAGCAGCAACACGACCAGATAACCCCGTGCATCGATAGCCCCGTGCAGGCGCACGATCGCCGCCCACGCCGGCACCACGACCAGGAGCCCGGCCATCGTCAGGAGGGGCCGCGAGCGCGGGATCCCGAGGCCCTGGCGCTGGTAATCGAACAACCAGTAACCGCACAGGCCCCACCACGACAGCAGCAAGGCGGAAACACCGAAGAGCCCGGCGGCGTCCCAGGGCAGGCGGAGGAGGGTGTAGGTGAGCCACAGGCAGGCCCCGATCACCAGGCAATACAGGACCCGCGAAGACGGTTCCGACCATCCCGCGAGACTGGCCCATTCCCAGGCGCCGATCCCCGCGAACACGGCGAACACCACCGCGATGGCCGGAGTCGGCAGCAACAGGAGGCCCGCGAGCAGCGGCGGGATCAGGCAGCCGGCCGTGATGAGGCGGTGCTTAAGCATGCTCTGCGGGCTCGAGCTGGTCGCCCGTGCGCCCGAAGCGGCGCTGGCGCGTGGCAAAGGCGTGCAGTGCGTCCTCGAGCTCGGCGGGGCCGAAATCCGGCCACATGCACTCGGCGAAGTACAGTTCGGTGTAGGCGAGCTGCCACAGTAGAAAATTGCTGATGCGTTGCTCCCCGCCGGTGCGCACGAAGAGGTCGGGCTCTGGGAGCCCGTAGAGGCACAGCTCTCTGGCCAGTAACGCCTCATCGATCGCAGCGGGCTCCAGATCGCCGTCCGCGGCCCTTTGCGCCAGAGCGCGTGCCGCCTGGGTGAGGTCCCAGCGGCCACCGTAGTTCGCTGCGATGATCAGCAGGAGCCCGCGATTGTGAACGGTGACGCGTTCGGCCTCCCCGATGGCTTCGCGGAGCCTTTGGGGGAAAAGCGATTGATCGCCGATGAACCGCGCCCGTACATCGTGCTCGTCGAGGTGGCTCGCTTCTTCCTGCAGGCTCGTCATGAACAGCTCCATGAGCAGGCCGACCTCACGTTGCGGGCGCCGCCAGTTCTCACTGCTGAAGGCGAAGAGGGTGAGCACCTCGACGCCGCGCTCGGCGCACGCGCGCACCACGCCCCGCGCCGCCTCGACCCCCGCTCGATGGCCGGCGATCCGGGGCAGTCGGCGCCTTTCGGCCCAGCGGCCGTTGCCGTCCATGATGATGGCGATGTGGCGCGGGGGCCCGGAGCGCTCGTACGGCGCACGCGCGCTCGCATCCTCTTGATCACGCACGTGGGATCACGAGCGGGATCACGCAACCGACGGGATCACGCAAGCCGGATCACGCCGGGGGGTCTCCCCAAGGGCAGTACCCCCAAGGGTAGTACCCCCAGGGGTAGTCAGCTTGGGTCGATCCGTGGAGCAAATTATCGTGATCGAGATCGGCACGCGCTAGATCTCCAAGAGCTCCTTTTCTTTGGCGGCGAGAACCCCCTCGACCCGAGCGATGTGTTCGTCGGTCATGCGCTGGGTCTTTTCCTCGGCGCGCCGCTCGTCATCCTCGGAGACGTCCTTGTCCTTAACCAACCCCTTAAGGTGATGGTTGGCATCGCGCCGGATGTTGCGGATCGCGACGCGCGCCTGCTCGACCTCGTGGCGGACCACGCGGATGAGGTCGCGACGGCGCTCTTCGGTCAGGGGCGGGAGCGGGATACGGATCACGTCCCCCGCGACCGCCGGGTTGAGCCCGAGGTCGGACTGGCGGATGGCCTTCTCCAGGGCCTTGGTCAGGCCCTTGTCCCACGCCGATACCGAGAGCGTCCTGGCATCGACCACCGAGATGGTCGCCGCCTGGCTGATCGGCACCTCCGAGCCGTAGTACTCGACCTTGATGTGGTCGAGGAGGCTCGTGTGGGCGCGCCCCGTGCGGACCTTGGCCAACTCGTGCTGCAAGGCCTCGATGGCCTTGTCCATGCGGTTCCCCGCATCGCGGAGGATGTCGTCCATGGCCCTCATCGATTTATCAGGCATCGATTATCGGGCCTTCCGCGAGTGGGCCGCGCTCGTGACCAGCGTGCCCTCGGGCTCGCCCATGACCGCGCGCATCATCGCCCCAGGCTTGGTCATGTCCAGGACCCTCAAGGGCACGGCGTTGTCACGGCACAGCACCACGGCCGTGGCGTCCATCACCCCGAGCCGCTCCATGAGGACCTGGTCGTAGTCCAGATACTCGTAACGCCGCGCGTCGCGATCCTGCCGCGGGTCCGCGGAATAGACCCCATCCACCTTGGTGGCCTTGATCATGAGATCGGCGTCGATCTCGATGGCCCTCAAGCTCGCGGCCGAATCGGTGGTGAAGAACGGGTTGCCGGTGCCGGCCGCGAACACCACCACGCGCCCCTTTTCGAGGTGTCGGACTGCGCGGCGCCGGATGTACTCCTCGCAGATCTGGTGGACGCGGATGGCGGACATCACCCGTGCGTAGAGGCCGATCCGCTCGAGCGCGTCCTGCAGCGCCAAGGCGTTGATCAAGGTCCCGAGCATGCCCATCTGGTCCGCCGTGACGCGGTCCATGCCCTTGGCCGCGAGCCCCTGTCCGCGCAACAGGTTGCCGCCGCCGATCACGATGCCCACCTGGATGCCGCAGATCACCAGGTCCTTGACCTCCTCCGCCAGACGCTGAATGACGTCGGGGTCGATGCCGTAATCGCTCGCCCCCATGAGCGCCTCGCCGCTCATCTTGATCAGCACCCGCCGATAGGCCGGGACCTGCGCGCACGTGATAGGTCCGCCCAAGCTATTCGCCACGGGCCGCTGCCATGACCTCGGCCGCGAAGGTATCAGCCTTTTTTTGGATGCCCTCGCCGACCTCGAAGCGCTCGAAACCCCGCACCGTAGCCTTGGCGTCGGCCAGGATCCGGGCGACCGGTGTCTTGTCGGGGGCCTTCACGAACGGCTGGCCGAGGAGCGTGACCTCATTCAGGAACTTCTCGATTTTTCCGGCCACGATCTTTTCGACGACCTGGGGGGGCTTGCCGGTCTCGGCCGCCTGGGCCTTGAAGATCTCGCGCTCGCGGTCCATAAGTGCCTGCGGGACATCCGCTTCACTGATACACACCGGCCGGCTCCAGGCGATGTGCATGGCGATATCCTTGGCGAGATCCGTCGCGACATCGCCACCCTGGAGCGCCACCAATACGCCGATGCGGGTGCCGTGGCGGTAGACGCCCACGCGGCCGTCCTCGGGCGCACTCATGAGGGCGAAACGCCGCACGGTGATGTTCTCGCCGATCTTGACGATGA
>Ga0299907_10001807_pt1 | contig 12630 bp, 11 predicted proteins | sample RVTome_16_FD_198680 | JGI IMG/M metagenome (GOLD analysis project Ga0299907, IMG submission 198680) | Soil microbial communities from uranium-contaminated site in the Upper Colorado River Basin, Wyoming, United States - RVT152D67 (version 2) ...
GGCATGTGCTATGGATACGGAGCAACGGATACACCTGTGTGGCGCGACAACGGTGGTCATCGGAGGACTCGTGTGGTTGGAGAACGACGCGGTAAATCTCCTCAGCAGCGCCGTGGGAGCCGCAGTTGCGCTGACGCTGGCCACCTGAGCGTGCGAGTCGCGTATGCGTGACGGATTGGCGAGGCGTGCACACCGGGCGGTGTGGGGTCGGCGCACGCTATTGACTGTGGTCTGCGTTGCGGTGTGGGCGTGCGGCGGCGAGCGATCGCGGATTGGCATCACGGGCCCGCCGGGGTCGTCATCCGGGCAAATCGAGCGCGACACGGCACTCCTGGGGTCCTGGTGGCGAATTCTGCTCTTTATGGATGACGATGGAACGGCGCACGCGTCGGAAACGACGTGGCGGTTCGAGGCGGATGGGGACGCAACACGCACGGTCGTTGCCACGAATCTGACCTACGGGTTCTTCGATACGGTGGTGGCGGGTGCACGGTGGCGCACGGAGGGGGGCGCGGTGGTGATCACCTTTGTTGCACCGAACAGCGGAACGGTTCGCTTTGCCTATCGAGTAAGCGCGGACACTCTGCTGCTCGACACGCGGGCGTTCGTGCGGCTGCCGTGACGATCGCGCGAGCACGCACGCCCGCCGTGGGCGGTGCGCGAGTGCTGTTGGTAAGCGCCAACCGCGAGCGGCAGCCGTTTCCCGTCGTGCCGAACGGCGTCGCCTGCGTGGCGTCGGCACTCGAGGCGGCCGGGCACGCGGTGCACGTGGCTGACCTGTGCTTCGCAAAGGACCCACACGCCGCGGCTGTCGGCGCCGTGCGCGCCTTTCGCCCCGACGTCATCGGCGTAGGCGTGCGCAACATCGACAATTCGGATCTGGTCGCGCTTCGGCACTACACGCCGGAAGCGGCGTCGCTGCTCGGTACGCTCCGGGCGGTGGCCCCACGGGCAAAGGTCATGGCCGGCGGCGCGGCTTTTGGCGTGGCACCCGAGGCTCTGCTCGACGCCCTCGACCTGGATTACGCGGTGGCAGGCGATGGCGAGCGCGCGACCGTCGCGATGGTGGACGACATGGCAGCCGCTCGCGAGCCTGCGAACATTCCCGGGGTCGTGCGGCGCGTGGATGGGCACGCCCGCCTGACGCCGCCGGGCGGGGACGCCGCGCTTGACGCACTGCCTCCCGAGCACATGGCACGCTGGCTCGATCTCGCGCGGTACGAGCGGCACGGCGGAACCGTTCCGATCCAAACCAAGCGTGGATGCGTATTCAGGTGCGTGTACTGCACGTACCTGAACGTCGAGGGTTGGGGGTACCGACTGCGCGATCCCGAGGCCGTCGTGGACGAGATGGAGGCGCTGCGCCGTACGGCCGGGGTACGCCACTTCGAGTTCGTCGATTCCACCTTCAATGCCCCCCCGCGACACGCGACGGCCGTCTGCGAATCGATCGTCAGGCGCGGGCTGCGCGTGCATCTCGACACGACGAACTTCACGCCGGCCAACGCGCCGGCGGAACTGCTCGCCGCAATGCATCGCGCAGGCTTTCGCTGGCTCGGCATCACCGCCGAAAGCGCGAGCGATCCCGTATTGGATCGGCTGCAGAAGGGCTTCGATGCGGCGCGGGTTCACGCCGTCGCGCGCGATGTGGAGGCAGCCGGAATGGGTGCGCTGTGGATCTTTTTGGTCGGTGGACCCGGCGAGACCCCCGACACTCTGGAGGAGACCCTGCGCTTCGCCGCCTGGCGACTCGGGCGGGGCGATGCGGTATACGTGACCGTCGGCGTGCGCGTGTACCCCGGAACCACGCTGCAGCGCATCGCCGTCGCCGATGGCACGGTGGCGCCTGACGATCCACTGCTGGTGCCGACGTTCTATCAGGCGGCCGAGCTTCCCATCGAGCGCGCGATCACGAGGTTGCGGGAGTTCGCCGCCCGCCACCCGCGATTCATGTTTTCCGCCGACTCGCGCTCGCCGATCCTGCCGTGGCTCACGCGGGCGGCGTCGGTGTTGCGATTGCCGCGCCCGCATTGGCGCTACATGGGGATCTTTCAGCGCGTCGCACGGGCGGTGTCGTGAGGCAATCCGTGGACGACGTGGTGGTGGTGGGCGGCGGTCCGGCAGGGGCGTTCGCTGCGTGGGCGCTCGCGGCCGCTGGAGTCCGCGTTCGACTACTCGATCGTGCGCACTTTCCGCGGGACAAGCCCTGCTCGGAATACCTGAGCCCCGAAGCCGCGCGGTTGCTGGACGCGATGGGTGTGCTCCAGGCGATCGAAGGCGCGGGGGCGGCCCGCCTCGCTGGAATGCGTGTGCGGGCGGCGAGCGGCGCCGCCATCCAGGGTGATTTCTCCGCCGATCATGGCTATCGCGCCTATCGAGATCACGGCCTGGCGCTGCGGCGCACGGTTCTGGACGCGATCCTCCTCGATCGGGCGCGCGTGGCCGGCGTGCGAGTCGACGAAGGCGCGCAGGTGGTGGATCTGATGCGCGATGCGCGCGGCACGGTGACGGGAGCCGTCACGCGTGGTGCGAACGGCACGCGGGGGCAGATTCCAGCACGGCTCGTCATCGGCGCGGACGGGCTGCGTTCCGTGGTCGCCGCCAGGTTGGGAGTCGCCAGGCGAGCGCGATTCCCGCGCCGGGTCGCGATCGTGACGCATTACGAGAGCGTACGCGAGATGGCCGCGTACGGCGAGATGCACGTTGCGGCCGATGGCTATCTGGGCTTGGCGCCGGTCGGCGGAGGCCTGACGAATGTGGCAGTTGTCGTGCCGGCCGGTATCATGCGGCGGTGGCCCGGCGATCCTCCATCGCTGCTTGCCGATCGCATTGCGCGCGATCCCATGATCGCCGCCAGGTTCGCCGGCGCCCGCCGGGCGGCGCCTGTGCGCGCCACGGGACCGTTCGCGTCCCGCGCGCGGCGTGCCTGGGCCCCGGGGGCCGCGCTGGTGGGCGATGCGGCGGACTTCTACGATCCCTTCACCGGCGAGGGGATGTACGCCGCAATGCGCGGAGGGGAACTACTCGCGCCGTTCGTCCGCGCCGCGTTGGAGGCGCCGAACGAGCGCGCGGCATGCGACGCGCTTGGCGAGTATGATGCGGCGCGCAACCGCGCGTTCTCGGGCAAATGGCAGGTGGAGCGACTGATCGCGATCGCGGTCGGTTCGCCGCCGGTTCTCAATGGCGCGGTGCGCGCCATGCGTCGGCGCAAGTCGCTCGCTGACCTGCTGGTCGGAGTCGCGGGCGACTTTGTTCCGGCATCCGCCGTGCTCTCGCTGCCGTTCGCCCTCACCATGCTGGCGCTCGCGCTTGCCCCGCGATCATTATCGGAGGCGGGGGCGCGGGCGGATGCGCCCGTTTCTCCGACCGAAGCCTGAATGTCCGTCGATCAAGCGATCTTCCGAAGTGTGCTGGGCCGCTTTGCTTCCGGCGTTACCGTCGTGACGGTGCGCGAGGGCGAGACCGATCACGGGATGACTGCGAGCGCTTTCTGCTCGCTCAGCCTGGATCCTCCGCTCACACTCGTCTGCATCGAGCGATCGACACGGATGCACGAGATCCTCACGCGCGTCGATCGGTACGCGGTCAATCTGCTCACGTCCAATCAGGAGGCGTTGTCGCGCCGGTTCGCCGAACCGCCTGACGACGCCCGGTTCGACGGTGTAGGATTCGATCGCGGAGTCACCGGGGCTCCGCTGTTGCGCGACGTGCTCGCGCATCTCGAATGCGATCTGGTGGCGCGGCATCCCGGCGGCGATCACACCATCATCGTCGGGCGCCTGATTTCCGCGTCATCGGCCGGGGATTCGCGGCCTCTGCTCTACTACCGCGGCGGCTACGCCGCGCTCGAGCGCTAGCGTGCGCTGGTGGCTCGTGCCCAGGCGGCGGCGTGGCGCGGAAATTCTCGATGACCCTGCGACGGAGCCGCATGTCGTCAGGCGTTCGCTCGCCGACGTCTCGCGGGCCAATGCCTTGTTCGGCGGACGTCGCGCGGTGTGCCGGGAGTTGGCGCGCATCTTCGCCGGCGCGGCCGGTACGTCGCTCACGCTGCTCGACGTAGGCACCGGGTGGGGCGACGTGCCTGCAGCCGCTCGCGCGCTCGCGGCCGAGGCGGGAGTGCAGCTGCAGACCTTTGCCCTGGAGGCGAGCCAGGTTCTGGCACTGTCGGTCCGGTCGCCGGAACTGCCGATGGTACGAGGTACCGCCCTCGAGCTTCCCTTTCGGGACCGGTCGGTGGACATCGTGATCTGCTCGCAGCTCCTCCATCACTTCGAGGACGGCGCGGCATCGACGCTCCTGCGCGAATTGGACCGAGTGGCACGAAAGGCGGTGGTGGTGAGCGATCTGCGGCGCAGCTGGCTGGCGGCGGCGGGGATCTGGCTGGCGTCGTGGCCGCTTCGGTTTCATCCGGTGAGCCGTCACGACGGCGTACTATCCGTACTCCGCGGCTACACCGTGCCGGAACTGCGCACCCTGGTCGAGCGTGCGACGGGCCGCCGCGCGACGACCCGGGCGCGCGTCGGATTTCGAGTGGCGACCGCATGGTCACGAACGGAGGTCTGATGCCCAACGAGACGGTCCCCCCCCGCGACGAGCGCCGGACGTTAGGTCCGATGCCGCTCGGCCGCGCCATGGAAACCGTGGACGAGCTGTTCGTCCGAGCGCCGGTGCGCGCCGTGTTCGACGTCGTGCGGCGGGTAGAGGAATGGCCGGCGCATCTGCGGCACTACCGATACGTCCGCTACCAGCGCCGCGATGCGGAGGGTGGGGGACTGGTGGTGATGTCGGCCAATCGCCCGTTCGGCCCCCTCAACTGGCCCACCTGGTGGCGGTCGGAAATGGCGGTCGACCGCGAGGCGCCGGCGGTGCGATTCGTCCATACCGGTGGCATAACGACCGACATGGACGTGGAATGGAGCTTCACGGCGCGTGACGGCGGAACACATGTGCGCCTGGTGCACGCGTGGAACGGGCCGAGGTGGCCGCTGATCGGCGTGCCGGCCGCGGTCATCATCATCGGGCCCGTGTTCATCCACGGCATCGCGTCGCGCACACTTGCCGGGCTGGCAAAGGTCGCCGAGGGGATGCGAGCCGACGCGCGCGACAATACCTAATTGGAGGCGGTATGGCACGACGGCGTGTGGTGGTGACGGGAATCGGCGCGCTGACGCCGATAGGCATTACGCGGGCCGGCATGTGGGACGGGTTGCGCGCACAGCGCTCGGCGGTGCGCTCCATCACGCGCTTCGATCCGGCCGAGTTCCGCAGCCACAACGCCGCAGAGATCCGCGACTACTCGCCAGGCGATTTTCTCGACCGCAAGCGCGCCAAGCGGTTGGATCCGTTCGGCCAGTACTCCGTGATCGCCGCGCGTCTGGCCGTCGAGGACGCCGAGCTCGATCTGTCGAAGGAACGGCTCGAGCGGGTGGGCGCCAACATGGGAACGGCGTTAGGTGGCGTGGGATACGCCGAACAGCAGTGCCAGGTGTACTTCGAGAAGGGCCTCAAGCACGTCGACCCCGCGCTCGCGCTCATGGTCTTCGGCGGCGCCGCGAGCTGCAATATCGCCATCGAGCTCGGCGTGCAGGGCCCGAACTCCACCAATTCCATGAGCTGCGCCTCGGGAACAATCGCCGTCGGCAACGGCTTTCGCGCGATTCGCGACGATGACGCCGACGTCATGTTGTGCGGCGGCTCCGAGGCGCCGCTCTCCCGGCTCACCTTCGGCGCGTTCGCCATCATCCGTGCCATGTCGTCGCGCAACGATCAACCGGAAACCTCCTCCCGACCGTTCGATCGCGACCGTGATGGGTTCGTCATGGGCGAAGGCGCCGCGGTGCTCGTGCTCGAGGAGCGCGATCGCGCGATCGCGCGCGGTGCACCGATCTACGCCGAAGTTCTCGGGTTCGGCTCGTCGAACGATGCGCACCACATGACCGCACCGCGCCCGGACGGGAGCATGGCCGCGTACGCAATGGAACGCGCGCTCGCCGACGCGCACGTCAACCCGGACGAGATCGGGTACATCAACGCGCACGGCAGCTCGACTCCACTCAACGACGTTACCGAAACGATCGCCATCAAACGCGTGTTCGGTGAGCGCGCCTATCGAATTCCAGTGAGCGGCACCAAGGGTTACTACGGTCACGCGCTCGGCGCTTCGGGGGCGTTCGAGGCGGCGATCTGCTCGCTGGCCCTCCAGTCGGGTTGGCTCCCTCCGACCGTGAACCTGGATACTCCCGACGACGCCTGCGATCTGGATTACCTGAGAGGGAGCGGACGCGAAGACCGCGTCGAAACTGTGCTTTCGAATTCCTTCGGCTTCGGCGGGATCAATGCTTCCCTGGTGATGCGGCGTGCCGACTGAGCACCCCATTCGCGGTTACGATCGTGCTGTTGGCCGCGTCCTTTGTCGATGGGCTCGCCGACGGTACTCTCCAACAGCAACTCCGCCGATGTCAGCGGCGATGATCGTCCCCACGATCCCGACGGGGACGACGTCCCCGTCATCGAGCCGCTCGGGATCTTCGATCTCCTGCCTGCAACGACGTGTGACCGCCTCGCGCGACTTGCCGCGGCGGGCAGCGGAGCGGCCGTAGCGGTCGTTTCCGGCGACGATCTCGGGAACACCGTAATCCGGGCTGCAATCGGGCTTCCTCCTGGCACCGCGGTCGGCGGTCGCGCCCCCGACTGGCTCGTCTTGGATGTGGTGACCGCGGAGCCCTCGTCCGCCGCATCCATCCGCGATGCACAGGACGTCGTGATCGCCGCGATCGTGCCGCTGAGCGGATCGTCGGTCGCGAATCGCCCGCACGCGGTGCTTCACGAGTTGGCCGAGCTGGCGACCCAGGAAGCGATCCTGCGCAGCGACCTCGATGCGCGCACGCGGATGGAGGACCAGCTTCGCCACAACACCCTCCACGACGCGCTGACCGGGCTGCCCAATCGCACGCTGTTCATGGAGCGGCTGTCGCACGCGATCGCGCGCTCCAAACGCCGGAAGGAGTATCTGTTCGCGGTACTCTTCCTGGACCTGGACCGGTTCAAGGTCGTGAACGACAGTCTGGGCCATCAGGTAGGCGACGAACTGCTCGTGGCGGTAGCGCGTCGCCTGCACCACTGCCTCCGGATAGAGGACACGGTTGCGCGGCTCGGCGGTGACGAGTTCGCGATCCTGCTGGAGAACATCAGCGATATCAGCGATGCCGGCCGGATCGCCGAGCGGATTCAGGAGGAGCTCGCGGCGCCGGTCAATCTGAGCGGCTACGAGGTGTTCACGTCGGTGAGCATCGGGATCGTCGACTCCGCGTCGGCGTACGGCTTGCCCGACTACATGCTCCGCAGCGCCGACATGGCGATGTACCGCGCCAAGGCGTCAGGCAAGGCACGATACGAGATGTTCGACCGCCGCATGCACGCGCAGGCGCTGGCGCGGCTGCAAACCGAGACGGACCTGCGCCACGCGTTGGAGCGGCAGGAGTTCGCGGTCTACTACCAGCCGGTGATCTCGCTGGATACGGAACGCATCTGCGGCATGGAGGCGCTCGTCAGGTGGAACCACCCGGAGCGCGGCGTCGTCGTGCCCGGCGAGTTCATCGCGGTAGCCGAGGAGACCGGGCTCATCGTGCCAATCGGCCGGTGGGTCCTCGAGGAAGCGTGCCGCCAGCTCGCGATCTGGCAGAAGGCCTTCCCGGAACCTCATCCCTTGTCGATGTGCGTCAATCTGTCGGTGCGGCAGATCGCGCAATCCGATCTCGTGGAATCGGTGGCGGAGGCTATTCGCGAGAGCGGTATCGCGCCGGACACCCTCAAGCTCGAGGTGACGGAAAGCGTCATCGTCGAGAACCCGACTGCCGCGTCAGGCGTCCTCGCGGAGCTCAAGGCGCTGGGCGTGGAGCTGTACATGGATGACTTCGGGACGGGCTACTCATCGCTCAGCTACCTGTCGCAGCTTCCGATCGACGCGATCAAGATCGACCGGTCGTTCGTCAGCGAAATGGAGGCGCTCGATCACCACTTCCAACTCGTGCGCACGGTTCTGACGCTGGCGCGGAGTCTGAACCTGCGCTGTGTCGCGGAGGGCGTAACGAGCGCGGCGCAGCTCATTGCCCTCCGCAAGCTCGGCTGCGAGCAAGCTCAGGGCTTCTTCTTCTCTCCGCCGGTTGTGGTCGACGAGGCGGAGGCGCTGTTGGCGAGTGAGAAACTCTCGTAAGGTCCTGGGTATGGAAGCAACTTCCCGACAGCGGGAAACGGGAAAGGGGAAACGGGAAACGGAACGGCGGGAAAGGGGAAACGGGACATCGGGAAGCACGACTACAGAAGCGTTGGTGGCCTTGCGTCGTCATTCCGACGAAAGCCGGAATCCAGAAGGTTGCCGGCCATGGACCCCGGCGTTCGCCGGGGTGACGAACGCCAAAGGACTTCTGACTCGCTTCACTAGGCGCGAACGATGGCGGGAAACGTTAATGGCGTTTCCCTTTTTCGTTGCCCTCCCGCACCCGACATTCTCGGGTGCGACCTTCGAAGCCTGCGGGACACTCCAGCCTCACGCTCCCGCAGTTCCGTTTCCCGTTTCCCGCTGTTCCGTTTCCCGTTTCCCCTTTCCCGTTTCCCGCCTTTGCTCGGTACGCGCTTCCCTTACCGTGCAGAACTCAACGCCGCTTCACATCGCGTGGGAATCAAATCGCGAATGGCTGAGAGGAGCTGGTCACCGGTGAATGGCTTCTGAAGAAACATGCGGGTGGAATCCACGAGCCCGCGCTGACTCACGGTCTCATCGGTGTAGCCTGACATGAACACGACGCCAACTCCGGGATGAGTCTGTAGGAGCGCATCGGCGAACTCGCGCCCGTTCATCCCTGGCATCATGACGTCGGTGACGACGAGGTCGATAGGCTCGGTGTGATGCCCGGCCACTGCGAGGGCTTTCTCGCCATCGCTCGCCTCGAGGACATCGTAGCCCGCCCGCTCCAGCGTTCGCTTGATGGTGCGCCTCACGCTGTCCTCATCTTCCACCAGAAGGATCGTGGCCGGCAGATGGTACGCCACCTCATCCGGCATCCGCGCCGTTCCCGACTCGAACGCCGCATCCGCGATGGGGGCATGCGGAAGGAAGATCTTGAAGGCGGCGCCATGGCCAGGTTCGCTGTACACACGAATGTGTCCCCCGAGCTGGGCGACCACGGCGTAGGTCGTGGCGAGTCCGAGGCCGGTTCCCTGCCCCACGCCCTTGGTGGTGAAGAACGGCTCGAAGATCTTGCTCACCGTCGTCGCGTCCATGCCGTGGCCGGTATCCGTGACCACCAGCATCACATGCGGCCCGGGAGTTACGTCGGGGCGATGATCCGTGTAGTGATCGTCGAGCACCACATTATGCGTCTCGATCGTCAGGCGGCCGCCGTTCGGCATGGCATCGGAGGCGTTGACCGCGAGATTCATGATGACCTGATGCAGCTGCGTCGGATCGGCGGTGACCATACCGATCTCATCGCTCAGCACACACGACACCTCCAGATTCTCGCGCAGCAGCCGCCGCAGCATTGGATTCAGTTCGCGAATGAGCTCATTGAGGTTCACCGGCTGATGGGAGAGAACCTGCCGCCGGCTGAACAGCAGCAACTGTTGCGTGAGGGATGCGGCGCGCGCCGCCGCACTGGCGATCGCTTCCAGATCCTCCCGATCCTCATCCGAGCGCTCGAACTCGAGCAGCAGCGCGGTCGAGGTCGTGATCACGGTCAGGAGGTTGTTGAAGTCGTGCGCGACCCCGCCGGCCAGGCGGCCGATCGCCTCCATCTTCTGCGACTGGCGGAGCTGTTCCTCGAGCGCCTTCCGCTCACTCACATCGGACACGATGGCGATGTACCCGGTGGGCTGTCCCGCGAGGTCCCGCACCACGCCTGACGAGACCATGACGTTGATCAACGTCCCATCCTTGCGCTGGCGCATCACGTCGATCGGCGCGGCGGCACGATCCGCCTCGATACGTTCCTGGATCAGCTCGAACGCTTCGCGTTGGTCCTCAGGAACGTGCGGGACCGGTCCGCCGAGCACCTCGCGCTCCGTGTAGCCGAACAGCTTCTCCGCGGCCTGATTCCACAGCGTCACCCTCCACTTGAGGTCGACGCCAATGATCGCTTGCGGTGCGAGATTGATGAACGACTGCAGCATCTCGGTGCTCGCACGCGCTTCTTCCTCGCTGCGCGACAGCGCGTGCTGCACGACGCGCTGTCGGGCTGCGGCCTCGCGCAGCGCGGCCGTTCGCGCGTCGACGCGCGCCTCGAGCTGCTGGTTGATCGCCGACAGTTCCTGCTGCGCGCCGGCCAGCTTGTCGACCATGTGATTGAACGCGCGAACGAACAGCGCCACCTCGGCGTCGGACGTCTCGAGGGCACGCAGATCCAGGTCGCCCGCCGCGATCTTCTCGACCGTTTGAGCGACCGCATTCAGCGGACGTGTGACGAGCGTACTGATCGCGTACACGAGCCCGATACCGACGACGAAAATCATGAGGCCGATCAGCGCCCCGGATCGTTGGGCACGCGTGATCACTGCCCGCAGCTCGGAGAGCGAGAATACGACGGTGAGCGACCCAATGGGCGCGGAGCCATGAACGATCGGCGTGGTTGTGACCAGCGCGTTGTGGGCTTCGAGCACGCCGTCGCCGCTCACCAGCCCGAATTGTACGGCTTCCGCTCCGTTCGTGCTCCTGGCCACTACGCGGCCCGCGTGGTCGCGCACGATGAGCAAGAGCAGATCGTGATTGCGTGAGGCCCCGGTGAGTACTTCGTCGATCGCCAACGAATCGCCGAAATACAGTCCCGCCCTGAGGCTGAACGCGGTTATGTCGCGCACGGCCTCCGCCTTTTCATTCAGGGCGTGCATCGCCTGCTGCTCCAGTCGTGCCGGGAAATACAGGAACACGAACGTCGCGATGCTCGCGACCAGGAGCGCGAACGACAGCAGGAGCTTGTCGCGGATACCGGTGCCGAACGTCAGGTAGAACCGCATCACATGACCTGCGCCAGATTGAGCAGCTCGGCGCTGAACTCCGCGCCCTCGAGCCGCGCGGCATCGACGTTGATCAACAGTTTGGGTCGTTCACCCTGGTAGCGCACGCTCACCGCGAGTCCTTCCGAGAGATATCGCGGCGTGCCGGTGCACGTGGTGACGCGAGCCGCGCGTGCGGCATCCGCCACAATCGCGATGTCGATCGCACGAAGCGGAGCGACGTAGAGCACCGTGACCTTGCGCCTGACGAGTTGGAGGACGAGCGATTCCTTGTCGAGATCGATGGGCTCGATGCGCAGGCGCGGCAACCCCGGTTCGGTCTGCGCCGCGCGTAAGGCGTGGATGGCGTCATCCCTGGCCCGCACCGACTCGCCGTTGCCCCGCTGATACGCGACTCCGACCACGAGCTCCGTGTCCATGCGCGACGCGAGCTGACGATCGAAGCTCACGACCTTGAGAAAGAGCGGGATCTGCAAGCCGATGGGCACGTCGGCATCCTGTGCCCGGGCCGGCGTCGGCAGGCTGATACCGGCGACGATCGACAGCAGCATCACGGCGGTACGCCAGGTCTGCCACCGCCACCGGTACGTGGCCGGTCCATCCCGAGTGAACATGAGAGTCGCGCGCCCCTCGGTCAGTAGCGCCAGTCGAGGCGCATCGTCAACGCCCGACCGTCCTGAACGATGGCCATCTGCCGGACGATACCACACGAATCATTGCGGTCGCTCCTGCGGTGAGCCTCACCGTGATGATGTCCGGGCCAGTCAAGTCACGTTAGGAACGACCATGGAGCCCGGCGCCGAAAAATCCTCGTGCCGTGCGCTCGTGAAGGTCGGCCCTGTCGGCTGGCCACTCTCTGGATTGCATCTCTAGGTATCGGCTCGACGGCCGGAAACATGAGGCGGAGCCGGCAGGTGGGGGGCGGCGGGCGACGACGAAGGGTGGAGAAGGCGGGGGCGCCGCCACAGACGCCCCGAAACAGCCTGACGGAGTGCCGGTCAGAACATGATGCCGACCGTCACCGGCACGACGTGCGCGTCGCCGCTGTCCACATTGATCACATGGTAGCGCGCCTCCCCAAACAGCCGAACTGGCCCCAGGGAGATCCGAACCCCGGCCCCCGCGTTCCACCCACCTGTCCGCACCCGGTCGCCTGCGGGGTCGTCGAGCTTAGTCCAGTAGTAGCCCGCGCCGGCAATCGCGTACACCGAGAAAACGGCCAACGGAATTACGTCGTATCCGACGTTCACCGACGCCGAGGTGACTTGAAGATCGCCTGCGCCGCTGGACGTGCCGGCAAGCTGCCCGTGCATCACGTCGCCGCGAAGGTGCACGGGAAGGAGTGGTAGTCCGACGCGCAGAGTCGCCATTCCATGGTAACCGCGATCGGTGATCGCCTCGAGGTCGTTCCGGGGTACGGTCACCCCCGCTCCAACTCCAAGCGAGATAGGGCTCTGGGCCGACGCCATCGGCACGTCCACGCCCAGCACCGCCACAACCACGGCGACGGCGGCGAGCCCACCCAGATAAGTTGGGCGACCGCCTGCGGGCGATTCATCCCGAACCCGAAAGGCACTGACACTCATGAGAATACCTCGCGCTGATCAGAGGACGCTATTCCGC
>Ga0299907_10001809_pt1 | contig 12626 bp, 9 predicted proteins | sample RVTome_16_FD_198680 | JGI IMG/M metagenome (GOLD analysis project Ga0299907, IMG submission 198680) | Soil microbial communities from uranium-contaminated site in the Upper Colorado River Basin, Wyoming, United States - RVT152D67 (version 2) ...
ACGCGGTGCTGTTGCCCGGTGCACGCGTGTGCTTCGGCGCCGTGATCGACGGATCGGTGGTGGGCGAGGGGGCGGTCGTGGCGGAGGGCGCCCGCGTCCTGCGCGGCAGCGTTGTCGGTGATGGCGAGGTGGTCGAGCGCGGCAGGCACCTCGACGGCGAACGTGTTCCTGCCTCGGATTCGTCGGGAGTGACGGCATGAGGACCCTCGTCACGGGCGGGGCCGGGTTCATCGGCTCCACGCTGGTCGACCGGTTGCTGGCCGAGGGTCACGAGGTCGACGTCCTCGACGACCTGTCGTCGGGCTCGCTGGCCAACCTGGCCGACGCCCGCTCGGAGCGGGGCGATCGCACCAACCGGCTGACGTTCCACCAGATCGACGTGTGCGACCCGCAGATCGTCGACCTGATCGCCCGGCGCGAGCCCGAGGTCGTGTTCCACCTCGCCGCCCAGGCCGACGTCCGGGTGTCGGTGACCCGCCCGGCGCACGACGCCGAGGTCAACGTGATCGGCACCATCAACGTGCTCGAGGGCGCACGGGTGGCCCGGGGCCGCAAGGTGGTGTTCGCATCGAGCGGAGGCACGATCTACGGCGAGCCGGCGCCGAGGGACCTGCCCTGCAAGGAGTCGCACCCGCAGAACCCGGGGTCGCCGTACGGCGTCTCCAAGCGGGTCGCCTTCGACTACCTCAACGTGTATCGCCAGCTCCACGGGCTCGAGTTCACGGCCCTGGCGCTCGCGAACGTCTACGGGCCCCGGCAGGATCCCCACGGCGAGGCCGGGGTGGTGGCCATCTTCGCCGGCCGCCTCCTGGCCGACGAGGTGTGCACCGTCTACGGCGACGGCGATCAGACACGCGACTACGTCTACGTGGACGACGTGGTCGACGCCTTCGTGCGGGCGGCGACCAAGGGCGGCGGCTTGCTGCTCAACGTCGGCACCGGGGTCGAGACGTCGGTCAACCAGCTCTACGCGGCCATGGCCGCGGGCGCCGGCGTCGATCGCCCTGCGGCCTACGCCCCCATGCGGGTGGGCGAGCTCCTGCGGTCGGCCCTCGATCCCGGCCGGGCCGCCATCCACCTCGGCTGGAGGCCCTGGACCGGCCTGGGTGCGGGCGTCGGCTACACCCTGGAGTGGTTCAAGCAGCGCTGATTCGGGCGCTCCGCCCCGGCGAACCTATGACCTCGCCTAGCGGGCGGGTGCCTTCTTGGCCTTCTTCACGGCGGCCTTCTTCACCCTCTTGGTCGGCGTCGGCGTCGGCGCCGCGATGCGCTGCGGCTCCGCCGTGGCCTTCCGGGGCTTGGCCGACCTCCTCGGCTTCGTCCCGGAGGGCTTCGGCGCCGGCTTGCCCGGCTTGCCGCCACCGATCGCCGCGAGTCGAACTGGTCGCCGAGCTTGGCGAACACGTCGGAGGCAGAGCGGATCTGCTGTTCCGCCCGGGTCAGTGCGGTGGCGGCGGAACCGGTCAGGTCGGCCACGCTCACGCCGTTGCCCTCGGACGTGAGGAAGGTGCTGGCACGCCGTACCGCATCGCCGGCGTCCTCGAGCCCGTCGCCGGCCTGGCCCAACCGCTGGGGCAACGCGCCCACCAGCTCGACCACCTCGTCGCCGTGGTCGCGCACCCAACCGATCGCGCCCAGCACCTCGTCACGCTTGTCCCACAAGGTGTCGACCAGCTCGAGGATCTTCTTGCGGTCGCCCCACAGGTCGTCCACGAGCTCGCTGATCTTGCCGGCCGCGCCGCCACCCAACCCGTCGGTGATGTCGTCGAGCAGTCCCATCCGGTCCTCCCCCGTAGTGCCCAGGGGACGTTACGACGGCACCCTGCTACCGGAACAGGTCCTCGTTGGCGCCGCGGACCACCTCGGCCCGCACCTCGCCCCGGCCCAACCACGACGGATCGACGCCCCGCACGACCGCGGCGCAGATCCCCGACGCCTTGCCCATCACCAGGTCGGCGGCGGCGGCCAGCTCGTCCACCACGCAGACCTCCGTCACCAGAAGCTCGCGACCCCGCGCGTCGGTCGTGCCCCGCAGGTCGATGACGGCGCGGATGCCGGCACAGCCGATGGCGACGTCGGTGAGGCCCCGGCGCCAGGTGCGCCCGAAGGTGTCGCTGATGATCACCGCCACGTCGGTGCCCAGGCGGCCCCGCAGCCCATCTCGCAGCCGTCGTGCCGAGCGGTCGGGGTCGTCGGGCAGCAGCGCCGCCCAGCCGTCCTCGACGTTGGACAGGTCGACTCCGGCGTTGGCGCACACGAAGCCGTGGCGCGTCTCCGAGATCATCAGCTCGCCGCGGCGACGTAGGACGCGAACCGACTCGCCCTCGACGATCCTCGCCTTGCTGCCGGGATCGTTGGGGTCGATCGGCACGAGCTGGGCCTCGGCCTTGGACACGACCTTCTGCGTCACGACGACGACATCGCCGTCGCGCACGTCGTCGGCCGCCTCCGCCAGCAGGCGCGCCAGGTCGTCTCCCGGCCGCACCTCGCCGATGCCCTCCACGGGCAGGATCTCGAGCACGCGGGCCATCGCTTTGGAGCCCTCACCTTCGCCTCTTGAGGATCACCGGCCGAGAACGACCTCGCACAGCGCCGCCGCCGCAGCCGGGTTCCGCATGATCGTGTCGGTCACGATGCAGCGCAAGCCCGCTGCCCGGACACCGTCCGCGTGCTCGGCGTCGGCCCCGTCGATCACCAGCGTGCCGACGAACGGCGCGTAGAGGCGGGCGACCCCCACGACCGAATCCTCGTGTCCCAGCTCCCGGAGCAGCCGGTCGGCGGGGCCCTTGAGCGCGCGGCCGCCGACCAGGGGCGACACCGCCACGACGTCGTCCCGGCGTGCCGTGACCGCGTCCCTGATGCCGGGCACGGCCATCACCGGGCCGATGGAGACGATGGGGTTGGACGGCGCCACCACCACCGCTTCCGCACCGGCGATGGCTTCGAGGACGCCCGGTGCCGGGCCGGCATCCTCGGCCCCGGCGAACCGCACGCCGGCGACCGGCACGGCGTGCTGCAGCCGCACGAAGTAGTCCTGGAACGAGATCTCCTCGCCCGCGGTCACCCCGACGGCGATGCCCGCGGCGCCGCCCTCGTCGGTCGCCAACGTGATCATCGTCCGCAGCGGCTGCTCCGTCACGGGCACCACCCGCAGCCCGAGCTCCCAGGCGCCGGCGATCTCGGCTGTCACCGCCGCCAGCCCGGCGCCCTCGGCCAGCCGTTGGGTGCGGTACAGGTGGGTCGCGAGGTCGCGGTCTCCCAGGCGGAACCATGTCGGGCCGCCGTAGCGGGAGAGGGCCTCCATGGCGTGCCACGACTCGTCGCGCAGCCCCCATCCCCGCTCGGGCTCGATGGCGTCGGCGAGCGTGTAGATGACCGTGTCGATGTCGGGGCTGATGGCCAGCCCGTGCAGCACCATGTCGTCGCCGGTGTTGACGATGGCGGTCACGTAACCCGGAGGGACCACGTCGACCAGCCCCCGGAGCAGGCGGGCGGCGCCGACGCCCCCCGCCAGCACGGCCACAGGGCCGGATCTGGTCGTGCTCCCCGCTCTTGGCCTTCGGCCGGGCCGCTCGGGCCTCACTCGCTGCATTGCGGACGCTCGCTCAGGCGATGCCCTTGAGCTTCCCCTCGAGCAGGGCGAGATCGGCGTCGACCATGAGGTTCACGAGCTCCTCGAATGTGGTCGTGGGCTTCCAACCCAGCACCCGGCGGGCCTTGGAGGCGTCGCCGACCAGGAAGTCGACCTCGGCCGGGCGGAAGAAGCGCTCGTCGACCACCACGTACTTCTCCCAGTCGAGCCCCACGCGGTCGAACGCCAGCTCACAGAACTCCCGCACCGAGTGGGTCTGGCCCGTGGCGATCACGTAGTCGTCGGGCGTGTCCTGCTGGAGCATGAGCCACATGGCCTCGACGTAGTCGCCGGCATAGCCCCAGTCCCGCTTGGAGTCGAGGTTGCCCATGTGCAGCTCGTTGGCCAGGCCCAGCTTGATGCGGGCGGCGGCGTGGGTGATCTTCCGGGTCGAGAACTCCAATCCCCGCCGCGGCCCCTCGTGGTTGAACAGGATCCCGCTCGTGGCGTGGAGGTCGTACGACTCGCGGTAGTTCACCGTGATCCAGTGCCCGTAGACCTTGGCGACCCCGTACGGCGACCGGGGGTAGAACGGCGTCGACTCCCGCTGGGGCGTCTCCACCACCTTGCCGAACATCTCGCTCGACGACGCCTGGTAGAAGCGGATCGTGGGGTCGACGATGCGGATGGCGTCGAGCATGCGGGTGACGCCGATGGCCGTGAACTCACCGGTGAGCACCGGCTGCTGCCACGACGTGGGCACGAACGACTGGGCGGCGAGGTTGTAGACCTCCTGCGGCCGGTACTCCTGCAGGATCTCGAGGATCGACACCTGGTCGAGCAGGTCGCCGTGCACGAAGGTGATGCGGTCCTGCAGGTGCCCGATCCGCTCCCAGTTGACCGTGCTCGTGCGCCGGACCATGCCCAGCACCTCGTAGCCCTTGTCGAGCAGCAGCTCGGCCAGGTGGGAGCCATCCTGCCCGGTGATGCCGGTGACGAGCGCTCGCTTGGTCACGATGCAATGTCCTCCATGGCGGGGATCGGACAGGTTGTCAGCGCCCGAGGCGCGATCGCCAGTCGGCCAGCACGTCGGCGAGGGTCCGTTCGAGGGGGATGGTCGGGGACCAGCCGGTGGCGCTCGCCAGGCGGGTGTTGTCGCCCACCAGCACCGGGATGTCGACCGGGCGTTGCAGTGCCGGATCGGTCACCAGCCGCATGGGCCGGTCTGCCATGCCCAGCAGGAGGTCGGCGATCTCCTGGACTGCGACCGCCCGGCCGCTGCACACGTTGTAGACCTCGCCCGGCTCGCCGTGCTCGATCAGCAGGCGATAGGCGCGCACGACGTCGCGGACGTCGGTCACGTCCCGCCGCGGCGCAGTGTTGCCGATGGGTACCTCGTCACCGCCGTCGCGCTCGTTGCGAGCGATGCGGGCCGCCAGCGACGGGGCGACGAAGCGATCGGTCTGGCCGGGACCGAGGTGGTTGAAGGCCCGCACGCGCACCACCGGCTGGCGGTGCCCGAGCCAAGCCTGCTGGGCCAGGGCGTCGGCGGCCACCTTCGAGGCGGCATAGGGAGACACCGGCCGCAGCGGTTGCCCCTCGTCGAGGGGCAGCTCGTCTTCGGTGACGCGGCCGTAGACGTCGGCGCTGCTGACCGCCAGGACCCGCTCGGCGCCCACCTGGCGGCTGGCCTCGAGCATGTTGAGCGTGCCCAGGGCGTTGGCGAGGAACGTCTCCTGTGGTGTGTCCCAGCTGCCGCCGACGTCGGCGGAGCCGGCCAGGTGGTACACGACGGTCGGCTTGGCGGCCATCACCGCCTCGGTGATCTCGGGCGTGTCGATGACGTCGATGCCGTCGACGGTGCGCTCCAGTTGGACTACCTCGTCACCGCTCTCCTCGAGGTGGCGCACCAAGTGGACGCCGACGAAGCCCCCAGCTCCGGTGACGAGCGCTCTCACGGGCGGTCATCGTAGGGGCACTTCAGCGTGAGTCCGCGACACGGTGCAGCAGCGCCGCGAAGCGCTCGGCGGTTGTGTCCCAGTTGTGTCGGGCCACCACCTCCTGCCCGCGGGCCACCAGCCCGCGGCGGTGCTCGTCGTCGGCCAGGATCCGGCCCAGGCTCGAGGCCAGGGCCTCGGCGTCGCCGACCGGCACGAGGTCGGCGCCGGGCCCCGCCACTTCGGGAAGGGATCCGGTCTCGGTCGCCACCACGGGCACGTCGGCGCTCATCGCCTCCAGCGGTGGGAAGCCGAAGCCCTCGTAGATCGAGGGGTAGGCGTAGACCGACGCGCCCCGGAGCAGCGCCTCGCGCGCGTCGTCGGAGACCCAGCCCAGGCGCACGATCCGTTCCCGGTGTCGCGAGCCGTCGAGGGCGCGATCGAGCGCCTCGGCTCCCCAGCCGTCCCGACCCGCCAGCACGAGGCGCACGTCGCGATCGCCGTCACCGAGCAGGTCGAAGGCCCGCACCAGCGTGGGCAGGTCCTTGCGCGGTTCGACGGTGCCCAGCGCCAGGACGTAGCGGTCGCTGCCGACGAGCCGCCGCCCGGCGGTGACGTCGCCGGGAGCGACCAGGCGGACGCCGTTCGGAATGCTTACAACCCGATCGGGATCGACCCGGAAGTGGTCGATCACCTCGTTCCGCACGAACGACGACGGCGTGTGCACCCACGCCCCCCGGTCCAGGGCCCGCTGGACCAGGCGGGGGTACGCGAGCGCGTCGCCGGTGGCGAGCTCGGGGAAGTGCACGGCGGTGAGGTCGTGGACGGTGGCGATGGCCCCCGCCCGGGTGGGTGGCACCACGTAGTTCGGGCCCCAGACGACGTCGTGGCGACCGATCCACGCGTCGACACGCGGGTGATCCCAGTGCTTCCACAGGGCCCGCAACGGTCGGGCGGCCATGGGACGCTCCAGCACGGCGACCTTTGGCGGCACGACCGACGACAGGCGCCCCCGGCCCCGCCAGGTCACCGCGAACGCGGTGAGCGCCAAGTCGTCACGGGCCGCCAGGCGCCGGGTCGTCTCGATCGCGAGCACGCCCACGCCGGTCTGGGCCGTGAGCAGCGACGTCAGATCGACGGCGACGCGCAGCACGTCAGCGTTTCGGCTTCTTCAAGACGTTCTCGAGCGCCCGCTTGAGCTGCTGCCGTTGCACCTGCAGGTGCTGGAACCCGAGTATCCCCAGCCCGACGGCCGTGTACACGGTGTTCTCGACCCTCCTCGTGATGTCGTCGGTCACCAGGCGCGGCACACGCGGAGGCTAGTCGCGCGGCTCCCGGCGGTGACTGAGCCGGGCGGAGGGTCCGCGGCTGCGGACAGCCCCTTCGCTACTCTCCGCGTCGTCGTGGAACCGGAGGAGCAACCGCTCGCCTCCCCACCGGTGCTGGCGGTCGTGGTCACGTACGGACGGCACGCCGACCGGTTCGAAGACCTGCTGGGAGCGCTCGCCGAGCAGGACTACCCCCGGCTGTCCGTGCTGGTCATCGACGCCGCTGGGGCCGACGACCCCACCGACCGGGTCCGCGCCGTCACGCCCGCCGCCCGGGTGTTGCGGGTCCCCGGGACCGAGGGCTTCGGCGCCGCCGCCAACCATGTCCTCGATCGTGATCGGCCCCGGGCCCGCCAGGCCCAGTTCTTCCTGTTCTGCCACGACGACGTTCTCCCCGACCCAGGGGCCGTGAGCGCCCTCGTCGAGGCCGCCACCGAGTGGGACGCCGACGTGGTCGGGCCCAAGTTCGTGGCCCGGGACGACCCCCGACGCCTCCTGCACGTCGGCCTCGGCGTCGATCGGGTGGGCACGACCATGCCCCTCGTCGAGTGCCGTGAGCTGGACCAGGGGCAGCACGACGGCGTGCGGGAGGTGTTCGCCTTCCCCGCCGGGTTCACGCTGGTGCGCGCGGACCGGTTCGCGGCCATGGCCGGGTTCGACGAGGCGCTGGATTGGCCGGACGACGATCTCAGCCTCTGCTGGCGCGCGCGGGTTGCGGGCTCCCGGGTGCTGGTGGCCACGGATGCCCGGGTCCGGCGCGACGGGCAATCGTGGGCCGGCCCCCGGGACCAGGCCCGGTACCGCGTGCGGGCGCTGCTGAGCTGTTCCAGCCGGCTCGGCCTGCTCCGGATCGTGCCGCAGGCCTTCGCCCTCAGCCTCGTGCAGGCCCTCGGTGGATTGGTGACCGGCCGCCCCGGCCGCTCAGGCGACGCGCTCGGCGCCTGGGTGTGGAACCTGCTCCGCCCGTTGTCGCTGTGGCGGGCCCGCCGCCGGGTCAAGGCCGTGCGCCGGGCGTCCGACCGTGACGTTCGCCGCTTCCAGGTGCGGGGGCTCATCGGCCCCCGCCTGTGGCTCCGGCGCATGGGCCGCGGTGGGGCTTCTGCCGACGCCGCCATCGCTCCCGCGGATGGGTTGGTCGGGCCGGGGCCGCCGCCGTCCGCCGAGCCGGCTGCGCCGGCCGACACCATCGCACCCTGGACGCCCGCCACCGCCCTGATCATCACCGTGCTGGCGGGCGTGGTGTTGTTCGGTAGCCGGCATCTCGTCACCCGGTACGTGCCGGCCGTGGGGGAGTTCGTGGCCTTCCCGGGCACCGCGGGCGGCCTGGTCCGCGAGTGGGTCGGCGGGTACCGGTCCGTGGGACTGGGGGCGGATGCCTCGGCGCCGACCCTGGTCGGTGTCGCGGGTGGACTGGGCGCGGTGCTGGGCAGCCACATGGCCCTGGCTCGCACCCTGTTGGTCGTCGGTCTCGTGCCCGCGGGCATTGTGGGTGCCTACCGGCTGTTGCGCCCGACGGGCTCGAAGCCGGCGCAGGTGGCCGCCGCCGTCGCCTATGCAGCGGTGCCGTTGCCCTACGACGGCCTCGCCACGGGGCGCTGGTCGGTGACGGCGGCCTACGCCGCGTCGCCCTGGCTGCTCGGCCGGCTGGCGCGGTCGTCGCTCGTGGCGCCGTTCTCGCCCGACGGCCCGGTTCCCGTTGTGCCTCGACCCCTGTGGCAGCACGCGGTCGCCACGGGCACGGTGACCGGCCTCGCCGGCCTGCTCGTCCCGCAGGCATCGGCGCTGCTGTTGCTGGTGGCCGTCGCGCTGGTGGTGGGGACGCTGCTGGCGTTCCAGCGGCGCGGCGTCGGCCGCCTGGTGGCAGTGTCGGTGGGGGCGGCGCTGATGGCGACCCTGCTGCACTTGCCCGTGCTGGTGGACGTGCTGCGGTCACGGACGGCGGTCGACGCCTGGCTCGGGCTCGAACGGCCTGCGGGCGCGCTGACGGCGCTCGACCTCCTGCGCTTCGACACCGGTCCCCTGGGAATCGCCCCGCTCGGCTTCTGCCTGGCGGGGGCCGCGGCACTGCCACTCCTGGTCGGGCGGGACTGGAGGCTGGGATGGGCGGTGCGCGCGTGGGCGGTGGCTGTGGCCTGCTGGGCGCTGCTGTGGGCACAGCAGCAGGGGCACGTCGACGTGCGGTTGCCCGATCCCGGAGTCGTGATGGCACCCGCGGCGGCGGCGCTGGCGTTCGCCGTTGCCCTGGGTGTGGCCGCCATCGAGGTGGACGTGGGGAGTCGGCCCCGGCCCGAGCAGCCCTGGGAGCGGGAGGCTCGTCGCTTCAGCTTCCGCCGGATGGTGTCGGCGCTCGGGGTGCTGGCGCTGGCGGCGGCGACGGCGCCGGTCGTGGTGGCGGCGATGGACGGCTGGTGGGATATGCCCCGCGGCCAGTTCGGCGACGCGATGGGTTCGGTCGATGCCGCCGTGACGGCCGAGCCGTCACGCGTGCTGTGGGTGGGGGATCCTGCCGTCCTGCCGGGCGGCCAGGCGTGGGAGCTCGACGGCGGCCTCTCGTACACGGCCGTGAACGCGCCCGTGCCCGGCGTCGCCGACCTGTGGCCGGCCACAGGATTGGGGTCGACCGGTCGCCTGGGCGAGGCGCTCGGGCTGGCCACCGGCGGCCGGACCAGCAGGCTGGGACGGGTGCTGGCGCCGATGGGCGTCCAATACCTGGCCGTGCCCCGTGCGTTGGCGCCGGCGGGCGCGGTGGAGCGGACCGACGGTGCCTCGGCCGGGCCGGCGTCGGCGGCCCTGGCGCCGGCCGGAGCGGTCGATCGATTGATCGAGGTGCTCGATGGCCAGCTCGACCTCGAACAGATCGCGGTCGACGACGCCCTGGCGCTGTATCGCAACGTCGCGTTCGCGCCCATGCGGGCGACCGGCATCGACCCGTCCGCCCTCGAGGAGACTTCGGTGGCGGCGATGGAGCACGTCGACCTTTCGGCGGCGTCACCAGCCCTCGTGGAGGTGGATGGCGACGGCCGTACCTCACGCGGCCGACTTTCGGCAGCGGACACGGTGGTGCAGGCATCGTCGACGTCGGACCGTTGGGTGCTCGAGCTCGATGGCCGGCGGGCCGAGCGGAACGGCGCCTACGGCTGGGCCGACGCTTTCGCAGTGCCGGAGGGCGCCGACCCCGGCGAGGCGGTCCTCGGCTACCGCACCCCGCCCGTCCGCTACGGCCTCTTGACCGTGCAGGCCGCGTTGTGGATGTCGGCCCTCGTAGTGGCGCTACGCATGCGCTTCGGGTCCGAGGCACCGTCCCCGCCGCCGTCCCGCTCGGACGGGGCCGACGCATCGGCGGCGGAAGATGGCAGCGACGACGAGCCGGCGCGCGACGAGCCGGCACCCGAGGCCGAGCCGTCACGCGAGGGTGACCCGGTGCCGGCGGGGGCCGGGGCCCCGACGTGAAGCGCCCGCGCCTGCGGCGCCGGTCGCCGCGGCTGCCCTTCGTCGTGCTCCTGGCGGCGGCGATCGGCGCGTCCGTGTGGCAGGCCCGGACGGATGACGATCGTGGGCCGGCTCTGGCCAACACCGTCGATGGCGCTGCGCCGGCGGGCACGGTGCTCGGGATGCCGGCCGTGGCCAGCCAGGATGCCTTGTCGTCGACGTGGTACTGCGCAGCGGGCACGGGGGACGAGGGCGGGATGGCCGATCACACCGTGACCATCCTCAATCCGGGGGACCGGAGCCTCGACGCAACCGTCACCGTCTACGGCGGGGTCCTGGCGTCGTCGTCACCCACGACCGCCGAGACCTCGGACGCCGCAGCGGCATCGGTCGCCGCGCCGGCGGCGGCCGCGCGGGCGATCCGGCTGCCGGCCCACGACCGGGCCGAGCTGCGGCTGGGCGACCTCGTCGCCGCGCCGCTGGTGGCGGCGCTGGTCGAGGCCGCGGGCGGCGCGGTGGTCGTCGACCACCGTGTCGCCGGTCCTCACGGCGTGGACGTGGGCCCCTGCACGTCGGCCACCGCGCCGGTGTGGCACCTGGCGTCGGGCGCGACCACCCGTGACGCCCGCGAGGTGGTCGTGCTGTTCAACCCGTTCCCCACCGACGCCATCGTCGACATCGGCTTCCACACCGATGCCGGACCGCGCGAGCCGGTGCGCTTCCAGGGGTTCCCCGTGGCGGCGGGCACCGTCGTGGGCGTCGACATCGGCGACGACGTCGCCCGGGAGCCTCACGTCTCGGCCACCCTGCGCACCCGCACCGGACGGGTGGTCGTCGAGCGCCTGCAGGAGTTCGACGGCAGCCTTGGCCCCGAGGGGCTCGCCGTGGCTCTGGGCGTGCCCGAGCCGGCGCCGGCGTGGGCCTTCGCCGACGGCGCCGTCGACGACGGCCGCACCGAGCGGATCATCGTCTACAACCCCAACGACGAACGGGCCCAGGTCGAAGTGCGCGTCGTGCCCACGAGCGACGAGCGGGCCCCGGCGCCACAACCGTTCCGGTTGAGCATCCGGGCCGGGGCGTTCAGCGTCGTCGACTACGGCGCCGAGGAACGGGTCACCGCCGGCGTCGAGCACGCCACCGTGGTTCGCTCCACCAACGGGGTGCCGGTCGTGGCGGAGCGGGCGATGACGCAGGTGGTCGAGTCGGATGAGGAAGATGACGCCGATGACGGCGATGACGGCGCTGACGGCGAGGACGGCGCTGACGCCGAGGACGGCGCTGACGCCGAGGACGGCGATGGCGGCGCTGACGGCGATGAGGAGTCGTCGGAGGCCGCCGACCGAACGGGCGACATCACGACCGGTCCGGGCTCCGTCGTAGCCGCCCACCGGTGGGCGTTCACGTCGTCCGTGGACAACGACGGGGCGGGCTTCGCCGTCTTCAACCCCGACCCCGAGCGCTCGGCGCGGGTCACGCTGCTGGCCGTAGCCGACGGGCGGAAGGCCGAGTTCGGCTCCGTACGCGATGTCGAGGTGCCCGCGGGCGGGCGGGTGACGCTGGCCGGCGCAGCGGCAGCGGCGTGGATTGTCGAATCCGGGGCGCCCGTGGTGGTCGAGCGGGTGGTGCTGGGGGAGGGCGGGGTGCGGTTGGCGACCGGTCTGGGGATTCCCAGCGTGGAGGGCGCGGTTCCGTTGGAGTCGTTGGTGGGGCCGCCAAACGCCGAATAGCGCTCAGGAAGCCCTGGGCGGGCTTCCTCCTCCAGTGTGGGGGCGGTCGTGCCCGGGCCGTCAAAGGCTGCCCCGTCGGGCGGCCTGCGGCCGGCCTTGACTGCCCTCGCTGGGAGCTTGTGTCCCGCGACCGCTGGGCAAGAATTTCCTGCAAAAGTCCTGGCCAACGGCTATGTGATGAGCTAACATACGAACGTATGTCGGTGTCTGGGGAAGAAGTGGTCAAGGGGGCGGAGGCGGGCGCTGGCGGGTCGCTGGCCACCGCGATCGACGAGCTGTTGGCCCTGGATCCCGACACGCTCGATGACGCCGAGTTGGCGGATGTGGTGGTGGGGTTGCGTCGTCACCAGGCGCGGTTGGCGGCGGCGACGGCCCGGTTGACTGCGGCGTTCGAGGCGCGGCGGGCGTATGAGGTTGACGGGTCCCGGTCGTGTGGGACGTGGGTGGCGCAGCGCTGCCGGCTGCCGGTGGGCCAGGCGCGAGCCGAGGTGTGGTTGGGGCGCCGCTTGCGGGGCATGCCGGCCACGGCCGAGGCGTTCGCCGCTGGGGACATCGGCCAGCGTCATGCAGCGATGCTGGCGTCGCTGGCTGGGGGCCGGACCGCCGAGTGTTTCGGCCGGGATGAGGTGATGCT
>Ga0299907_10001810_pt1 | contig 12624 bp, 10 predicted proteins | sample RVTome_16_FD_198680 | JGI IMG/M metagenome (GOLD analysis project Ga0299907, IMG submission 198680) | Soil microbial communities from uranium-contaminated site in the Upper Colorado River Basin, Wyoming, United States - RVT152D67 (version 2) ...
GGGCCGGCGCCGCGACCCACGCTCGCCTACGCCACCGGCGAAATGCGCCGCGCCCGCCCGGGACAGGCAGTTGCCGATCGCTCGCTCGGACTGGACGAATCGGCGTGGCAGCGTTCCGCCGCCGGTCTGGCCGGGGTAGTGGCGCGCTGCCGCGAGCGCGGCTACGACCCCAGTTTTCACAACGAAACGGGCACATATGTCGAGGCGCCATGGGAGATCGAACGTGTGCTCGAGATCTCAGACATCGGGCTGTGTCTCGATACCGGGCACCTGTTGCTCGGCGGCGGCGACCCGGTCAGGGCCATTCGCGACTGGGCATCGCGCATCAACCACGTTCACCTGAAGGATGCGCGCCGCGCCCTGATGACTGAGATCATCGCTGCCGGCGGCACGACCAATGAGATCTGGTCGCGGGAGGTCTTCGCGCCGCTCGGTGAGGGCGACCTCGATGTCGACGGCGTGCTCGCCGGCCTGCGCGAAATTGGCTACCAGGGCTGGTTGGTCATTGAGCAGGACATCTTCCCGCAGACACCCAAGCGCTTCGACCGCGCGGCACTCGATCAACGCGCAAATCGGCAGTTTCTTGCCCAACGCGGCCTATGAAGGGCGATCTTCTTGGATCGGCCTGGTCGGCGCCGGGCGCATGGGGCGCGCGCATCTGCAACGTCTCTGAGATAGCCGATTCGCCATGACGCAGCGGACGTCAGTCCAGCCGACCGCAGCCCGGGGCGTGGAAGGTCTGGATGGCAGCCGTACCGACGTCCTGATCGTCGGTGGCGGAATCCTCGGTGCGGGCGTAGCGGCTGAGCTCAGTCGGCGCGGGCACAGCTGCCTGCTGGTGGAGCAAGTCGATTTCGGACACGGGACGACGGCCCGCTCGACCCGGCTGATTCACGGTGGCCTGCGCTACCTGGTGATGTTCGACCTTGGGTTGGTGCGCGAGGGCCTGCGCGAGCGGAGCTGGCAACTGCGCGAGATGCCCAACCTCGTACGTCCGCTGGGCTTGATGCTGGTTCACTACGACGAGCCGGCGTGGCGAAGGGCTAGAGCCCGTTTCGGGCTCAGCGTCTACGACCTCCTTTCGCCGTCGGGCTCTCTGCCACGGCACCGGCATCTGTCGCGAACGGATGCCCTGGCCATGGAGCCGGCCCTCCGCGAGCGCGGCCTTCAAGGTGCCGAACTGTTCTGGGACGGGCAGGTGGAGTTGCCCGAGCGGCTCGTGATCGAGGTGCTCAGGCGGGCCAGCGAGGCGGGTGCTGACGTTCGCAACTACGTTGCCGCGATCGGCCTCCGGCGGCGGGGCGGTCGCGCCAGGGCCGTCGAATTGCTCGACCTGCGGACGAACCAGCACGCGACCGTGGCGGTGGATGCGGTAATCAATGCGTCCGGGCCATGGGCCGACGTGACGCTTCGCCAGCTCGGCATCGAGCGCGCCCCATTGCTGCGCTTGAGCCAGGGGATACACCTTGTCTACCCGCGTCTGTCGGAGCACGCCATCGCGTTCGAGCATCCGCGGGACGGTCGGCTTTGCTTCGCCATCCCGTGGCAGGATGCGACGATGGTTGGCACGACCGACACGGATGTCGATGGGCCGCCCGAGGCTGCGCGCATACGTCCCGAGGACGTCAGCTACCTGGCGCAGGTGGTGGATCGTCACTTTTCGCGACCGGTGGCGCCGATGTGGGCCTCCGTCGGCGTCAGATCTCTCGCCCGCGACGGCGAGCATGGATCGTTGCCCCAGTCCGTCTCGCGCCACCACGTGCTCGTCGACCATGTCGCCGACGGCGCACAGGGACTGTTCACGCTTGCCGGCGGCAAGCTCACCGCGTGGCGTGCCACCGGCGAGTTCGTCGCCAACAGGCTTGAGGCCGGAATGCCCAACGCGCGGCGAACGGTTGCTTCGTCGGCATCGCCTGACCGAACGCCGCCACGTTGGGACACAGAGCTGCCGGAGCGACTCTGGCGGCTGTACGGGGTGCGGGCCGGCGAGCTTAACCGCTGGATCGAGGCCGATCCATGGTGGGCTGAACCGGTCCTTCCCGGCGGCGAAGCGCTGCGCGCAGAGGTGGCCCACGCGTTCGCACAGGAGTGGGCAGTCACCCTCGCCGACGTGGTCCTGCGCCGGCTGGCGCTCGGGTTCGGGCCTGACCTTGGCGAGCGGGCGGCCAGCGCCATGGCGGCGATCTGCCAGGCGCGTCTCGGCTGGAGCGACGACAGGGTCGAGCGCGAGCTGGGCGAGTTCCGCGCGCAGAACCTGGAACGCCGGCTGCCCAGCGACAGCCAGGCCGCGGCGGCATGACCGACTCGCAGTACGTCCTGGCGCTCGATCAGGGGACGACGTCGAGCCGGGCGATGCTCTTGGCGCTCGACGGCTCGGTCATGGCCAGCGCGGCGACCGAGCTGCCGCAGATATATCCGTCGCCAGGTCACGTCGAGTACACCCACGAGTCGATCTGGCAGAGCCAGATGGAGGCGGCGCGTGAGGCAATTGCACGGGCGGGCACGCAGCCTTCGCTGATCGCGGCCGTGGGCGTAACCAACCAGCGCGAGACGACGCTGGTCTGGGAGCGCCGCACAGGCAAGCCGGTGGGCAACGCCATCGGCTGGCAGAGCCGGATCACGGCTGCCGACTGCGAAGCCTTGAAGCGGCGCGGTTTGGAGGAGGTCGTACGCCAGAAAACGGGCCTTCCGATCGATCCCTATTTCAGCGCGACCAAGATCCGCCACATCCTGGCGTCGGAGGAGGGACTGCACCGGCGGGCGGAAAGGGGTGAGCTGTGCTTTGGCACGGTCGATACGTTCCTTGCCTGGAAGCTGACTGGCGGTCGGCTCCATATCACCGATCCCTCGAACGCCAGCCGGACGATGCTCTTCAACCTGCACACGCTCGAGTGGGATGTGGAGCTGCTGGCGGAGCTCGAGGTGCCGGCGGCCATGCTGCCCGACGTCCGCTCGACCAGTGAGGTCTACGGCTCGACCGATAGGGATTGGTTGGGCGGCGAGCTCCTGCTGGCCGGGCTGGTCGGCGACCAGCAGGCGGCCATGTTCGGCCAGGCATGTTTCTCTCCGGCGATGGCCAAACAGACCTACGGTACGGGCTGCTTCCTACTGATGAACACTGGCGACAAGCCGATTGACTCGGAGAGGGGACTGTTGACGACGGTCGGCTGGGTGGTCGGTGGTCGGCCGACCTACTGCCTGGAGGGATCGATCTTCGTCGGCGGTGCCGCGGTGCAATGGCTGCGCGATGGGCTTCGCGCGATCGCCAGCTCCGCCGACGTCGAGGCGCTCGAGAACCGTGTGCCGGACAGCGGCGGGATCTACTTCGTGCCGGCCTTCGTCGGCTTGGGCGCGCCGCACTGGGATCCCTATGCGCGTGGCCTGATCATTGGGCTGACGCGGGGTACGACGATCGAACACATTGCTCGCGCGGCGGTCGACGCGATGGCATATCAGACGCGCGACCTGGTCAATGCGATGTGTCTGGACATTGGCCACCCGCTCGACGTGCTCAAGGTGGACGGCGGCGCGGCCGTCAACGACCGCCTGCTCCAATTCCAGGCCGATCTCTTGGGCGTGCCGGTCGAGCGACCGCGCATCGTCGAAACGACGGCTCTCGGTGCGGCCTACCTGGCCGGCCTGGCGGCAGGCTTCTGGGCCGACCAGGCCGAGCTCGCCGCTCACTGGCGCCTGGATCGAAGGTTCGAACCGCAGCTCGACGAAAGCGAGGTGGAGCCGCTGCTTACCGGCTGGGATCGGGCCGTTGCCCGCTCCCTGCGCTGGGGTCCAGATAGCTGATAGCCAGTGGGCCGGACTCTGTCCTCGTGCTGATCGCCCTTGCCTTCGCCTTCATCACCGGCACTAACGACGGCGCGACACTGGTTGCAATTAACCTCACCAATCCGGCTGTCCGACCGCCGATTGCGATCGGCATGCTGGCCGCCGCGGTTGTGGTCATCCCGATGGTCGTCGGCACCGCCGTCGCCGACACATTCGCACGCGCGGCCTGGTGGCATTCGCAAGCGCGGACGAAGCGTGGTATTTCATGCTCGCCGTGTTGGCCGCCGCCGGCGTCGTCTTCCTGCTGTCGAGGTTCGGACTGCCTCGGACTCGGGGTCGCCATCGCCTGGGCGACGGTTGGCGTCGTGCTCCTCGTCGCCATGATCGCTCTCCTGCTGAGCGTCGTTGCCGGACTTCGCGCGCTGCGGCTCCTCGCGCGCTCGCCGGCTCGGCGCCGGGCGTGGGTGCAGCTGAGGGTAGTCGGAGCTGCGTCAGTCCTCCTTCAATCGATCGCCTACGCCGCCAACGACGGGCAGAAGATGCTGGCCGTGCTGGCGATCGCGCTGGGACTGGGTGTCGGTGGACGCGTGGTCGCTGACCCGTTGGCCCTGTTGTCGGTTGGCATCATGTTCGCGCTGGGAACGTTGTTCGGCATCGAGCGCCTGGCCTCGCGGCTCTCCCGGCGCGTTTTGCCGATCCGTGTTCCGCACGTGGTCGCGGCGGAGCTGGCCTCGTCGGCGACGGTACTTGGCAGCGCCGCCTTCGGCGTGCCGGTGTCGATGATCCACGCCTCGACTGCAGCGCTTGTCGGCGCGGCGATGAGCGACACGATCCGCCGCGTACGGTGGGAGGAGGCGAGCCGGATCGCGCTGGCCTGGCTGCTGACGCTGCCCGCGGCAGCGCTGGCCGGTGCGGGCATCGCCCTGGCAGTGGGTACGCTCTCCCGATGAAGTTGCCTCTCCGCCGGTTGATCGACGATCTTCGCGGTCGCTCCGGCCGCCGCTTCGTCGAATTGCTCGGCGGGCATGTCGACGCCACCCTCGAGGCGGCCCGCCTTGCCGCTCGAGCGGCGCGTGGAGAAATCGACTGGACCGATGCGCGCGAACAGATGCGCGATGTCGAGCACCGCGGCGACCGGTTGCGCGAAGCACTGGTGGCCGAGCTGTCGATTGCCCTCACCACGCCCGTCGATCGCGAAGACGTGGGCCGCGTCTCGCGCTCGATCGATGATGTTCTCGACAACCTGCGCGACTTCGTTCGCCTGTGCGACCTGCTTGCCATCGGCCCTGCGCCGGTAATCGTTCCCGTCGCCGAGTCGATCGTCCTGGCGGTGACGGCCCTGCGCGAGGCGATCGTGGCCCTCGTTGATGCGCCGGACCAGATCGGACGCCGCGCCGCCGTGGCGGGCAAGACCGGCGGTCGCATCCGGCGCGCCTACGACTACGCTCTCGCTGACCTGTTCAGCGGCGAGCTGGACATGGCCGTGCTCAAGCAGCGCGAGGTGTTGCGGCGCCTCGATGTGGTCGGCCTGCGCCTGGGAGAGGCCGCCGATGCGATTTCAGACGCCGCCGTCAAGCGAAGCGCGAGCTAGGCGGCTGGGCGCGAGGCGGACGCGGCGCTAAGTCTTGACGTCGGGGTTGGGTAACTGCGCATCGGTCACGACGTGCAGCAGGTCGTGGTAACTGGCGATGAACGCGCGCAGCGTGCGAACGGTGGGCGGGAAGCCGTCAAAGTCGTCGATCGTCAGTCCATCGGGCTCGTAGGCGCGGCGGAAGTCGTCGAAGTGGACGAGCAGGTCGTCGACGTAGGCTGGGTCGACCGGCTCGTCGATGCGCTCGCGGACCTCGACCGTCGAGGAGTTGAACCGCTTCTGCCAGGCCGACGGCAAGGTAATCACCGCGTCGCCGCCGACCAGTTCCGACCAGTGCAGGTGATGCCGTATTGCCGCGCCGAGGAGGCGCGCCCGGTAGCCGCGCTGACGGAAGATGCCGTAGGCGCGCTTGAACACGGCAACGCCCGACCAGGGCAGGGCGCCGGGGTTGACGATGATCCCGTCCCGTTCGGCCTGCGCGCGCAGCCAGTCCTCCAGCCGACCCATCATCAGCGTGATCACCGGGCCCATTGTGTCTGTGGCCAATCCTTCCGCCACGCGGCGGCGGAGGCCGCGCTCGACTGCTTCCGCCGCAGCCACGGCCTGGGCGACCGAGAAGGATACCGTGCAGTTGATCGAGATCCCACCGTAGGTTGCCTCTTCGATCACCCGGATGCCGGCGCGGGTGGCCGGGAACTTGACAATGATGTTGGGCGCGACCGAGGTGAAGTGGACGCCCTGCGCGAGCATGCGCTCGGGTGTCCGCCACAGCGTGGGATCGGTCTGCATCGACAGCCGACCCTGACGCCCGGCGAACCGCTCGAAGGCGGGTTCGAGCAGGTTCGCGCCGGCGGCCGACATCTCCTCGACGATCGCCCAGGCGAGATCGACCTCGGTGGCGGTGGACAGGACTCCGGCCAGCTCGCGGACCCGTGCGCGCCACCTGGCCGGGTCCTTCTTCCAGACGTCATGGACGATGGTCGGGTTGGCCGTCGCACCGACGGCGCCGTGCCCGATCGCATAAGCCAGCTCTTCGACGGCGCAGGAGTCATTCCATATGTCGGTCGCCGTCGCTGCCGTCTGTTGAAGCGGGCTGAGGCGCTCGACGCCCGCCGACACGTTTCCAGCCGGTCGCTCGATCAGCCGTGCCATCGTTCAGCCACTCTCGCTTCCTCGTACTTCTCACGGGCTGCCTTTACGGTGGGCGATTCCGATTCCTCGGCGACTGGAACATCCCACCACGACTCGTGGCCGGGCACTTGTTCGGAGGTATCGACTTCAACCACGATCACGTTCGTCCGATCGGCCTGGCGGGCGTCGGCCAACGCTGCCGCCAGCTCGGGTTCCGTCGCCGCTTGACGGACGGTCGCGCCCATGCTCGCGGCGTGGCCGGCGAAGTCCACTGGCAGGTAGGGGCCGTCGAGCCGGCCGGTCTGCGGATCACGCGCGCGGAGCTCGTTGAAGTTGTTGCGCCCGCCCATCGAGCGCGCGAGCGCACCGATGGATGCGAAGCCATGCGAGTCGACGACAACAATCGTCAGCGGTGCGCCTTCCTGAATCGACGTCGTGATCTCGGAGTTCATCATCAGATAGCTGCCGTCGCCGACCAGCACGAAGACGTCGCGCGACGGGTCGGCGATCTTGACGCCCAGAGCACCGGCTATCTCGTAGCCCATGCACGAGTAACCGTACTCCACGTGGTAGTCATCCGGCGATTGGGCGCGCCACAGCTTGTGCAGGTCGCCGGGCATGCTGCCCGCGGCGCAGACGACCGTGCCCTTGGTGCCCGCGGCGTCATTGACGGCGGCGATCACCTGTGGCTGGGTTAGCCGGCCCGGCTCGGCGCTCTGGCGGCAGCGCTGGCGATCGACCTCAGCCCTCCACTCGACATGCAGGCGGGCGACTTCATCCATCCGCGAGCGATCCCCTCCGGCACCCACTTCAGCCAGCCGTCGCCGGAGCGCCCGCAGAGTCTGGCGCGCGTCTGCGACAAGCGCGATCGCTCCGGCTCTCGCCGCGTCAGCCTCGGCCACATTGATACCGACGAACTGCAGGTCTGGGTTCTGCCAGGCAGTCCAACTTGCCGTCGTAAAGTCGGCCAGCCGAGCGCCGACTTCAATGACCAGGTCAGCGGCCGCGGCGTAGCGATTGGCGGCCAGCCCGCCGGTCGCTCCGATCGGTCCGAGGTTCCACGGGTGGTCCCAGGCGAGACTGCCCTTGCCGGCCTGTGTCTCGGCGACGGGGACCGAAAATGCCCGGGCGAATGCGTCGAGCTCCTCCTCCGCTTCCGAGTAGCGCACGCCTCCGCCGGCGACGATCATCGGCTGGTGGGCGGCGGCAGCGAGTTGGGCGACGGCGTCGAGGAGCGCCGCCTCGGGCTCGGGACGTGGGATCCGCCAGACCCTCGGCTGAAGAAACTCCGCCGGATAGTCGACGGTTTCGACCTGCGTGTCCTGCGGCAGGGCCAGCGTCACTGCGCCGGTCTCCGAAACGGAGGTCAGCACGCGCATCGCCTCGGGCAGCGCGGCGAGCAGCTGCTCCGGCCGCTCAATGCGGTCCCAGTACCGACTCACCGGACGCAGCGTGTCGTTGACCGAGATTCCCTGTGCGACTGGGCTCTCCAGTTGCTGGAGCACCGGGCGGATCCGCCGACTGGCAAATACGTCACCGGGAAGAAGGAGAACCGGCAGGCGGTTGATGGTCGCGCCAGCGGCCCCGTGACGAGGTTCGTCGCGCCCGGACCAATCGACGTCGTGCAGGCGAGCGCCCGCATGCGCCGATGCTTCCACGCGAAGGCGGCCGCCGCGTGAACCATCGCCTGCTCGTTGCGAACGGTGACGAAGCGGACGACTTTCTGGCGGGCCTCCAGCGCCTCGCCTATTCCGCCGACGTTGCCATGACCGAAGATGCCCAGGACCGGCCCGAAGAAGGAGATAACCCGGCGGTCGCGCTCCACGCTCTGGGCATGGAGATACTGAATGAGGGCCTGGGCCATCGTCAGACGCCTGGTGGATCGCATGTCCCTCCTCGGATTTGCGCAACCATCGGGCACTCGCCAGCAAATTGTAGGGTTACAGCTCGCACGTGGCCGGAGGTACGTATGGGAGGCGATGGTGATTGAGGCTGTCGTTCATCCGGCGGCGCTGCCGAACGAGCTATCGACCGACCGGCTGCGACTGCGCTCGGACGCCAAGGGTGACGGTGGGCATCGACCATTCAAGAGCCGGCTGGCGTTACCTCTCCTTCCGTACGCTGACGCTTGGTGGGGCCGAGGTCGCCGCGCTCCACCCCGCGCAGGAGCACGCCGTAGTCGTAGTCGCCGGCGACGCCGCGCAAGTGCGGCCGGCCGACGAAGGACCGATCGTGCTCGAGGGCCGAGCGTCTGTCTTCGACGCGCTGCCATCGGCGTGCTACGTCCCGGCGGGAGTCGCGTGCGACGTGGTCGGCAGCGGCTCGCTGGTGGCGATCGCCAGCGCAACGCCACGCGCCAGATCAACCACATCATCGCGCCCGACTTTCCTGCCGACCGGCTGGAGCTGGTCGAGGTCCTGACGCCGTCGGGCAACTGGTCGAGCTGGCCGCCGCACAAGCACGACCTCGACGACATGCCGCGCGAGGCCGTGCTCGAGGAGACCCACTACTACCGGTTCCCCCGGCCGCAGGCGTGGGGACTCCAGCGGCTGTATCGAGCCGATCGCTCGCGCGACTGTGCCTGGGAGGTCCGCACGGGTGACGTCGTGCTCGTGACCGACGGCTATCACCCCTTCGTCGCGGCGCACGGCGACGACGCCTACTACCTGAATGCGCCGGCTGGCGACGGGCGGACGATGGCCTGCTCGTTCGATCCAGATCTGGAATGGGTGCGCGATGGGTGCGCGAGGGAGCAGCCGGACCACGCGTGCCCCTCGTAGCAAGGTGACGCTCGACTGTGCGCAGGTTCGCGCTCACGGCGTGGCTGACCGCTGATGGGCCGTTCGAGCGCAGGCGAGCCGGGCCGCCAGTTGATGGACATTGAGTGCCATCATCCTGCGGCTCGTGCACAGTCCGCACCGGGGATCATCTTCCACGCCGCTGGCATGCGCCGAAGGCGCGGATTAGCGGCGCGGAGGGTCGCCGGGCCCAGTTCATCGAGGAGGTGAGAACGGCCGAGGGGCTGACCGGTGCACAGGCGTCGGAAATGGTCGATCCCGCGATCGACCGCTGGGTGTGGTACGCCGGCTGGGCGGACAAGATCAGCCAGCTGCTGGGGGACGGTGAACCCTGTCGGCGCCTCGTACTTCGACTGCACGATCCCGGAGGCGACAGGCGTCGTCGGCGTCGTCGCGCCGGAGAGCTGATCGTTCGGCCACCGCGGCTGCCCAACGGCCACAACGAGGAAACTATCCGCTGAGAGCGCTGAAGGTCCGGTCACTACCGGGCCGAATGTCGAGTATTGTGCGATATTCACGCTCGACCGGCGTCGGGGCGTGGCGCAGTGGTAGCGCACGTGCTTTGGGAGCACGAGGTCGCGGGTTCGAATCCCGCCGCCCCGACCACCTCTCTCCAGCGTCAGCCTTGCTTGAGGATCAGTAGGTCGGTCTCGACTTTCTGCCCGCGGGGCGCCAGGTCGTAGATCGCCTCGGCGGGCTGGAACCTGATGCGGTTGGTAAGCGCGCACCAGCCCAGGTCCACCATCGCCTCGTAGTTGCTTGCGACGAGATCCTCCAGGCGCCGACGGGCGCTCGGCGCCATCATCGATGTCGAGTACTCGAGGACCACGGGCACTGTCGAGTCCAGCAGCCGGTTCGCTCCGTCGAGCACCTCGGTCTCGTGGCCCTGGACGTCGAGCCAGACCAGTCCGAGTTCGCGTAGCGGGATCCTCCCCGCGGCGACCTCCATGTCGAAGGTGGTGGCCGCGACCCGCACGTCCTCGCCGCGCCGCCCGCTCGGACGACCGGCGCGTACCAGCCTGTTGTCGCCGGCGTTGCGGTGCCCGCGACTCATCACGACCTCACCGCCACGGTCCGACAGCGCCGCCCGGACTGCCTGGACCCGATCGCCCAGCCCGTTTCGAGCGATGTTCCGCAAAAGCAGGCCGAAGTGGATCGGATCGGGCTCATAAGCCACGGATCGCGCGAAGCCATACTCAGCCACGGCTGGCAGGGCGTAGACACCGAAGTTCGCACCGATCTCCAGGAAGGTCGTTCCGCGATGGTCATGCCCAAACTCGTCGAGCGCGGCGAAGGCTGTGCCCACGAGCAGCGGGTCCCAGTCGCCGCCCGCGAAGACCGAGCGGCCGATCGTCCGGTCGGTCGAGCTCATGGCCACCGTCAGGCCGCTCATCCGCGCCTCGACGACTGGCAGCATCGGCGCGGCCGCCAGGAACAGCGCGGTGCGCAGCAGGTATCTGGGAATGGGCCTCGTGTCGCGCATCCCGTGCTGATTGCGGAGGTATCCGAGCATGGCCCGCGCGGCTGCCTCGGCCGCCGGATGAAGTCGCACGCGGCCGCGCTGAGGATCGCGGCGCAGGGTGCGCTTGGGCGACCGAAACCGAGTGGGGTTCATCGCCGTGACGGCCTCGGGCCTCAATACGGGTCGTCCCACTGCGGATTGAGGCGCCAACCGCTCACGATCCTCCCGGCTGATGAGGTTACCTGCCTGAGCCTGCTGCCAGCCTCCGGCAGCGGTCATTGTGAACGGGACGCGCCGCGTCGGGCACGCCGGCGACACCGCCTGACAGGGGGTTGTCGGGCATGCCATCATTCGCGACGGGGGCAAGGGGAGGGAGATCAGACACTTGGCGCCGCTGTCGCGTGTCATCGTCGTGCTGCTGGCGGCGCTCATTCTGCTGACGGCGCTACCGATCCCGGCACGCTCGGCCGAGATGCCCAGCAGCCTGCGCCTATCGGCCACTTACAACGTTACGGCCACGCTCAAATGGAGCCGGTCCAAGCTGATCGTCAGCAGCACCGCCCTCGTCACCAACGACACGGGCGAGCAGGTCAACTCCCTGACGTTCAGCCTGCTGCCGGCCAAGATCGGCTGGATGCGGCTGAAGAGCGTCACCGTCGGCGACACGCCGGCCGCTACCGCGGTCAGTGGCCAGACACTCGGCGTCACGCTGCCCGCCCCGCTGGAGCCCAAGGGGCAGGTGGCGGTGACCATCCGCTACGTGGCCTTTTTCGGCAGCAAGGCCGGCAACAGCCAGTGGATGTTCGTGAAGGCCAACGGGATCGCCACGGCCTACCGCTGGATTCCCTGGCTCAGCAAGCGGGTCGCCTTCAAGCGGCCGAACTTCGGCGATCCCTTCGTCACGGCCGTGAGCAGCGACGTGCGGGTCAGCCTGACCAGCGACCGAGCGCTGACGTTTGCCACGAGCGGGGTCCGCACCGGGGTGAGCGGCCTCACGCAGACCTTCACAGCAAACAACGTGCGCGACTTCAACTTCTCGGCCAGCCCGAAGTACCTGAAGCGCAGCGCGTCATGGGAAGGCGTGAAGGTCACGGTCTACTATCGGAACCTGCGTTCGGACAAGCTGCTCGAGTGGACGATGAGAGCCCTCAAGCGTTTCTCGAACAAGGTCGGGCCGTATCCCTATGCCACGCTCGCGGTTGCCGAAACGCCCTACGGCTACGGCATGGAATCACCCGCCATGTTCTGGATACCGCAGACGACTCCCGGGGCCAGCCGCCAGCACATCGTCACACACGAGATGGCCCACCAGTGGTTCTACGGCGTGGTGGGCAGCAATCAGGCGGACCAGCCGTTCACGGACGAGGCGCTGGCCGAATTCCTGACCCGCGACATGCTCGGCCACCGCACGTCGAAATGCCCGCTGGCCACCCTGGACAGCACGATCTACGAGTACAGCTCGAGCTGTTACTACGAGGTCATCTACGTCCAGGGCGACAGCTACCTCGATGCCTATCGCCTGCGTGTCGGAGACAGCGCCTTCTGGGCCGGCGTCCAGAGCTACTACCAGACCTATGGCTTCTCGATCACCGGCATCCGCCAGTTGCTCGACATCCTCGATGAGGCAGCGCCACCGGAGCTCGCCGGCGGCCACGCCGAGCGCTTCCCGCGGACGTACGTGCCCGTCTGAGGCTGGTCACGGGCACGGCCCCCCAGATGGCGTGACTGTCGCGCGAGTCCGAAGGTACGGCCGGCAGCCGTACTGACCGGCCGTGGTTGCGGCCCAGCGGATGGGCTTTCCTGTGCACGGGGGTTGTCGGGCGCAGCCATGGCGCTCGACGGGGACCATCAAGAGGTGATAA
>Ga0299907_10001811_pt1 | contig 12622 bp, 11 predicted proteins | sample RVTome_16_FD_198680 | JGI IMG/M metagenome (GOLD analysis project Ga0299907, IMG submission 198680) | Soil microbial communities from uranium-contaminated site in the Upper Colorado River Basin, Wyoming, United States - RVT152D67 (version 2) ...
ACCGGGCGGGAAGTCCGGGCTCGTCTCGTCGACGATCTCGTTCTTCCGGTCGTAGTTCTGGAACCCGTTCCCGGCTGCGGCGATCAGCGTGACGCCGTGCCTGTGCGCGTAGCGCAGGGCCCGGTTCGTCGCCGCGATGATCGTCCGCTGCTCCGCCTGCGCCTCGGGCGAGTCCGCAGGATTGTTGCGGCAGTTGAAGAGCCAGGGGTCGATGTAGTAGCTCATGTTCACGACGTCGATGCCGTTGTCGGCGGCGTACGTGAGAGCGTCCACCGACGGCTGCAGGAAGAAGAAGCCGGAGTCCTGGCCCGCCCTCAGGTTGACGAGCGTGACGTTCGGCGCGACGCCCGCGATGCCGAGGCCGTTGACCGCCGCCCCAACCGTTCCAGCTACGTGCGTGCCGTGCCCGTTCTCGTCGACGTCGGCCGGATCGGAGCACGAGCCGTCCGGCTCGTCCGCACACGGCCCGTCGATCGGGATCTCGCACGTCTCCGAGGGATCCTCTTCGCACGGGCCCTCGACGCTCGGGATGTCCGTGGTGAAGTTGCGACTCAGCGCCCGGCCGAAGTTGGGCGCGATGTCCGGGTGCGATCCGTCGATGCCGGTGTCGAGGATCCCCACGCGGACGCCCCTCCGTCCCGGCTGCTCCTCGTGCGACTCGTACTTGGTCGCGCCAATCATCTGCATGTCCCACTGGAGCGGAGCGAAGGTCTCGAACTCGCTTCCGCCTGCATCGTTCCCGGCTGCCGCGGACGGAGCGCCCGCCCGCATGGAGGCCTTCCGCTCGGCGTCGAGGCGCTCCTCGGAGAACTTCCGCTTCTCCATGGGCCCCACGGTTCCGAAGGGCCGGTTGCTCGCGGCGCCGAACAGCGCCGCCTGTCCGACGGCGTCCAAGACGAAGTCGTCGTTCGACGTGCGCACGGTGGCGACGCCGACCTTGCGGTTCTCCTTGACGATGGTCCCGCCGATACGCGCGACGGCCGCTTGGGCCGCGGCGAGCGAGACGCCGCTCTCGTAGACGACGACGTACTCCCGTTCCGATTGCTGCTGCGGGCCGGATGTAGCCGCAGGAATCAGGAGCACGCCCGCCGTGAGCGCGGCGAGCAGTACGAAGAGCTTGCGCATGAACCCCTCCCCCGGGTCGCGAAGCGTGACAGAGCCGGAGCAGGATAGACGACCTCCGAAGGGCCGGGGCTTCGAGGAGCGCTGCGTATACTCGCTCCGTGGTCGAGATCGTCGGCATCTGGCGCTCGTCCGCGCGGCGCGGGCCCATGGAGGCGCTCGAGAGCGCGCAGGTCGTGGAGGACGGCCTCGACGGCTGCGCCCACCGGCGGGCGGGCAACCGCTCGGTCCTCTTCGTGGCCGCGGAGGACCTCGAGGCGCTCGACGTCGCGCACGGGGCCGTGAAGGAGAACTTCACCGTGCGGGGGGCCGACGTAATGAAGTGGCCCGTCGGCCAGCGAGTGGCCGCGGGCGGGGCGGAGTTCGAGATCTCCATGGTCTGCGACCCCTGCCACCTGATGGAGGAGATCCGCCCGGGCCTGCAGGCGGAGCTCGAGGGGCGCCGTGGAATGCTTGCGTCCGTTGTCAAGACGGGCAGCGTGAATCTGGGCGACGAGCTCAGGCTGCTCTGAGCTAGTCGGCGCGCCAGCTCTCGCGCGAGAGGAAGAACGAGCCGCCGTCCTCGTTCGAGCACTCGAGTCCCGTCTCGCCCGAGATGCATTCGACCCCGTCCCGTCTCCACGTCTCGCCGTAGCCGAGGACGGCAGCATCGTCGACAGGGACGGCGTCGCCCGCGCACTGCGGCTCCGCCGGCCCGTTCGCGCCGATCACGAGCCCGGTCCAGTCGAGCTGGCAGGCGTCCGACGGGGGCGGCGTCAGCCCGCTGCGGATGTCACAGCGCAAGACGGAGGCTTCGGCAAGGTACGCGCAGGTGATGTTGCCCGAGGGCGTCAGGAACGTGTCGGCCGAGGAGGCCGGCGTGTCGGGCGCCGTCGTGGCAGCGGCCTCGGTCGACGTCGTGGCAGCGGCCCCGGTCGACGTCGTCGCGGGACTCGGAGCCCCTTCCGGCTCTGGATCGCCGTCGCCGCAACCCGCGAGCGCGCACAGCATGGTCAGACACGCGAGTCCCGTGCGCAGCGTCACGCCGCCTTCACCGCCGTCACCAGGTTCTCCACCGACGCTTTCGCGTCGCCGAAGAGCATCGCCGTCTTCGGGTTGTAGTAGAGCTCGTTCTCGATGCCCGCGAAGCCCGGGCTCATGCTCCGCTTGAGAACGACGACGTTCGCCGCCCTGTCGACGTCCAGGATCGGCATCCCGTAGATGGGGCTGTCGGCAGTGCTCCGCGCCGCCGGGTTCGTGACGTCGTTCGCGCCGATCACGAGGGCGACGTCGGTGCGGGGGAACTCCGGGTTGACGTCCTCCATGTCGTAGAGCTGGGGGTAGGGCACGTTGGCCTCGGCGAGGAGGACGTTCATGTGCCCCGGCATGCGCCCCGCGACCGGGTGGATGGCGTACTTCACGTCCACCCCGCGGCGCTCGAGGAGGTCGGCGAGCTCGCGTACGTTGTGCTGCGCCTGCGCGACGGCGAGCCCGTAGCCGGGGACGATGACCACCCGGCTCGCGTAGGCGAGCATGACGGCGGCGTCCTCCGCAGTGATCTCACGATGCGTCTTCGAGTCGGCTTCACCCACCGCCTCTCCGGGCGCCGCGACCACCGCGCCGAAGGCGCCGAAGAAGACGTTCGCGAGCGACCGGTTCATCGCCCGGCTCATGAGGATGGTGAGGAACGTGCCCGAGGCGCCCACCAGCGTGCCCCCGATGATGAGGGCGTTGTTGTCGAGGACGAAGCCCGCGCCGACGCCGGAAAGCCCCGAGAAGGCGTTCAGGAACGCAATCACCACGGGCATGTCGGCGCCGCCGATCGGGAGGACGAAGAGGACGCCGAGGACGAGTCCCAGGAGGACGAGGAGGGACATCCAGACGGTCTCCTCGGCGATTCCGGCGACCACTCCGACGAGAAGGGTGGCGCCGAGGAGCACCGCGTTCACGAGCTGCTGCGCCCGGTAGAGGATCGGCCTCCCGGGCAGGAGCTCCTGGAGCTTGGCGAACGCGAGCATGCTCCCCGTGAACGTGATCGCTCCGACGAGCGCCGAGAAGAGAGCTGCGCCGAGCACGTCGCCGGAGAGCGCGCCCGGATCGGGTGCCAGCCGACGGTATTCGTAGAAGGCGACGATCACCGCGGCGCCGCCTCCGAAGCCGTTGAAGACGGCGACCATCTGCGGCATCGCCGTCATCTTCACGAGGCGAGCGGTGAGGACGCCCGCGCCGGTGCCGACGGCGAGCCCGGCCGCGATGAGCGCGTAGCTGTCGACTTCCGGGAGGAGGATGGTGAACGCGACGGCGAGCACCATTCCGCCGGCCGAGAGCCTGTTCCCGATCCGCGCGGTGGCGGGCGAGGAGAGGAGGCGGATCCCGACCACGAAGAGGATCGCGGCGACGACGTACGTCAGGTTGACGACGTTCTGCGAGACGACCGCGAGCGTGGGGGTCACTCGGGCGGCTCCGTCGGCTTCCGCTTGAACATCTCGAGCATGCGGTCGGTGACGAGGAAGCCGCCCACCACGTTGATCGTGGCCAGCACGATCGCGAGAAACGTGAGCGTCTGCTCGAGCGCGGACTCGGCGAAGCTGGAGACGAGGAGCGCGCCCACGAGGACGATGCCGGAGATCGCGTTCGTGCCGGACATGAGGGGCGTGTGCAGGAGGGTCGGCACGCGCGCGATCAGCTCGAAGCCGAGGAAGACGGCGAGAGCGAAAATCGTGATCGAGGCGATCAACGACGCGGACACGTGACACTCCTGACACGCTCTCGTAACGGGGTCTGACCCCCGGCGGAACGTTTCCCCGGGCGACGCGCGCGCGGAAAGCGGCTGCAAAGCGGCGAGTTCGAGGGCAATGACGCGAATCGGAGCGGGGTCAGACCCCGTAAAGAGAGTGGAACGGAAGGCGTGCAATCCTGCTTCGTCGAAGCTGGAGCCAAGCGGTCCTCGGCCTCGCTGCGGCGTTCGCCGCGGTGGGTCCGCGCGAGCGGTCTCATGCGCCCACGGCGCCCTTGAGGACGCGCCCGTCGCGGGTGACGCAGGTCTCGCGGACGATCTCGTCCTCCCAGTCGAGCCGAAGCTCTCCATCGGCGAGCATCGGCGTGAGGAACGCGTGCACGTTGCGCGAGTACATCTGGCTCGCGTGCACGGGCATCGTCGCGGGCAGGTTCGTCAGCCCGACGATCGTGACGCCGTCGCGCACGACGGTCTCGCCGGGCTCGGTGGCCTCGCAGTTGCCGCCCGCCTCGGCGGCGAGGTCGACGATCACCGTGCCGGGACGCATGCCGCCCACGGCGTCCTCGGTGAGGAGCACGGGCGCGGGACGCCCGGGAACGAGCGCCGTGGTGATGACGGCGTCCGACTCCTGGGCGTGCCGGCCGATCAGCTGCTGCTCGCGCTCGTGCTCGTCTTGCGCCAGCGCGACCGCGTAGCCGCCGACGCCCTCGGCGCCCTCCACGTCGAGCTCGAGGAAGATGGCGCCGAGGCTCTCCACCTGCTCCTTCACGACTGGGCGCACGTCGAAGGCCGACACGACCGCGCCGAGCCGGCGGGCCGTGGCGATCGCCTGGAGGCCCGCGACCCCTGCGCCGAGCACGAGCACCTTCGCCGGCGGGATCGTCCCCGCGGCGGTCGTCAGCATCGGGAAGAACTTGCCGAGGTGCCCGGCGGCGAGAATGGCGGCCTTGTAGCCGGAGACAGTGCTCTGCGAGGAGAGCGCGTCCATCGGCTGCGCCCGCGTCACGCGTGGAATCGAGTCCATGGAGAAGCCCGTCACGCGCCGCTCGGCCAGCGCCCGCATGGTGCCCGGGTCGGTGAGCGGCTGGAGCAGGGCGACGAGCGTCGTCCCCTCGCGGAGCCTCGCGATCTCCTCCGTACTCGGCTTCTGCACCTTGCAGACGAGGTCCGCGTCGTAGGCGTCGTCGACGACGCGAGCGCCCGCGCCGGCGTACGCCTCGTCGGGGAAGGAGGCGGTCTCGCCCGCTCCCGCCTCGACGGCGACGTCGACTCCCGCCTCGGTGAGACGGCGCGCCGTGTCCGGTACGACGGCCACGCGTGTCTCGCCCGCCGCCGTCTCCTTCGGGACCCCCAGGTTCATGGTCGCGCGAGAGTCTAAGCTGACTTCGTGGACGCATGGCTGCGAGAGGCGCGCGACAAGCTGGCCGCCGAGGCGGGCGCCGACCCGTCGGAGTACGAGCTCTCCCAGGGCGAGATCGACCAGCTGCTCGAGCTCGCGCGGATCGCGGCGCACGCGAGCGGGGAGCGCATCAACGCCCCGCTCCTCTGCTACCTCGTCGGCCTGGCCCACGGCCGGCGGGGCGGCGAGCTGAACGAGCTCATCGACGCGGCCGTCGCCACATCCGCGTAGGGTTCCCGCCGTGGCAGCGCTCGACGGCCACTCGGCGATCGTCACCGGCGCCTCGAGCGGGATCGGCCTCGCCACCGCCCGTGCGCTCGCCGGCGAGGGGGCCCGCGTCGCGCTCGGCGCGCGCCGAGTGGAGCGGCTCGAAGAGGCGATGGCGGAGCTTCCCGGCGACGGACACTTCTTCGACTACCTGGATGTCACGGATGCCGCAAGCGCTCGTGAGTTTGTTGTCCAGGCGTCGAGCCGGCTCCGCCGGCTCGACGTCCTCGTGAACAACGCAGGCCTCGCGCTCGGCCGCACCGCGATCGCGGAGGGCTCGGACGAGGACGACGCGGTCATGTGGGAGACGAACGTGCTCGGGCTCCTGCGGATGACGCGGCTCGTCCTCCCGCACATGGAGGACGGACGCGGCCACGTCGTCAACCTCGGCTCCTGGGCGGGCCGCGAGGCGTACACGTTCGGAGGTATGTACGTCGGCTCCAAGTACGCCGTGCGCTCGCTCACCTACGTCCTGCGCAAGGAGCTCGTAGGTCGCATCCGCGTCACGACAGTAGATCCCGGGATGGTGGGCGGCACGGAGTTCTCGGACGTCCGCTTCGGCGGCGACGCCGAGCGCAAGGGGGCCGTCTACCACGGCGTCGAGTACCTCACAGCCGAGGACGTGGCCGACTGCATTCTCTGGGCCGTCACCCGCCCCCCGTACATGAATGTCGACGAGATCGTCGTCAAGCCGCTCCAGCAGGCGAGCCAGGACGCGATCGTCCGCAACGAGTAGATGCCGCTCACGATCCTCGAGGGCTCCACGTTCTGCGTCTCCGACCAGTGCGGCGACATCGTCGAGCCGACCCAGGGCCTCTTCGCCCAGGACACTCGCTTCCTCGCGCGCTGGGTCCTGAGCGTGAACGGCGAGCGGCCGCTCCACCTCGCCTCGCGCGGCGTCGAGTACTTCTCGGCCGCCTTCTTCCTGCGGAATCCGCTGGCCGGCGATCTCCGCCCCGACGAGCTCGCGATCGCGCGCGAGCGTTTCATCGGGGACGGGATGCAGGATCACCTGCTCGTCCAGAACCTCGGCCGGCGCCGGGTCGAGTTCGACCTGGCCCTTGAGCTCGGCGCCGACTTCGCCGACATCTTCGCGGTCAAGGCGTACGACTTCTCGCTCGGCGATCCCGAGCACGCGCCGCCGCTGCCCGAGCTCGTGCCGGCTGCGTACGAGGAGGAGGCGAACCAGTTCGTCCTGGAGGCGGACGCCGGCTTCGACGGGTTGACGCAGGTGGTGTTCTCGGAGCGCGGCGAGGTCGCGGACTCGACCGTCCGCTTCCGGATCGGGCTCGAGCCGCGCGAGACCTGGCGCTTGCGGGCGGACGTGCTCCCCGCCGCCGACGGGCTCTCCACCAACCCTCAGCGCGCGGAGCGGAAGTTCGGGGACGAGCGCGTGCGCGTGCGCGATTCGCTCCAGGCGTGGCAGCTGCGCGTGCCGCAGCTGCGCTCGTCGTGGGAGCAGCTCATGCGCACCTTCCAGCGCTCCGTCGCCGACCTCGCCTCCCTGCGCATGCACGAGGATCCGCTCCTCGGCCAGCTTCCGGCCGCAGGCATGCCCTGGTTCATGACGGTGTTCGGGCGGGACACCATCATCACGTCGCTCCAAACGCTCCTCTTCGGGCCCGAGCTCGCGCGCAACGCGCTCGTCGTGCTCGCCCAGCTCCAGTCCGAGACGGAGGACCCGGACACCGATGCCGAGCCGGGGAAGATCGTCCACGAGGTCCGCCACGGCAAGGGTGCCGAGGCGTGGTTCCCGCGGTACTACGGGACCGTGGACGCGACGCCGCTCTACCTCGTGCTGATGGCGGAGGTCTGGCGCTGGACGGACGACCTGCCGCTGCTGCGCGAGCTGCGCGGGCCGGCGCTCGCGGCCCTCGCCTGGATCGACGAGCACGGCGACCTGGACGGCGACGGCTTCGTCGAGTATCACCGCCGCTCGGACCGGGGGCTGGAGAACCAGTCCTGGAAGGACTCGGGCGACTCTCAGCTCTTTGCCGACGGGCGCCAGGCGGCGCCGCCGATCGCCCCCTGCGAGGTACAGGGCTACGTCTACGCGGCGAAGCTCGGCCTGGCCGAGATCGCACGCGAGATCTGGCGTGAGCGTGAGCTCGCGGACCGGCTCGAGCGGGAGGCAGCGGAGCTTCGAGAGCGCTTCGACCGTGCCTTCTGGTGCGAGGAGGGCGGCTACTACGCGCTCGCGCTCGACGGCGAGAAGAGTCCCGTCGACGCGCTCTCTTCGAACATCGGGCACCTGCTCTGGAGCGGAATCGTCCCCCCTGAGCGCGTCGACGCCGTCGTGGACCGGCTGATGAGCGACGAGCTCTGGTCGGGGTGGGGCGTGCGCACGATGTCGACCCGGGATGCCGGCTACAACCCGCTCTCGTACCACAACGGCAGCGTCTGGCCTCACGACAACTCGCTCATCGCCGCGGGCCTCGCCCGCTACGGGCGCTGGCCGGAGGCCCAGCGCATCGTCATGCGCATGTTCGAGGCGGCGGAGCACTTCGAGTACCAGCTGCCGGAGGTGTTCGCCGGGTTCTCGCGGGCGGAGACGCCCTTCCCCATCCCGTACCCGACGGCCGCGCGCCCGCAGGCGTGGGCTGCGGGTACGCCCGTCCTCCTGACGCAGGTCCTGCTGGGGCTCGCGCCCGACCGGCGGCGCCAGGTGTTGCACACGGTGGCGCCCCCGGAGATCCCTTCGTGGGCGGGCTCGCTGCGCCTGGCGGGCGTGCGCGCCTTCGACAAGCCGTGGGACGTCCGGCTCGAGAACGGGGAAGTAGTGGTGGCGGAGTCATGAGGATCGCCGTCGTCAGCCCTGTCTGGTTTCCGGTGCCGCCGGTCGGCTACGGCGGCATCGAGGCCGTCGTCTCGCTGCTCGCCGACGGCCTCGCGGAGGCCGGGCACGACGTGACCCTCTTCGCCTCCGGCGACTCGTTCACGAAGGCGCGGCTCGCCTGGGTCTTCCGCGAGGCGCCCTCCGGCCAGATCGGTACGACGGAGCCCGAGCTCCGGCACGCGCTCGCGTGCTACGAGCGCGCGAGCGAGTTCGACATCGTCAACGACCACTCCGGCCCGCTTGCGGCCGCGCTCGGAGCCGCGGTCTACACGCCCGTCGTCCACACCGCGCACGGCCCGCTTACGGGCGACGCGGGGACCCTCTACGAGTCGCTCGCCCAGGTCGCCCCGGAGGTCGGGCTCATCTCCGTGTCGTACAACCAGCGCAAGCCCCGGCCGGACCTCCCCTGGCTGGCGAACTGCGCGAACGCGCTCGACCTCGACTCGTATCCCGTTCACTCGGATCGCGGCACGTACCTGCTTTTCCTCGGGCGCATGAGCCCGGACAAAGGCTGTCACCGGGCCGTCGAGGTGGCGAGGGAGGCCGGCGTGCCGCTCAAGATCGCGGGCAAGATGCGCGAGCCGCTCGAGCGCGAGTACTTCGAGGAGTACGTCGCCCCGCACCTCGGCGACGGCGTCGAGTATCTGGGCGAGACGAGTCACGGGAAGAAGGTCGCGCTCCTCCAGAACGCGCGCGCGACGCTCTTTCCGATCGCCTGGGAGGAGCCCTTCGGGCTCGTCATGATCGAGTCGATGGCGTGCGGGACGCCGGTCGTCGCCACGCGCTGGGGCGCCGTGCCGGAGGTGATCGAGCACGGGCGCAGCGGCATCGTCGTGGACGACTACCGCGAGATGGCCGCGGCGCTGGGCGACTCCGACCGGCTCGAGCCGCTCGAGTGCCGCCGCTACGTCGAGCAACGCTTCTCCGCCGAGCGAATGGTTCGCGACTACGAGGCCGCCTATGCCGCCATGCTCGAAGGCGCGCTCGCCGGGGCCCAGCGCCCCTAGTCGTCGCCGCCGAAGAAGACGAGCGCGTAGTAGAGAAGCTGGGACAGCGCGGCGAGCGCGCCGGCCACGTAGGTGAGCGCCGCCGCCGTGAGCACCTTCTGGACGCCGTCCGACTCCCCGGCCGTGACGAGCCCGAGCGCGCGCAGCTGGGCTCCTGCGCGGCGGGAGGCGTTGAACTCGACGGGGAGCGTGACCAGGTGGAAGGCGACCGCGGCGGCGTAGAGCGCGAGCGCGATGGCGACGAGGTTGAGGGCGCTCAGGAGTACGCCGATGAGCAGAAGCCACATCCACGCGCTCGACGCGAAGGCGACGACCGGGAACATGGCCGACCGTAGCCGGAGCGGCCCGTACCCGTGCGCCTGCTGGAGCGCGTGGCCGCTCTCGTGGGCGGCGACCGCTGCGGCACTCACCGTCGGCGGCACGAAGACCGGCTCCGACAGGTGGAGGGAGCGCTTGCGCGGGTCGTAGAAGTCCGAGAGGGGGCCGCCGGGAGCGTGCGTCACCGGCACCTCGTCGAGGCCGTTGCGGTCGAGGATCTGGCGCGCGACCTGGGCGCCGCTCAGGCCCGAGGCGAGCTCGACGTCGGAGTACTTCGAGAACGTGCGCCGGAGCCACGCCTGCACCGCGAGCCCGACGACGAGCGGCGGGACGAGGAAGAGGAGATAGAGGCCCCAGCCGCCCATCCGCTCTGATTGTAGGTGCGAGTCAGGCCGTTGGCGAGGCCGCGCCGACCGGCGCGAGCGCCCGTTCGAGGTCGGCGACGAGGTCGGCTGCCGACTCGATCCCGACGGAGAGGCGGACGAGGTTCTCCGGTGCGGCGAAGGGGGCGTCCGCCGTCGAGGCGTGCGTCATCCGCGCCGGGTGCTCGATGAGGCTCTCGACGCCGCCGAGGCTCTCGGCCAGGCGCCAGATCCTCGTGCGGGCGACGAGGGCGACCGCCTCCTCCTCGGAAGCGGCGAGGAAGGAGATCATGCCGCCGAAGTCGCTCATCTGGCGAGCGGCGATCTCGTGGCCCGGGTGGCTTGCGAGACCCGGGTAGAGGACCCGTTCGACGGCCTCGTGCTCCTCCAGGAAGGCGACGATGCGGCGGGCGTTCTCGCAATGGCGCTCCATGCGGACGGCGAGCGTCTTCAGGCCGCGGAGGACGAGCCAGCTGTCGAACGGCCCGGGGATCGCGCCGAGCGACTTCTGGAGGAAGCGCAGGCGCTCGGCGACGGTCGGGTCGTTCGTCGCGGCGAACCCGCCGACGAGGTCCGAATGGCCGCCCAGGTACTTCGTCGTCGAGTGCACGACGAGGTCGGCGCCGAGCTCCAGCGGCCGCTGGAGGTAGGGCGTGGCGAACGTGTTGTCGACGACGACGAGCGCGCCGGCGGCGTGCGCGGCCTCCGCCGCGGCCCGGATGTCGATCACGTTCAGGAGCGGATTCGTGGGCGTCTCGAGCCAGACGATCCGCGTCCGCTTGTCCAGGTGCGCGGCGAGGCCATCCCCGATCTCCTCCGCCGAGAGGAAGGTGAAGTCGTATCCCTTCGGCTCGTAGACCTGGGAGAACATCCGGTACACCCCGCCGTAGACGTCGTTGACCGAGACGACGCGCTCGCCGGGGGAGACGAGGTGCATGATCGTCGTCGTCGCGCCCAGGCCGGACGAGTACGCGAGCCCGTGGTCGGCGCCCTCGAGGGCGGCGAGGCAGGTCTCGAGGGCCGTGCGGGTCGGGTTGCCCGAGCGCGAGTAGTCGTAGCCCTTGTGGACGCCCACCTCCTCGTGGACGAAGGTCGACGTCTGGTAGATCGGTGTCGTGAGGGCGCCCGTGGCCGGATCCGGCTCCTGGCCCGCGTGGATCGCGCGCGTCTCGAAGTCCATCGCCTTCAGTCTACGCGCGCCTCGAGGCCCGCCCGCCGACGCCCCGGCCTACGCGCCGTTCGTGGCCGAGCGGTTGTGAGCCAGGTACTCGAGGAGATCCGCGCGCGTGAGGACCCCGACGGGACGGCCGCCGCGCGCGACCACGACCGCGGGGTTGCCCGCGGAGAGGTCGGCGAAGACGGTGTCGACCGACTCGCCGATCTCGACGGCGGGGAACGGCGGCTCCATCGCCGCGGCCACGTCCTCGCTCAGAGCATCCTGGTTTCGAAAGACGCGCTCCAGGAGCCCGCGTTCGCGGATGGAGCCGACCACGTCCGCGAGCGACTCCACGCCGTCGTGCCGCACGACCGGGATCTGGGAGATGGCGTAGCGCTGCATGAGCTCGATCGCCTCGCCGATCTTCTGGTGCGACTCGACCGTGATCAGCTGCGGCACGTCGGGCTCCTCCTGCCTCTTGAACGCAAGCACCTCCTCGATCGTCGGAGCCGGCGCCCGCCGTTCGAGGAAGCCGTGCTCGAGCAGCCAGTTGTCGTCGTAGAACTTGGAGAGGTAGCCGCGGCCCGAGTCCGGGATGAGCGTGACGATAGTCGCCTCCGGCCCGTAGCGCGCCGCGACCTGGAGCATCGCCCAGACCGCCGTGCCTCCCGAGCCGCCGACGAGGAGCCCCTCCTCGCGCGCCAGCCGCCGCGCCGTGCGGAACGAGTCGCCGTCCGACACGGTCACGTACTCGTCCACGACGGAGGGGTCGAACGTCTCCGGCCAGAAGTCCTCCCCGATCCCTTCGACCTGGTACGTGTGCACGTTGTCCGGCTGCGAGAAGATGGAGCCCTCGGGATCGGCCCCGACCACGAGGACGTTGGGGTTGCGCTCCTTGAGGTAACGGGCGGTCCCCGTGATCGTGCCGCCGGTGCCGACCGAGAGGACGATTGCGTCCATCTGCCCACCGGTCTCCTCCCAGAGCTCGGGCCCCGTGGTCTCGTAATGCGCCTGCGGGTTGGCCTGGTTCGAGTACTGGTCGGGCTTGAACGCGCCGGGGATCTCCTCCGCGAGCCTGTTCGAGACCGAGTAGTAGCTCTCGGGCGACTCGGGCGGCACCGCCGTCGGGCAGATCACGACCTCGGCGCCGTGAGCGCGCAGGAGCGCGCGCTTCTCCTCGGCGATCTTGTCCGGCATGACGAAGACGCAGCGGTAGCCCTTGAGCGCCGCTGCGACGGCGAGGCCCACGCCGGTGTTCCCGCTCGTCGGCTCCACGATCGTGCCGCCCGGTCGCAGCTTCCCGTCTCGCTCCGCCGCCTCGATCATGCGCAGTCCGATCCGGTCCTTCACGCTTCCGCCCGGGTTGAGGTAGTCCAGCTTGGCGAGGAGGAGCGGGCCCCCGTCGCGGCCCAGGCGCTGGAGCCGCACGAGCGGCGTGC
>Ga0299907_10001813_pt1 | contig 12620 bp, 10 predicted proteins | sample RVTome_16_FD_198680 | JGI IMG/M metagenome (GOLD analysis project Ga0299907, IMG submission 198680) | Soil microbial communities from uranium-contaminated site in the Upper Colorado River Basin, Wyoming, United States - RVT152D67 (version 2) ...
CGCACCCTCCCCGTACGCAAACGACACGTGCTCGAGCTCGACCCACCCTTCGTCTCCGATCCGTTTCGTGAACCCGTCACCGGATCGATGGCCATCCAGGAAACCCCCGATGTCCTTGGCCGCCGCCCTCCCGATCGCTCCCACATAGAAGAACCGTCCGATCTGTGAAATCGGCTCGATGAGAGCCACACCGAGCAGCACTATGGTGACTGCCTCCCCCGCGGAGATCGCACCCTGCTCGGCCCTCCAGATGGCCGCTCCGCCGGCGGCAACGACCGTCCCCAACATGAACACGGAGTCGACGACGAGCAGGGCGAGCTGATTCACCCTCAGCAGGGCCATCGTCTCACCGCGTAGCTGCTCGGAGTCTCGCTCCAGCCCCGCTGCGTATCGATCGGCGTAACCCATTGCCCTGAGGGTTCCCATCCCCTGGATCCCATCGAAGAACTCCGCGGCCAGACGGTCAGCGGTCTCTCGATACCGGTTGGTGACACTGGTGAACCGTTTCTCCAAGCCCCGGAGGAGAAGGGGCACCGACGGAACTGCGATAAGAACAATGAGCGCCGAGGCCACATCGATCGTGGCCACGACGGCGCATATCAGGAGTGGGATCACCACGCCGCCGATCAGCTGGGGAAGAAAACGGCCGGCCATTGATCCAACCGCGGTGGCCCCTTCGGTCGCCCTGTGGGCGACCGAACCTGTCCGATAGCGATCTGAGGGATTGCGGAAGACCACTTCGAGGATCCGTTTCCTCAGTGATGTCTCGACCGTCGACCCCGTTCGTGCTGCCAAACGTGGCCAGATCCACCCCAGTACCGCCGCGCCGACGACGAAGGTGGCCAGCCACCAGACCAGTGGCACAATCGCGTCGCTCGACGTCGTGTGGTCGACGATCCGTCCGATCCAAACCGCGGCCACTGCCAGCAGCACTGCGCGCAGGGACAACACCGCGACTGACCAGCGGATGCCAGGCAAACCCGATGCGTAGAGACCCTCTATCCGGTCGTTGCCAGTGTGCTCGTCGGCCACCTGTGGAGAGTCGCACGGGAGGTTGCCGACACCGAGTCGACTCCATACCGACTCGCTGTCGATTCGAGGCGAACATACGGTCGTCGGCGATGAGGCTCCCCCGGTCAGCACGAGAACCCGGCCGTGCCCCGTCTGAGCGCTCATTGGCCAGTCGTGCCATGTACATGACCCTCGGCTTTCTCTTCTTGCTGGGTGGCATCGCCGGCTATCTCGTGCCTGGCCTGCCGGGCACTCCCCTTCTTCTCGTAGCCGCCTGGCTCTTCTCGATGTCAAACGAGCGCCTCCACCGATGGATGACCACCAATCGCTGGTTTGGGCGGACGATCGCCGACTATCGGGCCGGGTTAGGGATCGCTCGTCGCACCAAGGCAGTCGCCGTCGGATCGATGGCGGTTGTGCTGCCTCTGTCGGTTGCTTTTGGAACGACGAGCTGGGTGATCCGGCTGGCCATGATCGCTCTTGGCCTAGTCGGAGTGGGATTCATCATCACCCGACCCACCCGCGAGTCGGTGCTCGAGAGCGTCTGACGGTGGCCCACATCACACCCGTGGGTGTCTTGGTGCTCCAATTGGGCACACCTGACTCCACGTCGGTACGCGACGTGCGCAGGTACCTGCGCGAGTTCTTGTCCGACCCGCGCGTCCTCGACATGCCGGCACCAATACGGTGGCTTCTGCTCAACGTGGTCATTCTTCCGTTCCGCCCCCGCAGGTCCGCCGAGCAGTACCGGAAAATCTGGACCGAAGAGGGCTCCCCGTTGATGATCCACACCAAAGGTCTGGCTGATGCCCTGCAAGCCGAGCTCGGAAAGGGCTACCTCGTTCGGGTGGCAATGCGATATCAGAACCCGTCGATCGAGACGGCTCTCGACGATCTTGCCGCCTCCGGCTGTGAGCGTATCGTTCTTGCCCCGATGTTTCCCCAATACTCATCGGCCGCATATGGATCTGCCGTTGGTCGGGTCCACGAACTGACTTCGACGATTTGGAACGTTCCGGCGACGTCGACCATCCCACCCTTCTACGACCACCCAGGATTCGTGGCCTCAGTCGGTGATGTCGCTCGCCGTCATTTGAGCAGGTTTCGTCCCGATCACGTCTTGTTCAGCTACCACGGTCTTCCCGAAAGCCAGATCAAAAAGAGTGACCAATCCGGCGAATGGTGTCTGCGACGCAGCGACTGCTGTGATGTGATGCTGGCGGAGAACCGGTTTTGCTATCGAGCACAATCTCACGCCACGACCCGGGCGGTCGCTGAGGAACTGAATTTGTCGAGCTCGGGGTTCTCGACGGCCTTTCAGTCACGTCTCGCCGGTCAGAAGTGGATCGAGCCGTACACCGACACGGTGCTCGAAGGCCTCCACGGGAATGGGGTCCGTCGGCTGGCCGTGCTCACACCGTCATTCGTCGCCGACTGTCTGGAGACATTGGAGGAGATCGGGATCAGACTGCGTCAGCAATGGCTGGGCTTGGGTGGTGAAGATCTGTCACTTGTGCCCTGTGTGAACGCCGACTCCACTTGGGCGAGCGCATTGGCCGGCATGGTCAGGACGGAGGACCGTACCCTGACCACCTGATCTCCTGAATGAGACGCTGTAGGGGCCACATATGGCCCCTACAGCATTAGGAACGCGAATGGTCAGATTGCGACGAAGAGGCGGTCTGCGGCAAACGACCCGACCCCGACGCGATTGCCGGCGACGGAGACCGTGTACGCCCCCTGCGGATCCCGCTGCACGAGCTCGATGTCGGTCTTGGGGTGGAAGCCCGATTCGTAGAGGAACCCGAGCATCTCGTCGTCCAACTCCAACTCCTCCGAAATCCGCTCCAACGGCCGGGTCTCGCCCGGTTCCATGGCACTGATCGGCTTCATCTTCGGCGGCCGGTAGCCGGCCCCGGGGATCGGATTGCCATGGGGACAGGTCTGCGGGTCTTCCAACGTCTTCCACATCGCTTCCTCGACCTGATCGGAGATTGTGGTCTCCCATACCTCGGCTTCGGCGTGGACTTTGTCCCAGGGGAGCTGGAGGACGTCGGTGAGGAACCGTTCGGCGAGACGGTGACGACGCACGATCACCGCGGCGAGGTGCCGCCCATCGTCGGTCAGCCTGATCTCATCGTCGATAGTCACCAAACCATCGTCCTTCATGCGATGCACCATCTCGTTGACGCTGGCTCGACTCACGCCCAACCAGTCCGCAACCCGCGCCTGGATCACCGGAACGCCCAGTTCCTCGATCTCCCAGATGGCTTCGGCGTACTCGCGATAACGTCCGTAACTCGACAAGATGCCGGCATCGTAACGGGCGAGCGCAATTGAAGAGTCACGTGCCGCCGCGACCGCGTTCTACGATTGAGCGCCAATCCGAGATTCGAGGAGCGAACACATGAAGATGCCAGACGATCTTGCATCAGGGTTCAACGAGCAGATCACGATGGAGTTTGCCTCCTCCGTGGCCTACTGGCAGATGTCGGCCCACTTCGAAGCCGAGAATCTCATCGGGATGGCCGCATGGATGCGCATGCAGGCGGAGGAGGAGAAGGTCCATGCCCACAGATTCATGAGATTCGTCCTGGACCGGGGAAACGGCGTGAAACTGGGGGCCATCGAAGCGCCCGAGTCGACCTTCGAGAGCGTCGAGCACGTCTTCAAAAGCGCACTCTCCCAGGAGCAAGCGGTAACCAAGGCGATCCACGACTTGTACCGGCTGGCATCGGAAAGCGGTGATCTGGCCAGCTTTCCGTTTTTGCAAAGCTTTATCGAAGAGCAGAACGAGGAGGAGGCAATGGTCGAAACCATCCTGGAGCGGGTGCGGCTAGCCGGAGGGGAGTCCAGCGCCATCCTCCTACTCGACAACGAGTTGGGGGCGCGCGGCAACGCGTAGCCATCTCCCTCGCCGGTTGTGACCACACTCTCCGACAGCCGGCTGTCCAACTTCGGTGCTGCCCGGATCCTCGAAGGCTTCGACGACTACACAGCACGTCTTCGCTCGTTCAATGAGAGGGCGCCGTCCCGGTTTGCCCAGGCCGACTGGCGGGGCGTGCAAGCCGATGCTGTCGGCCGTTTGAAGATCTACTCCCGTGTCGTGGGTAGCGCGGTCGAGGACATCAGTCGGATGCTCGGCCCTCGGAGCGACGACCCGATGCTCTGGATCGCCATCAAGGCGGTCTATTCGGGGCTCATCGCCGACCGTCAGGACTGGGAGCTTGCGGAAACATTCCACAATTCGGTCACGCGCCGATTGTTCGACACTGTGGGTGTCGACGAGAGAATCGAGTTTGTCGATACCGACTTCGACAGCCCGCCATCCCCATCGAGCGAGTCGGTCTACGTGATCTTCGAACGGCAAGGTTCGACCGCCGAGCTGGTACGTCGGATCCTGGACCGGTTTCTGCCGGGTGTCACCTTCCGACGAGTCGACTCCGACGCCGCGGAGGTGGGCGATCGCATCGAGACGAGACTCACCGAGAGTGGCGGTCTCCCCGTCGTGGGCCGGGCCGAGGTGGTCCGGTCAGTCTTCTATCGCGGCCAGTCGGCATACATCGTTGGCCTGCTGTACGCCGGGTCGGTCCGTCTCCCCATGGTCATCGCGCTACGCCAGGAGGTCGACGGGGCTGTGATCGACGCGCTGCTTCTCACCGAAGACGAGGTCTCGATTCTCTTCAGCTTCACCAGGTCCTACTTCGCTGTCGACGTGGCGCGCCCCTACGACCTCGTTCGCTTCCTCAGGAGATTGATGCCCCGCAAACGGATCGCCGAGCTCTACATCTCGATCGGACAGGACAAACACGGAAAGACCGAGCGATACCGGGATCTGCTCCGTCACCTGCACTCCACCGACGAGCGATTCGAACGTGCTCCAGGCACTCAGGGGCTGGTGATGATCGTGTTCACCATGCCCGGATACGACGACGTCTTCAAGGTGATCAGGAACACGTTCCCTCCACCGAAGCGGACCACACGTGACAGCATCATGAGCAAATACCGGTTGGTGTTTCAGCACGATCGGGCCGGTCGTCTGGTAGATGCCCAGGATTTCCAACACCTCCAATTCGCCCGGGACCGCTTCGACCCCGATCTGGCCGACGAGCTGCTGACCGAGGCCAGTCGCACCGTGCATGTCGACGGCGATTCCATCGTGTTGGAACACGTCTATGTCGAGCGCAGGGTCATTCCGCTCGATCTCTACACGAGGGAGGCAGTTTTTCCTGCAGCATCGGCAGCGGTCATCGACTACGGGCAGGCCATCAAGGACCTGGCCTGCACCAACATCTTCCCTGGTGACCTACTGACAAAGAACTTCGGGGTCACCCGTCACGGACGTATCGTCTTCTATGACTATGACGAGTTGAGCGCGCTGACTGACGTGACGTTCAAGGAGCTGCCCGCTCCTCGTGACGACACCGAGGCGATCGCAGAGACCCCCTGGTTCGGCGTCTCTGACTCCGATGTCTTCCCAGAGGAGCACGTGCAGTTCCTTGGGATGTCACCCGAGCTGAAAAATGCGTTCCTCCAGCGTCATGGGGACCTGTTCCAGGTCGAGCCCTGGCGTGCCATCCAGAGACGCATCGGGGCGGGCGAGTTGATGGAGGTTTTCCCGTACTCCGACGAGGCGAGGTTGAGCGGAACCGAAGACGTCAGGGGTTGGTGACGGCGCGGGCTGTCGGTCGAGGGTGCACCAATGCGCAGTCAGGCGCGCATGCCGGCCCACGCGGTTGGGAACGCCGATCGCGTCTGCCCGACCAACCTCGATCGGTCCCTATGGTTTGAACGGAGGGTTATCCGGCAAAGCTAGGTGCCCAAGATCTCAGGAGCGTTTCGACCTATGAACATCCCCCCACGCCGACTGGTGCAGGCTGTCTCATGAGCGACCTGGTGCTCATCACCGGGGCATCGAGTGGCATCGGGCTTGCCCTGGCCCGTTCGGTTCCGTTTCCTGCGACAGTCATCGACATCAGTCGGACCGGGCCACCAGACCAATCTCTTCAGCACATATCCGCCGATCTTTCCGACCCGGCGGCATGGGAGAAGGTAGGAACCGAGTTGGGAGAGCTCGTCGCTTGGAATGATCCCCACCGTGTGGTCTTCATCCACGCTGCGGGGACGATCAACCCGATTGGCTTCGCCGGAGAAGTCGACTCGACTGCCTATGCGTCCAACGTGATGGTGAATAGCGCCGCCGGTCAGGTGCTCGGCCACTTCTTTCTCAAGGCGGTGCGCGACCGGGACGGTGTCTTCGATCTGGTGATGATCAGCTCTGGTGCGGCGACGAGCCCCTATGCCGGCTGGTCGTCCTATGGAGCGGGAAAGGCTGCCCTCGACCAATGGGTGCGCAATGTCGGTGCTGAACAGGCCGAGCGCGGCGGTGTTCGAGTAGCGGCGATCGCTCCCGGTGTCGTGGCCACTGACATGCAGGAGCAGATCAGAAAAACATCGGAGCGGGACTTCCCGAAGGTGAACCGGTTCCATTCTCTCTACGAGGATGGGGTGTTGGCCGAGCCTGAGGAGGCTGCGGAGCGAATTTGGGAACTGATCGAGCGAGGAATCGATCCGGGATCGATCCTCGACGTGCGCGATCTGTAGTCGAACCTCGAATGAGACGTTGTAGGGACCGTATCCGGTCCCTAGAACATTAGGAACGCGTAGATTGGGATCATGGCTCTTACTCACTACCGGACGTGCCCGCTCTGTGAGGCGACATGCGGGTTGGAGATCAGCCATGAAGACGGTGAGGTCGGTCGTATCCGGGGGGATCGGGACGACGTGTTCAGCCACGGCTATATCTGTCCAAAGGGGTCCACACTCGGCAAACTCGAGAACGATCCCGACCGGCTGCGCACGCCTCTCGTCAAGAGGAACGGAATCCACGAGGCCGCCACATGGGATGAAGCCTTCGCTCTAATCGAGGAAAAGCTGACGGCCATCGTCGCCAACCATGGCCCTGATGCCATAGGGCTCTATCTGGGTAACCCCAACGTCCATTCGATGTCGGGAGTGCTCTACACGAAGGCACTGGTGAAGATGCTGCGGACACGCAACATCTTTTCCGCGGCCACGGTCGACCAGATGCCGAAACATGTCTCCTCCGGGTACATGTTCGGCCATCCCGACCTCATCCCCGTGCCTGATCTGGATCGGACCTCCTACCTGTTGATGCTGGGGGCGAACCCTCACGAGTCAAACGGGAGCCTGGCCACCGCTCCGGACTGGCCGGGTCGGCTTGCTGCGATAAGTGAACGCGGCGGGAAGGTGGTGGTTGTAGACCCCCGGGCCACCAAGACGGCCAAGATGTCCGACGAACACATACCGATCCGTCCGGGCACAGATGCCCTCTTCCTATTTGCCCTGGCCCAGGTCATTTTCGAAGAAGACCTGGTCGATCTCGGACACCTCACCGACGTCGTGAATGGGGTCGACGAACTGGCTTTGGCGGTGGTCCCATTCGATCCGGAGAGTGTGGAGGTCGCCACCGGTGTTCCCGCAACCACCACCCGACGGATCGCTCGGGAGCTGGCCGCTGCCGGATCCGCAGCCGTCTATGGCCGGATCGGCACCCACACTGCTGAATTCGGCACCATGGCCTCGTGGATGGTCGACGTCCTCAATACGATCACCGGCAACCTCGACGCCAGGGGTGGGGCCATGTTCTCCCGACCGGCTCATGAGCAGCCGCGATCGAGACGCCAGTTCCAGGTCGGTCGGTGGACGACCCGGGTGCGCGGGCTGCCGGAAACGAGAGGAGAGCTTCCGGTCTCGGCGCTGGCTGAGGAGATCCTCGAGCCTGGTGAGGGACAGATCAGCGCGCTGATCACAATCGCCGGTAATCCGATCCTCTCGACGCCGGACAGCGATCGTCTCGACGAGGCATTCGCGTCTCTCGACTTCATGGTGTCTCTCGACATCTACCTCAATGAGACGACGCGTCACGCCGACGTGATCCTGCCCGGAACCACGCCGTTACAACGTCCTCACTACGACTTCGCCTTCTATGGCCTGTCAGTGAAGAACATCGCCAATTACTCCCCGGCCATGTTCGAGCCTCCGAACGGCTGGCTCGACGAATGGCAGGTTCTCCTGCGTCTGGCAGCATCGATCACCGGGCAGGGCTCGAAGCCAGACTTGGAGACGCTGGACGACGCCGTCTTCGGGACGATGGTCGGTTCCGTGGTTGCCAACCCGACCTCACCGATACACGGCAGATCACCAGAAGAGATCTTCGCAGCAACCGACGGTGGCAGAGGCCCCGAACGCATGCTCGACTTCCTCGTGCGCACCGGACCCTATGGCGAAGGCTACGGCCGGGATCCTGAAGGCCTGTCCCTGCAACGTCTGAGGGAGTCGCCCCACGGCATAGATCTGGGACAGATGGAGCCCCGTTTCCCCGCGGATCTCTGCACCCCATTGGGCACCGTCGAACTGGCACCACCGGACCTCCTCGCCGACGTCGACCGGCTACGAGGGTTGCTCGAACGGGTGTCCAACGACGGGTTTGTCTTGATCGGCCGGCGTGACGTCAGGTCGAACAACTCCTGGATGCACAATGTCGACGTGCTGGTGCGGGGAAGAGATCGATGCACGCTCCAGATCAACTCCGCGGATGCCACTCGTATCGGGCTTTCGCCGGGCGACCGGGCCAAGGTCTCGTCGGCCACGGGAACGGTGATGGCCCCGGTCGAGGTCACCGATGACATCATGGCGGGAGTGGTGAGTCTCCCCCATGGCTGGGGTCACGACCTCGACGGGTCAAATCTGTCGGTTGCCTCGGTGCGACCCGGGGTGAACACGAACCGTTTGTCGACCGGTGCGATGGATCCGTTGTCGGGCAACGCCGTGTTGAACGGCATACCAGTGGAGGTAGTCCCCGCATGAGAAGTAGACAGCTGATTCCTCTGCTCGTCCTCATGGTGGTGATCGCGGCGTGCACGGCGGGAGTCAACCCGGCGCTCGATTCAGCGGCACCCGATGGAGACGTCGCGGGATTCTTCATGGGTCTGTGGCATGGCTTTATCGCTCCCATCACCTTCTTCATATCGCTGTTCAGCGACAACGTGAACATCTACGAGGTGCACAACACCGGGAACTGGTATGACTTCGGTTTCGTTGTGGGCGCCGGTCTGCTGCTCAGCGGTGGGATCTTCGGGCGAAAGTCCCGATAGCCAGAATCAGTGCGCTCCAAAAGCAGCTTCACGCTCCGCTGGTGTCAACGCCCCTTCGCTGAAACCACACGTGCCGCACTCCAGCAGCTCCCGGGCGCCTGCGGCCAACGCCCCGTAAGCGGCGAAGGCAAGAGCTCCACCTGTTGAAATGCGACGAACGCCGACCTCCCTCAAGGCATTCGTGCTCGGCCCACCCGGCAACAAGAGCACGTTTACCGGGGCATTCACCTCCCTGACCACTCTGCCAATGTCGTCGATCGATGTCAGCCCTGGCGCGTACACGATATCGGCGCCCACCCCCTCATAAGCACCGAGACGGGAGATGGTCTCGTCGAGGTCGTCAACGCCATAGAGATGGTTTTCCGCCCGTGCTGTCACCACCAATCCCTCGGAATGGGCGGTCTCGGCAAAAAGACCCACCCTCTCGGTCGCCTCGTCGATACCGAGGAGACCACGCTCCGGGAGGTAATCCTCGATCGAGATCCCGGAGGCACCAGTGGCGGCGAGCTGGCCCACCGTTCTGGGCAGACCGTCGAGATCACGAGAATAGCCGGCCTCGGCGTCGATGCTCAGAGGTATGTCCAGTGCGTTGCAGAGATCGGCGACGTGAACGGCCAACTCGGCCAACGTGATGTTTTGATCATGGCGGCCGAGAGAAGCAGCGAACCCCGAGCTGGTGGTGGCCACCGACTCGAACCCGATTGATTGCAACACCAAGGCTGAACCGACATCCCATGCGTTGGGCATGACGAGCGTGCCGGCTTCGTGCAGAGCGGCGAATCGGGCCCGGAGTGAGGCGGTCTTTTCTACCGACAGGGGCATGGTCCTGCGGACGGTAGCCCATCAAGGGATCGAGTCCGGGTTGCTATAGCATCAGGTGGCGGTTTCCGAGACCTCTTGCTATAGCAACCCTAATTGTTGCGGGAACGGGCCAACGCCGCCCGGGCGTGAGCCTCCAGTCCTTCGAGGCGGGCGAGCCTTGCAGTGTCCTCGGCGAGGACGTCGGGCCGGTCGACTGAAAGCCAAGTTGTCGGCTTGAGGAATGTGAGCACCGACAACCCGGCACTGAACCTAGCTCCGCCACCCGTAGGCAAGACGTGGTTGGGACCGGCCCCGTAGTCGGCAAAGGCCTCGGCCGCGGAGCGCCCGATGAAGACCGACCCGTAGTTCCTCACCTGGAGTGCAACCGTGCGGGGGTCGTCGACATGAAGGGCGAGATGCTCGGGGGCCAACGCGTCGGAGATCACCGCCGCGCTCCGAAGATCTTTGACAATCACACAGATCCCATTTGACAGTGCCTCTCCGGCAACGTCGGCAGTGGGGAGATCTTCGAGTTGCAGCGCCAACTCTCGATCGACTTCGTCGGCCACGTCCTCGGAAGTGGTGATCAGAGACGTCACCGCATCGGTGTCGTGCTCTGCCTGAGCGAGCAGGTCCATAGCCACCAAGCGGGGGTCGGCCGTGGCGTCGGCAATCACGAGAATCTCGCTGGGCCCGGCAAGGCCGTCGATTCCGACTTCACCGAACAGATGACGTTTCGCCGCAGTGACCCACTTGTTGCCCGGGCCGACAACGACGTCCACGGGCGGGCTGACTGTGCCAAAGGCGAGAGCGGCGATGGCTTGCGCCCCGCCAACCGCCAGCACACCATCGGCGCCACCGACCCAGGCGGCGGAGAGGGTCAGAGGAGTTGGCCGCGGCGAGGCCAGCCAGACGCTGGTCACCCCGGCCACCCGGGCGGGCGTGACGGTCATCAAGACCGATGAGGGGAGGGGATATCGACCACCCGGGGCGTAGGCGCCCACCGAGCCGACTGGTATCCAGCGATGGCCCGCCTGGCCACCATCGATCTGTACGTTGAGATCGGACAGCCCCTCCCTCTGGGCGCGACTGAAACTCTCGATTCGACGTTGAATCCGCACCAGAAGCTGTCGAGATTCCTCGTCGAGAGACTCAAATGAGGTCTTGAGGTCATGCCGATCGACAGTGAGTGGTTGGCCGACTTCGATGTCGCCGAGACGCTCGGCATGAGACCTGAGGGCCTCTTCCCCCCTCTCCCGGACGTCTTCGACGATGTCGATGACCGTCGCCCGAACATCGGCATCGAAGGAGAGCCGACTCGCCCCGTTCAACTCGGCCGGACTCATCCGACGCAACACTCTGCTCACTCGATCTCCCTGGCCACCATCGGCCTCCGACTGACCCGACGCTCCCTACCGTCGAGGACTGATTCGACGTCCTCGAGCGATACGCCGGCAGATACGCTTTTTACCAGCGTGAAGTAGAGGAGGTCGGCTGCTTCGGCCACGACGTCGGAGTCAGGCTCAAGGAGCTCACTTAGCTCCTCGGTGAGTTTGTAAGCGAGGAGATCGGGATCGTCCATCAGACGGACTGTGTTCGATCCAATCGGCCTGCGGGCAGCGATGTCTTCCAGGCGTCTGCCAAGACGTCCCAAACCCCGGTCCTCACCCCAACACGACCTGGTACCGGTGTGACAGAAGCCCTCTTTTTGGTGGACTGTGAAGCGAAGCGCATCGCGATCACAGTCGACGTCCACCCGGATCAGCTCTTGAAAAGCACGGGAGGTCTCACCTTTGACCCAGAGCCCGCGGCTCCGACTCTGATAGGTCCCGCGTCTCGTTTCGATGGCCTGACGGAGACTGGCGGCACTCGACCAAGCGAGACCGAGGGCGACGCCGCGGTTGTCGACAACGACGGTGGGCCACAGACCATCGCTCCGGTCGCTGTGCAACACGGCGATGAGCGCGTCGGGCACGGCCAGTTGCCCTGTGTAGAGGGCCATGCCCACTTGAGCATCGGCACCGATCGCCTCGAGCTCGCCAATCTCCTCGGGGGTGGTGATGCCACCGGCGATGGTGACCCGAGTCTTTCCGGCTGTTTCGACCACCCGGGTGGCCATCTCCAGATCGGTGCCGGCCAAACGGCCCTCTCTCTCCACGAAGGTCACCAAAACGCCGCCACACAGGTCACGAAATCGGTCGACCGATTGGAGGAGATCCCGGCCACTCCCCTGTCGCCATCCGTGGGTCATCACTTCACCGTGATTGGCGTCGAGAGCGACGATCACCCGAGCGGAAGGCAGCTCGGACAGCATTTCTTCACTGGCCGCGGTACCCACGACCACCTTTTCGGCCCCCCAATCCAGCCACTCCAGCGCCCTGGTCGCAGTGCGGATACCGCCACCGACTCTGATCGGAGCTCGCCGGCACAGTTCGGCGATCAGCTCCCCGTTGTCACCCTCACCACGGGCGGCGTCAATGTCGACAACTGCGACTTCGCCCACGATCGAGAATTGGTCGAGGACCGCCCGTGGGTCCCCGGCGTCGATTACCTGCTGCTCTCCACCGACCAACTGAACGGCGCTCCCACCCACAATGTCGATCGAGGGGATGATCATGGTCTCACCTCGAC
>Ga0299907_10001814_pt1 | contig 12619 bp, 11 predicted proteins | sample RVTome_16_FD_198680 | JGI IMG/M metagenome (GOLD analysis project Ga0299907, IMG submission 198680) | Soil microbial communities from uranium-contaminated site in the Upper Colorado River Basin, Wyoming, United States - RVT152D67 (version 2) ...
GGACGCCTTCCAATGATGCGGCGAGGTCGCCGGAGCCGTCGGTCGACCCGTCGTCGACGATGAGGATCTCGTAGTCGAGCCCGGCATTGTCCATCGACTTGCGAATCCTCCTCACCTCTTCTTCGAGATGAGTCACCTCGTTGAACACGGGGAGGATGATCGAGACGTCTCTGCGGTCGGAGGTCATTGGTTCCAGCCTATGGATATCTTGGTGATGCCCTAAGTCAATCGGCATTTGCCGGGTCGATCTTCACGATTGTGTCGGACGAGCCCGAACGCATCGTGACCACAGCTTGAAGGATATAGACCGTTATCAGCGGCACAACCGCCCGGGAGATGTCCCAGGCCCGGCTCCACACGAAAGCGGTCAGGAACGGGGCCAACACCGCGAAGCCCACCGCACCCCAGCTGAGGTAGACGTCCGAGCGCCAGGCCCGCATCGGGACCATCACACACAGGATCAGGACGACCACGGCCATGATCGCCTCGGCGGGGCGGAACAATCCGAGGTCGATCGCCTCGACCAGTCCCGAGAACGGGATCGGGGTCAACTCGATGACCTGGGCGGCGGACTCCCCAGGATCGACCACCGTCCGGACATACAGCGCCCAGAGCCCGACCGCCAGGGTCGGCGCCAGCAACAGCGACCAGGGGATGGCCTTCCGCTTCAGCCACCAGAACAGCGCGATCAACCCGACGAAGACCAGCATCACCTCCCGGGCCAGCACCGCAGCGACGAAGGCGGCCACCGCCCACCGTCGTTTCTCCTCCTGAAGGGCCCAGGCGCCCAGGGTGGCCAGACCGAAGGCGAGGATCCCGGCTCCGTCGATGAACAACTCGTTGAACACTCCGGGGTTGAGGGCAAATCCGAGACCGGCGTAGGCCGGGGCTCCGAACCTCGCCGCGATGGCGGCCACCGCCCAAGAGCCGAGACCGATCATCATCACGTTCACCACGACCAGCCCCCACAGGATGGCCTCGGGGGGAAGCGTCCCGGCCCCGCCGGCCAGGAGCGGGTACAGCATTCTCTGGCTCCGATACTGGGGCCGGTCGAGGATCGCGGCGTTTTCCGAAGCCTCGAGCAGAAGCGGGTCGTTGGCCTGGACGAAGAAGAATCTCCCGTCATGGCCCAACCCGTCGCGGGTGATCACGCCCCTTTCGAGTTTGTCGACTGCGTAATCGGTTATCTCCGTCGAGGTCTCGCCAAAGGCCGCCATCGCCGACGGGTCCCAATCGTTGGCGGCGAGCAATCGGACCGCGAGGAGGGCGCCGATCACCAGACATACCGCCGCTACACCCCGCGGACTGCGGAGGAGGTTCACGGAACCCGGGCGACTGCTACCCAACTGAGCCCAGGCCCGGGGACGGCCCGCTCCCACGCCTTGGCCAGCGGGATCAGGAGGTCGAATCCCGTCGCCTGGGCCGCGCTGATCGCGGTGCGGCCGGTGGCATGGTGCAAACGCCATCCGAGACGCCCGAAACGGTTGAAGGGTTTGAGCCATACGCACTCGAGCCCGGCGCTCCTGATCACGTCCTCGAGCTGATCCCGGTCGAACCGTCGGACATGGCCCGCCGCCTCGTCGGTGGGGCCGAACAACGCAGTGTCGGCGGGGACCTGGATCAGAACGTGCCCGCCCGATTCGACCATGGACGCCACCTCTCCGAGCAGCTCCTTGGGCTCGGGGACGCGCTGCAACCCGTCGAAGAGAATCGCCGTCGACCACTCGCCGGACCCGGCGCCACCGGGATGGAGCTGGACCTCGACGTTCTCCAACTGGCCGAATCGGCGCCTGAGGGTGCCGACATGGACCGGGTCGGAATCGGTCACCAAGAGCTTGTCACTGGACAACAGGTGTGCCGTGGTGTGACCCGGCCCGGCATTGACCTCGACGATGGTGCTCCCGACATAACCGTCGAACTGGGAGAGCACCCAACGCCGGAACCGGCGTGCCTTGCCGATGCTCTGACGGGTGACCACGGAGGAATCGTCGGTGGCCCGGGTATCGACAAAACGGAACTTGAAGATGAGCCACAGTGCCTCGAGACCGTCGCTCCACCCGATGTTCTTGCCCTCGGCGGTGGTGCGGCCGTGGTAGCTGATCGGCACCTCGTAGATCCTCGCCCCCCACTGCGCCAGACGGGCCGTCACCTCGGGCTCGAACCCGAAACGGTCGCTGGTCAGCCGCAGGCGGCCCAGGACGTCCGAGCGGAAAGCCTTGTAACAGGTCTCCATGTCGGTGAGGTTGAGGTCGTTGGCCATGTTGGCGATCGTGGTGAGCACCCGGTTGCCGAACGCATGCCAGAACTTGAGGACCCGACGGGTCTCACTCGACGCGAAGCGTGAGCCATACACCGCGTCGGCCTTGCCGGCGAGGATGGGGGCGATGACCGCTGGATAGTCGTCCGGGTCGTACTCCAGGTCGGCATCCTGGATGATGGCGACATCGCCGGTCATGTTCTCGATGGCGGTGCGCAACGCCCTCCCCTTGCCCAGGTTGACCGGCTGGGCGATGACCCTGATGCGGTCGTCGTCCCGGGCGAGCTGTTCGAGGATCTGGAGGGAGTCGTCGGTGGATCGGTCGTCGACACACACCAGCTCGATGGCGAGATCGACGGGAGCGGCGAGAACCCGCTCCACGATGGTGCGGAGAGTCCGCGACTCGTTGTAAACGGGCATCAGGACGGAGAGCTTGTTCATGGGCTGTGATCAGAGTATCGGCGTCACGGCCGTCGTCTTCAGCATTCGCGCCTCCCGGTTACCGGGCGCCGGCGCCCCCCGCCAATACGCTTCCTGGCGAATATGGACACCGCAGAGCGGCCGCCGCGTTCCCTCAATTCCGAGCTTCGGTCAGCCCTCTCCGACCGGGCCAACCTCATCGCAGTGGTGGTGCTCCTCCTGATCTTCATCGGCGGAGCGGTGAAATGGGCCGACGAGGGCAACAACGTCGATGTGATCGCCGCCGCCTTCCCCGGCTGGAACCTGGTTGAGAGCGGCTCCCTGGAGCTGAGCGAATACGCCGGGGCCAACCCGTGGTTCGTGGAGACCGAGACCGGGGTTTGGAGCAACCGCTCCCCCGGCATCATCGCCGTCTCCGCCGTCTCCTATCTGTTGACCATGCCCTTCACCGACAGCTTCGAGATGTGGCCCTCGGCCGGCGCCGCAGTGGTGATGACCTTCATCTCGGTGCTCATCGTCGCCGCGGCGGCGCGCAGGGAGCGCGAGGACCTCTTCCTGCCCACGCTGCTCCTCCTCGGGGCAGGATCCGCCACCTGGGGGGTCGCCTCGGGACAACTCTGGCCGCACGGCCCGGGTCAGCTCGGGGTGGCCATCGCGGTCTGGTACTACACCCGTGACAAGTTCTGGGGCGCCGGGGTCGGTCTGGCGATTGCCATCCTGATCAGGCCACCGGTGGCGGTCCTCGCCCTCATCCTCGGCCTCGGACTGGGTTGGATCCGGAAATCGTGGCGGCCGGTGATCGGGCTCGGGATCCCGTCGGCGATTGCCGGAGCACTGGTCCTCGTCTACAACCAGATCCTCTTCGGCTCGTTCAGCCCGGCAGCCTCGTATGAGGCGGCGGGGGGGAGCTTCGGCGGCCGGGGCGGCCCGAGTTGGCTCGCCAATTTCATCGACGGCCTGTTCTCGCTCCAGATCGGGTTGCTCACCTGGTCGTCGTGGATCCTGGTGACCCTGGTGGCGGTGGCATACAGATGGCAAGGAGTGAAGCCGGAACACAAGCTGGCGGTCCTCGGGGCGTTCGTGTTCCTCGGGGTCCACTTCTGGCTGAACCGAGCCTCGGGGGGGCTCCCCTACAACTACCGGTATCCAATCGAGGTGCTCGCGGTGCTGGCCCCGGCTCTGATGGTGACAGTGCCGTCGCTGCTGGAACACCGGCTGACCCGGCCCATCCTCGCCTTCGCCGGGGCGGTCTCACTGTTCCTCCAGGGCTCGTACGTGCTGTTCTCCAGGTGTGTCGATGTCAGCGCCGAGATCGCCCAATGCAGCCTGTTCGGCTGATCGAGGCGTGGCCGGTCACACCACCTGGAAGACCATCGCCCCGGCGACGAGGACCCAGAACACCTTGGTCATGAGCCGTCGCTCGGCAACCCACGTCCGGTATGACACGAACAGGACGACCGCGGCGGCAGCCAGGGCCTCCAACGGATACCGGTACCCGGTGAAGCCCTCACCGCCGGAGAAACGATTCGCCTTCCACTGCACCAACAGATAGATCACCCCGCCCACCGCGGCCGACCTCGCCCAATCCGGCGCCCGCCGGAACGCAACCCACAGACCAGGGATCAGCACGACCAAGAACGGCGAGTAGACGATCAGGCCATGGGAGACGTCGAAGAGCCCGCCGGCCACGTTCTCCAGGTAGCCACCGACGTCACCCGAGACCACCTCGCCGACGAAGTCACCCCGATACCCACCGTTGAGAGTCACTTCACCCCAGATCCACCAGTTGAGTGCGAAGAGAGCGCCGAGACCGACGGCCGATCCGGCGCCGACCTTGAGGATCGGCGAGAAGGACCGGCGTGCCACCGAGAGCCCTATGCCTACCGCAGCCGCGATCAGGGCGAGATGGGGCCGGGTGAGGACTGCCGCGCCAAAGGCGAGCCCCGACCAGAGGAATCGCTCCCGGGCGGCGAGGTAGATGCCCAGCGCCACCCAGAGGACGGCCGGCCCGTGCTGCCAGAGCTGGTCGGAGGCAACTGCCCACATCGTGGTGCCGAGACCGGCGACATACCCGGCGGCCATTGCCTGAGACCTGGTGGCACCCACCTCGAGCAGGGTCGACGCGACCAGACCCCCCGCCGCCGCCGCGGTGAGGGCCGCGGTGATGGTGGCCGGGACCAGATTGGGCACCTCCAACTCGACCGGCTCGGCCTGGTCGTCGTTGAACCCGTGGACGGTCTCCAGGGACATCTGCTGGCTGAAGATCCGATAGAGCGGTGCCGACATGGCCGCCGCCCCCGGCGGGTACTGGGAGACCGGGCCTTTCGGGCTCTCCGCCACCCAGGCGATGTTCCCGAACTGCTCGGGCTCGGTGGCGACCTCATATCCCTCCAGGACGACCGACCCCGTCATCCCCATCTGCCAACCGGTCACCGCGTTGGTGTATGGGTCGATGTGATACGGGAGGCCGTAGGTCGCGGTCGCCAGGTAGATCGCGGCCAGGGGCAGGAACACGATTACGAAGACCGGAGTCCGACCGATGAGCCCTCGGGGCCCACCCGGTCGGTTGTCGGTGACGGTGGTATCGGCGCTCATCTCTGCATCCCTAGCGTCGGCCGGGCACGCCGGGACCTGAACCCTAAACCGTCTTTGCCGCCCGGCTTGGCCAACTAGCCGGCCTCGGCGACTTCCTTCAACTCCCGTTTCAGCTCGTTGACCTCATCACGGAGCCGGGCGGCATACTCGAAACGCAGCTCCTTGGCGGCCTCGTGCATCTCCTCCTCAAGACTGAGGATCAGCCGGGTGAGGTCGTCACCCTCCAGATCCAGCGCCCGGCGGGGCGCTATCTCCCGTCTCCGGCGATCGGCAGCCGGGGCCTCGGTGTGGACCAGCTCGAGGATGTCAGAGACCCGCTTGCGGACCGTCTGCGGGTCGATTCCGTGCGCCTTGTTCCACTCCGCCTGGCGACGCCGGCGACGGTTGGTCTCGTGGATCGCCCGCTGCATGGAGGCAGTGATGTTGTCGGCATACATCACCACCTGGCCGTCGACATTCCGGGCCGCCCTCCCGATGATCTGAATGAGGGAGGTCTCCGAGCGGAGAAAACCCTCCTTGTCGGCGTCGAGGATGGCGACCAGTGACACCTCGGGCAGGTCGAGGCCCTCCCGGAGCAGGTTGATCCCCACCAGTACGTCGAACTCCCCGAGGCGGAGATCACGCATGATCTGGACCCGCTCCAGGGTGTCGATCTCGGAGTGCATGTACCTGGCCCTGACCCCCATCTCGAGGAGATAGTCGGTGAGGTCCTCCGCCATCTTCTTGGTGAGCGTCGTCACCAGGACCCGTTGCTCCCGCACCGCCCGCTCCCGGATCTCACCGAGGAGATCGTCGATCTGGCCTTTGGTGGGCCGAATCATCACCTCGGGGTCGACCAGGCCGGTGGGCCGGATGATCTGCTCGACTACCTGAGTGGAATGGCTGATCTCGAAGTCGGACGGGGTGGCGGAGAGGAAGACAACCTGATTGGCCCGCTCCAGCCATTCGTCGAAGCGAAGCGGGCGGTTGTCCCGCGCCGACGGGAGACGGAAACCGTGTTCCACCAGGACGTCCTTGCGGGACTTGTCTCCCTCGAATTGGCCCCCGATCTGGGGCACGGTGACATGGGACTCGTCGACGATGGTGAGATAGTCGTCGGGGAAGTAGTCGAGGAGGGTGTAGGGGGCCTCACCGGGCTCGCGGCCGTCGAGGTGGCGGGAGTAGTTCTCGATACCGGAGCAGAAACCGACCTCGCGCATCATCTCCAGGTCGTAGTTGGTCCGCATCCGCAGCCGCTGGGCCTCGAGCATCTTGCCGTCACGCTCCAGCTCGGCGAGACGATCGACGAGCTCGATCTCTATCGCCGAGACCGCCTTGAGGAGACGTTCCCGCTCGGTGACGTAATGGGTGGCCGGGAAGATGAAGAGCTCGGACATCTCCTCGACCACTTCGCCGGTGACCGGGTTGAGGCGGAGGATCCTCTCGACCTCGTCACCCCAGAACTGAACCCTGACGATGGTCTCCTCGTAGGAGGGGAAGACCTCGACGGTGTCACCCCGCACCCGGAACTTGCCCCGGATCAGATTCACCTCGTTGCGCTCGTACTGGATGTCGACCAGCCGGGTGATGGCGTCCTTCATGGGGTACTCGACGCCTTGGACCAGCCGCAGGAGCTGGCCCTGGTATTGCTCCGGTGAGCCCAGGCCGTAGATCGCCGAGACCGAGGCGACGATGATCACGTCGTCGCGGACCAGCAGGCCGGCGGTCGCCGAATGACGAAGTCGGTCGATCTCGTCGTTGATCGTGGCGTCCTTCTCGATGTAGGTGTCGGTCTGGGGGATGTAGGCCTCGGGCTGGTAGTAGTCGTAGTAGGAGACGAAGTACTCGACCCGGTTGTGGGGGAAGAGCTGGCGGAACTCGTTGGCGAGCTGGGCGGCCAGCGCCTTGTTGGGCGCCAGCACCAGGGTCGGCTTCTGGACCGACTCGATGGTCCACGCCATGGTCGCCGACTTCCCCGACCCGGTGATCCCGAGCAGCGTCTGAAAACGGTCGCCACGATTGATGCCTTCAGCCAGGGATGTGATGGCCTTGGGCTGGTCACCGGCAGGGGCGAAGTCGGACACGACCTTGAAATCGGGCATCATCGGGAGGGTACCGAGGGCCAGGGACAAATCCTTGACTGGGCAAGCGGCACTGCCGATGCTGGATGGTCAGCTTTCGCCACATGTTGGGATAGATCTTGAAATTCGTCGGACCGGTGATCGTCGTGGGGTGCGCCTTCATGCGCCCGCTCGAGGTCTGGGCAGTCAACGCATGGGATATCGGCCTCCCGCTGAGATTGCTCGGAGTTGGAGCGGTCCTCTCGGTGTTGGGCCTCGTCCTCTACTGGATCGGCCTCAAGGTGGGGCTGGAAGTCCTCCCGGCAGCCATCGCCGCGGGTGGCGTGGTCCTAGTGCTGATGCTGTGGAGCAACCTCGCCGTCCATCCCGCACTGTGGCTCGGGATCGCGGTTGGCGTCCCCTGGTTCCTTCTCTCTGATCTCAGCCCCCGAGCCAACCGGCTGGTGGTGACTCTCTCCTTGGGCTTGGTGGTCGTGTACCCGCTCGTCAACCTGATCGCAGAGCACATCACCACCACCGAGAAGTTCGCCATCCTCGCCCTGGCCCCTCGGGTCGGGGCCACGCCGACCGGTGACGCCGAGGACCTGGTTCTCATCGTTCCCGACAGCTACCCGGCGCCCGTCATCGCCAGCGAGTGGTTCGGGCATGACATGGAACCCTTGCGAACGGCGTTCGAGGATGAGGGCTTCGTCTGGGAGGAGGCGGGCGTGAGCAGGCACACCTTCACCCTTCTCACCCTCTCCTCGATGTTCGAGCTCCAGCCGGTGGTCGACGACTCACCGACCCCGCCATGGGGCAATCTGACCTCCCTGTATGAGATCGCCGGGGGCGACAGCTATCTCCGACACGCCCTGGCCAGCGCCGGCTTCAACTACATCCACGTCGAGTCGGGTTTCGACGGCACCAAATGTGGCGACCTGGTGGATCAGTGCTATCGGGCCGGGCTCCTCGACGAGTCGACGTGGAACCTGCTGGTGCCCAGCGTCTTCTACGGATACCTGGCCGAGCGTCACGGCAGCTATTCGGTGGACGGGACGCTGCGGGCGACCGAAGACGCCCTCGACATCCTGGAGACGGTGCAAGGAAACGGGCAGAACGATTTTGTCTTCGTCCACCTCCTGTTACCCCATCCACCGGTGGTGGTCGACGAGTCCTGTGACGTGACCAAACCGGAAGGTGACCCGGTGGTGACCGGTGCCGATTCTCCGTTCACAGCCGGTTACGAGCCCCAACTCGGCTGCGTCGACATCCACCTGACCCGTCTGGCTCAATCCGTCGAGGACACCACCGCGGTGCTGATCGCGGCGGATCACGGGAGTGGGCTCGGTGGGCAAGTCTCGGAGGCTCCCGCGGAATGGTCGGACTCGGACATTGCGGAGCGTTTCAGCATCCTTCTCACCTACCGGATGCCAGAGCCCTGCCCGGCGCCGGTCGAGGCGACGAACCTCGATGCGATGCGGGCGATGGTGGCCTGTGTCGTCGACATGGAGATGCCGTCTCCGAGCACCGGATACCTGATCGGAGCCCTCGACCCGAAATGGGTCGACCCCGAACGGATGGAGGGCATCCTCGAGCAGATGCAGTCGGGGTCCCCACCTTTGCCGGACAACGTCCCCAGCTAGTCGTCACCGACCAGATGGCCGGCCAGCTTGGCAACGGTGGCCTCGAGTTCCTCTCGGGACCCATGATTTGGGATCACCGCGTCCGCGCTCGCCAGCCATTGCCGCCGACTGGGCTGAGCGGCGATCCGTCGCGCGACGTCCTCCTCGGTCTCCCCACGGGCGAGGAGCCGCTCACTGCGCAGGCCATCGTCGGCGTCGACTACCAGCCGGGGCCAGCCGAGCACACTTTCGAGCAAGGGGACTTCGACGATCGCAGGGGCCATATAGCCATCCAGATCGGCCGTTATCCGGCCGAAAATGAGAGGATGGGTGATCGATTCCAACTCCCTGAGCGCATCCGCGTCCGAAAAGACTATGGCTGCCAACGCGGATCGATCGATGGTCCCGTCGTCGACGACACCGGGCCAGCGTGCCGACACCTCCTCGATCGCCTCCTCCTGGAGCACCCTGTGCCCGACGCTGTCGGCGTCGATCGTGCGCAATCCCACCTTTTCCAGGAGCTTCCGAACCGTGGACTTGCCGGAGCCGATGCCTCCGCTGAGGAGCCAGCGCGGGGGTCCGGACGTCATAGGCCGCGACGGTAGCCTCTGAGCATGCCTGCCCCTGCCCAATGGGAGATCAGGGTCCACAAGGCCGTCATCGGCGGCCAGTTCGTGGCCCTGACCATCGGCGTCATCGTCGATTTCGTGTCCAACGGGATGAGCATCGTCTCGATGATCGCATTGGTGATCGCGGCCACCTACACCGTCGGGACCTTGGCCGTGCCCATCGAGAACTTCCACGTGCGTTTCGGAGCCGAGGCGGTCACCCTCACCGGCGCCATGATGACCGGTCTCGCGGTGACCCTCACCGGTGGCCCGCTCAGCCCCTACCTCTTGCTCTCCATGGGCCCGCCGGTCTTCGCCACCCTTCATGGCGGGCCTCGCGTCGGCGTGACCACCGGTCTCCTCTCCGGTGGGCTGATCACATTGATCACACTGTCGGCCAGCGACGACCTCACCGACGCGGCGCCCGCAGTGGCGCTCTACCTGGTCTTCGTCCTCCTCATTGCCGTCATCCGCCGTCTCCTGGAGGACATCCATCAGCGGGCCGAGGAGCTCGCGCTCGAGACTGCCAGCGCCACTAAACGCCTGGAGAATCTCGAGGAGATCCACAGCGTCCTGGTCCGTCTCTCCGAGGATGTGTCAGCGGGCCGCCTCAACGCGGTGGAGGTGGGTGCCGAGACCCTGGACACCGTGCTCCGCCGGGTCCCCGGCTCCGCCGGCAAGCTCTTCGTGGAGGGCGAGAACGGTTTGGTGACCCTGGCCTCGCGCGGCGAGCCGCCTCGAGGCGGGCACGACTACGAGCTTCCGATCACCACGATCGACGCCGAGGTCGGGGTGCTGGAGCTGGTCACACCGGATCCTCTCACCGACGACGACCGCACCGAGATCATCGCCTACCTCCGCCCCCTGGGGATCGCCTTCGCCAACCTCCAGCTCCTCCAGGACATCGCCGGATCCGCGGTGGCCGAGGAAAGGGTCAGGCTGGCGAGGGAGCTCCATGACGACATCGGCCCGGCTCTCGCCTCCTTGGGGCTCGCCTTGGACATGGCCGCCATGAGCCAGGCGTTGGATGAGGATTCCGCGTCGAACCTGAAAGTAATGCGTACCAACGTCACCAAGCTGGTTGAGGACGTCAGGGCCAAGGTCGCCGACCTGAGGAGCAGCCCCGGTCCCACCCTGACCGCCCGACTCCTCGACACCACCAGCAAGTTCGAGGGAGATCCGACCATCGTCGTCGATATCGACGAGAGGCGCCCGCCGCGCCCGGCCCTGATCGGCGACCTGACCTCGATAGTCACCGAGGCCGCCCGGAACGCCCACAAACACGCCAAAGCCAGCAAGATCCTGGTGTCGGGCCGTATCCATCGGGATTGGGGAAATGTCAATGTTCGCGACGACGGGACCGGCTTCGACCCGGTTCACGAGCCGGAAGGCCATTTTGGGCTTATAGGGATGCGGGAACGTGCCGAAAAGATAGGGGCAACGATCAAATTCGACTCTCAAAAAGGGCTGGGGACGACAGTTTCCATCGATTGGGGTAACCGATGATTCGCGTGATGATTGCCGACGACCACCAACTGTTCGCCGAGGGCCTCAGCCAGGCTCTCGACACCCTGCCCGATGCCCGTGTCGTGGGAGTGGTCAACTCCGGCCCCGCGCTCGACGATGCGCTGTCCAGTCAACCGGCAGAGGTCTCGATCGTGGACATCGAGATGCCCGGTGGGGACGGCATCTCGGCGATCCATGCCCTGGGTGACCGAACCCGTTCGATCGTCGTCTCGATGTACGCCTCCGACGAGCAGAAAGCAAGGGCTCTCGGCGCCGGGGCGAAAGGCTTCTTCTCCAAGGCCGTGCCTCTGGCGACGCTGGCCGCAGCGGTGCGGGCGGTCGCCGATGGACAGGACCTGATGGAGCTCGAGGATCACGAGAGGGACGAGGTCCTCGACGGCTACACCCAGGCAAAGCTGGATCCGGGGGCGGCATCCCTCACCGAGAGGGAGAAGGAGATCCTCGCTCTGCTCGCCCGGGGGGTTTCCGCCACCGACGAGCTCTCCGAGCGGCTCTACATCTCGCAGAAGACGGTCAAGAACCATCTCGCCTCTATTTTCCAGAAGCTGGCGGTCAGTGACCGCACCCAGGCCGCGATCGAGGCGATCCGACTCGGGATCGCCCGTCCCAATTGATAAAAACCTCAAGTTTCGATTGGGTCTGCCGACCCATGACCGACAGTTCGATCCCGACCTACGCTATTCCCCACGGGTTCTGGCAAGGGACATCAAATGCTGACAAAACTGTGGGTAAAGATTCAGATGGACGACCGGGGCGCCTCCATGGTGGAGTACGCGCTGCTGGTGATACTGGTCGCCATCCTCGCTTTAGTGGCCGTCCGCTTCGCCGGCCAAGAACTTTCCGAAACATACTCCGACATCGCAGTCGAGGTAAGCAATGCAACTGGGTAGACGGTCCCATGGGGCCGCAGACCCATTGTTTCGGGAAACGATTGGGCTAATTTGCCCAATGCAAGCCAAGTGCACCTGGATATAAGGAGGGGTTCCATGCTTGCTCTGTGGACCAAGGTAACGAGTTGGATTGAGTCCGAGAAGGGCGCATCCATGGTGGAGTACGCACTTCTAGTCGTGCTCATCGCCATCATCGCCCTGATTGCCGTGCGTTTCGCCGGTACTCAGGTCTCGGAGACGTTCAGCACCATCGGCAACGAGTTGTCGACCAACAGCTGATCCAACCATCACTAGAGGAAAGGGCCCGCTCCGGCGGGCCTTTTTCATTGGGTTTCCTCCCCCAGGAGCGAAGCGACCCGTTTCCTCCCCCCAACCTGGCCTACGGCCAGGCCCCCCTCCCGGCTACGCCGTACTCCCCCCAACCTGGCCTACGGCCAGGCCCCCCTCCCGGCTACGCCGTACTCCCCCAACGCTCACTGCGTTCGCTGGGGGGAGACATGCGCTCACTTCGTTCGCTGGGGGGAGAAACCAGGTTGGTCAGGGTCGGAGCACGACGTAGCTCTCGTCGGCGTACACCTCATGCCACCCGGCCGCGGCGAGCTCTCCGATCAGCTCCTGGTCGGTCTGTAGCAACGCCTGTTCGATCCCCTCGCGATCGAAC
>Ga0299907_10001815_pt1 | contig 12618 bp, 11 predicted proteins | sample RVTome_16_FD_198680 | JGI IMG/M metagenome (GOLD analysis project Ga0299907, IMG submission 198680) | Soil microbial communities from uranium-contaminated site in the Upper Colorado River Basin, Wyoming, United States - RVT152D67 (version 2) ...
GCCCGGGTTGGCTACGCGGTTGGATCCCATTCTTCTTTGCCGTCGTGATCATCGTGTCGCTGCTGCTGAAGGTCCTCTGGCGACTGCACTAGGGCCACGACCGACGGGTTGATGCCGCGATGAGCCCTGAGGAGGATCGCATGCCAAAACGGTACATCGCACGGAGTCTGCTGGTCGGTTGCATTTTTCTCGTGGTCGCGATGCTCGGCCTGCACGCGTACAACTTCGTGCTGCTGGATCCGCTACAGCTCGCGACCAACGCCGCGCCGGTGCTCGACCGGGCGCGGGCCATCAGCGATCGGGCCCATCCGGAATATCAGAACCTCGCCCTGGCCCGGCTCGCGCCCAACCCCCACAACGGCCCCTTCTATCGCTTCGACGACAAGCTGCATCAAGCGAAGCCTGCCGGACCACAGCCAAAGGTCTCCGTGGCGGAAGACCTGATCATCGATGGCTTCGAATTCGACGATCCCGGCGCCAACGAACTCGTCGCAGCGGATGCCGGCGCGTCGCCGCTCGTCGAGCAAGGGATGCTCAGGTTCATTGATCACAACGGCGAGGATTATCTGACGAACGGCAAGTCGCTGGCGATCCCGCGAGATGATGTGGGCGACATACTGATCCGAGCACGAACGGACCATCAAGGATGGATCACCTTGGCCTGGTCGAAGGAGGAGCAGCCCAGCGATATCTGGTGGAACAGGGTCGATACCCCTCTGGTCGGCGACGGGACGTTCCACACCTATGTGATTAATGGCCGCAATGTGCTGCGTCGTGGCCTCGGGCCGGATGAGAAGCTGATGAGGGTATTCCTGCGGCCGACCAATGTCGCAGGCAGCGACATCGAGATCGACTTTGTGCGCTTTCTGTCGAGGGATTCGGCCTATCTCAGTCCCAACGGCGTGGATTATGAGACCCTCGGCGGCGAGATGCGTCAGGTCCTTTTTATGCGCCCTGACCAGACTCTCGAGTGGCAGCTGCAGGTCCCGAAGAGCAGCCCGGTTCTGGAGTTCGGCAATGGCGTGGTTCTGGACAATAGACCGATCTTTTTTGAGCTTGAGATAGCGAGCCAGGGACTGAATGAAACCCTTCACGCCGAGACGATTGCTTCGGCGGACCGCTGGTATGATTTCCGGTTCGACCTTGCGCGCTGGGCTGGGCAGAATGTGACGGTCCGCTTGCGGGTTACAGGTGACGCCGGCAACGTCGGCCTGTGGCCCAGCCCGCTGCTGCATTCCAGCCCCCGGAACCGCTTCAACGTGATCATCGTGCTCGAAGACGCTCTGCGCGCAGACTATCTGTCCGGCTATGGCTACGAGCTCCAAACATCGCCCAATAAGTCAGCCCTGATCAATGAGGGCGGCATCCAGTTCGACTGGGCCTTCTCGCAGGCGACCAAGACCCGACCGTCCGTGCCTTCGCTGATGACATCGCTCTATCCAACGGCGACTGGCGTCTGGCATCGCTCGGACGTGCTGAGCTCACGTTTCCTGACCGTTGCCGAGATCATGCGCGCGCAAGGCTTCGTCACAGCCTCCTTCCTTCAGAACGGCAATGCCGGGCCCTATGCCGGCCTTCATCAGGGCTTCAGTGAGGTCTACGACGAGCGGGTCATGGGACAGACGACCGAAGAGATCGTCGGGCAACGCGTGCGCGCATGGCTCGAGAGGCATCGCGATCAGAATATGTTCCTATACTTGCATGCAATCGATCCACATGGTCCCTACGATCCGCCCTCGCCGTACGATAGCTGGTTCCGTGAGGTCGCCGGTACCGGAACGCCAGTCGAGCGGTTAGACCATTTGGATACTGACGGAGTTCAAGAAGTGACCTTCGAGGGACGGCAGCGCCTTTACGCAGGTGAGATCCGCCATAATGACCACGTTCTGACCACTCTCGTGCGTACACTTGAGGAGCTTGGCCTCCGAGAGGACACGCTGCTGATTTTTTTGTCGGATCATGGCGAGTACCTGGGCGAAGGCGGTCGATGGGGCCACGATCCTCCCAGCCTGCTGCCGGTCGTCCACGTACCCCTCATGATCAGCTATCCGAGGCGCTTCACGCAGCCTCAACGAATTGAGTCGGCGGTCCAGTTGATCGACGTGGTCCCGACCGTCCTAGAGCTTGCGGGGGTCGAGCGGACCGAGCTTCTGCTGCAAGGGGAATCGCTGGTCGACCTGATTGAAGGGAAAGACGCGGATCGCTGGCGTGATCGCGTAGTCTTCGTCGAGGAGCCATGGGCAATGGACAAGGCGCGCCCCTGCTCTTGCGCTTCGATGATGTTCCGGGACTGGCATGTGATCAGCTCGACCTGGCTGTGGCCGGCGGACCGAACCGATCCGACCCTCCCGGGTGTCCAGACCTTCGTCAAAACCCATGTTTACCGGTATCGCAACGATCCCAAGGAGCTGTTTCCGGCGCTGACGTTCCTGCCCGACCTCTACGTCCGCTGGCTCGCCAACGATACGGTCTCGAGCCTGCGCGAAGTCAATCAGACAACCTGGCGCAAGCTCACCGAGGGTGAAGAGATCGACCTCCAGATGGACCCAGACACGCTGCAGCACCTGCGAGGTCTGGGCTACATCAATTGAACGTCAGATGGCGGTTCGGTCTGGGAATCAGCGGCCTGTCGGGGCCGCAAGTAGGAAGGCTGAAGGCATGAGACCTGGCAGATGTGTCCGCGTCGCCGCGCTCGCGCTCGCGCTTGCGCTCGCCGCGGGACCGGTGGCCGCCGACGACGAGCAGGATGCGGCGGGTCGCACGCACGCCGAGCTCGACCGGTTCCAGACCTGGATCGGCGAGCAGATCGATACCCTCGAGCAGGAGATCCTCGAGCTCAAGCAGGAGCTCGAAGAGAGCGAACCGGCAGCAAGGGATCGCATCGACGAGATGATCCGGCAGGCGGAGCAGCTCGCCGACGACCTGCGCGAGCAGGCGAGGGAGATCGGCGAGGCGAGCGCCGAGCAGTGGGAGAGCACCAAGGCCAACGCGATGAGCGGCTGGCACCGCGTCCGGGCGGCCTACTACGCGGCACTCGCCGAGCTGCGCGGCGAAGGCGACCAGGACAACTGATCCCGCGGCATCGCCGATCCTACCCGGGCCAGCGGCGGACATCGCCCTCGGAAAAGCGCGCCAGGCGAAACGGCGCGAGATCGACCACGGGCTCCTCGCCGCGGGCGAGCTGGGCCATGACGTAGCCGGCCGCCGGCCCGATGCCGAAGCCGTGGCCCGAGAAGCCGGTGGCCAAAAACAGGCCGTCCCAGCCGCCGACCGGCCCGAGCACCGGGATCTCGTCGGGCGTGACGTCGATCATGCCGGCCCAGCGCTCGGCCGGCCGTGCGCCCTGGAGCTGCGGGAACAGATCGGCGGCATCGCGCAGCACCCGATCCAGGAGCTGGTGATCGGGGGGCGGGTCGAGGACGCGGTGGCGCTCGAAGGGCGTGGGCCGGTCGGCCGACCAGTGGACCGAGGTGGTGAACTCGTCGACAAACGCCCGGCCAACGCGCAGGCGGATGTTGCCCCAGTTCTCACGCAGAGCCGGCAGGAAGGCGCGAAAGTGCCGGAGCGCCGCCGGCGTGATGTCGAAGGTAGACGCGCCGCTGCGAGCGATCGTGTAGCCGCCGTCCTGGCGGCGCCGGAACGAGGCGCGGGTCGCACCGACCGCGCTCTCGGTGATCAGCGGCGCCGGGCCGGTGCGCTGCACCGAGGCCTTGACCTTGAGCTGCGGCAGATCGACGCCGAGATGGCGCAGGAACAGCGCGCACCAGGCGCCGGCCGCGAGGATCACGGCGCGACACGGGATCGCGCCGCGCTCGGTCAGCACGGCAGACACCTTGCCGGCCTCGCGATCGAGCGAGCGCACGGCGCAGCCCTCGAGGATCCTGGCACCGGCGCGCTCGGCGGCGCGGGCCAGCGCCGGCACGGCGCGCGCGGGCTCGGCACGGGCATCGCTCGGCGTGAACAGGGCGCCTTTGAAGCGGCGCCCGCTCTGCCCCAGCAGCGCGTCGGTCTCGGCGGCGGAGAGCAGGCGCGAATCGAGCTGATGGTCGCGCGCGTGCGCGAGCCAGGCTTCGAAGCGGGCGAGCTCGCCCGGCGTCTCGGCGAGATAGGTCACGCCGCCCTTGTGCCAGCCGATGTCCTCGCCGATCTCGCCGGCGATCTGCTCCCACAGCCGCAGCGCCAGGATGCTCGCCGGCAGCTCGCGCGGGTCGCGGCCCTGCTTGCGGATCCAGCCCCAGTTGCGTGACGACTGCTCGCCGGCGACCCGCCCCTTCTCGCACAGCACGACCGGCACGCCGGCTCTGGCGAGAAAGTACGCACTGGCTACGCCGGCGACGCCGCCGCCGATGACCACAACCTCGGGGCGCAGATCCAGGGGCCGGCCGCTCATCCAGCCAAGGCGCCGGCCCGGCCGATCGAGAGGGCGCGCGCAACCGGCTTCGAGCGCGATCGCCGGCCCTCGAGCAGGTCCCTGCGGCGCACGATCGCCGCAGCGATGAAGTCGCGAAAGGCGCGCATCCGCGCGGTCGCCCGCAGGTCCTCGTGGCTCAGCACCCAGAGCTCGAACAGCGGCCACGGCTCGGCGCCCGGCACGCGCACCAGCGCCTCCTCGCAGTCACCCAGGAAGCAGGGCAGCATGCCGAGCCCCATGCCCTGCTTGGTCGCCTCGAGCTGGATCGCGACGTTGTAGAGGCGGCCGCGCGCCGGGATGTTCGGAAACGGGCTCTCGAGCACCCAGCGCGGAAACGGGGCGTGGTCCGCCCAGCCGATCCAGCAGGCGGTCGGCGGGTCGGCGTCGAGGTCGTGGCGCCTCAGATAGTCGGGGGTGGCGTAGACCGACTGGGCGACGCCCGCGAGGCGGCGGCCGAGAAGATTGTCTGCCGGGCTGCCGCCGGGCGGCACGAAACGGATCGCGACGTCCGCCTGGCGCTGCTCCAGGTCGAGCGCGTCGTAGGAGAAGATCACCTCGAGCTCGATCTCGGGATAGGTGGTCGCGAAGGTCGCCAGGTCCGGCATCAGCAGGTGGGTCGCCAGCGCGTCGGGCATGGTGACCTTGATCTCGCCGCGCAGCCGACCGTCCTGGCCGACCAGGCGGCGCTCGGCGCCGTTGATGTCCTCCTCGACCCGCTCGGCCGTCTTGAGCAGGTCCTCGCCGGCCGCGGTCAGCGTGTAGCCGGTCGTCTGCCGATCGAACAGCCGCACGCCCAGACGTCCCTCGAAGATGTCGATGCGCCGCGCGATGGTCGAGTGGCTGATCGCCAGCAGCTTGCCCGCCGAGCGCACCGAGCGCCGACGCGCGAGCGCCAGGAAGATCCGCAGGTCGCTCCAATCCATGACCGTCACACCCATGCACCAGCTTGTCTCATTTTCGTCACATCCGGTGCAACCCTCAACCATTATATGAAGTGGCAAGATACATCCAGAAACCAACGCCCGATTGCCAAAGCCGGCAGGTGCTCGAGGAACGCTCCCCAACTTGGGGACGTTGTCGAGGCAGGCGGGTCAGACACCAGACAAACCGCACGAAGGAGCGAGCGATGCTTCATCCGGCGCATCCGGTTGACGCCCACGGCAATCCCACGGCAGTTCGGTTCGCCGAGGTCCGCGGGACCTCGCTGGCGCTGGCCGAGGGCCTCTCCGACGCCGACCAGACGGTGCAGTCGATGCCCGATGCCAGCCCGACCAAATGGCATCTGGCGCACACCACCTGGTTCTTCGAGACGTTCGTGCTGGCCCCGCACCAGTCCGGCTACCAGGCATACGACCCGCGCTTTGCCTATCTCTTCAACTCCTATTACGAGCAGGCCGGGCCCCGCCATCCGCGGCCGCAGCGTGGCATGCTCACGCGCCCGAGCGCGGCCGAGGTCGTCGCCTACCGCCACCATGTCGACGAGGCCATGACGGGGCTTCTCGAGACGGCCGAGGCGCTCACCCCGGCGCTGGCCGACCTGATCGAGCTCGGCCTGCACCACGAGCAGCAGCATCAGGAACTGCTGCTGACCGACATCCTGCATCTTCTGGCGCAGAACCCGCTGCGCCCCGCCTATCGCCAGACGCCGACGGCGACGGCAAGCGGTGGCGCGCGCCCGCTGGAATGGCGCGCCTATGACGGCGGCATCTTTGCGATCGGCCACGAGGGCGAAAGCTTTGCCTATGACTGCGAGCGGCCGCGGCACGAGGTGCTGGTGCAGCCGTTCCGTCTCGCGTCCAGGGCCGTGACCAACGGCGAGTGGCAGAATTTCATCGCCGATGGCGGCTATCGCGCGGCGCCGCTCTGGCTCTCCGATGGCTGGGCCACCGTGAACCGCGAGGCCTGGCCGGCGCCGCTCTACTGGGAGCAGCGCGACGGTACCTGGTGGTCGATGACGCTGCACGGCATGCGCCCGGTGGAGGAGAGCGCGCCGGTCTGCCATGTCAGCTATTTCGAGGCGGACGCGTTCGCGCGCTGGGCCGGCGCGCGGCTGCCGACCGAGGCCGAGTGGGAGGTCGCGGCAGCGCCCTTGCCGGTGGCCGGCAACACGCTTGGCCGCGCCGCGTTCCGGCCGCTGCCGGCCGAGGTGAGAAACGATGGCGGGCCGGCGCAGATGTTCGGCGATGTCTGGGAGTGGACCAGCAGCGCCTATGGCGCCTATCCCGGCTTTCGCGCCGCCGAGGGTGCGGTCGGCGAGTACAACGGTAAATTCATGTGCGGCCAGTATGTCCTGCGCGGCGGCTCGTGCGCGACGCCGGAGGGCCATATGCGACGCAGCTACCGTAACTTCTTCTACCCGCACCAGCGCTGGCAGTTCATGGGCCTGCGCCTGGCGGAGGACGCCTGATGAGGGCGCGCGCCCTCGCTGCGCGTGACCCGTCCTGCGATCCGGATCTCGCCGCCCACGTGCTGGAGGGCCTCGCCAGGCCGCAAAAGGCCCTGCCCAGCCGGTTCTTCTACGATGCGCGCGGCTCGGCGCTGTTCGAGCAGATCACGACGCTCGACGCGTACTATCTGACCCGCACCGAGATCAACCTGCTCGAGCGCCATGCCGGCGACATGGCTGCGCTGATCGGCGCGCACGCCAGCGTGATCGAGTTCGGCAGCGGCTCGAGCCGCAAGGTGCCGATCCTGCTGCGCGCGCTCGAGGAGCCGGCGGCGTGGGTCCCGATCGACATCGACGACGAGACGCTGGCGCAGTCGGTGCGCGACATGCGCGCCTGTTTCCCCGGCCTTTGCCTGGTGCCGATCCATGCCGATTTCATGCAGTCCGTGGCCTTGCCCAACGGTGCGCTGAGCGCCAACCGGATCGGCTTCTTCCCCGGCTCGACGATCGGCAATTTTCGGCCGCACGAGGCGCTCGCGTTCCTGCGGCGGGTGGGCGCCACGCTCGGCCGTTCGGCCGCCATGATCATCGGCGTCGACCGCAAGAAGGACCTCTCCACCCTGCTCGCGGCCTATGACGATGCCGAGGGCGTGACGGCGGCCTTCAACCGCAACATCTTGATCCGGATCAACCGCGAGCTCGGCGCCGACTTCGACCTCGACGCCTTCGCGCACGAGGCGCGCTACGACATCGACCGCGGCCGGATCGAGATGCATCTGGTCGCGCGGAGAGCGCAGCGCGTGCAGGTGCTCGGCCGAACCTTCCGGTTTGCCGTCGGCGAGAGCATCCACACCGAGGTCTCCTGCAAGTACACGATCGAGGAGTTCCGCCTGCTGGCGCGCGCCGCGGGCTGGCAGCCGGTCGAAAGCTGGACCGATCCGCGCGACTGGTTTGCGATCCACCTGCTGCGCTTTGGCGAGGACGAGGGAGTCAGCCAGCGCGCCAGCTGACCCAGCGGCCATGGAAGTCGGCGTGCGCCAGCAACTGCTCGCGCCCGCCCGGCCAAGTGGTCAGGCGAAGCTCGGCATCGCCGCCCTTCGAAGCGGGCTCCATGCGCAGCCAGGCAAGCGGCGTGCTCTCGGGTGCCCCGCTGCCGGCGCGCTCGAGCGCGGCTTCGATGCGCTGCTGCGTCGCCGGCGGCAGATACTGCCAGACGATCGAGTGAAACAGCACGGTCGTCAGGCCGACCGGACGACGCGCGAGCCGGGCCTCGACCCAGTCGGCGGCTTCCGCCTGCTCGACGCGCGTGCCGTGGCGCGCCACGTGATCGAGCGCGGCGTCGAGGCGTGCGAGGCGGGCCTCCTGATCGGCCCACACATAGGCGCGAAGACGCAGCCGGTCCTGCGCATCGCCCGGATCGATCGGCCGCCGATCGCAGCCTTGCCGTGCCCGCACCTCGACGGGTCCGAGCGGCGGCAGGGGCCCGCGCCATTCCGGCTCGAGCCGGAATGGCGCTGTGGCGGGTCCCCATGAGGCTTGTCCGAGGGCGTAGGCGTAGGCGTCCCAGTGAAGGTTCAGCCCCGCGCTCGCGCCGATCTCGAGCAGGGCCAGCGGCCGTCCCGTCTGGCGTGCGATAGCCAGGAACCCGCCGAGCAGCACCGCGCTGCGCGCCACCTCGTTGGTCTGCGGCGGGCTTTCGAGAAAGCGCAGCACCGCGGCCTCGTGCGCATCGAGGGCGTCGGCGACCGCCGCCCACAGGACCTCAGCGTCGGTTTCGACACCGGCGCCCGGATAGGCCTGCGCGAGCGCCGGCGAAGCGCCTGACAGGACCAGGGCATGCAGGCTGCCGGCGAAGCGCAGCGCCAGCGCATCCGTCTTGGGATCGCCGCGCCATCTGAGAACCGTGCGGCCGACCACGCTGGTCTCATCGAGCCGATCGGCCACCATCTCGAGCAGCATCGCCGTGAACGGCGAGCCGAGCCGAAGGCAGGCTCCGGCCTGATCGCGAAAATGCTGTCGGACCGGCTGCACCTGAGACTCCCTCGATCTCGCGCATGCGCTTACGATGTCGCGACCATGCTGCGGGGCTCGATAAACCATCTCGATCTGACCGTCAGCGATCTTGCGGTCTCCGAGCCGTTCTATGATCTGATTTTGGGTTATCTCGGCTTTGCGCGGCTCGAGCCACCTCCGGGCACGACCTCGGGCAGGCCCGCCTGGCACGCCGTGGATCCGGCGCAGCGCCTGTTCTCGATCGCGCTGTGCGAGGCCAGACCCGGCAGCAGGGCGCACGACCGCTTCACCCCCGGCCTGCATCACCTGGCTTTCCAGGCGGAAAGCCGCGAGGATGTCGACCGCTTGCACCGCTTTCTGCTCGAACGCGGCGTGACGGTTCTCGATCCGCCGGCCGACTATCCGCAATACTGGCCGGTTTACTACGCCGTGTTCTTCGCCGATCCCGACGGCCTGAAGCTCGAGTTCGTGCACATGGCCTGATGCGGGCCGCTCAGGATGCTCGGGCCTGCAGATCGCGCCGATGCAGCACGAAGTAAGGCAGCATCGGGCCGAAGACCAGCAGCACGAACAGCTTGTTGATTAACCAGTTGGCGGTCCAGAGGGTCCACTCGGGTGCTGCCAGGAACAGCGCGAGCTTGGTCACCACGATCGCGATCTCGACGGCCGAGACGAGGGTCGCCAGCAGCCAGGTGTAGGGCTTCCAGCGCAGCAGCGCCCAGGCGAGCCACAGGTGCACGACCCACCAGAAGTCCCAGTAGATGTGCGTGCCGAGCGGCAGACCGTAGGCCAGCGCATAGGCGAGCGGGAACAGGAACTTGATCGTGACGGTCCAGGCCGCCAGCACGATCAAAAAATGCGCCAGGAAGACGGTCATGCGCCGCGACTTTGGCTCATGGGTAGAGGATGTCGCGCCGGGGCGCCGGTTTCAACCGAGCGGCGCAAGACCCCGCGCACATGTGACCGGCGGGCAGATGGGGTTGCCCATAAGGCGCGCCGGCGGCTATCAAGGGATCAGGGGTCAAAACAGAACTTCCATGAAGCAGGCCCTGCAATCTGGGAGAACATGATGACCAAGCTATGGCAACCGACAAGGCGTGAGGCCCTGGCCGGCACCGCGGCCGGGGTGGCGGCATGCGGGCTCGCACCATGGTCGAGGGCGCTGGCCCAGGAGTTCCCGTCGCGCACGATCGAGGTCGTGGTGCCGACGCGTGAGGGTGGCGGCGCCGATCGCAATCTGCGCGCCGTGACCGGCGTCTGGAGCAAGTACCTGAACGACGCCACGTTCGAGGCGGGCTTCTTCCCGGGCGCCTCGGGCCGGGTCGGCTACGAGGTCTACATGGGCAAGAGTGAGGCCGATCCGCACAACCTGCTGTTCGGCAACATGGGGCCCGAGGTCCTCAACTGGGTGATCGAGCCGCCCGAGAGCTTCGAGTTCCCCGGCGACTACCGCTATTTCGCCCATGTCGACCTCGACCCGAGCATCATCTTCGTGCGCGCCGACGGTCCCTTCCAGACCATCGAGGACGTGATCGCCGAGGGCAAGAAGCGCACGCTCAGCGTCGCGACCAGCCGGCTCGCCCATCCGGCATCGCTGGGCGCCCTGGCGCTCGGCGAGGCGACCGGCGCCAAGTTCAACCTGATCCCGTTCTCCGGCGGCCGGAACACCATCGCGGCCGTGGTCACCGGCGAGACCGACATCGGCGCCCTGCCGTCGGGCGGCGTGGTCGCGCGCGGCGACGTGATCCGCGTGGTGCTGATGTTCGACGACGAGAACCGCCTCGGCGAGCAGGTCAACAATGCGCCGGTGGTCAACGACGTGTTCGGCACCGATCTGCCGCCGCTGGTCTCGTCGCGCGCCTTCGCGCTGCACAGCAGCACCTTCGACGCGTATCCCGACGAGGTGGCGATGCTCTCGGAAACGCTGCAGCAAGTGTTCGCCGATCCCGAGTTCGAGGAAGCGATCCGGCAGACCGGCGCCCCCTGGGAGACGATGGCCTACGGCGACGCGGACGCGTGCCAGACCTATGTCGACAACATCGTCGACATCGGCAACCAGTTCAAGCCGCTGCTGACCGGCGAGAGCTGAGCCTCCAGCGCTGCGCGCCGGCCGCGCAGCACCAGCGACGGATCCGACGCGCTCGGGCGCCCGGGTCCGTCGCCCTCCTATTGCCAGGGTGACGTCAATCGATGGACGAGCACAGGTCGCCTCGCGGGCGACACACGTACCCCGTCGGCGGCGACCTGATCATCCCGATCGCCGCCGTCGCGTTCACGCTCTACTACTTCTCCAGCATCATCTCGTCGCCCTGGGAGGCCCAGGTCAACGCCTTCTTCGTCGGCTCGATCCTGATCGTCCTGGTGGTGGTGCAGCTGATCAGGTCGGGCCGCATGCTGCTCACGGGCGAAGGCGATCTCAGCCTCGGCGAGCTGCTCGGGCCGCCGGCGATCCGGCGCAAGCGGCTGCTCCTCTTGCTGCTGACGATCGGCTATGTGGTGGTGGTCGAGTGGCTGGGCTTCACGCTCACCACCTTCCTGTTCCTCACCGCCGCCATGCTGCTGCTGAACGACGGCCGGCGCCCGGCCTTCATCCTCGGCGTCGCCGCGGCGATGGCGCTCGGCGGCTACCTCCTGTTCGTGGTGGCGTTTCAGACCCGCTTTCCGGAAGGGCCGCTGGAGCACCTGCTGGGCGCGGTGACCTGACATGGACGCCGCGCTGTTCGGCTCGCTGCTCGAGCACACGCTCACCTACTGGTGGGTGATCCTGCCGGCGATCCTGCTCGGTCTGGTGGTCGGCGCGATCCCGGGCTTCAGCGCCGCCAACACGATCATCATCCTCTTGCCGCTGACGCTCGCGGTCGATGTCGAGATCGGCCTCGTGTTCATGGTCGCGCTGTACTGCTCGTCGCGCATGGGGGCTGGCATTCCGGCGATCCTGGTCAACATCCCGGGCACCGCCGGCGCCGCGGCGACGCCCTTGGACGGCTACCCCATGGCGCGGATGGGGCGCGCCCAGCAGGCGCTCGCCATGTCGTTCGTCGCCTCGACCCTGGGCGGCCTGCTGACCACCCTGATCGCCTTGTTCGCGCTGCCCTACCTGATCCGCGTCGCCTACCACCTGCACAGCGTCGAGATGATCGTGGTGATGCTGTTCGGCATCTCGCTGATCGCCGCGATCGCGGCGCGCGACCCGCTCAAGGGCCTGATCGCCGGCATGTTCGGCCTGATGATCGGCTCGATCGGCGCCGACCACGTCTATGCGACGCCACGCGGCACCTTCGGGCTTCTCGAGCTGTACGACGGCGTGCCCCTGATCCCGGCCCTGGTCGGGCTGTTCGCGATCTCCGAGGCGTTCATCTTCATCGAGAGCACCTCGATCGTCTCGGAGAAGGGCCGGCTGGAGGTGAGGCCGGGCTGGTCCGGGACCCTCGAGGGCGTGCGCATGGCGCTGGCGCGCTGGTGGCACATCGTCTGGACCAGCATCATCGGCCTGATCATCGGCATCGTGCCCGGCGCCGGCGCCAGCATCGCCGCCTTCGTCGCCTACCAGCAGTCCCGCTTCTTCTCGAAGACGCCGGAGAAGTACGGCACCGGTTGGCCGGAGGGACTGATCGCGCCGGAATCCGCCAACAACGGCGTCACCGCCGGCACCCTGATCCCGCTCCTGACGCTCGGCATCCCGGGCGGCGCCACGGCCGCGATCATGCTGGTGGTGATGCAGTATCACGGCGTCGTGCTCGGCCAGCAGCTGTTCGCCATGCAGCCCGAGCTCGGCTACGGCGTGATCATGGCGATGTTCGTGACCTAC
>Ga0299907_10001816_pt1 | contig 12618 bp, 12 predicted proteins | sample RVTome_16_FD_198680 | JGI IMG/M metagenome (GOLD analysis project Ga0299907, IMG submission 198680) | Soil microbial communities from uranium-contaminated site in the Upper Colorado River Basin, Wyoming, United States - RVT152D67 (version 2) ...
AATTTGGGCGATGCCCGAAGGATCGATCCGCAGCGGCATCGTGGGTGCCACCGGCTGGCGGCAACAGTCGAGGAGGGTATGGACGGCCTCGATCGAGGTCCCGTCGACGCCCAGGCTCGCCCCCCGGTCCGGAAGGGTCGTGTGGTCGACCCAGGTGCCTCCCTCGAAATACCCGAGCCCGAAGGTCAGGGCTCCGAACCGTCGCAAAATCAGGGTTCGCCGATGCATGCCGCTCCTTCCTCGGTACCCGGCTAGGCCGGGGTGGTGCCACCCCCACGATCGTTCACGCTCGAGCCTCTGACGATGAGCTCGGTATCCAGGATCACCCGGCGCGGCGCGCGCCCCGGGGCCCGGATCTCGTCCAGCAGCAGCCTGGTCATCTCCCGCCCCATCTCTTCGATCGGCTGCCGAACGCTGGTCAGCGTCGGGTCCGTCGTGGTCGCGAGCTGCGAGTCGTCGAAGCCGACGACCGCGACGTCATTCGGAATCGTTCGCCCGGCGGCCCGCAGCGCCGCCACCGCGCCGATGGCCATCAGATCCGACGCCACGAACAGGGCATCGAGGTCCGGCGCGCGGTCCAGGAGCCGCTCGGCGGCGGCGCGACCACCGTCGTGGCTGAAGTCGGCCACTTCGACAAGGGATTGGTCCGCCTCGATGGCGACGCTCGCCAGCCGCTCTCGGTATCCGGCCAGCCGATCAGCCCCCACCGACATGTCCAGCGGCCCCGCGATGGTGGCGATTCGCCGCCGGCCGCCCGCGAGGAGATGCGCCACCGCGCTAGCCGCCCCTCCCCTGTTGTCAACGTCGACGTAGGTGAACCCGTCACCCGGCGGCCGGCCGCCGATCACGAGCGGGACGCCGTGGCGGCGAAGTCCCGCGGGCAGCGGGTCGCCGCCGTGCAGCGAGATGAGCAGGACCCCATCGGCGTGGCCGGCCTCGAGATAGCGCTCGACCCGGATCTCGTCGCCTCGCGCCTGGGGCATGAGGAGGATCAGCTGCATCGCCTCCTCGGCGAGCGCCTCGCTGATGCCGCGCAGGACGCGCGGGAAGAACGGGTCACCGAAGAGCTGCGTCGTCGGCTCCGGAATGACCACCGCCACGGAGTCGCTCCGGCGGGTCACCAGGCTGCGCGCTGCGCGGTTCGGGACGTACCCGAGGTCACGCACGGCGATCTCCACCGCCGCCCGCACCGGCTCCCCGACACGGCGGTCACCGTTCACGACGCGAGAAACCGTGGCGCGCGACACGTTGGCGAGCCTCGCCACCTGCTCGAGCGTGGCCGGACTGTCGCGTCCTGCCGTCGTCACCGCTGTGAGAGCGCTCTCACGGTCATTTGGGCAGTCTACGACGCGCTGTCAAGGAAGCGCTCTCACGAGCGCGGGATCCCAGTCCAGGGCGCGTGTGTCGATCACAGGTCCCAATGTCTCCTCGGTGGCTGACCGGGAGGTCGGTCATGGGGAGTGTTGTGCGGACCTGCGGAGTTCACAGGACGGCCATCGAGCGGCATGCTGCACCTAGTACCCGACCAGTACGTATGGGGCAAGGCAGCGCATGATCTCGATCGCGGTCCAGGGCTACGGCATCGTCATCTGGGATGGCGACGGGGAGTGGCGGACGTTCACGCCTTCGGACCAGATGTCGGCGGTGCTCGCCGCCCGCGTCGAGCAGGCGCTCGAGGAGCTGCCAGTGCCTCCCGATTCGGAAGAGGCCGTCTGCTCGGCCCTCCTCTCGATTGCCGGCGCGCACCTGCTGGCCGTCGACTGCGACCACGGCCCGGGCGGCTGCGACGGAGATTCCGAGCGCAACTGACCCGCCATTCGCCTGCTACGTCGGATGACGGTTTCACGACGATCCTTAGCGGTGCTAGCATTCCGCTCCCGCCCGTCCCACCCGGAGTTCGCGCTGCCTGCGATGCCCGACGACCTTGCCATTCACGCTCGCGGGGTCACCCGCGTGTACAAGGCGAAACCCGACCCGGTGACCGCCCTCGGCGGCGTCGACCTCGACGTCCGGCCGGGCGAGTACTTCGGCCTGCTCGGCCCAAACGGAGCGGGCAAGACGACGCTGATCAAGATCCTCACCACGCTGCTGATCCCGACCAGCGGGACCGCCCAGGTGGCCGGTTTCGACGTCATCACCGAGACCGCGAAGATCCGGCGCGTCATCAACATGGTGGCCGGCGGCGAGCAGTCGGGCTACGGGCTCCTGACCGTTCGCGAGCAGCTGTGGATGTTCAGCCAGTTCTACGGCCTCCCGAACCGCGAGGGATGGCGTCGCGTTGACGAGCTGATCGAGATCGTCGGCCTCCAGGAGCAGCGCGATCAGAAGATCCGATCGCTCTCCACCGGTCAGCGCCAGAAGCTGAACTTCGCCCGCGGCCTCCTCAACGACCCGTGGGTCCTGTTCCTCGATGAGCCGACCCTGGGCCTGGACGTGGCCGCGGCCCGCGACCTGCGCGAGCACACACTGGCCTGGAAGGCCGCTCAGCCCGGGCGCACGCTCCTCCTCACCACGCACTACATGGTCGAGGCGGAGCAGCTGTGCGACCGCATCGCGATCGTCGACCGGGGCAAGATCCTGGCTCTCGGCACGCCCGAGGAGCTGCGGCGGCGGGTCCAGGCCGAGTCGATCTTCCGGATCGAGCTCGACCGCCTGCCACCGAACGGCGGGATGGCGGCGCTGGCCGATCTTCCCGGCGTGCTCTCGGCCGTGTGCGCCGACGACGAGGCAGCCGACCCGGCCGGAACCGATCGCGTCGCCCTGAAGGTGGCCCTTGCCGATGACTCCGCCCTGACCAGCGTCGTCACGGCGGTCGCGGAGCGCGGCTCGCACCTCGTCGGCCTCGCGAAGTCGGAGCCGAGCCTGGAGGACGTGTTCGTCGAGCTCGTCGGGCGTGGCTTCGGCGAGGCGGAGGACGGCACGGAGGCGCAGTCGTGAGCGGCTTCGGCCAGGCGAACGCCTCGGGCCCGCGCGAGGCCGCCGATTGGTCGAACGGCCGGATCATCCGCACGAACCTGCGGGCGATCATCGGCCGGGCCTACCCGCGGATCATCGGCCTCACCCGCGAGCCGTCCTGGGTGTTCTTCGAGATCCTTCTCCCCTTCCTCGCGGTCAGCGCCTTCGTCTTCGTCTACCGCGCGCTCGAGGCTCCGGAGGACTACATCGGCTTCGTCGTCCTCGGCGGGGCGATGACCGCGTTCTGGCTCAACGTCGTCTGGATGATGGCCGCCCAGTTCTACTGGGAGAAGGACCAGGGAAACCTCGAGCTCTATTTCACCGCGCCGATGCATCTGATGAGCATCCTCGCCGGGATGGCGATCGGCGGCCTCGTGATGACGAGCTCCCGGGCGCTTGCCGTGATCGGGATCGGCTCACTGATCTACGCGGTGTCGTACGACATCCGCGATCCGTTCCTCCTGGCCGGAGTCTTCCTGCTCACGATGCTGCCGCTGTACGGCATGGGGATGCTGTTCGCATCCCTCTTCCTCATGTGGGGACGCGAGGCGTTCCACCTTGCCCAGCTGCTCCAGGAGCCGATCTACTTCCTCGGCGGCGTGAACTTCCCCCTCCGCCACCTCGGTGGCCTCTCGGCGCTCATCGCCGCGACGCTGCCACTGGCCGTCGGGCTGGACGCCATGCGCCAGCTCGCATTCCCTGGGCCCGCCAGCGAGGGAGTCCTGCCGGTGGGCGCCGAGATTGCGATCCTTGCCGCCATGGCCGTCGTCTTCATTATCGGCGCGCGGTTCGCGCTGGGCTATCTCGAGACGCTCGCCCGTCGCGAGGGCCGGCTGACGCTCCGGTGGCAGTGACCGCCCGCGCCGCGCCGGTGCGCGGCATCACGCTCGCCGATGCCTGGCGGTCGTTCCGGACGGCCATCGGCCTCGGCTGGGCGATCGAGTCGAACTGGTCCGATCCATTCCTGTTCGCGGTGTACACGGTCGCAAAGCCGCTCGCCGCCGCGATGATCCTGGTGGTCATGTTCCAGGTCATCACCGGCGGTAGCGGCACCGAGTTCCTGCAGTTCATGATCGTCGGCACGGCCCTGTGGAACGTCGTCTTCGGCGTCATGGGCGGCCTGGTCCAGTCGATCCTCGAGGACCGCGAGCGCTACCGGATGATCAAGTACGTCGTTGTCACGCCGTCCTCGCTCTTCCCGTTCCTGCTCGGCCGCTCCCTGGCGCGGGTCGCCATCTCGTTCGTGGCCGTGGCGCTGACCCTGCTGGTCGGCATCGTCTTCCTCGGCGTCGAGCTCCGCCCGAACCTGCTGATCCTCGTCCCGGCGACGGTGCTCGGCGTGCTGTCGGTCATCGGGCTCGGCGTCTTCATGGCCGGCTGGTGCCTGCAGCTCCGGCAGGAGGCATGGTCGTATCCCGAGGCGATCGCCGGCGCCCTGTATCTCATCTCCGGCGCCGTCTTCCCGATCGACATCCTGCCGGCCATCGTCCACCCGATCGCCTATGCGTCGCCGACGACGTGGTGGCTCGAGGCATCGCGGCGCGGGCTCCTCGGCCATGGATCTCCGGGTGCCCTCGGCACGCTGTCGGACGGCACCGTCCTGCTGATCCTCACGATCAGCACGGCGATTGCGGTACCGCTGTCCCTCGCCGCGTTCGCCTGGTTCATGCGCCGGGCCCGGCAGGCCGGGCTGCTCGACATGGTCACAGGGAGCTAGCGCTCGCTCAGCGCACCTGCTCGTCGTAGTCGGTGACGATGAACGTGTTCCGGCAGCGCTCGGCGCGATCGGGGATGCACGCCTCCGCCGCCGCGTCGTCGAAATGGCCGACGAACACGAGCTGACCGCCACGCAGGTTCGGGCCGTCCGGCTCGGCTCGCGATGGGAAGACGTTGCCGAGCGGCGCCGCCAGGACCAGGCCGTCACCCAACAGCTCGTCCTGGGAGACATCTGGCGAGGGCTGCGACGGCATGAGGACCCGGAGCGGGCACTCGCGCTGGAGCCAGGCGACCGACGAGTCCGCCCCGCCATCGTCACCGATGCAGTCCGCGTCGAGCTCGGCGTACCAGCCGACGACCGTGATCTCGTCGCTGCCCCAGCGGTCGGCCGGCGCCCCATCGGCCAGGAGCTCGTCCACGGTGTGGGGGTCCACGTCCGGCCGTGGCGCGCCGAGGTTCCCGACGACGAGCATCAATGCGGTGAAGGCGCCGAGGCCCACCACGGCCCCGACCCACAGCCTGCCCTCGCGCGTCATCCCTCGACCTCCGCCCAGCGACCGCGGAGCAGCCCGATCCCCTGCCTCCACAGCTCGACCCGGCCCGGATCGTTCAGCCAGGTCGAGGCGCCGGATGGATGCGGGAGGCACAGGACCGATGCGCCCTGCGCCGCGTCCCAGGCCAGCTCGCGCCCGACGAGATCGTCGAGACGGGCTGGCGGCCCGAACGCAAACCGATGCGCCAGCCCGCCGACCAGCAGCAGCAGCCGCGGGCGCACGAGTCGCAGTTCCTCGAGGAGAACCGGCGTCCACCGGCTGATCTCCTCTCGCGACGGAGGCCGGTCCACCGACGATCTCGGCGCACGGCCCGGGTAGCACTTCCCAACGCTCGTGACGTACCAGCGCTGGCGGAACTCCTCGACGGAAATGCCCGCGGCGGCGAGCCATCCGCACAGCCGCTTCCCGGCGTCCCAGGCGAACGGCAGGCCGGTCTCGATCTCGCGCCAGCCGGGTGCCTGGCCGATGAGCATCGCACGCTCCGTCCCGTCGCCAGACAGGACCGGCGCCGCGTCACCGTCGCACCGCGGCATGGCATCCTGGAGCGCCCGCAGCTCGGAGCCAGATGGCGCGCGGCGAGGTGCCGGCGTCGGCCAGTCGCCGGCATGGCGCAGCCGCTTCGGGGCCGCGGTCGCGAGATCGATCACGCGCCGGCGCGCAGCGCCTCGGCCGCCCGCAGGTCGTCCGCGATCGCGAGCCGAAGCATGCGGCGGACGCCATCGGCCCCGGACCCGGAGGCCTCGAGGGCATCGGTCAGCGCGTCGCGCGCGGCGTACAGGCGGTCCACCGGGTCGGCGCTCAGCTCCGGCGCCTGCCCGCCGAGCTCGCGGACGAACGTGACGTCCTGCCGCTCGATCGCGTCGAGCTGATCGGCCGCCGATGTCGGGTCACCGGAGTCCAGCGCATCGGCCAGCTCCTCGCGCCCCAGCTCGAGCCAGCGCAGCCACGTGCCGAGCTCGGCGTCCGACGGGGGAAGCTCGTCGAGCGTGAAGGCCGCTCGCCGAGCGCCGCCGTCCGCGTGCGTCGCGGCGGCGCGTTCGACCTCGTACCAGTTGTCCCCGACGAACGCGGGAACCGTCTCGCCCTTCTCGCGCAGCCAAGCGCTGAACCGGCTCACGCGCATCGGCATCGCTCCGACAGCCTCGTCGTCGGTGGCCGCAAAGACGGCGCACCCCGGCAGCTCCGCCGCGTAGGCGGCGACGAGGCCGTTTCCGTCCACGTCGGTCTCCACGAAGATCGCATGCGGCATCGTCCCCGCCATCTAGATCCGCCTTCGGCGCGGAGGTCGACGCCGGGAGCCGGCCGCGATGACATTCGGCGTCGTGGCGGTGCTGAACACGCGGGACGCCTCGCTCCCCCGCCGCCCGTCGACCGCGTCGTCCTCGGCCGCCGCCGCATAGACCTCCGCCGGGATGCTGCCCGGCGCTGCGGCGAGCTCCTCTCGCAGCCGGCGAAGCTGGAGGATCTCGTCACGCAGTGCGGCCGCTCGCTCGAACTCGAGGCTTCGCGCCGCCTCCTTCATCTGCGCCTCCAGGCGGCCCACCATCGCCGCCAGCTCCTCCGGCTCCTTGCCGGCGACCTCGAGCTGTGTCCGCGCCTCCGCGACACGCCGGAGGCTCTCGTGGATGTCGCGGATCTCCTTCATCACGGTCTCCGCGGTGATCCCGTGCTCCGCGTTGTACGCGAGCTGCTTCGCGCGGCGCCGATCCGTCTCGTCGATGGCCGCCTGCATCGAGTCGGTCACCCGATCGGCATACATGAGCACCCGGCCACCGATGTTCCGCGCGGCTCGCCCGATGACCTGGATGAGCGACCCGCCGGAGCGGAGGAAGCCCTCCTTGTCCGCGTCGAGGATGGCGACGAGCGTCACCTCCGGCAGGTCGAGGCCCTCGCGCAGGAGGTTGATGCCCACGAGGACGTCGTACACGCCGAGCCGGAGGTCGCGCAGGATCTCGATCCGCTCAAGCGTGTCGACCTCTGAGTGCAGCCACTGGACCTTGATGCCGAGCTCGGCGAGGTAGTCGGCGAGGTCCTCGGCCATCTTCTTCGTCAACGTCGTGACGAGCACGCGCTCGCCGCGCTCCACGGTGATCCGGATCTCGGCCAGCAGGTCGTCGATCTGGCCGGCGGTCGGCCGCACCGTGATCGTCGGGTCGACGACGCCGGTCGGGCGGATGAACTGCTCCGCGACGCTATCGGCACGCTCGGTCTCGTACGGGCCCGGCGTCGCCGACATATAGACCACCTGGCTCATGTGGTCCTCGAACTCCTCGAACGTGAGCGGCCGGTTGTCGAGGGCCGATGGCAGCCGGAACCCGAAGTCGACGAGGATCTCCTTCCGCGTCCGGTCGTTCTTGTACATGCCGTGGACCTGCGGGATGCTGATGTGGCTCTCGTCCATGATCAGCAGGAAGTCGGTCGGGAAGTAGTCGATGAGCGTCCATGGCCGCTCCCCCTCCTCGCGGCCGGCCAGGTGGCGAGAGTAGTTCTCGATCCCGGAGCAGAAGCCGACCTCGCGCATCATCTCGAGGTCGAACTGGGTCCGTTGCTGCAGCCGCGCCGCCTCGAGCTCGCGCCCCTGGTCGGCCAGCCAGCGGACCCGCTCCTCCATCTCGGACTCGATCTTCTCGATCGCGACCAGCATCTTCTCTCGCGGCGTGACGTAGTGCGTTGCCGGATACAGGTTGACCTCGGCACGTTCGGCAAGAACCTCGCCGGTGAGGTCGTCGATCTCGACGATCCGCTCCACCTCGTCGCCGAAGAAGTCGATCCTGACGACGTACTCCCCGTGCGGCGGCTGCACCTCCAGGACGTCGCCGCGGACGCGGAACTTCGCCCGGCCGAGCGCCGCGTCGTTGCGCTGGTACTGGAGGTCGACGAGGTGGCGGAGGATCCCGTCGCGCCGGTACCGGCCGCCGCGCTTCAGGCTGATCACGGTGGCGCCGTAGTCGACCGGGGCGCCGAGGCCGTAGATCGCCGAGACGGACGCCACGATGATCACGTCGCGGCGCTCGAACAGCGCTCGCGTGGCGTTGTGCCGCAGCCGGTCGATCTCGTCGTTTCGGGACGAGTCCTTCTCGATGTACGTATCGCTCCGGGGCAGGTACGCCTCCGGCTGGAAGTAGTCGTAGTAGCTGACGAAGTACTCGACCGCGTTGTCCGGGAAGAACTCCTTGAACTCCTGGTACAGCTGCGCTGCGAGCGTCTTGTTGTGGGCCATCACGAGCGTCGGCTTCTGGACCGCCTCGATGAGCTTCGCGGCGGTGAACGTCTTGCCGGTGCCGGTCGCCCCGAGCAGGACCTGGTGCTTCCGGCCCCGCTCGACGCCGTCGACCAGCGAGGCGATCGCGGTCGGCTGATCGCCCGTCGGCTCGTACGGTGCGTGGACCTTCAGGTCAGGCATGGGGACCCGATTCTAGCCGTCCTCCATCGGTCCCATGCGAACCTCCCCCAACGGCCTATATCGGTACCAGTGGGGCATTCCTAGCATCGGCTTCGTGGCTTGCCCGCCATCCGAATCCGATACGAGCCTCTGCCCTCCTCGATGTTGCCCACCGAACCGACGTCCTCTGCGCCGATGCCGGACTCGCCGGCCGATGCCCCGCGCCCTCGTGATCGCGGCCAGGCCATGGTCGAGTTCGCGGCCGTCCTCCTTCCGCTGCTCGTCGTCATCGTCGGGATCGTCCAGTTCGGCCTGATCTTCGGCGCCAACGTCTCGCTGACGAACGCGGCGCGCGAGGGCGCACGGGAGGCGACGATCCACCGCTACAACGCCGCCAACGGCAACGCCGACGAGGGCGTGAGCCGATGCACGACAGCGATCGTGGCGGCCACCTCGGCATTCGGACTGCTCAGCGTCTCAAGCCCGCACTTCTCGGCCAGCACGCCGTGCCCCGGCGGGGTCGACCTGAACGGCGACGGCCTCCACGACCTGTGGCAGAACGGCGACGTCGAGGTGTCGTTCTGCGCGGGGGGCACACCCTCGGGGAGCGAGTGCCCGAGCACCTCCGACTCGAGCACGTACTGCACCGTGGACTCCGGCAAAGGATGCCTGGTGCGGGTACAGCTCACCTACAACCAGTCCCTGGTCGTGCCCCTCCTCGACGCGATCCTGGACGGCGACGGCAACGGGCTGATCGAGATCAGGGCCGATGCGGCCATGGTCATCAACTGATGCCCGGCTCCACGGCGGCGCCGCGGGGGCAGGTGCTCGTGATCGTCGCCCTCGGCATCGTCGTGCTCCTCGGCCTCGCCGGCCTCTCGATCGACGTCGGCAGGCTCATGGCCGAGCGCCGCCACATGCAGACGGCCGCCGACGCGGCGGCCCTGGCCGCCTGCCAGTCGCTGAAGGACGGCGCGGTCGCGGACGTCGCAGCCGCAACGCAGCGCGCGCGGAGCGTGGCGAGCGTGAACATGCAGGGCGGCCCGTCCGGCACCGCCGGCACGATGGCCGATCCGGCCCAGTACGAGGACCAGGACGGGAGCGGCTTCCTTGACGCCGATGAGCTCGTCAGCGGAGTCGTCGTCTCGACGACCTCGGTCCGGGTCGCGATCTCCGGGGACGTGGAGACGACGCTCGCCCGCGTGGTCGGGGTACCAACGCTCGGCGTTGGCGCCCGGGCGCATTGCACCCTCGAGCAGGAGCCCGCGCTGCCGATCGTCGCGCGCCGCTACGACGGCCCGCCCGGCCCGGGCGGCTCGTTCATGGACGTCCTCGCCACCGAGGCGACGAGCACGAGCGGCCAGGTCGACGCCAACCCGCTGGGCTATGACGGCCGCACGCCGGCCGGCGACGGCGTCGGCCTGAAGGGCCCGCCCTTCGAGATCTATGGCACCGGCAGCAAGGCGCACAACAGCTCCGAGTTCCGCGGGTTCATCAACCTCGACATCCGCGACTTCCGCGACATCACCAGCCGCGACTACTACAACGGCGCGGAGCCGGGCGTGAACGAGAACATCATGAAGGCCGAGCAGGCGGCGTACGTGATCGATGGCTATCGCGGTCCCGCGTTCCCGGCAGCCGTCCAGCCGCCGACCGGCGCTCTCCAGGTCGCCACCCTCTCCGGGCACAACACCGGGCACCTCGTCGACGCGTTCGACGACATCTACGACCCCGGCGACCGCATCATGCTGGCGGTGTACGACGGGACCGTGAAGGCGATCCCGGACTTCTCGATCACCCCGCCATCGCGGATCACCCTGCCCGGGACGACGACCTCGCCCACGGACGGGCCATCGTTCACGGTATCGCGAAACGACCAGTTCACCGGGTCGGTCCAGCTCACGCTGGTCGGCGACGAGGACGCCCCCGATCCCACCGACAACATCCTGCCGGTGCCCGGGACCGGTGTCCCCGCGCCGGGCGCGGTGAACGAGCCTGTCTTCAACCCAGACAACTTCTTCTTCGGGGCCAGCGAGTCGAGCCGAAGCGTGGTCATGGAGGACTTCTCCACCAACACGATCCAGCCGGGCATCTACACCGTCTGGGTGATGGGAGAGTCGAACGTGCCGTACAAGGGCCGCCGACATCCCGTCCCGGTGTACATCGGCGGCGCCACCCGCGGATTCCACCTCGCGAACTCCGCACTGAGCGCGTCGGCGGCGGCCTACGGGGACGCGGTCACCTACACGATCCGCGTCCGGACCGATGGCTGGACGACCGGTGGACCCGCCACCACCGTCGCGCTGAGCTGGGATCCTGGCTCGCTCCGCGACTGCATCCTCAATCCGGTGACGCCGCCAGCCGGCATGACCGTCGCGTTCAGTGCCCCCTCGGTCACGCCGAGCGGCGGACAGGGGGCGCCCTCCACGATGACCGTCGATACCGATGGCCTGGCCAGCGGGTGCTACATGTTCACGGTCCGCGCGCAGGCCACGAACAGCGATGGCCAGCCGGTGACGCGGCTCGCCACGGCCACTCTGTACGTGGTCTCCGAGCCGACGGAGGGCGAGTACGTGGAGATCATCGGCTTCGCCGCCTTCGAGGTCGAAAGCGTGGCGTTCAACACCATCACCGGTCGGGCGATCAGCCCGATCTGCGCCGATCCCGACTGCGCCCAGCTGCGCGCCGTGCAGCGCGCACGCCTCATCCCCTGGCCCTGATAGCCCGTAAGGGAGATCTGCTCTCGTGGAGCTCGAGTACTCAGACCGCAACAGCCGACGTTCGAAGGTCTACATCGCCGTCGGCATCATCGTCGCCCTCCTCGTGGCCGCGACCGTCTTCATCGCGCTCCAGGCCAGCGGCCTGACCGACCAGGGGGAGACCGAGATGCGGCAGGTCGTCGTCGCGGCCGTCGAGATTCCCGGCCGCAAGTCGATCGAGGAGGTCGATGTCGTCATGCGCAACGTCCCGGTCGACCCGATCAGCGACGCTGCGCTCGTGTCCCTCGACCAGGCGCTCGGGCGCATCGCCGCCGTGCCGATCACGCCCGGCCAGCTCATCACCCCCAACCTGCTCGCCTCGACGGACCAGGGCGCCACGTTCTCGATCCTGCCGCCCGGCGAGGAATACGACGACTCGATGCCGGACCTCCGCGCGGTGAGCATGACGGTCCCGGATGACCGCGCCGTCGGCGGCACGCTCCTGCCGGGTCAGCCCGTCGACCTGATCGCCACGCTGAACGTCACGCCCGTCGAGGACGGGACCGCGACGCCGGAGGCCAGCGAGGAGCCGGCGCCGTCGGACGAGGCCCGGCCCGTCGCCGGGCCGTCGACGAAGACGACGCTCCAGCGTCTGGAGATCCTCGTGCGAAACGGAAGCCTGTACATCCTGCGCACGGACCTCGCGACGGCGGAGAAGATCACGGAACTGCAGGCAGCCGGCGCCCAGTTCACGTTCGTGCTCCGAGCGGCCGAGGATGAGCGGACCGCCGAGACGGAAGGCTCGACCCTGGACCGGATCCTCGAGGAGTTCGAGTTCCCGGCGCCCGAGGAGGCCGAGCTGCCCTAGGCGGCTCGCAGCGCCGCCAGAGCGAGCTCCACCTGGCGGCGCGTCTCCTCCATCGGGGCCGAGCCGTCGATCACGACGTCGGCGGCGGCGACCTTGTCGTCCTGCGACGACTGGTTCGCCAGTCGCCGGCGCGCGGCCTCCTCGTTCATCCCCCTGGATGCCGCGAGGCGCGCGATCGCATCGGCCTCGTGGCAGCGCACGACCCAGATCTGGTCGCAGCCATCGGCCAGCGGCGACTCGAGCAGCTTGATCACCTCCACCGCCACGATCTCCTCGCCGCCCTCGGCCAGCTCGGAGAGCCGCGCTCGGATCGCGCCACGCACGCGCGGGTGCAGGATGGCCTCGAGGTCGGCGAGCGCATCCGCGTCGGAAAAGACGACGCTCGCGAGCTCTGCGGCGTCGTACGTCCCGAACCGTTGCTGGATGGCCGCGCGCGCATCAGCA
>Ga0299907_10001817_pt1 | contig 12614 bp, 15 predicted proteins | sample RVTome_16_FD_198680 | JGI IMG/M metagenome (GOLD analysis project Ga0299907, IMG submission 198680) | Soil microbial communities from uranium-contaminated site in the Upper Colorado River Basin, Wyoming, United States - RVT152D67 (version 2) ...
AGGTCGACGCACGGCTTGCCAGCGGACTGCGGACCACGCTGTCGTTCTACGAGGAGGGCCGCGACGACGCCCGGCGAGTGGTCGCGCGCGTGGCTTCGGACGACGCGCTCGTGCAGGCGCTCCGGGCGGGCGACGACGACGCGATCGCAGGCCGCCTGCGCGAGTTGGCCGCAGCCGACAGCCGCATCAAGTCGCTCACCTATGTCGCGCCTGGTGGGGATTCGGTCGTCGCAGCGGCGGGGTCTGAGGACGGCGTCGCGGCGGCGACCGTCGAGCCGACGACGGCCGGCGGGCAGCGCCTCGGCACGCTCGCCGCCTCCGTCACCTCGGCCGCCGAGCTCGCCCGCCGCACCGGACAGTTCACGGACCTCGACGTGCGCATACTGCGCGACGGCAGCGTGCTCGCGACGACGATCCAGGGCGCACGCGAGGCCGAAGCCGGGTCCGGCGACGTCGACCTCGGCGGCGAGGAGTACCGCGCGCGCGTCCAGGAGCTCCGCGAGGGGGCCGGTCCGCCGACGCAGATCCACGTCCTCCGGGACGCGAGCGACATGTCGAGCGCGATCAGCCGCAGCCGGCTCCTGATCGGCGGCCTGATGATCGCGTTCCTGGGGCTCTCGCTCGCATCATCGGTGTTCGTGGTGCGCGCGCTCCAGGGCCAGATCGACAGCTTCCTCCAGGCGGCGCGCCGGCTGGGCGGCGGCGACCTGGGCGAGCGCGTGCCGGTCGAGGGCGACGACGAGTTCGCCGCACTCGGCCAGGAGTTCAACACGATGGCCGAGCAGCTCGAGGCGCACATCGTCGAGGTGGAGCGCAAGCGGCGCGAGCTCGAGGACTCGATCCGGCGGATCGGCGAGGCGTTCGGCACGGGGCTCGATCGTCAGGGGCTCGTCGATCTCGCGGTGCGGACCGCGATCGAGGCGTGCGACGCCGAGGCGGGACGCCTGGTGCCGCTCGACCCGCGTGAGCTCGAGGAGGTCCGTCTCGTGGACGACCCGGCGCTGCTGCAGGCGCTCGAGGCCGCCGAGCGGCAGGTGCTCGCCCCCGGCACCAGCAGCGCAGAGCCGGCGCACGGCGCCCTCGAGGGCATCCACGCGCTCGCGATGCCGCTCGTCGGCCGCCACGACGAGGAGGGCGAGGGCGAGACCCTCGGCGCCATCTCGATCGCCCGCCGCGGCAGCGACTTCACCCTGGAGCAGTGCGACCTGCTCGCGTATCTCACGACGCAGACGGCGGTCTCGCTCGAGAACGTCGACCTTCACCGGCGCATCCAGCGGCAGGCGATCACGGACGAGCTCACGGGGCTGTCGAACGTGCGCCACTTCCACGAGCTGCTCGACCAGGAGATCGAGCGCGCTCGGCGCTTCGACAACCACATCGGCCTCGTGATGGTCGACATCGACAACTTCAAGAGCGTCAACGACACCTACGGCCACCCGCAGGGCGACCTCGTGCTGAAGGAGGTGGCACGGGCGCTGCGGGAGCAGTCGCGCGACATCGACTTCCCGGCGCGCTACGGCGGCGAGGAGATGTCGGTGATCCTTCCGCAGACCGACATCGGCGGCGCGGCGATGCTGGCAGAGCGCATGCGCGAGGCGATCGAGAAGCTCGAGGTCAGGCGGCTCGACGGCGACGGCGTCCTGAAGCTGACGGCGAGCTTCGGCGTGGCGGCGCTGCCCGGGTCCGCGACGGACAAGCGGTATCTGATCGCGGTCGCCGACGAGGCGCTCTATCGCGCGAAGCACGCGGGCAAGAACCGCGTCGAGCGCGCCGAGCCCACCCCGGGTGCCAGCTCCGGCTCTCGCTAGGCTTCCGGCCGATGGGCCTGCTCGACGACGCGATCCGAGAGCACCTCGAGCTGAAGCGCAAGCACGGCTCGGGGGACGAGGAGCTGCTCCGCCAGGAGACCGAGGCACTCGGTCCGGCGCGCCGCGACTTCGCGGCCGATGCCACTCCTGCGGCCGAACCGGCTGCGCCGGAACCGGCCGATCCCGCCGCCGCTGCGCCCGAACCGGTCGCGGAACCTGCGGGCTGGCTCGACGAGTCGCCGGGCGCGGCCCCGTTCGACGCCGTGGCCGACGATCCGCTTGAGCCCGCTGAGCCGGTGGCGGAGCCCGCCGAGCCGGTGGCAGAAGCCGCGGAGGCGACGCGGGTGCAGGAGCGTCTGCCGGCGCCGGATTCGGCCCCCGCAGCCGAGCAGCCGGCCGCTCCGCCGCGGCGCGAGAGCGACACTCCGACGCAGGGATTTCCCGCGCTGACCCGTGACGACGAGCCGCCGCCGGAGGACGACGAGGACGTGCTCGAGGAGACCCCGGACTTCCTCCAGGACACACCTGAGCACGATCGGCTCTGGTTCGAGCAGAAGCCGCCGCGCGACTTCGATTTCGACGGCTGACCCCGGCCGGGATTTCGTCACCCTTTGGGGGGACCTTTACCCGTCTGGACATTCGTCCACGGGGGAAAGCGGGGTTGCAGCATTCACGCACGCGGGCCGAGACCTTCCTCGACGGCCATGGAGGGTTCCGTCAAGGAGCGGCAGGACGCCGCGAAGACAAAGCCAGCGGGGTCGTGGGGTGGGCCGCGGCCCCGCTGCTTGTCGACTTTCGGCTAGCCGGCGGAGGAACGCGCTCGCAGGCCGTACCCAGGGATCTACCCTTTAACGCCTACGGGGCCATAGCTCAGTTGGCAGAGCGTCGCGTTTGCAACGCGAAGGTCGCCGGTTCGAGCCCGGCTGGCTCCATGAGATCTCGTCGGCGGACCTAGACGTCCTCCTCGGTCGTACCCTCGGCGATCGCCCGGACCTCGACCGAGCTGCGGCGGACCGGAAGCTTCTCGGCCCAGCCGATCGCGGCGTCGAGATCCTCGCACTCCAGGACCATGTAGCCGGCGATCTGCTCCTTCGACTCAGCGAAGGGACCGTCGGTGACGACCGGCTTGCCCTCCTCGCCGTAGCGGAGGGTTCTCGCGGTGGCGCTCGGCGCGAGCGCGCCGGTGTTCAGGAGGACCCCCGCCTCCCGGAGCTCGCCCATCAACCGGCCCATCTTCGCCCCCATCTCCTTCATCTGCTCGGGCGTGGCCCCCTCCATGGAGGTCCCGTCGTTGACCAAGGACACCATGAACCTCATCTGCTGCCTCCTCTGATCGAGCGGCGCCGTTCGCCGCTTTCACGGTAACGACGAGCGAAACCGGCCTATTCGACGTTTTTTCCGAGCTCAGAGATCTGCCGCTCCAAGAAGGCTCGCTGTACAGGGTTGGTGCTGAGCTCGAGCCCGCGCTCGTAGGCCTCGGCGGCCTCCTCCGCGCGGCCGAGGCGGCCGAGAAGGTCGGCGCGGCTGACGTGAAAGGGCGCGTAACGGTCGAGACCCTCGACGGCATCGATCAGCTCCAAGCCAGTCTCGGGACCCTCATCCATCGCGACGGCGATCGCTCGGTTGAGCTCGATCACCGGCGAGGGCTGGATCCGGCGCAGCTGCCCGTACAGCAGGCCGATCCGGCGCCAGTCGGTCTCCTGGGCCCTGGCGGCCCGCGCGTGCTCGGCGGCGATCCTCGCCTGGATCGAATATGGCCCCACCACGCCGGTGAGCGACTCGACCAGCGCGAGCCCGTCCACGATCTGGGTGCGGTCCCAGCGTGACCGGTCTTGGTCCTCGAGCAGCACCATCTCCCCCGCCTCGTCCAGCCGGGCCTCGCGCCGTGAGTGCTGCAGCAGCATCAGCGCCAGCAGCGCCCTGGCCTCCGGATCGCCGGGAAGCATCTCGACCAACACGCGCGTCAGGCGGATCGCCTCTTCGGCGAGCTCGGTGCGGATGAGGGCGTCGGACCCGGAAGCGAAGTAGCCCTCATTGAAGATCAGGTAGAGCGTTGCCAACACCGAGGTCAACCGTTCCGGGAGCTGCTCGGCCGACGGCACCTCGTAGGGGATTCCGGCGTCGCGAATCTTGGCCTTGGCCCGGACCAGCCGCTGCGCCATGGTCGTCTCGGAGGTGAGGAAGGCGCTTGCGATCTCGGCAGTGGTCAGACCGCCGAGGGTGCGCAGCGTCAGGGCGACGCGTGCCTGTGGCCGCAGGGCCGGATGGCAGCAGGTGAAAATCAGGCGCAGCCGATCGTCCGGCACCTCCGGCTCGGCCTCCGTCTCGAGCTCCTCGGAGGCCGGCGCCAGTGCCTCCAGGCCCACCAGCACCTCCTTCGCTACCTGCAGCCTCTTGTCGCGCCGCAGCCGGTCGATCGCCTTGTTGCGCGCGACCCGGGTGATCCAGGCGCCGGGGTTATCGGGGATCCCGTCGGCCGGCCAGCGCTCGAGTGCGACCACGAACGCCTCCTGGACGGCCTCCGCGGCGAGATCGAAGTCGCCCAGGACGCGGATCAGACTGGCGACCGCCCGTCCCGACTCGTGCCGGAACAGGCGGTCGACGATCTGATCGGAGCCCTCTATGAGCCGGTTGTCGCGCCGGTCCGGGTCGGCTCCTCGTAGCCGGACCCCTCGTAGTCCATCACCGGCCTGACCTCGACCCAGCCGTTCTGGAACGGGATCTTCTTCGCGTACTCGAGCGCCTCATCGAGGTCCTTGCACTCGAGGAGATAAAAGCCACCGAGCTGCTCCTTCGACTCGGCGAACGGGCCGTCGGTGACGCTCGCCGCATTGCCCTCCTCGATCCGCACGGTCGACGCTGTGGCGCTGGGCTGCAGACCCTCGCCGGCGAGAAAAGCGCCGTTGTCCACGGCGTTCTGGCTGTACGCGGACCAGGCGTCCATCACGGCCTTCATCTCCTCGGGAGAGGCGTCCTCCATGCCCCCCTCCTCGCTGATAAGCGCGAGCAGATACTTCATCGGTCTTCCTCCTCATCTCAAGCGGCGCCCATTCGCCGTCTCACCCTAACGACGAACGGGAGTCCGCCAGATCGACACGTCAGCCCTTCCGAAACGCCCGCTCCAGCAGCCGCTTCGCCTGCTCGCCCGGGTTCGGCGAGTCCAGCAGCACGGCGGCGAGCGTTCGCTTCCCGCGGCGGACGACCGCGATCAGGCCGCGGCCCGCGGCGGCCGTGTAGCCGGTCTTCAGGCCGATCGTGCCGCGGTAGCCGGCCGCGAGCAGCGGGTTCGTCGTCGCCAAGTACAGGCGCTTGCCCTTCACCGCAGCGGGAATCTGTTTGTACGGCACGCGCGCGATGCGCGCAATCCTCCGCTCCGCCATCGCGAGGCGTGTGAGCGCCGCCAAGTCGGCGGCGCACGAGCGGTTGCCCGGCTCGGCGCCGTGGGGCGAGACGAACCGGGTGCAGCTGAGGCCCAGCACGCGCGCACGCTCGTTCATCAGGCGCGCGAAGCCGCGGCTCGATCCGCCGACGTGATGCGCCAGCGCCGTAGCGGCGTCGTTCGCCGAGGTGATCAGGGCGGCGCTCAGCAAGGCCTCCACCGGCACACGCTTGCCGCGCTTCAACACGCCGACGCTGCGGCCGGTGTAGCGCAGCGCGTCGGCACGGATCCGCACCCGCTCGCGCGGCCGCGTCATCGTCGTGACCACCAGCGCGGTCATGACCTTCGTCAGGCTCGCCACCGGTCGCGGCTCGAGCGGCCGCCGTCGCCAGAGCACGTCCCCGGTCGCGAGGTCGAAAACGATCCCGGCCCGCGGCGGACGCGGGCGAAAGCGGAGCCGGAACGCGTCGTCGCCCTCCAGCGCGACCGATGCCGGCGAGAACGGCGGCGCCGGCGGCAGCTGCCGCGTGGTCGCGGGCGACGCGGCGGGGTCCGCCGAGTCGTCGCCGAGCGAGCAACCGCCCAGGGCGAGCGGGACGACGAAGAGCGCGAGGAGCGCCCTACTCATCCGGGGGCGTGGTCAGAGCTCCCAGGACCCCGAAGCCGAGCAGCGCGAGCACGACCAGCGACACGACCACCAGGACGTCGACTCCGTGCTCGACGGCCACGCTGACCGTCAGGTACGCGAGCAGCCCGATCATCGCGAGCGCAGCGGCGAGGACGGCGTTCCGTGCCGTCAATAGACCCCTGGGCGCGGGTTATAGGAGCCGTAGTGGGGGTTCTCGCGGCTCGCGAACACTTTGATCAGCGCAAGGCCGAACAGGAACCCGCCGATGTGCGCGAAGTAGGCGATCCCTCCGCCCTCACCCGCCACGGGCTGGCTCGCGTCGTAGAGCTGGAACAGGAACCACAGGCCCAGCACGAGCAGCGCCGGCAGCTCGATGAGCGTGATGAAGACGATGATGATCACCAGCGTGACTACGCGCGCACGCGGATAGAGCAGCGCATAGCCGCCTAACACCGCCGCCACGGCGCCGCTGGCCCCGATGCTCGGCACCGTGGAGTTCGTGTCGATGATCGTCTGGGCGAACGTCGCGACAAGCCCGCCCAGCAGGTAGAAGACCACGAACTTCACGCGACCCATCGAATCCTCGATGTTGTTGCCGAAGATCCACAGGAACAGCATGTTGCCGCCCAGGTGGAACAGCCCGCCGTGCATGAAGATCGACGTGAACAGCGTGATCCACGTGGCCGCAAGGCCGGTGTCGCGGTCCCTGCACGCCTCGGGCCCGGCGGCGGGCGCCGGGCACTGCTCACCGGGGTGCGTGATCTCGTACGGGATCGAGCCGTACTCGACGACGTTCTCGCGGTAGTCGCGCCCGCTCGGCTCGCCCAGCGAGATGTCGCCGTGCTGGAAGAAGAAGTACATCCCGATGTTGAGCACGATGAAGACGACCGTGACGATCGGGAAATGGACGGTGGGGATGTTGTCCTTGAGCGGGATCACGCGGCGTCAGCGTATGTCGAGGAACTCGATCGTGCTCGAGAAGTAGAGGCCCGGCGTCGGACCGCCCTCGATCGCATAGACGCGATCTCCACGCGAAACCCCGCCGAGCCCGTGCCGCGGCGTGCGCATGTCGGGCAGCCTTCGCCAGCGCCGAGCAGAGGGGTCGTAGCGCTCGACCTCGCGGATGGTGCCGCCGGCTTCCTCGCCACCGAACACGACGATGCGGCCGTCCACGACTGCCGCGGCGTTTCCACCGCGCGGCTTATGCATGTCGGGCAGCCGCCGCCATCGGTCGCGGCGCGGGTTGTAGCGCTCCGCCACGGCGAAGTTCCCCTGCCCCGAGGCGCGGCCTGCCAGTGCATAGAAGCGTCGGCCCGTAACGGCGCCGGCAAGGTGCTCGCGGGCAACCGACATCGATGCGCCGCGCGACCAGCGGCGCCGCTCGAAGTCGTAGATCTCGAGCGTGTCGAGCGCGTCTCCGCCGCGCGCTCCACCCGCCGCATAGAGCCGGTGGCCGATCATGCCCAGCGCGTGTGCGGCGCGGGCGCTCGGCGCGCTCGGGAGCCGGCTCCAGCGATCCCGCTCGGGGCGGTAGCGATACAGCGTGCTCGTCGCCTCGTTACCTGAGTCGTACCCGCCGAAGACGTACAGGTCGCCCTTGTGGGCGACCGCCTGCGCGTGGTTGCGCCCGGCCGGCATCGACCGTACGCGCGTCCAGCGGTCGCGCTCGATGTCGTAGCGCGCGACGGCGGCCGTCGTCCGCCGGGCCGCGCGCTCGTACCCGCCGACGACGTACACGAACTTCCCGATCCGCGCCGCGCCGACCTCCGTCCGCTCGAGCGGGCTCGGCTCGAGCGCCCGCCACCGTCCCGTCGAGGCATCCGAGGCACACGCGCCGATCGCGAACGCCGCGACCGCAGCGGCTAGGCGACGTTTACGCCCCGTTTTGCGTCCTTCAGCGTCTGCTCGGCGTGGTACGACGACCGCACCAGCGGCCCCGCCGCGACGGACTCGAAGCCCATCGCGTACGCCTCGCGCTCGAGGTCGGCGAACTCTTCCGGATGCCAGTACCTGACGACGGGCAGGTGGTTCTCGGTCGGTCGCAGGTACTGGCCCACGGTCAGTACCTGGACGCCGTGATCGCGCAGGACGCCGAACGCCTCGAGCAGCTCCTCGCGCGTCTCGCCCAGCCCAGTCATCAGCCCGGACTTGGTGACCACCTCGTCGCTGCCCATCTCCTTCGCGTTGCGCAGGACGCGGCACGAGCGCAGGAAGTTCGAGCCGCGCCGCGCCAGCGGGTAGAGCCGCGGCACCGTCTCGACGTTGTGGTTGAAGACGTCCGGGCGCTCCGCAACGACGCGCGCGAGCGGCATCTCCTGGCCGCGGAAGTCGGGGGTCAGCACCTCCACCTTGCAGCCGGGTGCGAACTCGCGAATCGAGCGGATCACACCTACGAACGCGCGCGAGCCGAGGTCGGGCAGGTCGTCGCGGTCGACGCTCGTGATGACCGCGTGCTTCAGGCCCATCTGCCTGACCGACTGCGCGACGCGCAGCGGCTCGAGCGGGTCGTTATGGGTGGGCTTGCCGGTCTTGACGTTGCAGAACCCGCACCGGCGCGTGCAGGTGTCGCCCAGGATCATGAAGGTGGCCGTGCCGGCTTCCCAGCACTCGCCGATGTTCGGGCACGCGGCCTCCTGGCAGACCGTGTGGAGACCCTCGCCCTCGACGAGCGACTTGATCTCGACGAAGCCCGGCCCGCCGGGCGCACGGACCTTGAACCAGGGCGGCTTGCGCTCCCGGAACGGGCGCACCTCGCCCATGTCGAGGACGCGCGCGCCGCCGGGATTCGATCGGGAGCGAGTGCTCACGCCGCTGAGGCTACCGGGGCCCCAAGAAGTCGCTCGGGCGATACGAGCCGCTGTCGCAAACCGTAGGCCTCGGCGAACCGCCATGCCACGCGCCTGCGGAAGCACTTCATGTGGTCGAGGAGCCCGGTCTCCTTGTAGAGCGAGGTCATCCGGACGTTCTCGATCCCGCACGGCACAATCCACTCGAACGGCTGAAGGTCGGCGTCGACGTTGATCGCGAACCCGTGCGTCGTGACGCCACGCGACACGTGGACGCCGATCGAGCCGATCTTGCGGTCCTCGACCCAGACGCCCGTCAGCCCCTCGCGGATCTCAGCCTCGACCTGCTCATCGGCGAGCGCCGCGATCAGGGCGCGCTCCATCGTGCGCACATAGGCGAGTACGTCGTCGATGAGCATGATCGGGTAGCCGACGAGCTGGCCCGGCCCGTGGTAGGTCACCTGGCCGCCGCGGTCGGTCTCCTCGACCTCGATCCCCTGCATGCGGTACCAGTCCTCGCCCATCGGCAGGTGGCTCGGCTCGGATCGCCTTCCCTTCGTGTAGACCGGGTCGTGCTCCACGAAGAGCAGCGTGTCCGGAATCTCGCCGGACTGGCGTCGTGCCCGGACGCGCTCCTGAAGCGCAACGCCGTCTGCGTAGCGCAGGCGTCCGGCGTTCACGACCCAGAGCTCCGGCATCGCCCTGAATCGTACGCTTCGATGGTGCAGCACTCGGAGCAGCTATGGGCGCGGCGGATGCGCTGGCGCCTGCGCGGGGCCTGGCAGTGGCCGGCGTACGCGCTCCTCACGCTGCTCGACGCGGTGATCCTGCACGAGCTGCCGCCCGTGCGCGAGGGTGTCGACTTCGTCCCGGGGCTGATCGTTTCGTCGTTCGGGAATCTTTTCCTGATGGGCGCGGTCGCGCCCTGGCTCGGCAAGCGCCTCGCGGAGCGCGAGCGCGCCGGCGAGGGGAACGGCATCCCGCTGTCGGTCAGGACCGAGGTGATGAAGGACCGCAGCGCGGCGGTGCTGCTCGCGATCGCCACCGTCGGGCTGGTGGCGGCCGGGCTGGCGAGCCGGCCGCTCAAGGTCAACGAGACCGAGAAGCTCGAGCGCAACGCAGAGCTTTTCGGCGACTACGTCCTGCGTGAGGCACCGGAGGAGATCGTGCGCAACGTCGACACGGCGAACACGATCCGGCTCGAGGAGGGCTACTTCCGCACGTGCGTCAACTACGACGACCGCACGCGGGTGTGGTGCGCGTTCATCGACGTGGACGCGGAGCCGCCGATCGTGAGGAAGGACCCGAGCACGCTGCCCAACCAGGAGTGGGGGCCCCGCTGAGGAGCTCTACGCCGAGGCGTCGCGCCAGCCCGCGCCCGCCCGCGCGCATCAGTCGGTCGTGGTTCCACCGGAACACGGGCCGCGCGACTGGCGTCAGCGCGTTCATCCACCAGCGCGTCGTCCGCACGCGCCACTCGAACAGCACCGCGGTGGCGCCGTCGTCGTCATACAGCCGCCAGCTGCCGGTGCCCGCGAGCTCGCCCCCGGCCGCTCCGTCCATGCGATAGGGCCGATCGACGTGCGTGATGCGCATCTCGAACTCGAGCCGGTAGCGCATGACGCTGCGCCAGGTGTAGCGCCCGAGGCTTCCGCGGCCTTCGGCGTCGCCCTCCTCGAGCTTCACGACTCGCTCGAGGCCGTCCCACCACTCAGGCCAGCGCTCCGACTCGTGCAGCACGTCGAAAACGGCCTCCCGAGCGGCTGCGACCCGCCACGCGGTCAGGAACGTGTAGTCCGCCATCCATCCGAAGATATCTCGACCATTCGGCCACCAGGGGACGGATCGCTGAAGCGCCGGGACTTTTCATGCGAGAAGACCAGATGGCCGCAAACTGCGATCACAACGGCTTCCATTCGGGCGTCGGAAAGCTCTCGCGTGACTTCAACAAGATCCGCTTCGTCGTCGTCTGTGACGGGTGCGGTGAGGAGGTCCGCGAGGTGCACGTCGAGGAGTACCCGCCGAGCAGGGACTCCGAGGGCAGCAGCCCCCGTAACGCCCGCCGCGCCGCCTAGCCGTCCTCTCGCGAGCCATCGACGAACGTTCGATGGACGCGTTGCGCTTCCGCATCGAGCATGGGTGTGCGGGTCCCATGGACGGGGCCCGGACTCGATCAAGGAGGATCTCGGGTGCCGCAGGCGCTCAGCTGGATCGGAATGCGAATCGACGACGCGTATGGCGCGCGCGTCGGCTTGGTGCATGACGTCTACCTCGAGCCCGACGGGTCGCCGCGCTGGATCTTCACCCTGCGGCGCAGGGTGCTCATCCCCGCCTGGGACGCGATCGCGGGTGCCGGACGCATCTGGGTGCCGTACCAGCGCGACCTGATCACGTCCGCCCCGACGCTCTGGTCGCTCGACGCCCTCACGCCCGAGTTCGAGACCGAGACGCGCCGCTGGTACGCGGCCGGCAGGGACCATTCGGGCTGGGCGGCACACGTCCGTTCGTAACGGTCGTCAAGCCCGCGTGTGCATCAGAGCGCGAGCGAAAGCGGGCTCTCGAGCAGCTCGCGCACGCGCGCGAGGAAGTCAGCGCCGTCCGCGCCGTACAGGATGCGGTGGTCGCAGACGAGCGTCAGGTTCATCATGTCGCGCGCCACGATCCGGCCGCGCTCGTCCGCGACCGGCTTCTTCTTGAGCGCCCCGACGGTCAGGATCGCCGCCTGGGGCGGGTTGATCACGGCCGAGAAGCTGTCGATCCCGTACATGCCGAGGTTCGAGACCGTGAACGTGCCGCCCGACACCTCCGGCGGGGTGACCTTGCCCTTGCGCACCTTCTCGATAAGCGCGCGCGCGTCTTTCGCGACCTGGCCGAGTGACTTCGTGTCCGCGTCGAAGATCGTCGGCACGACGAGCGCGTCCTGACCGGCGACGGCGATCCCCACGTTCACGCGCGAGTAGAGCTCGAACTTGCCGTCGCGGTACGCGCCGTTCACGCGCCGATGCTCGCGCAGCGCGATCGACGCCGCCTTGACGACCATGTCGTTGAAGCTGGGCGCCGGGTCCGCAACCTCCTTCAGGCGCTCGCGCAGTTGGACGGCCGCCGACATGTCGACCTCGGCGACGAGCTGGAAGTCGGGCGCGGTCGCCTTCGACTCGGCCATCCTGCGCGTGACCGTCTGCTGGAGGCGGGTGAGCTCGTGGAACTCGACCTCGCCCTTCGCGCCCGCCTCGGCCCGCTCGGGCTCCGCTGCCTTCGCCGGCCGCTCCTTCTGCTTGGTGCCGCCGTCGTGAGCCGCCGCCTCGACGTCGGCCTTCACGATCCGCCCACCCGGGCCGGAGCCCTCGAGCTGCGCCAGTTCTACACCCATCTCACCGGCCATCCGACGCGCCACCGGCGAAGCCTTCACGCGCTCGCCGCCGTTCGATGAAGGGTCTGACCCCTGGGGTTCCGGCTCCTGGGGTTCCGGCTCCTCCTGGCGTGGCGCCTCCTGGGGGTCAGACCCCGTATCGCCACTGCCCTCGCCGATCCGCGCGATCACGTCGCCGACGGCGAGCGTGTCGCCCTCGCTTGCGACGAGCTCCGACACGGTGCCGTCCGTGTCGGCCTCGTAGGTCATGTTCGCCTTGTCGGTCTCGATCTCCGCGATCGGCTGGCCGCGTTTGACGTCGTCGCCCTCGGAGACGAGCCACTTCAGGATCGTGCCCTCCTCCATCGAGTCGGATAGCCGCGGCATCGTGATCTCGGCCACGTCAGACGTCCCTGAAGGTCGACAGCGCGGCCTGCACGACGTGCTCCTCGTGCGGGAACGAGGCCTGCTCGAGCGGCTTTGAGTACGGCATCGGGACGTCCGCGCCGGTCACGCGCATCACCGGCGCGTCGAGCCAGTCGAACGCCTGCTCCTGGATCAGTGCCGCGAGGTTCGCGCCCACACCGCCGTGCGGCCAGCCCTCCTCGACGATCACCGCCCGGTTCGTCTTCTTGACCGATTCGACGATCGTGTCGAGGTCGAG
>Ga0299907_10001818_pt1 | contig 12613 bp, 15 predicted proteins | sample RVTome_16_FD_198680 | JGI IMG/M metagenome (GOLD analysis project Ga0299907, IMG submission 198680) | Soil microbial communities from uranium-contaminated site in the Upper Colorado River Basin, Wyoming, United States - RVT152D67 (version 2) ...
ATCCCCGAGGCGAGGCCTGCCTCCCTCGGCTGGACGTCGCTCATCGCGGCGAGCAGCACCGGGTTGAACGCGATGCCCGCACCGATGCCCAGCAGGATCATGCTCGGAAGGACGTCGACGACGTAGCTCCCGTCCACCGGTGCCCGCGCGAACAGGATGAGCCCGAGCCCCGCGAGCGAGAGCCCCACCGCCAGCGGCGGCCTGATCCCGAAGCGCATGACGAGCTTTGCGGAGAGGCCCACCGAGAGCGCTCCCATGACCAGGTTGCCCGGCAGGAACGCCAAACCGACCTCGAGCGGGCTGTACCCGAGCACGAGCTGGAGATACAGCGCCGAGAGGAAGAACCAGGCGAACATCGCCCCCGCCCAGAGAATCCCGACGACGTTCGACACCGCGAGGTTGCGAAGCTTGAAGAGACCGAGCGGCATGAGCGGTGCGCTTACGCGAGCCTCGATGCCGATGAAGACCGCCATCAGCACCGCGGCCGCGGCCAGCAGCCCGAGCGTCTGGCTCGACGTCCAGCCCGTCCCGTTCCCGTTCACTATCGCGTAGACCGCGAGCATCAGCGCGGCCGTCACGGTGACCGCGCCGGCGACGTCGAGGCGCCCCTGCGACGCCATGCCGGAAGAGGCAGGCAGCAGCTTGAGCGACAGCACGAGGACGGCGATGCCGACCGGGAGGTTGACGAGGAAGATCCACTGCCATGCGAGCGCGTCCGTGATGACACCGCCGAGCAGGACTCCGATGCTGCCTCCCCCCGAGGCGACGAAGCCGAAGATGCCCATCGCCTTCGCGCGCTCTGCAGGCTCGGTGAACAGGGTCATCATCAGCGAGAGGGCGACCGCCGAGACGATCGCGCCGCCGATGCCCTGCACCGCCCGCGCCACGACGAGCATCTCCTGCGAGCTCGCGAGCCCGCAGGCGAGCGAGGCCAGCGTGAAGAGCGCGATCCCGATCAGAAACAGGCGCCGGTGCCCGAAGAGGTCACCGAAGCGACCACCCAGCAGCAGAAAGCCACCGAACGTCAGCAGGTAGGCGTTGACGACCCAGGCGAGCGAGGAGTCGGAGAAGCCGAGGTCCTCCTTGATCGAAGGCAGCGCAACCCCGACGATCGTGACGTCGAGCACGATCATCAGGTCCCCGAGGCACAAGACGAGGAGCGCGAGCCAGCGTGTGCGACTGTCCATGGTCATCACCAACGTCCTCCCTATCCCAGGTATTCGATCTGGAGACTAAGACCGGAGCGGGCAGCGAAACTCATCGAACCGACCAGGAGGCATCGATGCTGAAGAATTCGCCGTTCTACGCAGGCTTTGCGGTGGACGACGTCGTCCGAGCGAAGGAGTTCTACGGCGACACGGGAAGGCCGCAGGATTACGGAGCTCGTCAGCGGCATGGTGCCCTGGCTCCAGCGTCGGCATCGTGAGCATGCGGTTCTCGAGTACCTCGTCGACGTGCCGCTGAAGGGCGTCCGAAGTCCGTGCGGCTCCACCGCGTGACACGGCCACCGAGCTGAGGGCTCCCGGCGCGGATGTGACGAACCGTGCCCGGAGGACGTATCAGGACCGATCGTCGGAATTCGCCCCAGGAGGGATCACCGTGCGTGGATTCAGCTCGATCGTCGTTGCCTTCGTCCTTCTCACCGCTCTCGTGACCGGTGCCGCAGCAATCCCGAGCGGCAAGAATCGTCATCGGCTTCGTTGACGACGATCGCGTCCGCGACGACGAGCGATTTTCGTCTCGTCCTCGTGGCGACGAAGCGAGGCGGCAGCGCGATCCCCGAAGCCACGGTGACGCTGAGGACGTTCGAGCAGCTCGACGGTCGCTGGCAAAAAACCGGGGTACATCCGCTCCGCGGCACCTACTTCTGGAAGACGGTCACCGGGCCGCGCGCGGTCTGCCGGCTGGAGATACGAACGGGCGGAGCACGGCCGCAGTTCAGCCCTCGGGCGGTCGTCCAGCTCCTGTTGAGCCCGTCGCTCGGGTGCGATTCAGCTTCTTCCTATCGCCTCGCGAGCTGACCGTCGGCCACTTCGTCACGCCCCGCGGCTGCGTGGTTAGTGTGACGGGCGATGAGCGAGGCCACCGTCAATCGCTCCGACGCCCCCGCGCGCGGGCACGTCAACCCATGGCTCGTCCTGGTGCTCGTATGCATGGCGCAGTTCATGGTCATCCTGGACGCGACGATCGTGAACGTCGCCCTGCCGTCGATCCAGCGCGACCTCGAGATGTCGGATGCCGACCTGCAATGGATCGTCAACGCCTACACGCTCGTCTTCGGCGGCTTCCTGCTGCTCGGCGGCCGAGCCGGCGACCTCGTCGGACGAAAGAGGATCTTCCTCGTCGGCGTCGTGGTCTTCACGGTCGCATCGCTCCTGAACGGCCTCGCGCCGAGCTCGGAAATCCTCATCTTGTGCCGCGGGCTGCAGGGGCTCGGCGCCGCGCTCATCGCACCCGCAGCGCTCTCGATCATCACGACGACGTTCGCCGAGGGCGCCGAGCGCGCGAAGGCCATGAGCGTCTGGGCGGCGATCGCGGTCGGCGGCGGCGCGGTCGGCCTCTTGCTCGGCGGGATCCTCGTGGACGCCTTTTCCTGGCCGTGGATCTTCTTCGTGAACATCCCGGTGGGAATCGCGGTGTTCGTGGTGTCGCTGCGCTTCGTTCCCGAGTCGAAGGACGAGCGCGCGCACAAGAGCTTCGATCTCGCGGGTGCGGTGACGGTGACGGCCGGTCTGCTGATCCTCGTCTACGCGATCGTGAAAGCGCAGGAGAAGGGCTGGGGGTCGCTGCACACTCTCGTCGTCGGTGGGATCGCGTTTGCGCTGCTCGCCGCGTTCGTCCTCATCGAGCGCCGGTCGGTCGAGCCGCTCGTGCGACTGAGCATCTTCCGCGTGCGCACGGTTCGGGCGGCGAACGTGGCAATGCTCTTCGTCGCAGCAGGGCTCTTCGCGATGTTCTTCTTCAACACCCTGTACCTGCAGCGCGTTCTCGGCTACTCGCCGCTAGAAGCCGGCCTCGCCTTCCTTCCATTCACCGCCGGGATCATCGTCGGCGCCGGGCTGTCGCAGGGGCTCGTAGCGAAGGTGGGTGCGCGCGAGCTACCGCTCGTCGGGATGGCGCTGGCGATCGCAGGAATGCTCCTGTTCATGCGCCTGCAACCGGGAGGGTCGTACGTGACCGACCTCCTGCCCGGGATCATGCTCGCCTCGATCGGAATGGGGCTGACGTTCGTGCCGATCACGCTCATCGCGACGAGCGGAATTCCCGACTCCGACGCGGGCCTCGCGTCGGGCCTCTACAACACCTCGCAGCAGATCGGAGGTGCGCTCGGCCTCGCGATGCTTTCGACCCTGGCGGTGAGCGCCACCGACGACACGCTCTCCTCCGTCCCCGGACAGCCGACGCCGGACGACCAGGCGCAGGCGCTGGTCGACGGGTTCCACGTCGCGTACCTCGGAAGCGCCGTACTCATCGCCGTCGCCGCGGTGTTCCTCTTCTTCCTGTTACGGCGCGAGGATGTCGCGGCGGTCGGTGCGGGCGAGGCTGCGCTGGCTCAGGCGTGAGCGACTGGGAGACCGTTCGCGAGCTGGCCCTCGCGTTCCCCGAGGTGGAGGAGGACACCTCGGGCCGGACCACCTATCGCGTCCGCGGAAAGCTCTTCGCCTGGATGGCGCGCGAGCGCGACGGCGGAGGTCTCGCGGTTCGCGTCGACCGCGACGAGAAGCAGTTGATCCTCGACTCCGATCCCGACGTGTACTTCACGAGCCCGCATTACAACGGGTACCCGGGCGTCCAGATCCGGCTCGAGGCGATCAGCCGTGACGAGCTCCGCGAGCGCCTCGAGGACGCCTGGCTGATCCAGGCGCCGAAGCGCCTCGCCGCCCAGCTCCGCTCAGACTTCTAAGGCCTCACGCTCCGTCGCGCTCGAGGCGGTGCTTCAGGTTCTGCAAGTTCTTGGGCATCTCCTTCTGCGCCTGCCTGCGTACGACGAGCGGTACGAGCAGGTTGCCGATCCCATGTCCCTCGAAGTCGAGCTCGATCGTCACGCGCGATCGCGCACCCCCGTCGACAGGCTCGACGGTGCCTTTCACGTTGCCCCTGACCGGGCCGTCGATTCCACGCACAGCCCAGGTCGTGGGCGGGTTCAGCTCCGCGAGCTCGGAGGTCATCGTCCGCTCGCCGCGACCGATCCGGCGAGTCACGGCAACCCTCGACCCCACGGCGGGGGCGCCGCCGCCCTCCAAGCGCGTGCTCACGACGCTCTCCTGCCACTCGGCGAGCCGCGAGGGGTCGGTCACGTAGGCGAAGACCTCTTCGGGGTTTCGCGCAATCTCGACGGAATTGGTCATCGGCGCCACGACACGCTCCTCCTTCAGTAGTTCAGCCCAGAGATCAGCCGCTCGAGCAGCTGGAGGTCCCAGCCGTTCATGAAGTCGGCGTGCGCTGCGAACTTCCCGGACGACGGTCGAGCGTGCCTCGACGTCGGCGGGTAGATGAGAGCGAGGTCGATCGTCGCCAGGCGTACGGGGTGGGACTTCGGACATGCCCCCGCGACGGAGTACGCCATATGCCGCTTGTGGTCGGCGCTGTCGGTCCTGGTGCCGTTCCAGCAGTTCGGGAAGCGGACGTTGAACAGAAGAGCAGTTTCCTCCGCGCACGCGGGGACAAGGGCGAAGCGCTTGCCTCCCGCTCCTCCGCAGCTCCACGAGACGATGTTCGTCGACTGCTTACGGCGGGCCTTCGCGTTCCCGGCGACCATCTTCAGCCCCGCGGGCGGCGCGACGATTGGCCCCGACGTGTGTCGCGTGTAGTAGAGAACCGCTGCGAGCGGCGTGACGGCATTGACTCCCTCGTACAGCGTTGGCACCCAGTACGTCGACGAGTCGAGCTCCTCGCACGTCGACGACCCGCCTTTCAGGGACTCCGGCGTCGAGGACGCATCCACCGTTCTGTTGCCGATGTACGTGTGGTTGTGGGAGCGGCCCGGCGCGCCGGGGAACACGATCGGATCGTCGTTGTTCCGATGGCTGAACCCGCACGCCACATTGAAGTACGGGCCGCCGGGGAACGCCGGCGTGATGCGCTGCGACGTGTCGAGGGCGGCTGAGCGACCGGTCGTCGCAAGCATGCCACTCGTCGCCGCGACCAGGGCGAATACCGATACGGCAAGGATGCCGATGGTCCGGCTCCTGTGACCGTGTCGGGTCACGTCCCGTGAGCGTACTACGCCTTCTGCAGTTCGCCAAGGCCGGCCGGCGTTGGGCGGCGGGTACACTGTGCCGACACGGGACGAATACCGACGGCGCCGCCTGCGCCCTCCCTATCCGTTCATGGCAGGAGGAGCAGAGACATGGCGAGTGAAGCCACAGTTAAGCTTGACGCCGCTCAGGAAGGTATTACCCATCGCGTTGCATGCCGCGCGGCAAACCGGCAGAAGGCGGCGGAGCTCAAACCCGCGACGGATGCGCAGGGCCTCGTCGAGTTCGCCTGCGAGTGCTCGAAGAGCGACTGCGAGCGCACGGTTCGCGTCCCGTTGTACGTCTACCAGCGCATGCTGGACTCGGACCAGTACCTGCTGCAGGCAGGCCACCATGCGTTCCCGAGCTACCGGACGATCGTGCAGCTCGGTCTGATGCGGATCGAAGAGCGCGCCTGACGGCGTTCGTCAGTCGGCCGTAGGCACGAGGGTCTCGTCGGTCTCGGCCCTCGGCTCGCCGCCTTCGGCGGTAGTGCCTTCGGCAGCGGCCAGCTTCTTCGCTCGTTTCTTCTCGAGCTTGCGCTCGCGCTTCTCCTTCACGTTTCGCTCGCGCGTCAGCTTCGCCATCGTCTGCTGTCTCTTGGTCGCCACGCCTCCAGCCTAGCGGGAATCGTTCAAGAACAGCGAGCGCTCGACCGGCCGAGGAAGCGCAGCGTTCCCCGGCAGAGCCCGACGGCCGCTCTCCGCTGATACGCCTGCCTCGCCAGCAGCCGGTCGTCGGTTCGGTTGGTCATGAACCCCATCTCGACCAGGATCACGGGCACGTCGGCCCAGTTGAAGCCCGTAAAATCGCTTCGCTCCCGCAGGCCGCGATCGGGGAAGCCGAGCGCGCGAACGAGGCTGGCCTGGACGATCTTCGCGGCGCGCTTGCTCTCCGCGTAGACGTCGTCCGTCCAGCCCCGCCGCAGCGCCGGGTGGAGCGTGTGGGAGCCGCGCGCGCTCGGATCGCTCGAGCCGTCGGCATGGATGCGGAGGAAGAGCGCGGCGCCCGCCCGGTTCGCGATCCGCGCACGCGCGATGTTCCCCATGCTCGCTCCCGTCGTCCTCGTGCGCGTCATGACGACCTGAACCCCCGCACGCTCGAGCAGCGGCCGGAGCCGAGCAGCGACGCGCATGTTCAGCTCGGCCTCGGTCATCCCGGACACGACACCGTGCGTCCCGCCACCGTCCTTGATCTTGCGTGTGGTCGAGCCGGGCCCGATCGGCTCCGTTTCCGGATTCCCGCGCAGGTCGTGCCCGGCGTCGACAACGACGACGGGAGCCGGCGCGGCCTGCGCAGCCGGAAGCACGACGAGAATCGCGACGAGCGCGAGGGAGAAACGGAGCACGTCAGAGAACCACGAGCGAGACCGCGACGAACTGGGCGGCTGCTGCGACCAGGACCAGGACGTGGAAGACCTCGTGGAAGCCGAACGTCGCCGGGAACGGGTCCGGCCAGTGGGTCGCATACGCCAGCGCACCGAGGGTGTAGAACACTCCCCCGATCGTCACGAGCACCGCCGAAGCCACATTGACCTGCGTGAACAGCTGTGGTGCCGCGATCACTCCGACCCAGCCGACGAGCAGGTACACCGGCGCCGTTACCCACTTGGGCGCGTCGATCCAGCTCACGTTCAGGACGACTCCGAGCGCAGCGCCGGTCCAGACGCAGGCGAGGACGATTGCGGGGATGGCGCCCGAAAACGCGAGGAGCGCGAACGGCGTGTAGGTGCCCGCGATGAAGACGAAGATCATCGAGTGATCGACCCGGCGGGCCCAGGCACGCGCCCGCGGCGATCGCCACGGTCGCCTGTGATAGAGCGCACTCGTACCGAACATCGCGGCGAGGGCAGCCGCGTACACGGTGACCGCGAAACGCGCGCGGGCACCCTCGGCCAGGACGACGAGCGTCACTCCGGCAGCGACCGCTGCGAAGAACGCGTACTGGTGGAAGACGCCCCGGAGGCGCGGTGTGGACTGGAGGTCCATCGGGAGATTGTGCCCGTCAGCTCTGCCCGGCGACAGTCACTCGGCCCGGCGGACCAGACGCCGGAGTGTCGACAGCGGTCCTAGCCTCAGGGCAGCGCGGCAGTCGGTCGCCCTCAGCTCGAGTGCGAACCGATACCGACGCCCGGGGTCGTAGATCTTGCACGGATCCTCGCGGCAGGGAACCATCGACATGCGCCTCACGCGCTTTCCCGAGACGTCGAAGAAGACGATCGTGAGCGGAACGAGCGTGTTCTTCATCCAGAAGCCCCCGCGCGCCGGCTCGTGGAAGACGAACAGCATTCCGTCCGCGGGTGCCTTGCGGCGGTTCATCAGCCCGCGTGCGCGGCTCTCGGAGGTGAGGGCGAGCTCGGGGCGGAAGGCGACTCCGTCGAGGGTCAGCCTCGTGACCGTCGCGTCTACCCGGCTCGTCGCCCCGGCTGAGCCCGCTGCGACGGCCACGGCGACGACAGCGAATACCACCCAGCGCATCAGACACACGATAGGCAACCCATGCACGCGGGGGTCAAGCTTCAGCTTGACCTCGGTCTTGGACGTTGATTGATTCCGACGCGAACAGCTAAACGGGTCTGGCTGAAGCCAGACCCCAAAAACGTCAGCTATATAACGGTCACGGGCACGCGCTGTACCGCGTTGTTCGCGTAGCCCCCCACGTTCCACGCCGCCTCGAGGGGCTGCACGTTCCCGCCCTCGTCCCGTGCGCGACAGCAGAGCACGTATTCGCCCGGCTCGGCGTTCCACGAGAACCGCCAGCCGCACCACGCCCAGCGCCCATCCATGGACGGTCGCAGCTCCGCTTCCGCCCACGTCTCTCCCCCATCCACCGAGACCTCGACACCCGAGACGTCGGCTTCCCCCGACCACGCCCGGCCCTCGATCACGGTCTCGCCGACGGGCACGGTGCGCGCACGGGTCCGGAACTCGGGAATCCCCGGTGGCACCATCAGCGCGCGCACCCGGATCCGCGCGAGTGGCTCACCGACCTCGTCTTCCTCCTGGCGCAGGCGGTAACTGTGGCGCATCTGGTACCCGTCGAACCGCGTGTCGAGGAGCGAGATGCGCCCGAGCCACTTCACACTCGTCATCCCGTACCAGCCCGGCACGAGGAGCCGGAGAGGAAAGCCGTGCTGCGGCGGTAGTGGCACGCCGTTCACCTCGTAGGCGAGAAGAACGTCCTCCCGCCTGGCCTCCTCGAGCGGGAGGCTGCGCGCATACGACTGCTCCTCCTCACCCTCGACGCCGCGATCGAGCCCCTCGAAGAGCACCTCGAATGCTCCTTCGCGTACCCCCGCTTCCTCGAGCAGCGGCGCGAGCGCGACGCCTTTCCAGCGCGCGGTCCCCACCGCCTCCAAGAGCCATGGCTGGCTGACGACGTGCGGCTCGATGTTCACGCGCCCGTTCCCGGCGCACTCCATCGTCGCGGCGACCTCCCGCGCCGGCCGCGAACGCAGGTCGTCGAGTGAGAGCGAGAGGGGCCGCTCGACCAGCCCGTCGAGCTCCAGCCGCCACGTAGCGGTGTCGACGGCCGGGATGTCGTAGTGGATCAAGAGGTAGTGGAGACCTATCGGCGTGACGTCCCACCGCAACGCCTCGAGCGGCATCCCGTGGTTACGCGCGGCGAGCTGGAGCTCCTCGAGGCTGATTCCCTCGCTCATCTGAATGACAGTAGCGCCCATAAGATCGAGCCGTGGAGACTCTGGAGCTCGGGGGCAGCGGGATCGCGGTCTCCCACGTCATCCTGGGCTGCGGCAACTTCGGCGGCGTCGGCTCGGCGCCCGAGTTCTTCGGCCGGGGAATCGCGAAGGACGAGGCGTTCAGGATCATGGAGGCCGCCTGGGAGCTCGGCATCACGACGTTCGACACCGCCGACGCGTACGGCGGGGGACGCAGCGAGACCTTCATCGGCGAGTGGTTGAAGACGAAGGGCGGCGCCGTTCGGGACGCCATCGTGCTCGAGACGAAGACCTTCAACCCGAACGAGGCAGGCGCAGATCGTGGGCTTTCGCGAGCTCGCATCCTCCGCCAGATCGACGTCAGCCTCGGGCGGCTCGGGCTGGAGCGTGTGCCGCTCTATGTGGCGCACGAGCTCGATGCAGACGTTCCCCAGGAGGAGACGCTGGGAGCGTTCGACGAGCTCGTGCGGGCGGGAAAGGTGGGTGCGGTGGGAGCGTCCAACTTCGACGCCGGCCAGCTTGCCGAGGCGCTCCGGATCTCGGAGCAAGAGAGCCTCACGCGGTACGAATGGGCCCAGCGCTCGTTCTCACTCCTCGACGCGGGCGACGCGAGCACCGTCTTCCCTGTCTGCCGCGACAACGGGCTCGGGTACGAGGCGTACGGCCCGCTCGCCGGCGGCTGGCTCACCGGGAAGTACCGTCGCGGCAGCGCGTATCCCGAGGGATCGCGGATGACGCAGCGACCGGCGTCATACGAGAAGTACGCGTCGGATCGCGTGTTCGACGCGCTCGAGGCGTTCGAGCGCGAGGCGCTGGAACGCGGCATCTCGATGGCGGGGCTCGCGACCGCCTGGCTCCTTGGCGAGCCTGGCGTCACGGCTGTGATCGTCGGCCCGACTCGCGCGGAACACCTCGACCCGGTGCGGGAGGCGCAGTCGCTCGAGCTCACCCCGGAGGAGCGCGCGCATCTGCGAGGCTTGTTCGGGTGAGCCTCCTCGTTCTCTCCGATCAGGACGTCCGCCGGCTGCTCGACATGGAGTCGTGCATCGAGGCGATGGAAGAGGTGCTCTCCGCGCTCGCGCGAGGCGAGCTCTTCCAGCCGCTTCGCTTCGTCGGACGGCCGCCGGGCGCTGGAGGCTTCTTCGGCCTCATGCCTGCGCACCGCGGGGGTGAAACACCCGCGTACGCACTCAAGGAGATCGTGGTCACGCCTGACAACCCGACGCGCGGGCTCGACGCGCACCAGGGCGGAGTTCTGCTCCACGACGGCACGACCGGTGAGCTCGTGGCGATCCTGAACGCATCTCCTGTGACCGAGATCCGCACGGCCGCGGTCTCGGCCGTCGCGACTCGTGCGCTCGCACGATCCGACGCGGAGCGCGTCGCGATCCTCGGCGCAGGCGTCCAGGCGCGGGCACACGTCCATGCGATGCGCGCCGTCCTCGACGATCCTGAGATCCGCATCTGGGCACGCAACCTCGACGCAGCGGAGCGGCTCGCGGCAGACGTGGAAGCAGTCGTCGCGCCCTCTCCCGACTCGGCCCTGTTCGGCGCAGAGATCGTCTGCACCACGACGAGCGCGAGAGAGCCGATCGTCGAGCACCGCTGGTTCGCGTCCGGGGCGCACGTCAATGCGGTCGGCTCGAGCATTCCCACGACGAGAGAGCTCGACACGGAGACCGTGACAACGAGCTCGCTCTTCGTCGACCGGCGTGAGTCGACGTTGAACGAGGCCGGCGACTTCCTCATCCCCGCAGCCGAGGGCGCAATCGGCGCCGACCACATCAAGGCGGAGCTCGGCGAGGTCCTCGTGGGCACGCATCCCGGCCGGGAGAGCGACGACGAGCTCACGATCTTCAAGTCACTCGGCCTCGCGGTCGAGGATCTTGCATCCGCCGAGCTCGTCGCCCGTCGCGCACGCGAGCAGGGCGTCGGCAGCGAGGTCGACTTCTGATCGGGCTCGAGGAGATCGAGGCGGCACGGGTCCGGATAGCGACGACCGTCGTCCGGACGCCACTCGTTCGCCTGCACCTCGACGACGCGCCGGCGGAGATCTGGCTCAAGCTGGAGAGCCTGCAGCCGATCGGATCCTTCAAGCTGCGTGGAGCGGGCAACGCGATCCTCAGCGCGCCACGCGCGGACCTCGCCGCGGGTGTCGTGACGACCAGCACGGGCAACATGGCTCAGGGTGTCGCCTGGATGGCGCGCGAGCTCGGGATCCCGTCCACGATCGTCGTCCCGGACAACGCGTCGCAGGCGAAGCTGGCCGCCGTAGAGCGCATGGGTGGGCGCATCGTGCGGGTACCGTGGGAGACGTGGTGGGCGGCCGTCGAGGCCGACCGCGAGCACGCACTCGCCGACCTCGAAGGGGTCGAGGGATACTTCGTGCACCCGGTACGAGACGCGCCGGTGATCGCGGGAAACGGCACCCTCGGGCTCGAACTGGCCGAGCAGCTCGAGAACATCGACGCCGTTCTGATCCCATGGGGCGGCGGAGGGCTCACGACCGGCGTTGCGAGTGCCCTCAAAGCGGTGTCCCCGGAAACGAAGGTGTACGTCTGCGAGCCGGAAACCGGAGCTCCGGTAGCGGCGGCAATCGCTAACGGTGGGGTTCCGACACCGGTCGACTTCAGGCCCTCGTTCGTCGACGGGGCGGGCTCGGGGTCTTTGCTGCCTGACATGTGGGAGGGCGCGCGCGACCTCGTCACGGATGCGTTTCCCGTCTCGCTCTCTGCAACTGCCGCCGCGCTGAAGCTGCTCCTCGAGCGGGGTCGGATCGTCGCGGAGGGCGCTGCCGGGCTTCCGGTAGCCGCAGCGCTCGCCGGGGCCGCCGGCGGAGGACGAGTCGTCTGCATCGTCTCGGGGGGAAACATCGACGGCACGCGACTCGCCGCGATCCTCGACGGCCGCGTCCCGGACTGACGCTCCAGGCGCCGAGCCAACCTCGGCCACCCCAAGTACTCCGTCTGCTCAGCCCAGCAACTCACACCCGTGGGCCTCGGCGATCGCGGCGATGCGGTCCATGTCCGGCTCCTCCGCGAGCGGCGGAGGCAGCGTGTGGGCGCCTGCCGGCTCGCTCATCTCCTGGACGAGGTTCTCGAAGTTGCCGCCTGGGGTGCAGACGTCAGGCGTCGAGCGGTGGCTCTCCGACCTCCCGGACGGCGATTGGGATGCAGGCAGGCTTCCATCGGCCGTGCACGCGGTGGCGGGCCGCGCGCTGCGGACCGCGGAGAGCCGCGAGGAGCCGGGGGAGGTCGCGCTGGCTCGTGTGCTCTCGCGTTCCGGGACCTGGGTCGTTCTCCACGGCACTTCTCTGGTCGCGTCGGGAGCACGACGAGTGGCCGTGATCGTCGAGCCGGCACACCCCGCGCGGATCACGCCGCTTCTCATGTCGGCATACGGGCTCACCGACCGCGAGCAGGACGTCACCGGGCTCGTTCTCCAGGGCGAGTCGACCGCGCAGATCGCCGAGCGCCTCGTCGTCTCTCCCCACACGGTCCAGGAGCACCTCAAGAAGATCTTCGAGAAGACCGGCGTGCGCAGCCGCCGCGAGCTCGTCGGCAAGGTGTTCTTCGCCCACTACGAGCCGCGCTTTCGTGACAACGAGAAGCGGGCTCTCGAGGACGACCCGCTTCGCGGCGAGCCGTTTCCCGGCGAAGGCGACGGCCGAGTCCCCGACTAGGGACGCCAGGGCCTC